>Ga0187777_10001136_pt1 | contig 17292 bp, 14 predicted proteins | sample 1015_Q2_SP5_10_M_FD_132416 | JGI IMG/M metagenome (GOLD analysis project Ga0187777, IMG submission 132416) | Tropical peat soil microbial communities from peatlands in Department of Meta, Colombia - 1015_Q2_SP5_10_MG | ecosystem: Environmental > Terrestrial > Soil > Wetlands > Peat | place... | reverse complement strand
TCTCGATGCGCGCGGCGTGATCTCGGTCACCGAGCGGCAGAGCTACATATTGCGCGTGCGCGAGCTGGCGAAAGCCTGCGGCGAAGCCTGGCTCAAGACCGCAGGCGGCGGAGCGTCCTGACTTCGGCTCTGCGACGACAGCCATAAGCAGCTATAATCCTCCGCACAGCCGAATCATTCGGGTCGGGGGCCGGCCGGGCATGCTGTTCTGGGTCATCGTGATCGCTGCCGCGGCGATCGTCCTCTACGCAATCATCGCCTTCAACAGCCTGGTGCGCACGCGCCAGATGGCCAAAGAGGCGTGGAGCGGGATCGATGTACAGCTCAAGCGGCGTTCCGATCTCGTTCCCAATCTGGTCGAGATCGTCAAAGGTTATGCCGGGCATGAACGCTCGGTGCTGGACGAGGTGACGCGTCTGCGCGGCGCTGCGCGCGCGCTGCCGGCCGATGATGTCGCAAGCCGCGCGCAAGCAGAAGGAGCTTTGTCCGTCGCGCTGGGCAAGCTCGTCGCCTTGGCCGAGAACTACCCGGATCTCAAAGCCAGCGCGAATTTCCTCGAGCTGCAACAGCAGTTGAGCCAGCTCGAAACCGAGCTCCAGATGGCCCGCCGCTACTACAACGGGGCGGTCCGCAATCAGAACGTCCTGGTGCAATCGTTTCCAAGCAATCTCATTGCCGGCCTGTTTGGCTTTCGGCAGCGTGAGTATTTCGAAATCTCGGACGCCGATCGCGCGGTGCCCGAAGTCAGTCTGCAGCCGGCGTCCCCCGCGCGATGATGCGCTACGTCAGCTCGCTTGCGCGGTCGCGCCGGGCGCTGGCAATCCTGCTGCTTGCCCTATGGTCCGCCGCCGGTGGGGGCGCATTCGCGGCCGAAGTTATCAGTTCTTTCGAGTCCAACGTGCAAGTCGCCAAAAACGGCGAATTGACTGTTGTAGAAACCATTGCCGTCCGGGCCGAAGGCTACGATATCAAGCACGGCATTTATCGGGATTTTCCGCTGACATTCAAAGACGCCGGCGGCACCGTGCGCGAGGTGGACTTCAAGTTGCTTGGTGTGGAGCGCGACGGCAAGCCGGAGCCGTATTCCACCGAGCATCAGCACGGCATCATCCGTATCTATGCGGGCGACAAGAACAGCAATGTCGCCACAGGCGATCACACCTACGTTTTCCGGTACCGCAACGGCCGGCAAATCCGTTGGTTCGAAGGCAAGCCGGAACTTAACTGGAATGTCACGGGCAATTTCTGGCGCTTTCCAATTTTGCAGGCGAGCTATCATCTCCAGTTTGTTGCCGGCAACGGACCAGTGCGATGGACCGCCTATACGGGCCGTGTGGGCGCGCGCGGCACCGATTGGCGAGGCAGTCTCGGCGCGCTCGGCAGCCTGACGGTTAGCACCACGCGCCGGCTTGCGCCGGGCGAAGGGCTCACGGTTGTCACTGAATTATCCGCGGATGCCGTCGATCCGCCGAGCCAGAACGATATCCTGTGGTACGAAGTCTTCGACAACCGACGGTGGATTTTCGCGGGCATCGGTCTGATCCTGGTGCTGACATATTACGCCGCTGCCTGGAATGCGGTTGGCCGTGATCCGAGAGGCGGGACGATCATTCCGCTGTTTCAGCCGCCTGCTGGCATCTCGCCGGCGCTCGCCAACTACATCCGCGACTGGGGTTTCGGCCGCGAGAAATGGCGCGCATTTACCGCAGCAGCATTGTCGCTCGCCGTGCGCGGTTTTCTGCGCTTCGATGGTCGAGGCGGCACGCTGACTTTAAAGACGACAGGGAAGCAGCCGGACTCGGGTGCACTGCCGGCGGGCGAGGACGCGATCTACACGTGGGTCAAGGATCAGGACGGAGCCGCCACCATCAGCAAGGTGCATCGCGAGTCAATCGAGAAGGTGGGCAGTGAATTCACGAAACACATCGAGGCGGAAAACCGAAACCGTTTCTTCCGCCGTAACCTCGGTTATGTGCTCGCCGGACTCGCGATGACGGCTGCCGTTGTTGCCGGCGTGGTCATCTTTGGCGGTCTTCAGGACCAGGACATTGCAGTCCTGACCGGGCTCGGCTTTATCGGCTTTGCCGCGGGCGTTTTTGGCATGCAGCTCCTGCAAACCGTGTTCAGCGGCGCAGGGTTCGACAGCCTGTTTCGCATCGTCATATCGGTGGTGTTTTTTGCAATTTTTGTTTCGATAACGACCTCGATCGTGCAGGTCGGGTCTCCCTATCTGCAAAATGCGGTGCCGGCACTGTGGTATTACCTGGAAAATTATCCCTTCGCCTTCGTGCTTGTGACCGCGTTCGCCACCATCAACGGTTTGTTCTTCTATCTGATGCGGGCGCCGACCGCGCTCGGCCGGCCGATCATGGACCAGCTCGCGGGTTTTCGGCTCTATCTGCAGACCGCGGAATCCGATCGCCTTAACTTGCAGGCGCCTGAAATCACCGCCGATCGGTTCGAGTCACTCCTGCCTTACGCGGTCGCTCTCGACGTCGAAAAGCCATGGTCCGACGCCTTCGGCGCGGCGCTCCGCCGAGCCCATCCCGACGATCCGGATCCGATGAGCAGTTACCAGCCGAGGTGGAGCTCAGGCGGCGGCTGGTCGGGCAGCAATCTCGGGAATTCCGTCTCTTCTTCAGTCGCCGGCATGAGCAGCGCGCTCGCGAGCGCTGTGCCGGTTTCGTCCGGCTCCTCCGGGTTCGGCGGCGGCGGCGGCTCTGGCGGCGGCGGCGGTGGTGGCGGCGGAGGCGGCTGGTAACGAAGGTGACAGCAGCGAGCCGCCTTGCTAGGCAGGCCTAACCAGCGTTCTCACGCCCTGGCCGAAATGCCCGATCTGCTTCTCGAATTGCTGTCGGAAGAAATCCCCGCTCGCATGCAGGCGCGGGCGGCCGATGATTTGCGCAAACTGGTAACGGACCGTCTGGTCGCAGAAGGGCTGACATACGATGGAGCCAAGGCATTCGTCACACCGCGCCGCCTCGCGCTGACGGTACATGGCCTTCCGGCAAAACAGCCGGACGTGAAGGAAGAGAAAAAAGGTCCACGTGTCGGCGCGCCTGAGAATGCCATTGCCGGCTTCCTGAAAGCCGCGGGCCTGAAATCGATCAAAGAGGCAAAGGTACAGCCCGACAAGAAAGGCGATTTTTATATCGCTGTAATCGATAGGCCTGGACGCGCCGCAATAGATGTCATCAAGGATGTCTTGAGTGCGACGATCGTGACTTTCCCCTGGCCGAAATCGATGCGCTGGGGCGAGCAATCGAAGAACCCAGGCTCGTTGTCATGGGTGCGTCCGTTGCATTCCATCCTGGCGACCTTCGGCCCTGAGACCGAGGATCCGGCAATTGTGCCGATCGAGATCTATGGCATCAAGGCCGGCAACGAAACGCGCGGCCATCGCTTTATGGGGCCCGCGCCCTTCAATGTGCGCCGCTTCGACGACTACGTCGCCAAGCTGGAAAAGGCGAAGGTGGTGCTCGATCCGGCGCGCCGCGCCGACATGATCCACGCCGATGCGAAGAACCTTGCCTTCGCGCAGGGCTTCGAGCTGGTGGAAGACGAGGGTTTGCTGGCCGAAGTCGCGGGTCTCGTCGAATGGCCCGTGGCGCTGATGGGAACCTTCGACAAGTCGTTTCTGTCGATTCCCGAAGAAGTCATCCGCGCCACCATTCGCAATAACCAGAAATGCTTCGTGCTGCGGGATCCGCAAACGGCAAAGCTGGTCAACAAATTCATTCTGGTGGCGAACGAAGAAGCCGCCGATGGCGGCAAGGCGATCGTCGCCGGAAATGAGCGGGTGATCCGCGCGCGGTTATCCGACGCCAAGTTTTTCTACGAGACCGATTTGAAGACGCGCCTGGAAGACCGGCTGCCAAAATTCGAGCAGATCGTATTCCACGAGAAGCTCGGCTCCCAGGCCGAGCGCATCGCGCGCATTACAGCTCTGGCGGGACAGCTCGCATCGACGGCCGACGCGGATCGGGCGAAGGCCGAGCGCGCCGCTCAGTTGTGCAAGGCCGACCTGCTCACCGAAGTGGTCGGCGAATTTCCGGAGCTGCAAGGCCTGATGGGCCGCTATTACGCCGAAGCGCAGGACGAGGACGAAGCTGTCGCGCATGCATGCGAGGATCACTACAAGCCGAAGGGTCCGGACGATCTTGTTCCCGCCGACCCTGTATCAGTGGCGGTCGCGCTCGCGGACAAGATCGATACGTTGGTGAGCTTTTGGGCGATCAACGAAAAACCAACAGGCTCAAAAGACCCTTACGCCCTGCGCAGGGCGGCATTGGGCGTCATCCGGATCGTCGTCGAAAACGAGCTGCGGCTGCCATTGCGTGCATTGCTGTGGCAGCATTTTGGATCGGTCGCGCGCGACGAGGCCCTCGCAAGTGCGATCGCAACTTTGCATCCGCTGAACGAGCAAATTGCCAAGATTAGTGCGACCGATATCGAGCTTGCCGTAAAGCTCGAAGTCCTTGTCTCGGAGAAAACAAAGCGGGTGACGAAGCCGCTGCTCGTGCAGGCGCATAATTTTCTGCACCAAGCCTCCGATCTTATCGCCTTCTTCGCAGATCGGATGAAAGTTCAGCTGCGCGAGCAAGGTGCGCGGCACGATCTCGTCGATGCCGTCTTTGCACTCGCAGGTCAGGATGATCTGCTCATGATTGTCCGGCGCGTGGAAGCGCTTGGAAAATTTCTCGACAGCGACGACGGTAAGAACCTCCTCGCGGGCTACAAGCGCGCGACCAACATCATCCGCATTGAGGAAAAAAAGGACAATCGGGAATATAGCGGCGCGCCTGAGGCAAAACGTTATGAACTGCCGGAGGAAAAGGCGCTGGCCGAAGCGATCGATGCAGCTAAAAAAGAAGCGTCGGCTGCCGTCGTCAAGGAAGACTTTGCCGCCGCCATGCGCGCCATGGCCAAGCTTCGCCCCCGGGTCGACGCGTTTTTTGACAAGGTGACCGTAAATGTCGACGACAAGGCCGTGCGCGAAAATCGCCTGAAGCTGTTGAATGAAATCCGGCAGGCCACCCGCGCCGTGGCGGATTTTTCCAAGATAGAGGGCTAAACTGGGGCGTCCTCGCCATTTGGCAAGCCAATAGGTGCGTCCATGTCAGCCTATGCACGCGATCCCATCCTCACCCCCGTTTCCATCATGGATCTCCGCCCGACCCAGATTTCGGTGGGCATCCACGAGGTCAACGCTAAGCGCAAACACTTGCGCAAGCGCGATCCAAAGAAGATCGGAAATTTTCTCGGCGACCACATGATCCCGGTGATTCTAGGACCGAAGAAGCGTCCTTATGTCATCGACCACCACCATCTTGCGCTTAGCCTGCACGAAGAAGGCATAAAGAAGGTGTTGGTTACCATCGTTGCCGACCTCAGCGAGCTTGAGCCTGATGATTTCTGGCTAGTGCTCGATCACCACAGCTGGGTGCACCCTTACGATGAGAACGGGCGCCGCCGTGATTTTTCGAAAATTCCCAAGTCGATCGCCAAGCTCAAGGATGATCCGTTTCGCAGCCTCGCCGGCGAGCTTCGCCGGGTCGGTGGTTTCGCCAAGGACACCACGCCATTCAGCGAGTTTCTTTGGGCGGATTTCTTTCGCCGCCGCATGGGCCGTAAGGCCGTGAAAAAAGATTTTCCGGCGGCGATCAAAAAGGCGATGAAATTGGCAAAGAGCATTGACGCGCGCTATCTGCCCGGCTGGAGCGGCCCCGTTGATTCATGAGCCGCATAACGGGAACCAGCCATCGTCGAGTGATTTGTTGAAAGTCAACACAAGAGGACAAACAATGGTCATCGGTATCGCTCATTTACAGCCTATAATCGCACTCATCGCCGGCATTCTTATTCTTGTCATCCCTCGGTTGCTCAATATCATCGTCGCCGTCTACCTGATCGTTGTCGGCCTGTTGGGTCTTGGACTTTTTCGTTAGGCGGAATTCCGGACTTGCGCTCGGCTATTCGGCGGTGTTTTTAGAGGGCCGCTGTCGCGTAAACATTGCTTGACCTATGGCCAAACGAAAACGTCCGCGCGTAAGCGCAAAACAAAAGAAATCCGCGGCGCGCAAGGCTTCCCGGCGCAAGCCGAAAGCCGCTGGCCAACCCAAAGGCAGCCAATCCAGGGGTAAGTGGGTCTATGCCTTTGGCAATGGGCGCGCCGAAGGCAAGGCCTCCATGCGCAACCTGCTGGGTGGCAAGGGCGCTGGTCTTGCCGAAATGGCCAATCTGGGCCTTCCCGTTCCGCCCGGCTTCACCATTACGACCGACGTTTGCTCCCACTATTACGGGCACGGCAAACAGTACCCGAAGGATTTGCCCGGTCAGGTTGAAAAGGCCCTGTCACAGGTCGGCCGCATCACCGGCAAGGCCTTCGGCGACAAATCCAATCCGCTGCTCGTATCGGTCCGCTCGGGTGCCCGCGCCTCGATGCCCGGCATGATGGACACAGTGCTCAATCTCGGCCTCAACGACGAAACCGTGGAAGCGCTGGCAAAAAAATCGGGCGACCGACGATTTGCCTACGATAGCTATCGGCGTTTCATAACGATGTATTCCGACGTCGTTCTTGGCGTTGGTCATGAACATTTTGAGGAACTGCTCGATCTTCATAAGGAGCGCCAGGGATACAGTCTGGACACGGATCTTTCCGCCGACGACTGGGCCGAGCTTGTGGAGCGTTACAAGAAGCGCGTGCAGGAAGAACTCGGGCGCGCCTTCCCGCAGGATCCGCATGAACAGCTTTGGGGCGCGATCGGCGCGGTTTTCAGTTCGTGGATGAACCAGCGCGCGATCACCTATCGGAAGCTGCACAACATCCCGGAGAGCTGGGGCACCGCGGTGAACGTCCAGGCCATGGTGTTCGGCAACATGGGTGACACCTCGGCAACTGGCGTTGCATTTACCCGCAATCCTTCGACAGGCGAAAAGAAACTGTACGGCGAGTTTCTCATCAATGCGCAGGGCGAAGACGTTGTGGCTGGTATCCGGACGCCCCAGGAGATCAGCGAAGCTGCACGCAAGGAGGCCGGCTCCGACAAGCCGTCGATGGAATACACACTGCCGAAGGCCTATGGCGAGCTCAAGCGCATCTACAATGTGCTCGAGCGCCACTACCGTGACATGCAGGACCTCGAATTCACGGTGGAGCAGGGCAAGCTCTGGATGTTGCAGACGCGCTCGGGGAAACGCACCGCCAAGGCCGCTTTGCGAATTGCCGTCGAGCTTGCCAACGAGGGGCTGATCTCAAGGGACGATGCAGTGTTGCGCGTCGATCCACTCAGCCTGGATCAGCTGTTGCACCCGACCATCGATCCGCGCGCGCACCGGCGCGTCATTGCGACCGGCCTGCCGGCGTCACCTGGTGCCGCCAGCGGCGAAATCGTGTTTTCACCCGATGAGGCCGCGCAACTCAAGTCCGATGGAAGAAAAGTTGTCCTGGTACGGGTGGAAACCTCGCCTGAGGACATCCACGGGATGCATGCGGCCGAAGGCATTCTCACCACCCGCGGCGGCATGACATCGCACGCCGCCGTGGTCGCGCGCGGCATGGGCAAGCCTTGTGTTTCGGGGGCGGGCTCGTTGCGTGTCGACTATTCGGCCGGGACCATGACGGCCAGCGGTCATACCTTCAAGAAAGGCGAATTTATCACCGTCGACGGCTCAACCGGACAGGTGCTCGCCGGGAAGGTCGAGATGATCGAGCCGGAGTTGTCGGGAGAATTCGCGACTTTGATCGGCTGGGCCGACAAGGTGCGCCGGCTAGGTGTGCGCGCAAACGCCGACACACCGGCCGATGCGAAGGCCGCGGTCCGATTTGGCGCCGGAGGCATCGGTCTCTGCCGCACTGAGCACATGTTTTTTGACGAAGGCCGCGTGCAGGCCGTGCGCGAAATGATTCTGGCCGACGACGAAAAGAACCGCCGGGCGGCGGTCGCAAAGCTGCTGCCGATGCAACGCGCCGATTTCGTTGAATTGTTTGAAATTATGGCCGGACGGCCGGTTACTATTCGTCTGCTCGATCCGCCGCTGCACGAATTTCTCCCGCACGGCGAACACGAGATTGCGGAAGTGGCGGCCGCCATGGGCGCCGACCCGAAGAAGCTCGCCGGCCGCGCGGCCGAGCTTTCCGAGTTCAACCCGATGCTCGGCTTTCGCGGCTGCCGCATCGCGATTGCCTATCCGGAAATCGCTGAAATGCAGGCACGCGCCATTTTCGAGGCGGCGGTTGAGGCCGCGAAACGCACCGGCAAGCCTGTCGTTCCCGAAGTGATGGTGCCGTTGATCGCCACCAAAATTGAGTTCGATCTGGTCAAGGCGCGCATCGATGCCATGGCGGAGGCAGTCGAAAAAGAAAAAGGCGCCAAGCTCGACTACCAGGTCGGCACCATGATCGAGCTGCCGCGCGCTTCGCTGATGGCCGGGGAGATCGCGCAAAGCGCCGAATTCTTTTCATTCGGCACCAACGATCTGACGCAAACCACCTTCGGTATCTCGCGCGACGATGCTGCAAGCTTCCTCAGCATCTACACCGCGCGCGGTATTCTACCGGCTGACCCCTTTGTGTCGATCGATCAACAGGGCGTCGGCGAATTGGTCAAGATCGGCGTCGAACGCGGCCGCAAGGTTCGTCCCAAGTTGAAGGTCGGAATCTGTGGCGAACACGGCGGCGATCCAGCGTCGGTCGCGTTCTGTCACGAAGCCAGGCTCGACTATGTATCCTGTTCGCCGTTCCGAGTGCCGATTGCCCGCCTCGCTGCAGCGCAGGCCGCGCTTGGGAAAGCGGCCGCAAGCCAGGCCTAGTCCGGAAGACTAAACGGCTACCTTGCTGAGGAAGTCCTCGACCTCGAGCCGCAGGTCGGCGACCGCGTGTTCGGTCGCCTCGGAGGTATCGCGCACAACCTCGGCCGAAGTGCGCGTCTGCGTCGCCGCACCGGCTACATCGCCCAGCACTCCCACCACATGAGCAGTGCCTTCGGCGGCGCTTGCCACGTTGCGGGAAATCTCGCTGGTTGCCGCGTTCTGTTGCTCGACCGAAGCCGCCACCGCGGCGGTGTTTTCATTGATTTCCTGCATGCGCCCCGCTATCTGCCGGATAGCCTCTACCGCGCCGGAAGTTGAATCCTGTACGGCGAGAATATGATTGGCAATGTCTTCAGTCGCTTTCGCGGTCTGCACCGCCAATGATTTGACTTCGGAGGCGACCACCGCGAAGCCCTTGCCGGCCTCGCCAGCACGCGCGGCCTCGATGGTGGCGTTGAGGGCCAACAGATTGGTCTGTCCCGCGATATTGCGGATAAGCTTGACCACGTCGCCGATCTTCTGCGCGCCTTCCGCCAGGCCCGCGATCTCTCCATCGGTGGCGCGTGCCTCACCGGTGGCGAGGTCGACAATATCTTTGGTGTGGGTAAGCTGGCGGCTGATCTCGCCGATGGATCCCGACAGTTCATCGGCGGCGACGGCTGCGGTTTCAACGTTGGCCGATGCCTCGTTGAAGGCCTGTACGGCGCTCTCGGCGCGCTGCGACGTCTGCTCGGACGAGGCAAACAAAGCCAGTGCAGTCGATCGCATCTCACTGGCGCTGCTGCTTACGGTCGACAGCAGTTTTTCAACAGTCGGCCGAAATGAATCGATGGAAGAATCGATAGTCGCGCGCCGATGTTCCTGTTCCCGGATAGCCGTGCGTTCCTGCTCGGCGTGGTGCTGTTCCGTGACATCCTGGTGAGTGGAAACCCAGCCACCGCCCGTTAGTGGTTCGTTTTTGGCGAGGACGATGCGGCCGTCGCTGGCTTGTACATAATGCGATTGACTCTTGTCCTTCCCGTCGAAAATTTTCTGTACATAGCTTTCAACATCGCCCGAAAACAACCCGGTTCCTTTGCGATGTTGGATTAACTGGCTGAGTGTGCAGCCTGGTTTAACAACCTTCGGATCGAGCCTGTACATCTCCAAATAGCGCGTATTGAGCAAGACGATGTGGCCCTGCGCATCGAACATGTTCAGGCCCTGCGACATGTTGTTTATGGCGGTGAACAGCCGGGTATTTTTCGCTTTCAGGCGGCGGTAAAAACCGACCGCGAAAAACAACGCGACCATGCAAAGGATCGCGAGTGCAGCGACGCTCGTAAGTGTCGTTGGCAGTATGGAAGCAAACATGCAGGCCCGGTAAAAATTTACTCCCGGAATATGCGGGGCACCGATTGCGATATAGTTAATTTTTGTTTCCCATTCGCGGCCTGGAATTAGTCTGCGCGCTCGAAGTCGACAGCTGCGCCATTGACAAACCATTTACGAACCGCGGCTGTCACGGCGCGCGGTTAACATCTTCGCAAGGTTAATCAGTCAATAAAAAATCGGGTCGCGTTGTCGCCACCCGGCGGCTGGGCGGTGGCAGGTGTTGTGGTTGTGGCGTTGAGCGAAGGGGGAGCAGTTTCGCTTTTGCGTCCGCGGACAAGAAGATCCGCGTTGATCGGCATTGGTGCCGCGCTACTTGTTTTGCTTCCGGACCGCGTCGCGTTTCAGGATCTTGGCGCAATGCTCGCGCGCCAGCCGGGAATCGCCAAGCGTTGGCATCAGCACCTGATAGCTTCTCCCTTCGGCACCATCCATGCGGCTATGTTCAGTTTGCCGCGCCCGGTCGGCACTTCGATTCCGCATCCGCCGATTTATGCGCTGGCGAATTTCGATCCAGGCGACATAACCGGATCGATTGGCAGGCAACCGCTCGGCGATGCCGCAGCGCCGCTGCAATTTCCGAAGCCCAACCGCAAGGCGAAGCGCGACTCGCTGACTGTGCGGCCGCGCGAGCCTTTGCCGCCATTGCCGCCGGCGGTGGAGGCTGAGCCCGCCGCGCCAGCCGAGCTATCGACAAAAAAAGAAGAAAGCGGCGAACGGTTTGATCCTTACACGCAATATGAATTCGTCACCGCTCCCGACGAAAAAACACAAACGCCGGATGTCGAACTGCCTTATGCCGATATCCCGCCTGCCAATCTGACCCCGACCGCGCCGCCTGCCGGCGCTGGCAAGGAAGCGGCGCAGCTTTTTTTCGGAGCCGACTCGATGGCCGGCGTGCGGGAAGCAATCGCGCCATGGGCGCCGGGTGAAGCACCGGTCGTGCTGGCGCGCGGCGATCCCGACATCAAACAGTCGGCGCTCGCTCCATCTTCTTCCGGTAGTGAGGGCAAGGCCGGCGAAAGCATTGCCAGCAAAGGTGAGGTCACCGGCGAAGACCAGCGGCCGCGGTCTCCCGCCGAACGGCTGGCGCTTGTGGGAACGGCGCGCGCTAAAGCGGAGAAATGTCTCGCTAACGCGGTTTACTTTGAAGCACGCGGTGAATCGGTGCGCGGGCAGATCGCGGTGGCGCAGGTTGTCATGAACCGCGTGTTCTCGCCGTTCTATCCCAACGACGTCTGTAGCGTCGTCTATCAAAATGCGCACCGGCATCTGGCTTGCCAGTTCACATTCGCTTGCGACGGGATTCCCGACATCGTCACAGAACCGGACGCCTGGGAACGCGCAAAGCGCATCGCCCGCGACATGCTCGATGGCAAGTTGTGGATGCCGGATGTGGCGAAGTCGACCCACTACCATGCGTATTGGGTGCACCCTGACTGGGTTAACGAGATGAAGAAAATCTACAAGCTCGGGGTGCATACCTTCTATCGCCCCACTGCATGGGGCGATGGCGAAGATGAGCCGACCTGGGGCGACCCGGTGGCAACTGAAAAAGAGGCCGACAAAGAAGAGAAATTGGCTCCGGTAAGCCACAGTCTCGAATGGCTACGGTCGGAAGAAGGCCGAGCGTCGCTTCGCCAGAACGCGCGCAAATAACGGTTCCCGGCAGGTATACGTGTCGCAAATGACCGCGATCACGAATATTCGTTTTGGAATGTTGCGCCGAACCTATATGTTCCCGGCCTGTTTGCGCCAGGCATCGCCCGGCGCCCAATCGCCAGTTTTCAGCCGGAGCAATTTCATGTCGGTGCAATCGGCAGCGGGCAAGACTGTTGAGGTCAGTGCCTGGCGCACGCCGCTCGTCATCATTGCGTGCGGTTGCCTGATCGGCGCGATTGGCTTCGGTCCGCGCGCCGCGCTCGGTCTTTTCCTCACGCCGATGTCGTCGGCGTACAGCTGGAGCCGCGACGTATTCGCTCTCGCTCTCGCCATACAAGTTCTGGTGTGGGGCACCGCCCAGCCGTTTGTCGGCGCGATTGCCGACCGCTTTGGCTCGTTCCTCGTACTATCGGCAGGAGCCGTGCTCTACTGCGCCGGCCTCCTCTTGATGGCCTATTCGACCACGCCCGGCATGCTCGACCTCTCGGCCGGCGTAATGACCGGGCTCGGAATTGCCGGCACGTCATTCACGATCGTCATAGCGGCTTTCAGCAAGTTGATGCCGTCGCACTTGCGCTCGCTGGCCTTCGGCGCCGGCACCGCGGCGGGCTCATTCGGCCAGTTCCTGTTCTCGCCTTTGGCCGTCGGATTCATCGACTGGTTTGGCTGGCAACACGCGCTGGTAGCCTTCGGTTTTATTACCCTCACGATGATTCCGTTAGCGGTGGTCGTGCGTACGCCGCCGATGGATATGAGCGTAAAGCCGGGCGCGGCCAGCCAGCAATCGCTCCTGCAGGCTCTTGCCGAGGCGTTCGGACATCGCTCCTACGTCCTCCTTGTGCTCGGCTTCTTCACGTGCGGCTTCCAGCTCCTCTTCATCACCGTGCATCTGCCGTCCTACCTGATCGATCGTGGACTGTCGGCGGATGCAGGCGCTTGGGCGATCGGTACTATCGGTCTGTTCAATATTATCGGCTCGATCGCTGCCGGCTGGCTCGGCGACCGCATGCCGAAACGCTACCTGCTGTCGATCATCTATCTGCTGCGGTCGCTGGCTGTGATCGTGTTCATCAGCCTGCCGGTGAGCGTAACATCGGCCATAGTTTTTGGCGGATTCATGGGCTTGCTCTGGCTGTCCACGGTGCCGCCCACCTCGGCTCTGGTAGCGATCATGTTCGGGACCCGCTGGATGGCGACACTGTTCGGCTTTGCCTTCTTCAGCCATCAGGTGGGCGGATTCCTTGGTGTCTGGCTCGGCGGAGTTCTGTTCACGAGCACCGGTTCGTACAACGTCATATGGTGGCTGTCGGTCGCCCTCGGCGTCGTCTCCGCGATCATAAACCTGCCCATCATCGAGAAACCGGTTGAGCGGGCGGCACTGGCGGCTGCCTAAGCCGCTTGCGTATGAATCGTAGTCGCGCCAAGAATGCCGAGATTAACCGGCGAGGCGGACGTGGCGACATTCAAGGCGATCGTGATCGAAAAGGCGGACGGCGGCACAAAGGCCGCGCTCGCTGATTTCGATGAAACCAATCTGATGGACGGCGATGTGACCGTCCGCGTCGAATATTCCACGCTCAACTACAAAGACGGCCTCGCCATCACCGGCAAGGCACCCGTGGTTCGCCGCTTTCCGATGATCGCCGGCATCGACTTCGCCGGCACGGTCGAAAGTTCGACACACGCCGACTGGAAACCGGGCGACAAGGTCATTCTCAATGGTTGGGGTTGCGGTGAAACCCATCTTGGCGCTTACGGCGAAAAAGCGCGGGTAAAGGGCGACTGGCTGGTGCCGCTGCCCAAGACCATGAATGCGCGTGAGGCCATGGCGATCGGGACTGCCGGCTACACCGCCATGCTGGCGGTGATGGCGCTCGAACGGCACGGCCTCACGCCCGCGCGTGGTCCCGTCGCAGTGACCGGGGCGGCCGGTGGCGTCGGTTCGGTTGCGATTGCAATCCTCGCCAAGCGCGGATTCGCGGTCCATGCAGTCACCGGCAGGCCGCAGGAGGCCGAATACCTGAAAGGACTGGGCGCAAGCGAGATCGTCGAGCGCAAGGAACTGGCAGGGCCTGCCAAGCCGCTGGCCAAGGAAAGATGGGCAGGCGGCATCGATGCAGTCGGGTCCACCACCCTGGCGAATCTGCTCTCCATGACCCGTTATGACGGCGCGGTAGCCGCTTGTGGGCTGGCTGGAGGTATGGACCTGCCAGGATCAGTCGCCCCGTTCATTCTGCGCGGGGTGTGTCTTTATGGCATCGACTCAGTGATGTGCCCGCTGGAACGTCGGCGGGAGGCCTGGAAACGCCTGGAAACCGACCTGGACCGGCAAAAACTGGCCGCAATGACCCGGGAAATACCCCTTTCCGACGTCATTCGGGTGGCTCCCGAGATCCTCTCCGGCCAGGTGCGGGGGCGAATTGTCGTCAAAGTCCGCTAGCCCGCGTTCAGAATTTGGCGACGAAAGCCGTGCATAATCTGTTAGGCCTAATAAACGGCCAACTTTGTAGTAGTGTTAGTTGCGTTAGTCGGAGTACGGGGAATGTTCCGGGGATTAGCTGTAACGATCGGCCTGTTGGCCGCGCTGCCGGCAGTTGCCGGCGAAATGAACGCCGATGACGCCCGCCGCTTCGTCATTGGCAAGATGTTCACCTACACATGCTTTGAAGGTTCGCGCGGACAAGGCCGCGTGAATGCGGATGGCTCGGTCGCTGGATCGATCCAATTGCAGGGCGCAGGTCCTGTGCGCTACGCGCATCTGCCGGTCAACACAATACAAGTCAGGGGTGAAACGGTGTGCGCCTCGTTGCGGGGTATGCTGTTCCAACCCTGCTTCAATCTTGTCCAGACGAGCGACCGCAGCTTCCGTGGCTCTGTTGCCGGCTTGGGTTTCGCCTATTGCGAATTCACACGCAACAATAGCCGCGCTGCGGTCATCCAAAGTGTGCAGCGATCGGAGGGCTCGCGCCCGCTCGGCTTGCGGCCATCGCTGGCAGCTGACAAGACCGCCGACAGCGACTGATTATCAGGTCTTCGCCGGAAAAATCATGCACGTCGTGGAGGCGTGGGCATAAAGCTTGCCCGCGCGATCCTTGAGATCGCCTTCGGCGGTCGCCACGGTACGGCCGCGATAAATAAGACGGCCTTCCGCGCGCACAACGCCGGTATCCTTTGTGAGGGGGCGCACAAGATTGAGCTTGAACTCAAGCGTCGTCCACGTCTCGCCTTTGGCCATGGTGGAAAACACGGCGCAGCCGACCGCAGAATCCAGAAGTGTCGCTGTGAAGCCGGCATGCACCGTGCCAATCGGATTGTAATGCCGGAATTCCGGAAGGCCCTCGAACACCGCACGACCTTGTTCGATTTTAGTGAGATGAAAACCTATCAGCTCGCTTATCGGCGGGTTGGGCAATTTGCCGCCGATCATCGCCTGCAGGAAGCTGAGGCCGTCGTACGATCTGAGGACTTCCGGTGCGACGACGTCGTAAATCTTGCTGCTCACAACGGCCACCTTCCTTGTGACGGGCGTTATTCCGGCCTGGCAGCCGGCACGATACTTTGTCAGGGAATATGCATGCGCGGGTCAAGCCCGTGCATGACGGCCAAGCTGGCTACGCGATATCGAGCCGAAAAGGGTCGCCTTCGGTGGCCAATTGACCCGGACCGATCGCCTCGATTGCGTGGACCATGCGGCCATTGCGTTTGAGCAGGCGATCGGCAATGGACACAATGCGCGAATTCGGCTGCGCCGTGCGTGAAGCGCGGCGGATATCCCAGGCGATTTGCATCTCGTCGCGCTGCGGGTTGAGCGCGCAAGCCGCAACGTAGGCGCCTGCGGTCGAACGGCTTATACCTGCAAAGCAGTGCACCACCATAGGCGCGGCGCGATCCCATGCGCCGACAAAATCGATCAGCCGTTGTACGTGCTCGTGCGCAGGTACGGTATAGCCTTCCATCGGACTGGTGATGTCGTCGACGGCGAGCACGAGATGGTTCTCGGGCGCAATATGCGTCGGTCGCTCGACCCGATCGACCAACCGCAGCAAGGTGACGATATGGCGCGCACCTGTCTCATCGACGGTGGCGTGCAGGCGGGCGAGGGAGCAGACGTGAATCATTTTGCGAACAATAAGCGATTCTCTCGTCATATCTATGACGTGTACGTTGCGATGAAAAGGCTCACGCCCGCAGAAGTTTTTCAAATCGTTCGCGATAACGCGCCTGGGCCGTTGCAACAGACCAGGGCGTCAGATAGTCGCGCTCGAGGCTGGCGGAGAATCTCGCTGGAGGCCCGAAAAATTTACGCGCTTCATCTTCGGCAAATCCCGCAAGGCGCGTGGCTTCGAGATATGCCGCACTGCGATCGGTTGTTTTGATCAAAGTTTGCAGAGTTTCCGGCAATTTCACCGGAAGACCGAAACGCAGATGAATGGCGGCGAGCAGCCGTTTCTCCACCGCTTTGTAGCTGTCGCCGATAACTGCCTTGAATGGGGAAATCATGTCGCCGATGACGTATTCCGGCGCGTCGTGCAGCAAAACCGCCAAGCGGCCGTTACGGTCGAGCCGCGGCACTTTCGCCCGCGCCAACGCTTCCACCAGCAGCGAATGCTGGGCAACAGAAAAAATATGTCCGCCTTTGGTCTGGCCGTTCCAGCGGGCGACGCGGGCGAGTCCATAAGCGATGTCTTCGATCTCTACGTCGAGCGGGGAGGGATCAAGCAGATCGAGCCGCCGGCCGGAAAGCATGCGTTGCCACGCGCGAGGTGCGGGTGTCGCGCTGCGCGACGCTCTGCGCGGAGTCGTCATCGCGCTCTGCCGCGTTTCATACAGTCGGGATGACGATAGCATGTGACGAGATGGTCATTGACTATTCCAACCGCCTGCATGAACGCATACACGATGGTCGGCCCGACAAATTTGAAACCGCGGGCGACGAGTTCTTTGGACATTTTCTGTGACAGAGCAGTTTCGGCAGGAACCTGTTTCGTCGTGCGGAAGTGATTGAGTTTCGGCGTCCCGTCGAGATAGTCCCACAGGAGCTTTGAAAAGCCCGGCCCGCTTTCCATGATCTCGAGCCAGGCGCGCGCCGATGACACCGCGCCCTCGATCTTGGCACGATTGCGTACAATCCCCGCATCCTTCATCAGCGCCTCGATTTTGCGTTTGGAATAGCGCGCGATTGTTTCCGGCTCGAAGCCATCGAAGGCGCGGCGGAAATTTTCGCGCTTGCGCAGAATGGTGATCCACGACAGGCCGGCCTGGAAGCCGTCGAGAACGAGTTTTTCGTAAAGCGCGCGGTCATCGAATTCCGGTACGCCCCACTCCTTGTCGTGATAAGCGACATAAAGCGGATCTTCCTTCGGCCATGGACAGCGCGTGAGGCCGTCGGGATGCAGCAATGCCTTGGTCATGTTGCCGCTTTCGCTTCGCCCGGCCATTCGAACT
>Ga0187777_10001135_pt1 | contig 17301 bp, 14 predicted proteins | sample 1015_Q2_SP5_10_M_FD_132416 | JGI IMG/M metagenome (GOLD analysis project Ga0187777, IMG submission 132416) | Tropical peat soil microbial communities from peatlands in Department of Meta, Colombia - 1015_Q2_SP5_10_MG | ecosystem: Environmental > Terrestrial > Soil > Wetlands > Peat | place... | reverse complement strand
TCAACTTAAAGCCGGGGAAAACTGTCTTGACCCCATACGCGAGGAACATTAATGAATCCTGATCCGGATGCTCATAGCGTTTCTGCAGATCAGCCAGATCTCCGATGGCGATAGCACCCAAATAGTCAGGATCTCGCATCTGGGATTCCAGCTCGGAGACTGCGATCACGGCTCGGCTACCATCGCCCGCCCCTATAGCGACCCAGTGAGAACCAAGCTGTGGTACAGCAGCGCGGGCCGCCGGGATGGAATAAATTAGATCCGAGGCATCGGACTGCATATCGGAAAATGCGTGCGGGAAAACCGTTCCCAAGCCCGTATAGTCGGTCGCGACCACGGCATAACCCAAGTTGATGTACATGGACAGCAGAGGGCCGTGCTGCAGGTTTCTGCTCAGCGATGGAGCGCATTGCCGCGAAACACCATTAAGATCGTGGGCCCAGGCAATCACTGGCCAGCCGCCCACAGCTGGACTTCCTTCGGGATACAAAACAACCCCAGAACTTGCCACGTCGCCGCCTTGAGCAGAGCGAGAGTGATAGAGAATGCGAGTCGCCGAGATGTTTGGGGACAGGACGTATTCGTCAAAAGCCTCTTTTCGCATCAGTTCGCCCGGTCTGCCCGGGGGAAGGGGGTCTGGAGTGTCATAAAAATGGCTGAGCGGAAAGGTACGCCGCACTTCGGCTCTCGAGTGGGTGGCACCTCCAGATTGCCCCAGTACAACGGTTGAGCACAAAACCGCAAACCCCAGCATGGTAAGGGGCTGCCCACATATCGGGTAGAACTTCTCGCCGATGATCGAATTTGGCTGCCGAGCGTTCCACCGCTTATGGAACATGAAGAACCCCGAAACTGCGTCTGCGACTATGCGGTTTTTGTTGTATTTTTCAGCGCTGTGTCTGTGAAATACCTGTTCAAACTGTGCGATTCTGCAAGAGGTCCTATTCTCGTACCAGTTAAAGAGAAGCCACGGCCTTTTGCAATTCACGGGCAACGCGTTGCGGGTCAGTATCCGGGGGGAACTCGATTGGCGAGCCAATCTTCACCCGAATCTGTCCGGGCCAGGCAAACTTCTTGCCTGCCTGTTTTCTCTCAAAGAGCCCATCAATTCGCAGGGGAACGATGGGCAAGCCTAAGTTGTTAGCCAGTAGCCCGATTCCTGAGCGAAATGGCCGCAGCTTGCCGTCGGTTGTGTGATGACCCTCCGGAAAAACCAACACACTATAGCCCCGGTCAACGCATTCACCCGCATATGCGAAACTCTCGCGGAAACCGGCTTCACGAGGCAATGGGAACAGATTCAGGAGAGCGACTCCCAAGGTCCACCTTAGGCGATCGTACGCTCGCACAAGAAGCTTTCGACTCGGAGGCGGCGTGCGAAGGATTTCCAGCGCTTCGCCACCGGTCGCGATGCCAAGTTTGTGGCGGAAGCGTGCCGGCAGAGCCGTGAGCACGAAGCCAGGATCCACGTCCCCGATATGGTTGCAGATGACAAGAACCGGAGGTTGCACGTCGCGTAGATGTTCGCCTCCGTCCACACGAGGCCAGCCGAGCAGAAACACCGCCGGGCGCAAGAGCAGATAATGCACGGCGAACCGAATCCAGGTTACCGGCCAACGCAACACCCATCGAGGATAGTGATAGTGCACGCGTGCTGGAACCTCGCCATGAAGCATGCGTTCTAAATCGCCCACTGTGCGCGCCGCGGTGAAGGATGTGTCGGTTAGATCGATCTGATAGCGATCCTCGAGGGCACTCAGCAATTCAACTCGATCAAGCGAGCTGAGGTTCAGGTCGGAATCCAAGTTTGCGCTGCTGGAGAGATTGGATGGGACCCGACCCGTGATGTGGGAGATGAATTCAGCAACTGGGCTTGACGTCTTGTCAGGGGGCACATCTTGCCGAAAGTGCGCTTCGACAACCTGCTGAACCACATTCCTGCGAGGCTTCTGCGTCGAGGTTCTGGGGAAATCATTCTGGGCCCAGATGTACCATGAGTTCATGCGCTGGTAGTCAGCAAGCGATTCGTTGGCCCGTTTGACGATCAGTTCTGGATTGGATGCTGCGGCACGCAGCAGCATTACTGCGCACGGCTCGGCATTGCCATTGCGCGCAAGTGGCACAACAACAACGTCTTTAATTTCTGGTTGTTTGCGGAGAGCGGTTTCAAGATCCTCGGGATGGACATTCATTCCGGCAGGAGTGACAATCACATCCTTCTTTCTCCCTTTGAAATACAAGTTCCCGTCAGCGTCAAGTTCGCCGATATCACCGGTGTGGTACCAGCCTTCCGAGGCGGCGAGAGGTCTGAGGTTGTTTCCATTCCAATATCCAGACGCGACTCCGCCGCCGCGCACCAGGATCTCTCCGTCCGGAGCGAGTTTCACCTCGCGACCATCCAAAACTCTACCGATGGATCCTTTTCCTAAGCGAAAGGGGTGATTGAGGCTGATGAGCGAAGTAGTTTCTGTCAGGCCATACCCCTGAATTACGGCATAGCCCAAGCGGTCCCAAAATCGTTCGGTTACCCGGTCAAGCGCCGCTCCGCCGGAGATTAATGCCCAGAACTTCCATCCAAACTCGCGGCGAATGCGGCGGAACATCCACCACCGGTGGAGGAAATGCTTACCTTCCGCCTCGCGAAACGCGCACTGAAACTCCTGAAGGTTGACCCGACCTTCGAGGTCCCGTTCGATCTTCTCTTTCAGCGATTGCAACACGCGAGGAACGCTCACCAGAACGGAAACCCTTTCGCGTCGGATGGTTGCAATGACCTCCGAAGGTTTCAAGCTGTCTTGGAAGACGACGACACCACCCATCAGTGGCGGCAGGAAGATTCCGAGAAATTGGCCGAAGACATGGCTGAGTGGCAAGAGATTCAGGAAGCGGATCGGATGGAAGAAACGCTCATATTTCAAATACTTGTTCACTTCGACTTCCAACGGCTCAACATTGGAGAGGACATTGCCGTGCGTGATGATGACACCCTTGGGGTCGGCCGTTGTGCCAGAGGTAAAGACAATTTCGAGGTTGTCATCGCGGGAAGCCGCGCTAGCCCCGTAAAACGAGGCGGAATGACGGGCGAGCGTTTGCGCCAAATTATCAATTGGAACGGTTGCAATGGTGGACTGAGCGTGGTTTTGCGAGCAGACGAGCAATCTGGCGTTGACCTGTTCGTGTACGCGGAGCGCAAATTCCGCAACGGCGATGTCGTCGATAGGTACTACGACCGCGCCGCGGAGCGCGCATCCCAAAAACACCGAAACCCATTCGGCTGAATTGGGGGCCCAGAGCAGGACGCGTTCGCCCTTTGAGATGCCGCGAAGTTCCAGCTCCCGCGCAAACTGGAACGCAGTTTGAACTACGTTTCGATACGACCACCGGACAGTTCGATATCCACTAGGTTGAACATACGCAGTCTCTTGATCCCAGGACAGGAAATCAGGGACGTATTCAAGCAGCGAACTGCGGGCCATGAGAGAAAGAGTAGCGCATTGGGGTTCGCTTGGGTTACTCCCTGCCTACTCCCAGCGCATCCGCAACACGATTGATGTAGTTGAACCACGAGGCTATCAGTGTGATTTGGAGGATGGCTTTGTCATCGAAGCTTGCAGCCCGGAGCCGATCGTGATCATTTTTTGACACCTTTGTGGCGTCTTTTGTGAGCTTCACGACATAATCCACCATGACGCGTTCTTGCGGGGTGATCGGGGCGGTCGTATAGTCCCGTTTCAGCGCGTCAATCAGTGCCGGGTTCAAGGTCACGCGACGCAGAAACTCTGCGTGGGAGTCGATTCAATAAACACATCGATTGGTCACTGAAACCATGGTGGCGATCATCTCGTGCTGCCGGCGGCTGAGGGGCAATTCCGGGGACATCAGCACACCAAAGGTCGAGAACGCATGGTACAGGGCTTCAGGGATAAGGCTATGCGAGGCAACAATTTGCGAGGATCCTGTGTCGTCAGGGTGAACAGGGGTCGCGTATTCAATGGGATAGAACTGCTTCTGTTCCTGCATGGCCTTAAGGAGCTTTTCGTCCGAACTTCCAAGCGGCGCAGTCCGAATCCAGGTCATAAAAAGGGATTTGCCTTTCGGGGAAGATTCTGTACAATTTGTGCTGAGTAAAGTACAGGCATAGTAGTCCGTGTGCCAATACCTGAATTCCACTACTCGGGTATATTGTCCAGAATTTCCCGCAAGCGGAGGGTTTTTCCAGTGAGCTTGGTTGTGTGGAAGGTTCTGCGTAGGCTTCCCAAACCGGCTGTCCTTCTGTTGTCGCTTTTTCTGCTGACCGCCCTGGCTCGGGCGTAAACGCGGAATCGTCTTACAGCTTACCTATATACTTGAAATCAGTATGCCTGTCAGCCTTGATCAAATCTTGGCCGCGACCCGGCGAAAACTGCGCGAAAACCGGCACGCGGTTGACGTACGGCAACTGGAGTGTGCAGCCCAAGCGCATCTGCCAAGGGGATTTCGAAGCGCCTTAGAGCGACGTGCCAAGAACGAAGCCGCAATCATTGCTGAGCTAAAGAAAGCTTCCCCCTCTCGAGGCTTAATTCGCGCCGATTTTCATCCAGACGCCCTGGCTGCGGGGCTAGAACACTCAGGGGCGGCAGCCTTATCCGTGCTTACGGACGCCGAGTTTTTCCAGGGTTCACTGGATAACCTTCGAATGGCTTCGGCGAATACGGAGCTGCCTTGCCTACGTAAAGATTTCATTGTGGACGAGATTCAGATTCTGGAGGCAAGGGCAAATGGTGCAGATGCCATCCTCCTGATAGTTGCGGCCCTCTCGGAGCTTGAGTTGCGAAATCTGGCTCGTTGCGCTGTGGAGTGTGGCTTGGACGTCTTATGCGAGATTCATGACCCGGAGGAGCTGCATCGTGCCGTTGATGCCGGCTGTACCGTCATTGGTGTGAACAATCGTGATCTGCGAACCTTCAAGGTCGATCTGAATACAGCCTTTCGGTTGGCAGATCAGGTTCCGGATCAGGCACTTCGAGTCGCCGAAAGCGGCATTCGCAATGGCGGGGACATCGCTCGTTTACGGGCAGCCGGTTATCATGCGTTTCTGATCGGGGAATCGCTTATGGCGGCAGAATCGCCGGGTGAGGTGCTTCGAACCTTGATCGCAGAATCTCAGGCGAAACCGGTAGCCTCTTTCGGCTGAGAACTCTCCGCCGGCAACTGAGAACTGGTTTATGACTTGGGTCAAAATCTGCGGCATTACGAACCTGGAAGACGCTCTGACCGCAGTTGAAGCCGGTGCGGATGCGCTAGGGTTCGTGTTCTATGAGAAGAGCCCGCGATACCTCGATCCAAAAGCAGCCCGGGGGATCGTCGATCAGCTGCCGAAAGAGATCGAAAAGGTAGGTGTGTTTGCAAATGCTTCTGTGGCACAAGTCGAAAGTGTCGCTCGGAACTCCAATATAACGGCCATCCAGGTATACGTGGATGCGCAGTCCGCTCGCACGCAATCACCTTGCGAATATTGCTTCGAGCAGTTGGCACGCGAGAATCTTCTAAAACTAATACCCGTGCTCTCTATGCGGCGAGAGCATGCAGAAAAATCGGCGATGATGTGGAATCCAGAGGCAGTTCACGCATTTCTTCTCGACTCGATTTCATCCGAGAAGCCAGGCGGGACCGGCCGCGCCTTCGACTGGAGCGCTCAGGAACGCTCCGCAAACGTGATTCGGAGTATGGGAAAGGTGATTGTCGCAGGGGGACTCAGGGTGACAAATGTGACCGAGGCAATGCGTATACTCCAGCCCTGGGGCGTTGATGTGGTCTCTGGTGTGGAAGCGAGTCCGGGCAAAAAAGATCCAGGAAAGGTTAAGGACTTTATCGCAGCAGTGCGCCAAAGTCAGGCGGTTACTTAAATGGCAACAGCGGCTGTAACCAGTTCTGCAAAGCCTGCCGGCCGTTTCGGCCCGTATGGGGGGCGCTATGTTCCCGAAACGCTTATGGCGGCACTCGAGGAACTGGAACGGGCCTATGAGAAAGCCAAGCGCGATCGCCGCTTTCAGCAACGCCTGAATAAACTCTTGCGAAGTTTCGCAGGGCGACCCACACCACTGTTTTTCGCGGAACGACTGACGCAGAAGCTCGGCGGAGCCAAGATTTATCTCAAGCGTGAAGATTTGCTCCACACTGGAGCGCACAAGATCAACAACTGTCTGGGACAAGCTTTGTTGGCCGAGCGCATGGGCAAGCGCCGAATCATAGCCGAGACCGGTGCGGGGCAGCATGGAGTGGCAACAGCAACTGTCTGCGCTCTGTTTGGTTTCGAGTGCGTCGTCTACATGGGAACTGAGGATATGCGGCGCCAAGAGCTGAACGTGTTCCGCATGCGGCTGCTCGGGGCGGAAGTGCGGGGAGTGGATTCCGGTTCGCGGACCTTAAAAGATGCGATCAACGAAGCTATGCGGGATTGGGTTACGAATGTTCGGACAACGCACTACTTGCTCGGCAGTGTGTTAGGTGCGCATCCGTATCCCACCATGGTTCGTGACTTTCACAAGGTGATCGGACGGGAAGCGAAGGCGCAGGTGCTTAAGGCGGAAGGTCGAATGCCGTCAGCCATTATCGCGTGCGTAGGCGGCGGCTCGAATTCGATAGGAATTTTTCACGAGTTCATTAAACAGAAGCGGGTAAAGTTAATCGGGGTCGAAGCCGGCGGCTGCGGTGAACATCTCGGGGAACATGCTGCGCGTTTTCAGGGTGGCTCCCCGGGTGTGTTGCAAGGAACCTATTCGTATGTTTTGCAGGATGAAGCCGGGCAAATCTCCACTACTCATTCGATTTCCGCCGGACTTGACTATCCCTCAATTGGACCGGAGCACGCATGGCTCAAAGATTCCGGACGCGCCGAATACGTCTCAGCATCGGACGCTGAGGCGCTTGAGGCTTGTACTTTGCTAGCGCGAACTGAAGGAATTATTCCTGCGTTGGAGTCGGCGCATGCTGTTGCCGAGGTACTGAAGCGGGCTCCCAGGATGAAGAAATCCGAGATTGTTCTTGTGAATGTGTCAGGGCGCGGAGACAAGGATATTGGGATTCTGCGCGAACGGCTGAGACTCGATTAATCCACCCAATGTCCCTTTGCTTCAAAAAGCGGCCCTCCCTTATCGCTTACCTAACCTGCGGCGATCCAGACCTAAATACGACCCGTGAAATCATCCTGGCGACACTTGATGCGGGCGCCAGCGTCATCGAGCTAGGCGTGCCTTTTAGTGATCCTGTGGCGGATGGCCCGATCATTCAACGTGCCAGCCAACGAGCCCTACGCAACGGTGTCAGGTTGGCTGATGTTATAAATCTGGCAAAAGACATTCGGGGACAAACGCAGGCGGGAATCATTATTTTTTCCTACTTGAACCCAATCATGCGAATGGGGTTGCCGCAGTTCAGTACCATGGCACAAGACGCAGGGGTGGATGGCGCGCTCGTCACCGATTTGCCAGTGGAAGAGGCGGGCAATTACTTACGGGAAATGCGCCGGCGAGATTTGGCCACAATCTTCCTGGCTGCACCCACGAGCACGGATGCGCGACTCAGAGCAATTGCGAAGGCTTGCACGGGATTCGTGTACGCGGTATCTCGAACTGGTGTGACTGGGACACGCCAGGAATTGCCACAAGATGCGCAATGCTTGGTGCAACGGCTTCGTCGGCACACCGATCTTCCAGTTGCCGTGGGATTTGGAATTTCGACGGGTCAACAATTTTGCGCGCTCGGAGAATTTGCCGATGCAGCGGTGGTCGGCAGCGCAATCGTTGAGACAATCGAACGTAATCCCGGCAAGGAAGCACGAGCTGTGGCAGAATTTGTGAAAAAGCTGGTAGCCAGGAGCTAGTGGCCAGGAGTGATTGCGGTTTGGCTAAGCTACTCGCTGCTGGCACTGATTATGGACATTTCTGATTGGCGAAAGAAGATCGATGAGCTCGATCGCAAGCTGGTCAGGTTGCTCAACGAGCGAGCGCAAGCTGCGCATGAACTGGGCAAGCTCAAACGTGGCATAGGCATGCCCATCTATGAACCTGACCGCGAGCAAACCGTGTTCAACAATGTATGTCAGATCAATGCGGGCCCGCTTTCAGCGGACGATCTGATGAGTATCTATAAGCGGATCATGAACATCATGCGCCAGATTCAAAAGGACGAGATTGCTCCCGAAGTATCCACACCTCCGCAACGTCTGAAATAAGCGATCAAGTAAAGTGGGGACAGTTTATTCAACCGAGCGGTGACTACCGTGATCTGTACAGGCCCACTCACAGCCAGGAAGATCTGAGGAACGAGGTTCGGGGCGTGAACAGAAGTCTGCTGGTTTGGAGTGCATCTGCGGTTACGTTGGCTCTCGTCGGGTATGTGGCAAAGACACACTATGTTGTGAAACCGGCTGCCCAACTGGCCATCGAGGCTGCAACGAAGATCGCGGCCGGGCACTCGTTATCGAACGAGGACACGACGGCGAGCCCCGAGGATGCCAGCCAAGTCGACATAGTGGGCCCACTTGCAGTGTGGATACGGGAGTCCAGCCCAGCCGAGTCGGAAGCCGAACAGAAGTCGGCTTGGAAAGCGCAACCAATGGACCACATCGTTGCGCGATATCCGATGCCCGAAAAATATTTGCGTGCCCAGTTTCGGCTGAACAAGTCTGTGCAGTTCAGATTCGTCCTTCCACCGCACACCGTCAATACCAAACTTCACGGAAGTTTCCGCTCTTTTGTGAGGCGGAGCGAGTCAGATCACCCAGTTCGGATTACTTTATCCCTGATGGACGCGCAGCAATTCGAGGATCTGGTGCATGGACGTGCAACCGAGTCGAGCTTCGAACTGCAATCCTCCCATCATACGGTGGATTTCGCTCTGCCGGGTGTTCACGAGCAGCCCCAGGAGTATCACCTGATATTCAGCGACAATGCGGCCAGCGCAAAGCTGTTCGTTAGGGCCGATTTCGTCGTCGAGGCAGAATAAGCCGCAGTGCTGCAGAGCCTGCCGCTGTTAAACTATTGTGTTGCCGGCGAAAAGAAAATCCCTTAATCAGAATGCCCCTTCTAGCACCGCGCTCCACATAGCGCCCGCGTCTCAGGAGTTTCAACCGCGCATTTTTCTGATCGATGCCATGTCGTTTGTCTTTCGGGCCTATCATGCCATGGCGCGACAGCGCGGCATGTCGACCAAAACCGGGCTACCGACAGCCGCAACGTACGTGTTTGTCAACATGTTGCGGAAGTTACGGGATGACTTCTCCCCGAAGTACCTGGCTGCGGTATTTGATGTTGCCGCGCCTACATTCCGCGATCAGCAGGCGGCCGCGATCACCACGGTGCGAAAGTTCGACCTGAAGACGCAGACATTTCAGGAAATCGAATACCGGGGCTACAAGGCTAATCGGGCTGAAATGCCTGGGGATTTGGCGCAGCAATTGCCGTACATTCGTCGAGCATTGCAAGCCTATCGAATTCCAATTATCGAGCTCGCCGGTTATGAAGCGGACGATGTGATCGGCACTCTGGCACAGAAGGCGGTCAGGCAGTCGTTTGCGGTTTACGTGGTTTCCAGCGACAAGGACATGCTGCAGTTGGTTAACGAGCACGTTCACGTTTTGAATCCTCCGAAAGACAATCTGATTTGCGACGCGCAGAAAGTTGAGGAGATCCTGGGTGTGCCGCCGGAGCGGGTCATTGATGTGATGGCATTAAGAGGCGACAGCATTGACAACATCCCGGGGGCACCTGGAATCGGTGACAAGGGATCGGTCGAGCTGATCAAGCGGTTCGGAAGCGTAGAGCAAGCGCTGGATCGGGCAGACGAAATTGAAAAGAAAAGCTATCGCGAGTCTTTGCAGAATAACCGCGACGTTGTCCTCCTGAGTAAGAAACTTGTGACCATCGACCGCGATGTTCCGATCGAACTCGATGTCGATGCGATGAAAGCGGGAGCGCCGGATGTAGAAACCTTGCGGACTCTTTTCACTGAACTGGAATTTACCTCGCTGCTGAAGGAACTTTTGCCGGTGGTAGCCGTCTCCGAGGCGAATTACTGCGAAGCGAAATCGGCGGAAGATGTGGAAACGGTGCTGAATAGCGTGCCGGAGGAAGGATCTTTAGCCGTTGCGGTCGAAGCGGAGACTGCACCTTCGGACGAGCTGGAGACCGAGGAGATCGAGACTGAAGAAGGTGTTCTCCCGCTGATCCAGGAAGGGACGCGCTCCGACCAAGTGCGAAGTGTCGCGATTTCAGCAATGCCAGGAACAGCAGTGACTGTACCTGCCGATGGTGGGGCTGCCTCAGAGCGATTGAAATCTGCCTTGTCTGATTTGAAATTGCCGAAAGCGGTTCATGACTGGAAGTCGGCCAGTCGCATTCTGGATCAGCAAGGGATGACGCTGCAGAACGCGGCGCATGACCCCATGCTCTATTCGTATCTGCTCGATCCAACTTACTCTTCGCACCGCTTGGCCGAGGTTGCGCTGCGGCGATTCAATCTGAAGCTCAGCGGAAGTTTGCCCGAGGCTGCCGATATCACAGGCCGGCTCACGACCGCACTGCGCAGGGAGGTCGAAAGTGCGGGCTTGCTGAAACTCTACGATGAAATTGATTTGCCCCTGGTACCCGTGCTCGCGCGGATGGAAAACACGGGAGTAAGAATTGATCGTACGGCACTGTCGGAGATGTCGTCGCGACTAGAGAGGGAAATCGAGGCTAAGGCGAAGGAGATCTACGAGTGTTGCGGACAAGAGTTCAATATCAGTTCGCCGAAACAGTTGGCAGACGTTCTGTTCAACAAGCTGAATCTGCCCAAGCCGGTCAAGTATGGCAAGGGCAAGACGATTTCAACCGCGGTGGATGTACTGGAAGGCCTGGCGGCAAATCACGAAGCACCGCGATTAGTGCTGGAATACCGTCAGTTGACCAAATTGAAGTCGACGTATGTTGATGCGTTACCGGCGTTGTTGAATTCGGCAACTGGCCGCCTGCACACAACTTTTTCACAGACCGGAACTGCCACGGGCCGCCTGTCGTCGGCCAATCCAAATCTTCAGAACATCCCGATTCGCACCGAACTCGGACGGGAGATTCGAGCCGCCTTCACCGTTGATCCAGGTCATCTGTTGCTAGCGGCCGACTACTCGCAGATCGAGTTGCGGCTGTTGGCGCATTTCTCGAAAGACCCCTTGTTGGTCGAAGCGTACCGGCGTGGCGATGATATTCACACCCTCACCGCGTCTCAGGTGTTCGGAGTTCCACCGCTGATGGTCACCGCTGATCATCGGCGCCAAGCCAAGGTCGTCAATTTCGGCATTGTCTATGGGCTTTCGCCATTCGGCCTCTCGCAAAACCTGGGAATTGAGACCGGGGAAGCAAAGAAATTTATCGATGCGTACTTCGAGAAATACCGAGGTGTGCGTAAATTCATTGATGCGACTCTGGAGGAAGCGCGGCGAGAACAGAGAGTCAGGACACTACTTGGCCGTGTTCGCCCCATACCCGACATCAACAGCAAGAACGCCAACCTAAGGGGATTCGCGGAACGTACTGCGGTCAACACACCTCTGCAAGGAACCGCTGCCGACCTGATTAAGTTGGCGATGATCCGTATTGACCGAGAATTGCAGGATCGACACATGAAATCGCGAATGACCTTACAGGTCCATGACGAGCTGGTGTTTGAGGCGCCGGAGAGCGAGATCGAGCAGATGAAGAGCCTGGTTCGTGAGCAGATGGAGCAAGTTCACCGGCTGTCAGTGCCGTTGTTGGTAGAAATCGGAGTCGGGCCGAACTGGCGAGACTTGGCGTAAGAAGGCTGCAAAAAAGGGAACCATAGCGTGACCGGATGGAAGAAGCTCAGATTCGAGTCTGGCCGGTAGCTTCTCGTTCTGCGGCTTCGCGAAGCATCCTGCGTTCGCGGGCATTGGCAATTCGCCTTGCCCGAAGGACACGCCGCAGTCCGAACCAATAGAGGAACCCAAATAGCGCAGCCGCGGCTGCCAGCAGCAGGAGCAGATTCCAAATTGCCGCGAAATTGTAGAACAAGCTAGTCATTGTCGGCTGGAGTACAGCTTGTATGGACCTATCTTAAACGCCCAAAGCGGATTGGATCGCCTCTGCGATGTTCTTACTCAACGTTTGCATCTTCTCCTGCGAGTCCGCTTCGATCATGACACGAGCGAGCGCCTCGGTTCCTGAATAGCGGACGACCACACGGCCATTTCCGTCGAGTTCGCGTTCCGCTGAATCGATGGCGTCTCGAATCTCCGGAATCTGAGAGAACGGAATCTTCTCTCTAACCTTTACGTTTTGAATGGATTGGGGGAAGACTTTCAAATCGCCGACCAACTCAGACAGGGGCCTCTTGGTGCGAGCTATTATGTCCATCACGCGCAACGCAGTAAGCAATCCATCTCCCGTAGTAGCATCGCCATCGCGAAAAATGATATGCCCCGACTGTTCGCCACCGAGGATAGCGCCCGTCTTGAGCATCTCTTCAAGTACGTACTTGTCGCCTACATTGGCCCGCAACATGTGGATTCCCGATTTTCGCAACGCGATCTCCAGGCCCATATTCGACATGGTGGTGGCGACAATGGTTGAATTTTTCAAAAGGCCACGGGATTGAAAGTCGCGGGCAGCAAGCAACAGAACCGCGTCTCCGTTTACGACTCGGCCATCGGCATCGCTGAAAAGCGCTCGATCCGCATCACCATCGAACGTTACACCGAGATCGAAATGCCCTTTTTGCTGAACGATTGCGTTGGCCATTACTTGAGGATATAAGGCACCGCAGTTCTGATTGATATTCTTGCCGTTTGGCGAAGCATTCAGAAAGGTAGCTTTAATGCCACGAGCGCGGAATAGTTCCGGTGCCTCGGCGGTCGCGGCCCCGTTTGCGCAATCTACCAAGACCCTCAGACAGCTTAGATCAGTATTCACGTTTGAGGTTAGCCATTCGATATATGCTTTCCGCAGATTCGCCTCACCAGGCAAACTGGCAAGCTCGCGGGCGGCGGATATCTTCAGGCTGGAACGATTCTCCAAAAGGGAAAAAATCTCCTGCTCAATTGCAAGCTCATGAGAATCAGGTAACTTGTAGCCATCGCCGGAGAATACCTTGATACCGTTATCGGTCCACGGATTGTGCGAGGCTGAGATCACCACCCCCGCACCGTACTTTCGTGAACGCGCAAGGAAAGCCACCCCGGGGGTGGTGATTACACCGGCGCTATGCACCTCGCAGCCGGCAGCCGCCAGGCCTTGCATGATTCGCTCAGCGATCCATGAGCTGGATTCACGCGTATCCTGGCCTATGACTGCGCCCGGTTGAGGGGCAGTACGTCTAAGGTCATGGCCAAGAGCTTGGCCGATCAGGTAGGTGCTTTCGTGAGTGAGGGGGAACTCGCCGGCCACTCCACGAATGCCGTCAGTTCCAAAGAGCTGTCTGGTTGTTGACGCACGCGGCTCAGTGCCCATTGGCGGAAATCTTCTCCACAGTTACGATGATTTTCACGGGATCCGGTGTCGCGACTTGAATCAGCGGATCGGAGACATAGGCATGCCGAACGAAGGTCCTTTCTGCTGTTGCCCCAGTCAGATCGATAGGATCGGTGGTAGCTGCATCAAACTCATCGACATGTTGCTTCGGTCCAGAAATCTCCACGCTCGAAGGCAAAAGAGTTAGCTTCGCAAGCTGATAGCCTTGCGGCAAAGTTCCGGTGAGTCGCGGTTTAACCGGAATTGGACGGCTGGAGTGCAGGTCAAATGCAAGATGGACAGAACTGGGAATCAGCTGAACCAGCGTGAGATCGCGAGGATGATGAACTTTCAGATCAAAGGTACGCTCGCCTGGTTTGACGCCGCTCAGTTCAATTTCCGCGAAGGCATCCGCCGGTTGTAGATGCCGAATCAGCGGCGCTGGACCACGTAATCGGACCTGGGCTTTGGGAACCGTCTCCGAGCTGAGCTCCAGATTAGAGGGCATATTGACCAGCGCGATGGGTACTTCGATCGCGACTTCCGAGTAAGGTTCGCCTGCCATCGCAAGCCAAAGTCCGATGGCCAAAGCAAGCGAAAAAAGCTTTAGGCCAAAATTATGAAGGATATTGCGGTGCAAGAAATTGTAAACAGGCCTAGACATCGGTTTCCTGATTCACTCTGGGGTCGGGGCGCGGCACGTGAGTCCGCAGACTATCAGTTTCCGGTTCTTCCATTGCTACGGTCGAGATCGGAGTCGGCAAGGTTGCAGGAGGGACGTAACGGTGCAGGAGCTCTCCCATTCGGTCACGGAGCTGGTCGACGCTAAGGTCTCGCTCGATTTTTCCTCCCACGGCCAAACTGATACTGCCAGTCTCCTCCGACACAATAACTGCAATTGCGTCGGACTCCTCAGTGACACCAATACCAGCGCGGTGCCTGGTTCCGAGCTGAGTTGAAAGCACCGGATTCATCGATAAGGGCAGAAAGCAAGCAGCGGCTGCGACACGGTCTTTTTGGATGATAACAGCGCCGTCGTGCAGTGGAGCGCTGGGACGGAAAATGGTTGCCAGCAGATCGTACGACAACTGCGCGTCCAAAGGCACTCCGCTTTCTATATAGGTTCGAAGTCCGATTTCCCGCTCAATGACCATTAAAGCGCCGGTCTGATTTTGGCAAAACAAGTTGGCGGCCAGCACGATGTCGTCATATGCGTCGGCAGCCGACATGCCACTTCGGCTGAATGCGATTTTTCGTCCCAGGCGCGCCAATGCCAAGCGAATCTCCGGGGCGAAGACGACGATTAGAGCGAACACTGCATAAGGCAGCAGAGTGCTGACAAGCCAGTTGAAAGTGGTCAGTTCTCCGAGCCGAGAGACGTAGAAAGCAAGCGCCAGCGCCGCAACCCCCACCAACATCAGGGCGGCACGTGTGCCTTTGATCAAGGCAAGCAGTTCATAAATGATGAAGGCCACCAGCAGGATATCGAGGATCGAGATCACTGACACGTGTGGCCACAGCACTGCGAACTGCATCGAAAATTGCTCCCTCGAGAAGCTAAGAACCCCGGGCCCGAAAGCTAGCTTCATTGTAATGTAGGATCCTGAGATGCGAGAGGCTAGCAAGCAGAATAGCCTCGGAGCGAAAGTCACTTAGCTTGGGCTGCTGCCGCAGGCAACTCGATCTGCATGCCTTCAGCGGCGGCGCGCACCCGAGCGTAATAATTCTTTGCTTCCTTGACGATTTTGTCTATGCAGGCATCGTCGTGGTCGGGATCGTGGTGGAAGAGCACGAGTTCCCTTGCGCCGCTCTCCATTGCCACGTTGACCGCTTCGCGCCAGTGGCTATGACCCCAGCCTCGCCGTCGCGCTTCGTAATCTTCGGGAAGATATTGAGCATCGTAAATGAGAACGTCCGCTCCAGCTGCCAGTTCGCGTACATTTTTATCGAATGTAGTGTCACCAGGCTCATTGTCGGTGGCGTAGACCATAACGCCATCGTTGGTTTCCAGGCGAAATCCCATACATCCCTGGGGATGATTCAACCACATGGTGCGCAGGCGGACATTGTCCAGCTCAAGGCCGGTCTCATTTAATTCATAAAAATGCTGCTGCGCCCGCATCTCGTTTAATCCGACGGGAAAATAAGGAGCTGCCATCTGTTCTTCAAACACCTGCTTCAGGCTGCGCCTGCGGCTCGAGCAATGGAATTCGAAAAGATTTTGGCGGTTATCATAAAGCGGCTCGAAGAAGGGAAGTCCCTGAATATGGTCCCAATGGAAATGTGACACGAAAACGTGGGCTGAAAGCGGGCGGCCATTGAACTCACGGTGAAGTGCCCGGCCCAAGATGCGAAAGCCAGTTCCACAATCAAAGATATAGATCTTCTCGCCGACACGGACCTCCACGCAGGAGGTGTTGCCTCCATAGCGCATGTTTTCCGGCTGGGGAGCCGGAGTTGACCCACGAACTCCCCAGAACTTGATTCTCATACTCCTCCGCGCAGAGGGCGATGGCGAATACTCAATCTTGCGACCTGTTAAGCACTCAGTCAATTCACTGGGTGGTTACGGATAGCGTAGCCCGCTAGGGCGAGCCTGGCGAATTGCACTAAGGATTACACCTTAAAAATGACAAAGCGGCCTGCAATGCTCCCCTATAATTGAACGCCCGGGGACGAATTGTGCCCAGCAAAAAGCTGATGATCCGCCCTGATTACAAGGAATTTTGCGGTCTTGCGCGGCAAGCAACGCTGATCCCAGTCGTTAAATCTGTCCTTGCGGACCTGTTGACCCCAGTGTCGGCATTCTTGGCGATTGCGGAGCGGGAGCCGCATTCTTTCCTGCTCGAATCCATCGAGCGCGGGGAACACATTGGGCGTTACACGTTCCTGGGAGCGCGCCCCTACATGGAAGTAGAGGCGCGGGGGGAACAGATCGTAACCCGGCGCGGCAATCGGGTTGAAAAGCGATCTGGCGATTTTCTGAAGGTCTTAAAGGGTTACCTCCGCGAGCATAAGCCGGCATCCATGCCGGGATTGCCTCCATTTACGACAGGAGCCGTGGGGTATTTCGCTTATGACGCGGTTAGGCACCTGGAAGACATTGGCGAACACGCTCAGGACGACTTGGGCCTGCCCGATTGTGCATTTATGTTCTTTGACCGAGTCTTGGTGTTCGATCACCTGCTGCACCAGATTCACATCATTGCGTCCGCCGACGTGGCTCGACAGAATCCCCGCAAAGCGTATGATGGCGCCATCGCCGACATTGCCGCTCTGGAAAAGAAGCTCTCGACCGGGAGAAGGCCGGCTATTTGGCACAAGTCGAAGGAATTACGAAGAAGCAGCTTGAAAATCCGCGCGCGAACGACCCGACGCGACTTTCTGGCCTCAGTTGAACGTTGTAAGGAGTACATATCCGCGGGGGACATCTTCCAGGTCGTTTTATCCCAGCGGCTCGATTTCGTTCCCGGAGTAGAGCCATTTGAGATTTACCGGGCACTCCGAAGTGTGAATCCATCTCCATACATGTATTTTCTGCGTATGGGCGAACAGCATATTCTGGGCTCGTCGCCGGAAATGTTGGTCCGGGTGACCGGCCGCAAACTCGAGTATCGTCCGATTGCCGGAACGCGTTGGCGGGGAACGGACGAAGAGCAGGATCAACGACTTGAGAAAGAGATGCTGGCCGATGAGAAAGAACGCGCCGAGCACGTCATGTTGGTGGATCTTGGACGCAACGACTTGGGCCGAGTAAGCGAATATGGGTCAGTAAAGGTGAAAGATCTCATGTACGTGGAACGCTACTCGCACGTCATGC
>Ga0187777_10001134_pt1 | contig 17313 bp, 18 predicted proteins | sample 1015_Q2_SP5_10_M_FD_132416 | JGI IMG/M metagenome (GOLD analysis project Ga0187777, IMG submission 132416) | Tropical peat soil microbial communities from peatlands in Department of Meta, Colombia - 1015_Q2_SP5_10_MG | ecosystem: Environmental > Terrestrial > Soil > Wetlands > Peat | place... | reverse complement strand
GCGTTGCTGGCCGCGGCGGCAATCGACTACCGCAGCGGCGAACTCGCGCGTGCAATTACGTCGGCGCTTCAGAGCCATGACATCGCGGCGGAGGTCGGCGATCGGCCTGCCGAGTGGCGGGCGCTGCAGTTCCTCGGCGAGTGCGCTTTCGCGCAGGATGTGGCCGCCAGCGCGATGCCGTGGTTGGAGCGGGCGCTCGACCTCGCGCGGCAGTGCGGGTTCGCGGAAGAGGAGGCGATCGGTGTCTATTCGATCGGCGTCGCCCGCTGGATTGGTGGCGATCTCACCCAGGCCGAGGAGATGGTGAGACGCAGCATCGATCTCCTCCGGCCGCTCGCGCGATCCCCCAGGCGACTGATGTCTCCGGTCAACATCACCGAGATCCGCATGCGCCGGCCGGCTGGTGTGCCCGGGCTGTGCGTCGAGTTTCAGGACACGCTCCAGCCGTTTGTCGAGGTCTCCTGCCAGGACGCGATCAGCTATCTCCTCGCCAACCAGGCCGGGATCGCCCGCGCGCGGGGGGATCTCGGACGGGCGCGCACGTTGCTCGACGAGAGCGCGGCTCGGTTCGAGGCCGCGAACGACGAGCGGGGATTGGCATCCGTGCTGGTTCGGCGTGGCTACCTCGACCTCGCCACTGGCGAGCCTGAGGCGGCCCGGGTGGCGCTAACTCAGGCACTTGAGCTGCGACATGCCCACGGGGACAGGCGCGGCTTCGGGTTGGCGCTCGTCGGGCTCGGCGTGATCGCGACTGCTGCGGGCGAGCATGGCGTCGCAGCCGGCCACCTACGGGAGGCGTGCGAGATCTTCAGAAGCGCCGGCGACCGCTGGGCGTTCGCCAGCAGCCTGTGGGCGGCCGCGGACCTCGCGTTCGCGCGCGCGAACCTCGACGAAGCAGAGGCTGCCCTGCTCGAGGCGCGCGTGCTGCTTGAAGAGACGGGGCGGAAGAGCTGGATCGCGAACACCGTCGCCGCGCTTGCACACGTCGCAACCAGCAAACGTGCTAAGGGCACGCTAAGTCCACGGAAAGTGGCGCCGCTTATAACTCTCTCCACGCTCTGAGAATGAGAGAAACAACGGAGATGATCCACGCCGATCGCCGCTCCGAGCAGCTCGCCCGACTCGTGTACGAGCTGCTCGACGCCCACGCGGACACCGAGCAGCTCGCAAGCCATCACGAACATGATCTGCTGTGGGGCGCGCATCTCGACTATCTGCGCGACCTGCAACGGGTCGCACGGGAGGTGCTCGCGGATGTCTGCTGAGGCACCCCCAGCCGCCACCGAGGAGCGCCCGCAGCTACTCAGACCTGAACGCCTGCCCGACCACATCGACGCGCTGTATCGAGCGGCACGGGGACTGTGCGGATCGCGATACGACGCTGAGGATCTCGTGCAGGAGACGCTGGAAATCGTGCTGCGGCGCCCCCGCTGGATTCGGAGCAACGAGCTCGGCTACCTCCTACGGGCGCTGAGACACAACCACGCAGCCCGTGTCCGCATCGCGGCGCGGCGACCGGCCACGGTCGAGCTGTTCGAGGACGAAGCTCCGGTGCCATTCGACGATCAGCTCGACTCGCGCGGCCTGATGGAGGCAATCGCGAGCGCCCCTGCCCGGTACAGGGACGCAGTGATCGCGGTCGACCTCCTCGGGCTGTCGTACCGAGAGGCAGCGCGGTCGCTGCGCACGCGCGAGGCAACGATCACGTCGCGCCTTCACCGAGGACGGCAACACATCGCGAACGTCCTCCAGGCCGAGCCTACGCCCGCGGCGTGACGCTCAAGCCGAGGCCCGCATTCGTGCTCGCGCAGTGGCGATGGAACGCCCCGACCGGTTGATTCAACCGGGTTGGACCGCTTACGATCGCTCGTCTTCCGACCAGTCCAGCAAACAGGTCACCGCCGGACCGCGATGCAATGAACTCGATCACATCATCGATGACTCGCGACGAGATTGCCGCGCTGCTGGGCAGCGACAGGCTGTACTCCCCCGGCCGAGACAGCCTCTATACGGTCGACGAGCTCATGGCCGGCTACGAGTCGGACGCGCCGAGGCAGAGCCTCGACGCGCGGCTCGCTGCTCACGTCAGGGCTTGCGGGATCCCACCGGCAGATGTCGACGAAGCGATCGCCCAGGTTGTTCACGACGAGGGCGTCGACCAGGCTATGCGCGCGTACGTCGCCGCCTCTGTCGCCAAGGGACGACACATCGTCGGTGTGATGGGTGGGGCGTCGACCCCCAGGGATGCGCCCGCCTACCGACTCGCGGCCGCAACGGCGAAGGCAGTGAGCGAGGCTGGGTTCCTGGTGGCTACCGGCGGAGGCCTCGGAATCATGGAGGCGGGGAACCTGGGCGCCTACTTCGCCGGACGTCCAGACGACGAGCTGCACGCCGCGATCGACGACCTCAAACGCTGGCCGACCTTCCGTGGACACGAAGCCCAGTACTTCGACACGGCACGCGTGATCACCGCCCGCCAGCCCGCCGGCGCGCCGAGCCTTGCCGTCGCTACCTGGCGCTACGACGAAGAACCGATCAGCCAGTTCGCGACCCACATCGCCAAGCTCTTCCAGAACGCCGTCCGTGAGGACGGCCTCCTGAGCATCGCGGACGCCGGGGTGGCCTACTTCGAGGGCGGCTTCGGCACGCTCCGGGAGATCTTTCAGGACCTCGCCCAGAACGGCTCCGCCGCCCCGGCGCAGCAGATGCCGATGGTGTTCGTCGACACCGCCGCGTATGGCCAGCCCGGATCGCCCTTCCACCTCGCCCGCGCACGCGCCGGCACCGCCGCACTGCCGTTCGACGACCTCATCACTCTCGCTGACTCAGCCGACTCGGTCGTGGCAGCCATCAGTGCCGGTTGGCGCCGAGTCCACCCCGCCGGTTGACTGCGAGACACTGCACCGAGATGGCGCGTGATGACTCGATCCGCCTTCGCCGGGCAACCATCGCGGACGCCGAGCCACTGGCCCGAGGAGTCATCGAGGGCCTCGACGACTACCCGTCGTTCGCGCCGACGGGCTGGACCGCGCCGTCGTTCGAGACCGAGCTGAAGCATCTGCGCGAGGCGCTGGCCGACCCGGATGTCTGCTGCCTCGTAGCGGAGTCCGAGGGCGCGTTGGTCGGCCAGATCACCGTCCTGCCTGCGGCACGCGCCCCACACGCCGTTGACGACCCGGCGCTTGGCCACATCTCAAATCTCTTCGTCCGCCGCGATCATTGGGGCGGCGGGCTGGCTGGCGACCTCCATCGCGCCGCCGTCGAGGCAGCGGGCGCGCGCGGCTTCACAGAGTTGCGGCTGTTCGTGGCCGTCGGCCAGGCACGGGCGAGGCGCTTCTACGAGCGCGAAGGCTGGCTCCCGGCCGGTGACCCGTTCGACGACCCAACTCCAGGCCTCACGATGATCGAATATCGCTACCAGCTCCACGGCGGATGAGTTGACGCTCTTCCGGAGCCTCTCCGTCGCCGGCGTGAAGCGGCGGGCACCTGAGGGCGGGGCGGTGGCGTCCGGCCATCGAACCCCACGCGCGCCTCTAACTACTGCAGGTGGTGGTGCACGAGCGGGTCCAGTTGCCGGCGCTGGACTCGTTTGGGCGTGCGCCGGACGATGTGGTTGCGTAGCCGTCGGCCGAGCGGGCTGGTGAGCTGCGCGGCCCGATCGGCTTGACGCGAGAGCTTGAGAGTGAGCTCGGCTCGCGAACGGCGGATCGACTCATATCGGGCGAGGGCGTCGCCCGGCTGTTCGTCCCGCCCAAGCTCGTTGGCAAGCACGACGGCGTCCTCGATCGCCTGAGCCGCGCCCTGACCAACTCCGGGAGTCGTCGCGTGCGCGGCGTCGCCGAGCAGCACGATCCGTCCGTTGCTCCAGCGCGGGAGCGGATCGAGGAAGTAGACGTCGTTGCGCAGAATCGCGCTGTCCTCCGTCGCGTCAAGAACGGCCTGGACCGGTGGATGCCAGTCGGCGAACCGTCGGGTCACGTCGAGTTTCCGCGCGCCCGGTTTATCCATCTCGCCCTCGGATGCGTTGGCGGTGGCGAACCAGTAGGTCTGTGACCCGATGTCGACCAGGCCGAACCGCTCGCCGACTCCCCACGACTCGGTGAGGTGACCCGCCTCGATCGTGACCGGCGAGACACCCCGCCATGCCGTGTACCCGCTGTATCGCGGCGACGCGGTCGCGACCGCCGCCCGCATCTGCGACCACACGCCGTCGGCCCCGATCAGAATGTCGCCGCGTTCCTCGGTTCCGTCCTCGGCTCGCGCGACCACTCCGTCGGCTGTCTGATCGACGGAGGTGATCTCGACTCCGAGTCGGACCTCTCCAGCCGCCTCGAGCAATACGGCCTGCAGGTGACCGCGGTGGACCGCCACTGCGCCCTCGAGCAGGTCGGCCGGCAGCGTGGTCAGCTCACGGCCGTCCGAGGTGAGAATGGCGCTGCGCGTGGCGGCGGCGCCGGCGGCGGAGACCGCTTCGGCGACTCCGAGGCGGCCGAGCGCGTGCATCGCGTTTGCGAACAGGGTGATCCCGGCGCCGGCCAACTCCAGCCGCGGCGTCCGCTCGAGCACCACGACATCGTGGCCTCGGCCCTGCAGTGCGATCGCCGCGCTCAGCCCGCCGATACCGCCGCCGACGACGATCACGCGCAGAGGGCGATCGGTGATGGTTTGAGAGTCGATGTGCATTTCTTGTCTCCTGTTGCGTGTGTGTGATCGTGGCTTGGTCATGCGTCGGCGGTCTCGGCAACGGCCGGCAGATCCCGGCGCTTCACGGTGGTCGCCGGTCGTGCGAGCAGCACCGTGACGGCGACCGCGGCCACCAATGCGGCGCCGGCCGCGGTGAGCAGCGCGACGTGCATCCCGCCGACGAACGCGGTGTGCGCATGATCGGCGACCTGTCCGCCGAGGTGTGAGGCGATCGCGTACGACGCCTTGACCTGAGCGGCGACCTGGCTTGGCAGACCCGCGAGGTTGACGCGGCTCGAGTAGGTGGAGGTGAGGATGCTGCCGATCACCGCTATCCCGATCGCGCCGCCGACTTCCCGGGTGAGGTCGTTCAGCGCGGAGCCGACACCCTGCTGGGCGGCCGGGAGGCCCTCGGTGATTGCGGTGGTCGCCGGCGTCATCGCGAATCCCATCCCGATCCCGAGCACGACCAGTCCGGCGGCCATCAGCACGTACGGGCTGTCGGTGCTGAGGTGGGCGACGATCGCCAACCCAATCGCGATCAAGGCAAGCCCGGCGGAGCACACGCTGCGGGTGCCGAAGCGGGCGGTGACCCGCGGGGCCAGCCGCGAGCTGCACATCATGGCCGCCGCCAGCGGCAGGACCTGCACGGCGGCCAGCAGCGGCGTGTCGCCACGGACCAGCTGCAGGTACTGCAGGCCGATGAACGTGTAGCCGTAGAACGCGAAGAACTGGACGAAGATCGACATGCTCCCCGTGGACAGCGGCCGGTTGCGGAAGATTCTCGGGTCGAGCAGCGGGTTGCTCTGACGGAGCTCCCAGAGGACGAACGCCGCCATCAGCACGAGCGCGAGGGCCAGGCCGACCACGGTGCGCGCGGCCAGCCAGCCGTAGGTCGGCGCCTCGATCACGGAGTACACGAGCGCGACGAGCGCCGCCACCGCTATGACGGCCCCGCCGCTGTCCAGCCGCGGCGCGTCGGGGTCGGCCGACTCGGGCACGAAGCGCAGCGTGCCGACCAGCGCGATCGACGACAGCAGGACGTTCAGCCCGAAGATCGACCGCCACGAAAACCAGACGAGCAGCGCCCCGGACGCCAGCAGCCCGAGCACGGCTGCGCCGCCCGCGACCGCGGCCCAGATGCTCACCGCTCGGGTCCGCTTCTGCAATGGGAACGTGCTCGTGATCGTCGACAGCGTCGCCGGCATCACGAGCGCCGCGCCGAGCCCGAGCACGGCGCGTAGCGCGATCAACTCGCTCGCGGACGTTGCGGTCATCGCGATCGCCGAACCCCCACCGAAGATGAGCAGCCCGGCGATCAACGCGACGCGCCGGCCGTAGCGGTCACCGATCCCGCCGCCCGGCAGCAGCAGCGCGGCGAACGCCAGCGAGTAGGCGTCGATCACCCACACAAGGTCGGTCTGTGAGGCGTGGGTGTCGCGTGCGATGTCCGGCAGGGCGACGTTCAGCGAGGCCATCGCGGCAACGACAGCCGCTAGCGCCAGGCACACCACGGCGGTGATCACGCCGTGGCGGGAGAACCTTGGAGTGGTTGAGGGTTTCAGCATCATGGCGTCCCTTTCGGAGTGGCTCATCGATGCGATGAAGCTACGGTCAGCCCCCGGCGCTCAAATCGATTGGATCCCTAGTCGTATCCCTGGTCCGATGCGCGGCGGCATCCGGCTCGCGGGTTTGCCGACGCAAGGAGACGGGGCGTAGGATCGGTTGGTGCTGATCGGCCGGGACCCCGAGCAGCGGCTGATCGAGAGCCTGATCCAGGATGCGCGCAGCGGCGTGAGCGGAGCGCTCTTGATCCGTGGCGAGGCTGGAATCGGCAAGACCGCGCTGCTCGACGAAGCGGCCGAGAGCTCGGGCATGCGCACGCTCCGCTGCACCGGTGTGGAGTCAGAGCACGATCTCCCCTTCGCAGGACTGGAGCAGCTGCTTTGGCCCGTGCGCGACTTGGCCGACCGGTTGCCCGACCCGCAGGCTGCGGCGCTCAGAGGCGCGTTCGGCCTGGGCACCGAACGCGTCGAGGACCGTCTACTGCTCGGTCTGGCCACGCTCGGCCTCCTCGCCGAGGCGACCGGAGACGCACCGGTGCTCTGCCTGATCGACGACTTGCAGTGGGTTGACGTTCCGTCCGCCCAGGCGTTGTTGTTCGCCGCGCGCCGGCTCGGGGCGGAGGGGGTGCTGATGCTGTTCGCTGTCCGCGACGATCCCGCCGAGTGGTACGAAGCACCTGGTGTCCAGCAGCTAACGCTCCCGCCGCTGTCGGACGCCGCCGCGCGCCAGGTGGTGGTGACTCGGCCGGGCCGCTCCCCCAGCCTGGCCGTCCAGCAGCGGTTGCTGCGCGAGGCTGGCGGGAACCCGCTGGCGCTGTTGGAGCTGCCGACGCAAGAGCACTCCTCGGGCAACGCAACCGGGATCGAGGCGGCCTTCCGTGCTCGAGTCATGCGGCTGCCGCGCGAGACGCGCCGGCTGCTGCTGCTCGCGGCGGCCGGCCACGCCGACGAGGCGAGAACATGGACCGAGCTCGGACGGTTCGGCGAGTTTCCGCCAGCCACTCAACGGCCGGCGGTGGACGCCGGTCTGGTCGGTGATCTCGATGCGATCGTGTTTCGCCATCCGCTCGTGCGCTCGGCCGTCTACACCACGTCTTCTCAGCTCGAGCGTGGTGAGGCACACCGTCTGCTGGCGGCAGGCGCAACCGATCCCCTCTCCCGCGCCTCGCATCTGGCCGCAGCGACGCAGCGGACTGACGAAGCCCTCGCGACGGAGCTTGAAAACGCGGCGGAGGCCGCCACACGGCGGGGCGCGTTCGCGTCGGCCGCGACGGCTTTCGCGCGGGCGGCAGAACTGTCGACCGAGAACGATGGTCGTATCCATCGCCTCATTGCAGCCGCGCAGGCATACCTGGACGCTGGGGACTCGGACGCGTCCTCCGAACTTGCCGAGGAGGCACTCGCGGGCGTCGGCACGGCCTCCGACCAGGGCGCGCTCGCCGCCGTCAGAGGTGCGCTCGAGCTGCAGCGAGGGACGCCCGCAGCAGCGTACGAACTGCTGATGACGGCTTCGCACGGTGTTGCGCATGAGGATGCTGCGCGCGCACTCGACCTCCAAGCGCAGGCAATCACCGCCTCATTTGTGGCCGGCTGGCCGGAGCGGGCGTTCGTCGAGGGTCACGCGTTGATCAAGGACCTGCCGCCCACAGGCAAGACATACGAGCACTTCCTGCGGGTCTTCCTAGCCGCAATGGCGGCAACCGACGCGACGGCCAGGCGCGCCGCGCGCGACCAGTTGCTAGAAGACGTCCGAATCGGCACTGCGGCGAGCGATTTTCGCTTCATGGGGTGGGCGGGAATTGCGAGCGCTTACCTCGGGGACTTACGCAGCGCGCGCGTGCACTCGATGCGAGCATTGGCGTCGGCGCGGGCGGCAGCATCCTTCAGCAGCCTCCCCGTGGCCCTGCTCGGGCCGACTCGCCTAGCGGTGACCTATCGCGCGTTCGACGAGGCCGAGGAGTTCGCCCGGGAGGGGCTTGAACTTACGCGCCAGCTCGCGCAGGAGAACCTCGAGACCATCTTCTCGGGGGCGCTTGTGCGCTGCCTCGCGGCTCGAGGCGAGATCGAGGAGTGCCGCGAGCTCGGTGCTGCGACGCTCTCGCGAGCTTCTGCCCGCGGCGTCGCCACCGCCGCCACGGACGTCCACCTGGGGCTCGCGGAGCTCGAGTTGTCGCTTGGCCACGGCGCCGCCGCCCGGGACATGATCGAGTCCGTCACGCAGCCGCTTTTCAGATTGGCAGCGGCACCTGAATTTGTCGAGGCGTTGCTTCTCACCGGTGACCCTGAGCCGGGGCGCGCATCCCTCGATGCACTCGCCGCATACGCAGAGCAGGCGCGTGATCCCCACACGCTCGGCGTCCTCGCCCGCGCCCGTGCTCTCCTGGCGTCGTCCGGCGATCTAGCCGAGCCACTATTCCTCGAGGCCTTGGGCCACCAAACCGAGCACCCGCAGCCTTTTGAGCGGGCGAGGACAGCGCTGGCCTACGGCGAGTTCCTGCGTCGCGCTCAGCGCAAGACGGAGGCGCGGGTTCAGCTCCGCGATGCGCTCGCGACGTTCGACGGCCTGCACACGGCGCTGTGGGCCGAGCGCGCGCGGGCCGAGCTCGCGGCGACCGGCATCACCGCCCGCAAACGAGATCCGTCCACGCTCGACACGCTGACGCCCCAAGAGCTGCGGATCGCCAAGCTCGTCGCCGGTGGCGCGAGTAACCGCGAAGTCGCAAGCCAACTGTTCCTGAGCCAGAAGACGGTCGAATACCACCTGCGCAAGGTGTTCATGAAACTTGGCGTCTCCTCTCGCGTCGAGCTCGCCCGCCAGCCTCTCCAGACCGTGCCGGTCGCCGCCGTGCGCTAGCGACGGCACCAATTCCGCTCGTCGGCCGCGCGTCTCGCCTCAGTCGCGTCGCTGCTCGCCGGCGTCCGGAGCGGTCTCGCGCCCGCGTCCCGCATCTCGGAACGTACCGAGTACCTCCTCGATGTGGTGATCGAGTAGCCGGTCGTCCTCAACGGCCGGTTGTTCGGGCTGGCCGTTCTCCTTTCCGGGACCAATCGATCCCGGACCCGTCTTCCGCACCAACTCTACCTCCTTACTTGTGTTCAAGATGTTACCGAGGGGGCGGAGGTTCGAGCAAGTTTCGGCTCCAATCACCCGGGATGCGAAGCACCGCCTCCAGACCTCCCTTTCGGTGCGGATGCGCGCTCGGCCTTGACACAGCGCAGGAAGGCCGTCCGTCCGCTCTCGTGCGTAGAGTCGGGAACACGTGTTCGATACAGGCTCGGTTCCAGGCTATGCGCATCCTGGCGCGGCGGTTCCGGAGGCGCCCTGGTTCAAGCACCTGAATCCTGCGCAACGGGCCGCCGCGTGTCACCCCGGCCGCCCGTTGCTGATCCTCGCCGGCGCCGGGACCGGCAAGACGACGACGCTGTGCGGCCGGGTGGCGTGGCTGGTGGCAGAGGGTGTGCCGCCGGAGCGAATCCTGCTGCTGACCTTCACGCGTCGCGCGGCGCGCGAGATGCTGCAACGAGCGCGGGCGCTGGTGGCGATGCCGGCGGGGGCACGGGGAGTGCTGGGCGGCACCTTTCATTCGGTGGCGCACTATTTCGTCCGCCGGCATGCTCGGGTGCTCGGATTGCCGGCGGGGTTCGGCGTGCTCGACGCCGGCGACGCAGCCGACGTGATCGACATGCTGCGCGAGGAGCATGGTCACGCCCAGAGCCGGCGCCGGTTTCCGAAGAAGGGCACCCTGCTCGATATGTACTCGCGCACGGTCAACGCCCAGCGGCCACTGTCCGAGGTTCTCGCCGAGAGCTTTCCCTGGTGCGAGGATCACCGCGAAGCAATCGCGGCGCTGTTCAGGGCCTACACCGCCCGCAAGAAGGCGCTCGGGGTGGTGGATCTCGACGACCTGCTGCTGTACTGGCGGGCGCTCGTCGCGGACGAGGTGATCGGGCCCGAGCTCGAGCGCCGCTTTGATCACGTCCTGGTCGACGAGTACCAGGACGTCAACGGGTTGCAGGTCGACATCGTGCGGGGCCTCCGGCGCGAGTGTCGGGCGGTAACCGCGGTCGGCGATGACTTCCAGGCGATCTACGGCTGGAGGGCCGCGTCCGCGCAGCACATCCTCGAGTTTCCGACTCACTTTGCGGACGCCGCGGTGATTACGCTCGAGCACAACTACCGCTCGTGTCAGCCGATCCTCGACGTTGCCAACGCGTTGGCGAGCCAGGCCGAGCGTGCGTTCCGCAAGGAGCTGCGCTCAGTCCGGGAGGGCGGCAGCCGACCCAGGCTCGTCTTTTGCCGCGATGAGTCCGCGCAAGCGAGCGAGGTTTGCGACCGGGTGCTCGGTGCTCGGGAACAAGGGATGGATCTTCGCCAGCAAGCTGTGCTGATGCGGACCTCCCACGACAGCGCCTTGCTTGAGCTCGAGCTCGCCCGCCGCCAGATCCCGTTCGTGAAGTACGGGGGCCTGCGGTACCTCGAAGCCGCGCATGTCAAGGATCTGATCGCGCTGTTTCGCCTCGCCGATAACTCGGCCGACGAGATCTCGTGGTTCCGGGTGCTGCAGCTGCTCGACGGGGTCGGTCCCGCGACCGCCCGCCGCACGCTCGACGTGCTCGTCACTACCGACGGTGATCGGCTCGAGGGATGGGCGCACGCGCGCGAGCGGCTGCCCGTCGATGCGCGCCCGCTCGCCGATGACGTGATCGCTGCGCTGCGCGAGACGGCAGCCGAAGCGAGCGCGGGCGTGCGGGCCGAGCGGCTGGGTCGCGCGCTCGCGCCGTTGATCCGGGCTCGCTATCCGGACGGAGCGCTGCGCCTTCAGGATCTCGACCAGCTCGTGGCGGCCGCCGGCGAGGCGACCGACCTAGGCCGGTTCGTCTCGGAGCTGATCATCGATCCACCGACGTCGAGCTCCGACCTCGCTGGGCCCCCGCACCTTGACGAGGACTACCTGGTGCTATCGACAGTCCATTCGGCCAAGGGCCTCGAGTGGCAGGCCGTGCACGTGCTCGCGCTGTACGACGGCAACTTCCCGGCGTGCATGTCGGCGGGGGCGAGCGAAAGCATCGACGAGGAGCGGCGCCTTCTGTACGTCGCGATGACGCGGGCGCGGCGTGAGCTGCATCTGTACGTGCCGGTCCGCTACTACCACCGCCCGACCGGCGCGGACGATGCGCACGGGTACGGCAAGCCGTCGCGGTTCCTGACCGAGGACGTCAGGCGGTTGTGCGCCGTGTCTCATCTGATCGATCAGACCCCCGATTTCGTCGAACCCGGGGATGCCGGTCGCCGGATCGAGGTCTCCATCAACGCGCTGTTCGAGTGACCGCAGCACCCGCCGCCGATCGGGCTCGCCGGCTCAGCCAGCGATAAGAGAGACACCGCCACGGTCGGCGCTGACGCGCTCTGGCGCGCTCCACATCGCGTGACTGCTCGAACGCGATCAAGGCGATCGACGACGTGATATGCTTCGCAGAGGTGATAAATACCGTAATCGCTAAGGATTCTCGAGACGCTCTGCTGGCGGCGCTGGCAGACCCGACCCGTCGTCGTGTCGTAGAGCTGCTCGCCGGCAAACCGATGACGGCCGGCGAGATCCACGCGGCGTTCCCGATCGCGAATCCCGCTGTCAGCCGCCACCTGCGCGTTCTGCGAGAGGCGGAGGTGATCACCGAGTTGCCTGTTGATGACCGTCGCGTGCGGCTGTACACGCTGCGGCCGGAGGCGCTGCAACCGCTGTCGGCCTGGGTCGAGGAGGTTTCCCTCGGCTGGCAGGCGCAACTCGACTCGTTCAAGGACTACGTGGCGATGAGGTCAGGCCGCGGTGAGACGTGATGAGCGCACGCGGAAGGAGGAGTGATGCCAACGCTGCCGGCAGCGACCGCCGAGGTCGTCGTGGACGCGTCTCCGAACGATGCGTTTCGCGCGTTCACCGAAGAGATCGGACTGTGGTGGCGGTGCGCGACCCCGTATTGGAACGACGCGGAGCGCGGCCTCACGGTCCAGATCGAACCGGGCATCGGGGGTCGATTCCTGGAGGTCTACGACCTCGACACGGGCGAAGGATTCGAAATCGGGCGAGTGACGGCCTGGGAGCCCGGGCGGCGATTCGCAATGACCTGGACACAAGTTGGGTGGCGGGACGGGGTCACGACTGACATCGACGTCTCGTTCGAGCCGCTGGACGACGGCACCCGGGTGACACTCGAGCACACGGGGTTCGAACGGGTGGGGCCCGGCGGGGATGAGTTCCGCGCGGGCTACTCGATGGGTTGGAAGGAAGTTCTGGGCTGGTTCGCCGAGCACGCCAACGCGTAGCTCGGCTCGTCGCAAGAAAAACACACGACGGGAAACGGAGGATGGCAATGGCAGCGCCAGCAGTGGCATGGTTCGAGGTGACCGGTACGGACGGCGCCGCGCTCCAGGATTTCTATGCGGGATTGTTCGATTGGCAGATCCAAGACGCCGGCGACGGTTCTGGATATGGCCTGGTGGCGGCGGCGGAGAAGGGCATCGGCGGCGGGATCGGTGCCGCGCAGAACGGCGACACGGGACGCGTGACCTTCTACGTCGAGGTCGACGACGTGGCGGGTTACCTGCAGAAGGCGGAGCAGCTCGGCGGTCACACGATTGTCCCGCCGATGGAGATCGCGCAGTTCGGGCTGACGTTCGCGTTCTTCGCCGATCCCGAAGGGCACGTTGTCGGCCTCTCGAAGGGAGCCGTGCAGTGAGCATCGCTCTTCCTGGAAGCCCAGTTCCTGTGGCGGACGATGCCGCCCTCGGTCTTGACCTTCCCGAGATCACCGACGAGTTCATGCAGCAGCGGCTGGCACAAGCACAGAGCTACACGCTGGTCGTGTTGAAGCGGACCCCCAAGCTCACGCGACCCGACGTCGATCCCATCATCTGGGAGCACGGCCGGCGCAACATGGCGCTCCAGCAGGCCGGACTGATGCCGATCGTCTGCCCGGTTCGCGACGAGAGCGAATGGGCGGGCATCTGCATCCTGACCGATTCGCTCGAGCGCGCCCGACAGATCCTCGGCGAAGATCCGGGGGTAAAGGCCGGCATCTTCACGTTTGACGTGCATCCGGTCGGCGGTTTCCCGGGGTCGGCTCTGCCGCAGAACGCCGAAGTCGTCGCAGCAAGTCTGATGCGGCAAGCCGGCACGCAGTGACTCTGACCGGCCGACTTCGCGTATAGACCTGACGTCAGCCGGCCCCAAGCGGCACGCCGCCCGCTGAAACGCCGTTGGCAGCGCCGCGCCGCTTGGCCGTCTCGATAAACGCTTGGACGATCGGGCGCAATCCCGCTCGTGGCCAGGCCAGCGAAACGACCGCCGGATCCGCATCTCTCACCTCGGCGTAGGCCAGGTCGGCACGTGGGTAGTGACGAGCGACCGAGAGCGGTACGAGACAGACACCCTTCCCGGCGGCCACGAGCGTGAGGATCTCCTGCACGCTGGCGGCCTTGGCGGCCACCCGACCGGGCAGTCCGTGGCGGGCCTGTTCGGCGAGCCAGCGCGCGGGTAGGCCGGACGCATCGGCCGTGGGGTTTGTGATGAAGCTCTCCTCGCGAAGGTCCTCGAACTCAACGTCTCGCAGACCCGCGAGCGGATGGGAGCGTGGGAGCGCGACGACTCGCGGCTCGCGGGAAATGATCTCGAGTTCGACATCGGCCTGGCCCGGGAGCAGCCTCGTGAAGGCGACGTCTACGCCGCCGCCGAGGAGCTCGTCGATGCGGTCGAGCAGCAGCTCCCGAACCGAAACCTCGACATTGGGATGCTCCTCGCCGAAGGTGCGGATCAGGTCCGGTAGGAGCCCGCTCGCCGCCGAGCCGTAGAAGCCGACGATTAGCGTGTCGGATGAGGCCGATCGGACCAGGCGGACGGCCCGGTCAGACTGGGTCAGGAGCCGCCGGCCCTCGCTCAGGAGCGCGCGTCCGGCGTCGGTCAACTCAACCCTTCGACTCGTGCGGTGCAGCAGCGTCACGCCGAGTTGTTGTTCGAGCTGGCGGATCTGGTGGCTGAGCGACGGCTGGGCGATGTGCAGTCGCGCGGCGGCGCGTCCGAAGTGGAGCTCCTCGCCGACCGCGACGAAGTACTGCACCAGCCTCAGGTCCAGCCGTTCGATAGACGCAATCTACTGATCGCGCCGCAACTTGTCTTGGACTTCGAGGGAGACGCCGACCACACTGATCGCGTCAACGAAGGTCGAGAGATCCTGATGCGCGAGCTAACCATTCCGGCGACCCGGACATACACGCTCCCCGGGGGCGCCGTCTTCCCCGAGAGCGTCGGCGTCGATCCCGCCACCGGCGATGCCTACGCCGGAAGCCTGGCCGACGGCACGCTGTACAGGCTCGCTGCGGACGGTGAGGCGGAGGTGTGGTCGCCGTCCGGCGTGGATGAGCGTAACTCGGTCGCCGGCGTGAAGATCGATACCTCAGGCCGCCTGTGGGCGGCAGGCGGCTACGAGGGCACCGTGCACGTGTACGACACCAAGGATCGCTCGCTCGTTCGCCGGATGGACGTCGGCGCCCGCCCGTCGTGCGTCAACGACATCGCGTTCGGCCCGCGCGGTCACGCGTACGTCACCGACTCGCTCATCTCGCTGCTGTTCCGCGTTGACGCTGATCCACCAGCGATCCGGCCGTGGGTGGATCTTGCCGAGCAGGGCGTCCCATGGGCGGAGGGCTTGAACTTCAACGGCATCGTTCTCACGCCCGACGGGCGGAACCTGGTGGCATGCCAGACGAATCTCGGCCGCTTCTGGCGGGTGGCACTCGATTCCGCGCGCGTGAGCGAGCTTGCGCTCGAGGGCGGGCCGCTGCCGCACTGCGACGGGCTAGCTCTCTCGGGGTCGACGTTGTATGTCGCCGTCAACGCTCACAATCGGATCGTCATCGCCAGTCTCAGCGACGATGGATCGTCGGCACAGGTGACCGCAACGGTGGCGAGCGACGCGTTCGCCTTCCCGACAGCGATCGCGGTCAGGGGCGCGGAGCTGCTCGTGGTGAATGGGCAGCTGGACAGGATGGGAGGAACGCCGGATTTGCCGTTCACCGTCGCCGTGTTCGAGCGTCCTTCGGCGTGATGGACCCGATGCCCGTGCCCGGCTCTCGCGAATGTTGAGCTTGCGGGGAATCTGGAGCGTGCGGGAGCTCAGTCAATGAAGGTGCTGGCCATCCTGCGCCCACCGGTCGGCGCCGACGTTCGAGCGGGCGTCGCCTCGCATGCCGTGGACGAGCTGCATGCGCTCTGGCAGCTCTATCGCGACGGAACGGTGCGCGAGATGTACTCGCCGGGCGGCCCGGGCGCGATCCTCGTTCTCGAAGCCGACTCGCTTGCCGCCGCTCGGTCGATCCTTGGCCGGCTGCCGTTGCTGGCCGACAGTGTGATGTCGCTCGAAGTGATCGAGCTCCGTCCGTTCGCCGCGCTGCAGGTGCTCTTCAGCGGGAACCGTTCGTGAGCAGCATTGCTTACCGCGCTGCGGCTGGACCTCGAAGGGACGCGCCGTCGCGTCTCTAACCCGGCAGATCTTCGGGCCGCTTCTTGGCGAGCCTGCCTTCGAGCAGTCCGGTGGACTGGCCCACTTCGATCATGTAGCCATCGGGGTCCCGCATGTAGCAGCGGATCTCGGCGCCGCGATCGATCGGCGGCGTCACGAACTCCGCCCCCCTCGAGCTCCATTGCTCGTAGCACGCCTGGATGTCGGCGACGCGCAGGTTCATGAAGCTGGACACCTTGTCCCCCGGCTCGTAGTTGACGACCGAGATGTTGGGCTTGTCGGGGGTGGGGCCACCGCCCGGGTTCATGATCAACCACGAGTTGGAGAGCTTGATCATGCACGGGTTCTCCTCCAGCACCACCTGGCCGCCGAGGACCTCGGAGTAGAACGCCCGAGATCGGGCAACGCTTCGCACGGTGATGAACTGGGTCATGACGAAGCCCTCGCTCGGGGCCGGCAGGTTCTCGAAGTCGATGAATGGCGTGTGCTCGGTCACGGCTCTGCCCTCCTCGGACGCGTTTAGTGCTGCGGCAACACCCTGATCGAAGCCTACGCGGGCCGAGCACGCCGCAACAACGGCCGGCCGGGCGCGGATGAGGGATCGTCTAGGCTGCGGACGGCAGGCTAGAGCGTCAACGCCCGACCAGAGAGAGGCGAAGCGCATGGGCACGATCACGACGTCTGACGGCACGGAGATCTTCTTCAAGGACTGGGGGTCGGGCCAACCGATCGTCTTCAGCCACGGCTGGCCTCTCTCGAGCGACGATTGGGACACCCAGCTGCTGTTCTTCCTGCAGCACGGCTACCGCGTCGTCGCTCACGACCGGCGCGGCCACGGACGCTCCACCCAAACCGGCGACGGTCACGACATGGACCACTACGCCGACGACCTGGCAGCCGTGACCGCCCACCTCGATCTCAAGGACGCCGTCCACGTCGGGCACTCCACCGGCGGCGGCGAAGTCGTCCACTACATCGCCCGCCACGGCGAGAGCCGCGTGGCCAAGGCGGTGCTCATCAGCTCGGTGCCGCCGCTCATGCTGCAGACCGACGCCAACCCCGGCGGCCTCCCGAAGAGCGTGTTCGACGACCTCCAAGCCCAGCTTGCCGCGAACCGGTCGGTGTTCTACCGGGCGCTGGCGTCAGGCCCGTTCTACGGCTTTAACCGGCCCGGAGTGGAATCCTCGGAAGCGATCATCGAGAACTGGTGGCGCCAGGGCATGATGGGCGGAGCCAAGGCCCACTACGACGGCATCGTGGCCTTCTCTCAGACCGATTTCACCGAGGACCTCAAGAAGATCACGGTTCCGGTTCTGGTCATGCACGGCGACGACGACCAGATCGTCCCCTACGCCGACTCCGGGCCGCTGACGGCCAAGCTGCTGCCGAACGGGACGCTGAAGACCTACAGCGGCTTCCCGCATGGCATGCTCACCACCTACTCCGACGTGATCAACCCGGACCTTCTTGCTTTCATCAAAGCCTGAGCCACTCGCATACTGCGCGAGCAGGTCGTTCTCGAAAAGATTTGCGCCGCTATTCGGGTCCGCAGATG
>Ga0187777_10001133_pt1 | contig 17315 bp, 14 predicted proteins | sample 1015_Q2_SP5_10_M_FD_132416 | JGI IMG/M metagenome (GOLD analysis project Ga0187777, IMG submission 132416) | Tropical peat soil microbial communities from peatlands in Department of Meta, Colombia - 1015_Q2_SP5_10_MG | ecosystem: Environmental > Terrestrial > Soil > Wetlands > Peat | place... | reverse complement strand
TCGGCGAACTCGCTCCGAGTCGGTCCGAGGAGTCCCTCGATCGCAGCCTCAGCGCGCTCGTTCGCAGGGACCTGATCCGGCCAGATCGCCCGACCTTTCCAGAAGAGCAGGCGTTTCGATTCCGTCACGTGCTCATCCGTGACGCCGCCTACGAGTCGCTGCGAAAGGACGCACGCGCCGAGCTGCACGAACGCTTCGCCGGCTGGCTCGAGCACATAGCTGGTACCCGGCTACCCGAATTCGAGGAGATCGTGGGCTATCACCTCGAGCTCGCCTACGAGTACGTCCGGTTGCTCCGAGGCGCCGACGCGGACGCTCGCGCGCTGGCGGCCCGGGCATCCCGGCGGCTGGAATCCGCGGGGCGAAGAGCTCTGGGCAGAAGCGATCTTCCGGCGGCGATCGGCCTGCTCGAGCGGGCCGCCGCGTTGCCGGGCGATGACGATCCGCTCCGGGCGAGCCTCCTCTTGGACCTTGCCGTGACCCAGATCGAGGCGGGCAAGCTCACGAAGGCCAAATCTGTGCTCGTCAAGGCGGGGCAGCTGGCCGCCGCTCAGCACGACGCATGTGCGTCCGCACACGTCGAAGTCCAGCGCCAATTCGTGCAGCTTGAGGAGGGCACGGGGCAAGGCACAGACGAAGCGGAGCAGGTCGTCGAGCGCGTGCTTCCCGTGTTTGAGGGGGCGGGCGATCACCTCGGACTATGCCGGGCACTTCGCCTTCGGGGCCACTGGCACTGGAACGAAGCACACGCGGCCGAGGCAGCACGCGCTTGGGAGGATGCGGCCGAGCACGCCCGTCTCGCGGGAGCCGAACGTGAGCGGATCGAGCTTCTTACGTGGGTCGCCTCGTCGCTCTTCTTCGGGCCGACTCCGGTGGACGAGGCCATCATTACCTGCGAGCAGATACGCGGCGAGGTCAGGGCCGACGCCGCGGCCGAGGCCGCGACACTGCATCCGCTCGCCGGGCTGCACGCGATGGGCGGCCGCTTCGCGCTCGCCCGGGAACTGCTCGCCACCAGTCGGGCTCTCCTCGCCGACATCGACCCCACGCTCAACTTGGCCGTCTCGCATCCCAGGGCGATTGTCGAGATGCTGGCCGGCGATCCCGCCGCCGCCGAGGCGTATCTGAGAACTGCCTCCGACACTCTTGACGAGATGAAGGATGAAAACCTGCTCTCGACGACCGACGCGTTCTGCGCCCAGGCGATCCTCGCGCAAGGACGCGACGAAGAAGCCGAGCATTATACGAGGCTGAGCGAGCAACGAGCCGCGACGAGTGATCTACTCACACAAATCATCTGGCGATCCGTCCGCGCCCGCGTTCTCGCCGGGCGCGGGAGGATCGATCAGGCCGAGCCGCTGGCGCATCAAGCGGTCAATCTGGCCGAGCAGACCGACTTCCTCAACCAGCGCGGAGACGCGCTGCTTGACCTCGCTCACGTCCTCCACCAAGCCGGACGCCTTGAGGCGGCACGCGCCAGGGCCACCGAAGCCGTCGCTCTCTATCAACAGAAAGGAAACTCCGTCGCCGCTGCGAGTGCTCGTTCGTTCCTCGCTCATGTCGGCGACACGATCACCACACACGGCGGTTCGTCCCGGACGCTCATCGCAGGTCCCGTCATCAGCCATCAAGCCAACGAGTCACGTAGGGGTTAAATCAATGCGAGCATCAAATATCCAGTCGGTTAGCCTTGCTGGAGGTCAGGTCACGATCGTCGGCCAGGTCACGCTCGGACCGGACGACGAAGTCAAGTTGTTGCACGTCTGGCTGGCCCAGCCCGGATACGACGGTCAGGCCGGTGCTGGTCTCGCGATCGACTACCTCGCGACGAGGCCCCCGGGGTCCGAGCCGTTCCCCGAAGGGAACGGGAAATTTGAAGTAACCACCCCCGTCCAGGGCCAAGGCGCGGGCGTCGTTGGCGACTTCTGCGACGGACCAGCGACCGTATCCGCGATAGCCGTCGTATATAACAACGGCGTAATAGCAGAAGTTCTGGAGTGGAGTCGTCTCGCCGTGCTGCCGGAGGCTCAGTTGGATGCGACGGCGCAGGGAGAGGCAAATTGACGTGGCTGTGCAGGGTGAGCCACCGTTTTCTTGCCTCTAGTGCGCGACTCGGTCAGCTGTCCCGCGGTCTGCCCGGGTCGCGCGCGTCACATTAGCTAGGGCACCGGCTGCGTGGCTGACCCACGAGGTAGCTCCGGCTCGGTCGCCACCGAGCGTACGATTGCCGCTCGGGCACGGACTGCCTCGGTGCGATCAACGAGGAGGACTCTGTGATGGCAGAGCGTGTGGAGATCCCGGGCAGTGCCCGAGAGGCCGATCCGCGGCATCAGAGCGTTGGGGATGTGGATCGCGACAAGCCGATCGACGTGACCGTGTATCTGCGGCCGTCCGGCTCGCTCGACTGGGTCAGTCAGGAAGCGGGTCGTGCCCCGGCGGAGCGGCGGACGGTGTCGCGGGAGGAGCTTGGGCAGGCGACTGGCGCGAGCGACGAGGACATTGCCGCGGTACGTTCGTTTGCCGGTGAGTACGGCCTCGAGGTCACCGGCGTCGACAAGGGCCGCCGAGCCGTGTCCTTGCGCGGCACAGTGCAGGCCGTTGCAGAAGCTTTCGGAGCACAGGACCTGCAGCTGTTCGAGCACCCGACGGCCGGCCGGTACCGCGGCCGGCAGGGACCCTTGACGGTTCCGAGCAACCTGGGGGACGTGATCACGGGCGTGTTCGGGATCGACGAGCGCCCCCAGGCGAAGCCGCATCTGCGCGCAAGCGCAGCCGCGGCGCAGTCATACACGCCGCCGCAGGTCGCGGCCGCGTACAGCTTCCCCACCGGCGTCAACGGCGCAGGTCAGACGGCGGCGATCCTCGAGCTGGGCGGCGGCTACAGCCAAACGGATCTCGACAATTACTTCAAGAGCCTGGGTCTGACCACGCCGAGCGTAAGCTCGGTCAGCGTCGATGGGGGCACGAACTCGCCCGGCACCGACCAGAACGCCGACGGCGAGGTAATGCTGGACATCGAGGTGCTCGGCGCCGTGGCACCGGGCGCCAAGATCGTCGTCTATTTCGCGCCGAACACTGATCAGGGCTTCATCGACGCTCTGTCGACGGCGGTGCACGACACCACGAACCATCCGTCGGTCGTCTCGATCAGCTGGGGCGGTCCAGAGGACTCCTGGACCCAGCAGGCCCGGACGCAGATGGAACAGATCCTCACCGAGGGAGCGGCGGTCGGCGTGACCGTGACTGTCGCCTCGGGCGACAATGGCTCCACCGACGGGGTGACCGACGGCAAGCAACACGTCGATTTTCCCGCTTCCGCGCCGCACGCGCTCGGCTGCGGTGGCACCACGCTTCGCATCCAGAACGGCCAGATCGCGAGCGAGACCGTGTGGAACGAATTGCCGAACGACGGCGCCGGCGGCGGGGGCATCAGCATCGAGTTCGGGGTCCCGTCGTACCAGAGCGCTAGCAAGATGCCGACCAACGTCGACACGGGCAAGCCCGGCCGCGGCGTCCCCGACGTGGCCGGGAACGCGGATCCCGAGACCGGCTATTCGGTGCTCGTCGACGGAAGCCAGCAGACGATTGGCGGTACGAGCGCGGTGGCGCCCCTGTGGGCTGGCCTGACCGTCCTACTCAACGAGTCGCTCGGGAAGCCAGTCGGGTTCATGCAGCCGCAGATCTACGTCGCCTCGGCCGCGAGCGGATTCCACGACATCACGCAAGGCAGCAACACCGCCTACCATGCCGGCCCCGGCTGGGACGCCTGCACGGGCAACGGCTCACCGGACGGAGCCGCGCTGCTGACGGCACTCCGGGGCTAGCTAGGCGCCCGGGGTCGTGGGGTTCTTTAGCGCTGGAGTCACGTGTATGTCGACCTCAGCGCCAGAGTTCCGAAAGTGGACCGGAGCGGTTCAGCCGAACTCGACGCCCTGCGCCAGCGGGAGCTCGTCCGAGTAGTTGATCGTGTTGGTGGCGCGGCGCATGTACGCGCGCCACGCGTCCGAGCCGGATTCGCGACCGCCGCCGGTCGACTTCTCGCCCCCGAACGCGCCGCCGATTTCGGCTCCTGAGGTGCCGATATTGACGTTGACGATCCCGCAGTCCGAACCGTCGGCGGCGAGGAACCGCTCGGCCTCGCGCTGGTCGCGAGTGAAGATGCTCGAGGACAGGCCCTGGGGCACGCCGTTGTGTAGCGCGATCGCGTCCTCGAGCTCGCGATAGGTCATCACGTACAGAATCGGCGCGAACGTCTCTCGACGGACGACCGCCGTCTGGTCGGGCATCCGGACGAGCGCCGGCTCGACGTAGTAGGCATCCGGGGCGCCGTCGACCGGACGCCGGTCCCCGCCGGCGACCAGCTCGCCGCCGTCGGCTCGTGCCTCGTCGAGCGCCTCGATCATCCCGCCGTACGCGCGCTCGTTGATCAGCGGACCAACGAGCGTGCCGTCGGCGGACGGGTCGCCGATCGGGAGCCGGGCGAACACGTCGCGCAAACGGCCAACGAGCTCGTCGGCGACGTCCTCGTGGGCGATTACCCGGCGCAGGCTCGTGCAGCGCTGACCGGCCGTTCCCGCCGCTGCGAACACGATCCCGCGGGTGGCGAGCTCGAGGTCCGCGGACGGTGCCACGAGAGCAGCATTGTTGCCTCCGAGCTCGAGCAGGAAGCGACCGAGCCGGGCCGCGACGCGGGGCGCGACCTGAGCGCCCATCCGCTCTGACCCGGTGGCGCTCACCAGCGCGACGTCGGGGCTGTCGATCAGCGCCTGGCCCGCCTCCGCGTCGGCGATCACCAGTTGGTGCAGCCCGACCGGGGCCGACGACTCGGCGATGGCGCGGTCGAGCACGGCAGCGCAGGCCATCGAAGTAAGCGGCGTCATCGGCGAGGGTTTCCAAACGACGCTGTCCCCGCACACCAGCGCGACCGCCGTGTTCCAAGACCACACGGCGGCCGGGAAGTTGAAGGCCGAGATCACGGCCACCACCCCGAGCGGGTGCCAGGTTTCCATCAGACGGTGGCCGGGTCGTTCGGACGGCATCGTGCGTCCCTCCAGCTGGCGCGAGAGGCCGACCGCGAAGTCGCAGATGTCGATCATCTCCTGAACCTCGCCCAGCGCCTCCGACGGGATTTTCCCCGCCTCGATCGTGATCAGGTCCGCGATGTCGGCCTTGTGCTCGCCGAGCAGTGCGCCGAACCGTTTGACCAGCCCGCCTCGGACCGGCGCCGGCACCGTGCGCCAGGTCGCGAACGCGGACTTGGCGGCCGCGATCGCGGCCATGATCTCGGCGACGCCCGCCGCGGGAACCTCGAACAGGTCCTCACCAGTGATCGGCGAGCGCGCGGTGACGCTTGGCCCGGCCGTGGGCGAGACGGAGACGCCGCACCGCTCGAGGCTACGCCGTGCTCGTTCCCGGAGCTCGTCGGTGGCGGAAACGGATAGCGCGGTCGAGCTCATCGGCGCCGATACCACCGGGGCGACGTCGTCGGTGGAGGCTTCAGCCGGGCCCGAACCACGATCATCTCAGGATCGTCGCTCGCGATTGACCGCACCAGGTCGCGCTCAAACTCCGGACCGAAGCCGTCGACCGTGGTGGCCGGCAACCCAAAAGAGCCAGCCAGCGCCGCGAAGTCCGGCCCCACAAGGTCGACGCCGAACGGCTCCTCGCCGGCCAGCACCTGGTCGAAGCGCAGCATCCCGTAGCCGCCGTCGTCGACGAGCACGATCGTCAGCGGAATGCGCGCCTCCACGACCGTCGCGAGCTCGCCGCAGGCATACATGAAGCCGCCGTCTCCAATCAAGCACACCGTCGGGCCGGCGCCCGCCAGGCCTGCCCCGAGCGACGCCGGGAACCCAAACCCGAGCGTGCCCCAGCCGAGTGGATAGCCCAGCTTACGTGGCTCGGGCACCTGCCAGTACCCGCCGAGCCAGTAGCCCGGGATACACATGTCGGTGACGATCACCGTATCCGGCGGCAGCGCCCGGTGGACGATCTCCAGCAACCGAGCGGCCTGCTCCTCGTCCTGCTCGACCCACGCGGTGACCGCGGCCCCGATCTCGGCCAAGCGGCGCTCGAGCACCGGCAGGCCCTCACGAGCCGCAACCTGCGGTACCAGTTGCTCGAGGACCGCGCGCGCGTCGCCGACGAGCGTGACTTCGGAGGCGTAGCTCTTGTTAGCGTCGGCCTCGTCGACGTTGACGGTAATCAGCGCGGGCGGCTGGGGCATCTGCCAGTTCTGCGTGTTCGTGCCGTCGAAATCGGTTCCGATCGCCAGAACGACATCGGCCTCGTCCCACAACCGGCCGACCTCCGGCGCGTGCGCGGGTCCGTGGACGACGCACGGGTGCTCGGGCGGCAGCAGTCCGCGGCCCATGAAGGTACTGAGAACCGGCGCCGCCAGCTTGACCGCGAGGTCGCCGACGAGCGGGCCGGCCTCCGCCCGGAGCGCGCCGCCGCCCGTCCAGATCAGCGGTCGCTCGGCACCGGCCAGCAACTCGCACGCCCGCTCGATGTCCTCAACCGACACGCGCGGCCAGGCAGGGGGTGGCGGCGGGTTCACCCGCGCCTGCGGAACGGGTTTCGACAGCAGGTCGGTGGGGATGCCGAGATACACCGGTCCCGTGGGCGCCGCGAGCGCCGCCGAACCGGACTCGAGCGTCGCGCCGGCGATCTCGTCCGCACGCTCGACCAGACGCGCGGCCTTCGTGACGGGCACGAACATCGCGGTCTGATCGCGCGTCTCGTGCAACGTTCCGCGGTAGACGCCTTCCCGCCTAAGCGCGGTGGAGATGTCGGTGGCGATGACGAGCACCGGAGAGCCCGCCGCCATTGCCTCGCCGGTGCCGCCAAGCGTGTTCGCCGCCCCGGGGCCGGTGGTCACGAGCGCGACGCCGAGCTTGCCGGTGGCGCGCGCGTACCCGTCGGCGGCGTAGGCCGCGGTCTGCTCATGCCGGACGCCGACGAGCCGGATTTCCGACTCGGACAACGCCTTCCAGATCGGTAGGTTGTGGACCCCGGGCAGCCCGAACACGAGCTCGACCCCGAGTTGCTCGAGCATCTCCACGAGGCGCGTGGCGCCGGTCGCAGTTGGTGTCGCGATCTCGACCATGGACGTATTCCTAGACGATGTTGTACTCCGGACGCAGCGCGGACGCATCGAAGCGCTCGACGCTCAGCGGCGAGACGTCAACGAACGTCGGACGGCGCAGGACCATGTCACGCAGGATCTCACCGACGGCGGGACCCTGCAGGAAGCCGTGGCCGGAGAACCCGGACGCGTACAGGAAGCGCGATACGCTGGCGGCCTCGCCGATGATCGCGTTGTGGTCGGGGGTCATCTCGTACAGCCCCGCCCACCCACCGCGGATGCCGACGTCGGCGATCCGCGGCGCGCGGCGGCGCACGATATCCATCAACCCCGGAATCCAGTCCTCCGTGGTCTCGACGCTGAATCCCGGCTGTTCGTCCGGATCGGACATCCCCATGAGCAGGCCGGGACCCTCCCGGTGGAAGTAGAAGGTCGAGGCGAAGTCGATCGTCATCGGCAGGTCCGGCGGCAGCCCGTCGATCGCCTCCGTGAACAGAATCTGCCGGCGCAGAGGGGTCACGGGCAGCTCGACGCCGACCATCGCGCCGCAGCTTCGCGACCACGGGCCCGCGGCGCAGATCACGGTGCCGGTCCGGATCCGCCCGTCGTCGGTCACGACCTCAACGATCTGGCTGCCCCGGACGTCGATCGCGAGCACATCGCAACCGACCCGGATGTGGGCGCCGAGCCCTCGAGCGCCGAACGCGTAGCCCTGGACGACGCCCTCGGGCGTGGCATGGCCGTCGCCGGGCGAGAACGCTGCCGCGAGGATGTCGTTGCCCTCCAGCAGCGGGCAGCGCCGGCGCGCCTCGGCGGCGGTCAGGATCCGTGAATCAAGGCCGCACTCGTTCTGGAGCGCGACGCTCTGCTCGAATTCCTCGACCTCAGACTCGCTGGTGAGCACGAACAGGTAACCCACCTGTTTGAGCTCGATCTCCCAGCCCGGACGGCGCCCGAACTCACGAAACGCCGCCATGCTGCGCTTGGCGATCTGGATATTCAGCAGGTCCGAGAACTGCGTGCGCACGCCGCCGGCGGCCTTGGAGGTGGAGCCGCTGCCAAGCTGCGCGCGCTCGAGCAGCACGACGTCGACGCCGGCCTCGGCGAGGTGGAACGCGGCGCTAGTGCCGATCACCCCGCCGCCGACGATGACGACCGACGCGTACTCCGGGAGGGGTGCGTGGTGGCGCGGCACCGGGCGATTGTCGCGGGTTGCGCGTGGACGTGAGTTTCTCTGCCGCTGCCGCGGCTCCTCCGCCGCCGCCCGCGCCCACTAATGCCGGCGCCAGACCATCAAAGGCCGTTCGGAACGCTGCACTAGTACAACGCGCGCAGCCCGGGCGCCAGGTACCCCGGAAGGTTCATCTCGTGGCCGACGGTGTCGAGCCAACCCGGATCGTCCGCCACCGTGAGCGGGTCGAGCTGGATCGGCGAAAGGAGAGATGAGAGCGGTGGCGCGCCCGCCTGTGGCCTGTCAACCGGCCCCGTCACCACCCCGCCGAGCTTTAGATGCGGACGCTGCGTGAAGTCGGTGTGCTCGAACTCGTCGAGCGCGAGCCGCGGATGGCCGGCGACCACGGCCGGCGCCGCCGCAAGTGCCTCAGGCCCGTGACTCCGCTCCTGTTCGAGCCGGATTTCCTTGATGTTCTGCAAGGCATCCGTGAGCTTGGCCTGCGCGTCGGCGTAGCTCAGCGCGGCGACGTCCGGATCCTCGGCGGCCTGCTTGAGGTAAAGCACCCGCTGCTCGCTGCCGACCCTGAGTGTCTCGCGTCCAGGGCCGTCGGCGGCCATGAGCATGGGCGTGCCGTAGCGGGCTGTGCCGTTGATCGCCACCAACTGCACCGTCCGCTCGTCGCCCTCGAACACGGGCGTCAGCGGAGCGGCGTCGTTCTGGCCCGCGACCACGATCAGGTCGCCGCGCTTGCCGACCTCGAGCGAGCCGATGGTCTTGTCCCATCCGAGGATCCCGGCGCCGGCGGTCGTCGCCAGGCGGACAACTTGCTCGTCGGTCAGCACGTTGGCGTTGTTCTGGCTGTAGACGCGCGCGACCTTGAGCTCGCCGAACAGGCTCCTGCTGCCGCTCGGTGACCAATCGGATCCGAGCCCGATCTTGAACGGACTGCCCGCGGTGCCCGCCGCGAACGCGCCGGCGACCTTGGCCGTTTGTCCGTACAGCAGGAGGTTGCTGAACGGCGACCACACCATCGACGCGCCGTTCGCCGCCATCACCTCGAAGTCGGCGGGCGTCAGCGCGACGCAGTGAATGCCGGCGAGCGAAGACGCGATCGCCCACTTGTTCTTCGCAAGCTGGAGCGCCTCGAAGTGCTTGTGGGCGGCCTCGTCCGTGCCCTCGCTCAGGTGCAGCAGGAAGCATGTCTTCTTCTTGATCTCGGCGAGGAATGCCTGCGGATCGTGCGCGTCGACATCGGCGATACGGCTGCCGGCCTCGGGCAGCAGCTTGTCCCCGGTCTCCTCGACGTTGCGCACGATTCCCCGGTAGTAACGCCGGACGCCGGGTGCGCTGAACAGTGCGATTCCTTGCGAGGTCGTCACTCCGCCGACGAGGGCCTTGCACTCGACGTACCGGACGAGCGCCGGAAGCAGCTCGGTGGCCTCGCCGATGGTCTTCATCGGCGCGGTGACCAGCTGGTGATAGACCTGCGTGTTGCCCCACTGGTTGCGGTTCGTGTACGCCTGCGGGACGTTCCATAGCGGCAGCGCGTTGTACGCGAGGTGGTTGTGGAGCTCGATCAGTCCCGGGAGTACCGTCCCGCCGGTCTCGACCGGGACGACGCCGTCGAACCCCTCGGGAACCGGATCGCCGCGCTCGGTGATCGCGGCGACCGCGGCGTCCGCGATCCAGATCGCGCCGTCCGTGACCACGGTCGACTTAGGGTCCATCGTCACGATCCGCCCGGCCAGGGCCCACTTAGGGCTGCTCGCGGGATCGATCGGACCCGGCTTGTTAGGCATACTCCTACCGTACAGGGCGAGGCGTTTGGAGATAAGCTTTCGCCGCGCGGGCCCGCGGCGCACGGGCCCGTACGAGGGTTGTCGCGATGACGCATGTATTCGACCCCGGCCCTGTCGGCGAGCCATACGCCTCGCTGGTCGGCAACTATCCCGGCCCCGACGTGTACCCGCAGGCCTCGTTCCGGGTCGAGTGGGGCCCGATCTTTCACCGCGGACGGCTCGACGGCAGCGCCCGGCTGCTCGTAATCGGACAAGACCCGGCCCAGTCCGAGGCCGTCGTTCGGCGGATCCTCGTCGGCGAGGCCGGACACCGAACACAGGGGCTGATGGCGAAGCTCGGCTTCACTCGAAGCTACCTGCTCGTCAACACGTTCCTCTACTCCGTGTACGGCCAGACCGGGGGCGAGCAGCACAAGGACGACCAGGGGATCATCGACTACCGCAACAGCTGGCTTCGGAGCATCTTCGGCGGCAACACGATCGAGGTCGTGCTGGCGCTGGGGTCGCTCGCCGACGACGCTTGGCAGAAGTGGAAGCAGACGCCGGTCGGACAGACCTACTCACCCGCGTACGCGCACGTCACGCACCCGACCGAGCCGGAGAGCAGCTCTGGCGGCGACCCGGCGAAGCTGAAATCGGCGATCGCGGCGATGCTCCAAAACTGGAACCAGGCGCTCACGGCGCTCCATCCGCTGATCACCGATCCGGACGTGCCGGGCCCGCTGGTCCCTTACGGAAGCTCGTTCAAGCCGGAGGAGCGGATCGAGATCCCTGAGTTCGACGCGCCGGCGGGGCTGCCCGAGTGGATGCGTTCGCCGACCGCGTGGGCGCAGCGGCTGGGCAAGACCGCGGCCGAGAAGCGCGCGGACATCACGATCACGATCCCGGCCGGGGTGCTCTGAGCCTGCCGCGCCAGATCCGACGGATGCCGAGCGGAGCGAGGCCCACCCAGCGCGTCTAGGCTACGCGCACATGGGCCGCGTCGAGGGCAAGATCGTCGTGGTGACCGGCGCCGCCGGCGGGCAGGGCGCGGCCGAGGCGCGGGCGCTCGCCGCCGAGGGCGCGACCGTGATCGCGACCGACGTCGAGGCTCCGCGGCTCGACGACGACGGAATCGTCTGCCGTGCGCTCGACGTCACCTCGGAGGAGGCTTGGAGAGAGCTCGCTCAGTGGCTGCCGTCCCAGTACGGTCGCGTCGACGGACTCGTCAACAACGCCGGGATCTCGATGCGGCTGAGGCTGGCGGAGATCACGCTCGCCGACTTCGAGCGGGTGATGGCAGTGAACGTCAACGGCGCGCTAATCGGCACACAGGCGATCGCTCCGCTGATGAGCGCGGGCGGGTCGATCGTCAACGTCAGCTCGGTGGCGGCGCTGCTCGCCTATCACGCGGTCGGGTACACGATCAGCAAGTGGGGGGTCCGAGCGTTGTCGCGGGTCGCGAGCCTCGAACTCGGGCCGAGCGGAATCCGCGTCAACACGATCCTTCCGGGCTTCATCGAGACGCCGATGACCGCCAGCGCGCCCGAGGCGTTTAGGCGGGCGAACGTCGAGGTGACGCCGCTCGGCCGAGTCGGGCGGCCCGAAGAGGTCGCGCCACTGATCGTGTTCCTGATCTCCGATGAGTCGTCGTTCATCACGGGCGCCGAGATCGCGGTCGACGGCGGTCAGACCGCCCACGCCGGCGCCAAGGCGCTGTCCGACGCGGTGGCGGCCGCGTCCGCACCCTAGCCCTAATAGAGAGGAGATGGACCGTGGCAAGTGTTGAGACCGTGCGAGGCCCGGTCGAGCTGGACGACCTCGGCCGGACGCTCATGCACGAGCACATCTTCATCATGCAGCCCGAGGCGCTGCAGAACTGGGGCCATGCGTTCGGGCCACGTTACTGGGACGAGCAGGAGCGGATCGCCGATGCGGTCGAGAAGCTCACGCGCGTGCGGGAGGCGGGCATCCGCACGATTGTCGATCCGACCGCTCCCGGGCTCGGCCGCTACATCCCGCGGATCCGCGAGGTCGCGGAGGCGGCCGACCTCAACATCATCGTTGCGACCGGCGTGTACGCCTTCCTCGAGCTGCCGAACTTCCTCGCCTACCGCAGTGTGGAGGCGATCGCGGAGCTGTTCGTTCGCGAGATCCGCGAGGGAATCGACGACACGGGCGTGAAGGCAGCGTTTCTGAAATGCGTGGTCGAGCGCCACGGGCTCGTGGGCGACGTCCCGCGGATCGTCGAGGCGATCGCGATGGCCGCGACCGAGACCGGCGCGCCGGTGATGGTCCACACCAACGCCGAGCAGCGGACTGGGCTGCTCGCGCTCGACGCGCTCACCCGCCACGGCGTCGACCCGGGCCGGATCGTGATCGCGCACATGGGCGACAGCAACGACCTCGGCTACCTGCGGCGCGTCGCGCACGCCGGCGCATGGCTCGGGTGCGACCGCTTCGGCATCGATCACTTCAATCCGCTGGCCGACCGTATCCGGACGCTGATCGCGCTGGTGGAGGAGGGCTACGCGGACCGTATCCACATCTCCCACGACGCGGCGTGCTTCCTCGACTTCTTCATCGGCAATCCGTTTTTCGCCAACGAGAAGCCGGATTACCTGCTGATCTCGAACCAGGTGCTTCCGGCGTTGCTCGGAGGCGGCGTCACCCAGACGCAGATCGACCAGATGATGGTCTCCAACCCGGTGCGCTTCTTTGGTGGCGGCGCCTCGGCGGGCGCCGGCGAAACGTCCGTCGCCGCGGCCTCGGGCGGCGGGCCGGGTAGTTAGCGCGTCCCGTCGGCGATCAGGTCGTCGAGCAGGTCCCCGTAGTGGCCGAGCGCGAGCGACATGTGCCCGTGGTCGGCAAGCAGCATCGCGCGAGCGCCGGGAATGTGCGCGGCGAGCCACTCGCCGTGCGCGAACGGCACCATCCGATCCTGGGCGCCCTGCCAGATCGTCACCGGGCACGAGATGTCGGAGAGCTCGAAGCCCCAGTCGCGAATCAGCTCGAGGTCGTCGTCGAACCATCCCCAGACGCCGGTCTCGAGGCCGGCACGCGTGGACTCGGCCTCATACTCGGCGAACTCCCCGGTCATCACGCTGCGGTCGGCGTCGGACAGGAGGTCGCCGAACTCGGCGAGGAGGTCCGCCGCCTCGGCGGACATGAGCTTCGTCCGATGCGGCTCGAGGAAGGCGAGCAGCTCGTTCTCTCCGGCCTCGGCGGCCGCGATCTCGTCGAGGTTCTCCTGTCCCATCCCGTCGAGCCAGTCGAGGCCGTCCGCGAACCGCGGCGCGCAGCCGGCGATCGTCGCCGCCGCGATCACCCGCCCGCGGAGCAGCGCCGCGGTCGCGAGCGCATGCGGACCGCCGCCGGACCTGCCCGCCGTGTAGAACCGCTCGACCCCGAGAGCATCCGCGACCGCCGCCACGTCGGCCGCGCAATCGGCCACCGCACGCCCCTTGCATCGCTCGCTCCCGGCGTATCCCGGGCGCAGGTAGAGAACATGTCGGATCCCGCGCCGAGCGCCGAGCTCGACGAGCGGGGCGTACATGCTCGCCGCGCTCGGCGTCCCCATGTGGAAGATCAGCGTCTCGCCGTCATCGGGACCGCTTAGATCGACCTCGAGGCGCCCACGCGGCCCCGCGATGTGACGCCGGGTGGCCATCGAACGCGACGATAACGCCTAGGCTTGGGGTCATGAGAATCGAGCCCGCGAGCATGCTGGACCTGTCGATCCTCCGCGAGCTGTTCAACGAGGGCTTCTCGGACTACCTGGTGCGAATGCAGCTCGACGACGTCGCGTTTCGTGACCATATGGACGGCACCGATATCGATCTCGACTGCTCGCAGGTGGCGATCGAGGACCGGCCGGCGGCGGTGGCGCTGATCGCGCGACGCGGCGCGGCGGGCTGGGTCGGGGGCATGGGGACGGCACCGAGCTACCGCCGGCGCGGTCTCGGGGAGCGTGCCCTTGTGGCGGCGCTCGAGGCCGTGCACCGGCGCGGCTGCGGCGAGGTGTGGCTCGAGGTGATCGATAACAACCGAGCGGCGATTGCGCTGTACGAGAAGCTCGGGTTCGACTTGGTCCGCGAGGTGGTCGTGTGGTCGCTGCCGGCGAGGCGAGACGGTGTTCCACCGTCGCTACCGGTCGAACCGGAGGCTGCCCAGGCCTGGATCGCGGCGCACCGGGAGAGCCCGGAGCCGTGGCAGCGCGCCGACGACAGCGTGGCCAAGATGCGCGCGCGGGGAGCGGCCGTGCGCGGGCTGATGGTGCGGCGCGGCGGTGAGGTCGCGGCTGCCGCGGTGTTCCGTGATGATGCCGACCCGGTCGCGACGCTCCAGATCGCCGCGGTCGACGACGGCGCAGCCGGCGATGCGCTTCTGGCGGCGGCCGGCCCGGATCGCGGCCTGCGCCTGTCGAACGCCCCCGTGGACGAGGCGCCCGCGCGAGCGCTCGCCCGCCTGGGCGCGCGTCAGGTGGTCCGTCAGCACGAGATGCGCCTTGCGCTGTGAGCGTCAGTCGCCGGCGCGCTCGACCGGCAGCGCCGCAAAGCTCTGGCTGACCGGCATTAGCTCGATCACGTTCACGTTGACGTGCTCGGGTCGAGAGGTCACCCAATCGACTGCCGCCGCGATGTCCTCGGGTCCGAGCGGCGTCGTTCCCGAGTAGACGCCGGCAGCCTTGCCGGCGTCGCCGGCGAACCGCACCTCGGAGAACTCGGTCCCGCCGATCAGACCGGGCTCGATGCACGTAACGCGGACGCCCGTCCCGTGCAGATCCGCGCGCAGGCCGAGGCTGAACTGATGGACAAACGACTTGGTCGCGCCGTACACGTTCCCGCCCGGGTACGGATAGGTGGCGGCGATCGAGCCCATGTTGACGACGTGGCCGCGCCGGCGGGCCACCATCCCGGGCAGCAGGGCGCGAGTCACATACACGAGACCAGTGCAGTTCGTTTCGATCATCCGCTCCCAGTTATCGAGCACCGCGTCCTGCGCTGGCTCGAGCCCGAGCGCGAGACCTGCATTGTTCACGAGCACGTCGACCTCGGCGAACTGCGGCGGCAGCACTTCGACGACGCGCTCGACCGCGTCGTCGTCCCGGACGTCAAGGACGACGCGGAGGATCAAGTGCTCGCCGAACTCGGCGACGAGCCGATCCAGGCGGTTAGCGCGGCGCGCGGCCGCGACGACCTTGACGCCGGCCGCCGCATATCGACGGGCGATCGCCTCACCGAGGCCCGAGCTTGCGCCGGTGACGAAGGCGACGCGTGGTTGCATGACTCGGCATCCTAGGATGACGGGATGCTCCACACGCTGCTGACGTTCGTGCCGGTGGCCGCGCTGCTGTCGATCACGCCCGGGGCGGCAACCGCGCTCGTCGTCCGGAACGCGGCCCGGGGCGGGCGCCGTCACGCGTTCTTCACGACCTCCGGCAATTCGATCGGGGTGCTCGCGTGGGGATGCTTCGCGGCGCTCGGAATCGCGACGCTCGTAGCGACGTCGGCCGCCGTATTCGACGCGGTCAAGCTCGCCGGCGCGGCGGTGCTGATTGTGATCGGCCTGCGGTCGCTCCTCGGCCGGCATGGGGCAGATCCGCGGTTGGCCGGCGCGTCCAGAGCGGCGACTGTCTCGGGGCGGGCGGCGCTCCGCGAGGGCCTTATCACGAGCCTCGCCAATCCCAAGCTCGCGGTGTTCTTCGTAGCGCTGTTTCCGCAGTTCATCCCGCGCGGGGCGCCCGTGCTGCCTTGCGCGCTGGCGATGGCGGCGGTGATCGTGGCCGTGGACCTGGTCTGGTACTCGACGCTCGCGTTGCTCATCGCACGGGCCAGGCGGGCGTTCGTCGACGGCGGCTGGGGCGGCCGGGTCGAGCGGTTGACCGGAGCCGTGCTGATCGGGCTGGGCGTCCGCCTCGCGCTCGAGCGCCGCTGAGCCATGGACTCGGTCCGCCTCGACGACCTCGACACGCCGTGCCTGACGGTCGACCTCGACGTGTTCGAGCGCAACGTCCGGTTGTGCCTCAGCCGTCTCGAGGGCGTGAACGTGCGGCCGCATCTGAAAACCGCGAAGAGCCCGGAGGTGGCGCGGCTGCTGCTCGACGCCGGCGCAGTCGGCGTGTGCGTGGCCAAGCTGAGCGAGGCGGAGGTGATGCTCGCCGGAGGCATCGAGGATGTGCTGATCACCACCGAGATCGCCGGCCCAGTGAAGGTGCGCCGGCTCGCGCGGCTGGTGTCGGAGTGGCCGGCCGCGCGCATCCGAATCGTCGTGGACTCGTGGGACGGAGCTTCGGCGATCGACGTCGCGCTACCCGGGGCGCTCGAGACGCTGATCGATGTCAACGTCGGGCAGAACCGCTGCGGGGTTGCGCCGGAGGACGCGCTCGCGCTCGCGGATCGGATTAGGGGGCTCGAGCGGCTGTCCCTGGTGGGACTCCAGGGATACGAGGGCAACCTGCAGCACGTGCGCGACCCCGACGAGCGCCGGGGGCTGTGCGACCTGTCGATGGCACGGCTGGCGGCAGCCGCGGCGGAATTGCGGGCCGGCGGGCACACCGTCGACGTGGTGACGACGGGTGGCACCGGAACGGCCGAGTTCTGCGCTGCCCACGAGGCCGTGACCGAGGTGCAGCCGGGGTCTTTTGCGTTCATGGACACCGATTACCTGGACACGGGTGGCATTCCGTACGAGTCCTCGCTCGTGGCGATCGCGACCGTGATCAGCCGGCCGGCGCCGGATCGGGCGGTGGTCGATGCCGGGCTAAAGACGCTGACCGACGATTCCGGCCCGGCGCGCCTCGTCGGCGTTCCCGGCTGGAGCTACCAGCACGGCGGCGACGAGCACGGCGTGCTCACGCCCAGCGGCGAGCCCGACCGTCGCGAGCTTCGGGTCGGCGACCGGGTGACGCTGGTTCCGTCCCACATCGACCCGACCATCAACCTTCACGACGTGCTCTACGCGCACCGCGGCGGGCGGGTGGAGGCGACGTGGGCGGTGGCGGCGCGCGGCAAGGTTCAGTAGCTGTCGTCTTGCCGGCGCGCCGTCGAGCCGTCGAGCCGTCGAGCCGTCGCCGGCGGGTAAAGGCGGGCACCTGAGGGTGCGTGCCCTGGTCTCCGAGCGTTCGGCGGTGCGCCCAGCACGCATAACACGACTCAGTGTCATCGTGCGGGTGGTCGGTGACGTCCGACTCGTTCGGTAGGTCCTCGGGCTGGCGGCGGGCTGACTCGATAACACGATGCCGGCCCTTGGGGCCTGGCTTTCCGTTGTTTTGTCG
>Ga0187777_10001131_pt1 | contig 17336 bp, 14 predicted proteins | sample 1015_Q2_SP5_10_M_FD_132416 | JGI IMG/M metagenome (GOLD analysis project Ga0187777, IMG submission 132416) | Tropical peat soil microbial communities from peatlands in Department of Meta, Colombia - 1015_Q2_SP5_10_MG | ecosystem: Environmental > Terrestrial > Soil > Wetlands > Peat | place... | reverse complement strand
GACCAGCAGAATGTGATCCTGGCGCAAACCAATCTTGAACTGCAAGAACTACTGATGAAAAACGCTCTGAGCCGGAATCTCGTGGATCCGGTGCTGGCGGGCGCGGAAGTAATCCCTTCGTCTACCATGCAGCTTCCCGCAACAGAGGCCGTGACTCCGACAGAAGACTTGATTAACGATGCGTTGGGGCATCGCGCAGAACTGGCACAATCGCGGATCGACCTGAATAGCAGACAAATTAACAACAAAGCGGTACGCAATGCGATGCTGCCGACTCTAGCTCTCTATGCGTATTATGGCGGATCGGGCATTGGTGGGGACATCAACCCGCTAGTGCCTGTTTGTGGTGCTCCGGGCGCCAGCACCAATTTCTGTTTCAATTCCGCCACCGCTGCGCCACCGTTTCGCGCGGGAAAGCCGGTGGGTTATGGCAGCACTCTCGATCAACTCGTCACGTCAGTGGCCCCAGACAAGGGAATTGGCCTGACCCTGAACATTCCTATACGAAATCGCACGGCGGTGGCTGATCAAGTGCGCGCGGAACTGGAGTACCGACAAGCTCAGGTCCGTTTGCAGCAACTAGAAAATCAGGTTCGGATTGAGGTACGCAACGCGCAGTTTGACGTGCAGCAGAATCGGGCTGCGGTAAATGCAGCCCAGGCAGCGGTGAACTTCCAGAAACAAACATTGGATTCGGATCAAAAGAAGTTAGCCGCGGGAGTGGGCACTCCGACCAGCGTTTTGCAGGACCAAGCGGCATTAACGTCTGCCGAATCCAACCTCGTGTCAGCCGAGGCGGCTTACGAAAAAGCTGAAATCGAGATGGATCGCGCCACTGGGCTTCTGCTGGAGCATGCGGGAATCATTATGTCCGACGCTGAGAAGGGTGAGGTGAGTCACATGCCCAATGTCCCTTACGCCACGCCGCGTCCCGATGCTCAGTCAGTCATGCCACAACCGCAATCGGAACTGCAGTCTCCGATCCGGACGGAACCGCAGCCCAGCGGCTATTGACGTCTTGCTTGCTCGAGTGAGTACGCTAGTGGGATTTGCGAATTGGATAAAGGCGGGCGAGGACGCCCGCCCCACACTAATTTCAAAACTGCGGGTGGGCTTGCTATGCTTTGCGCGTGAGACTTTCGGTTGTTCTCATAACCCAAGACGAAGAAACCAATCTGCCTCGAACGCTGGAAAGTGTGATGCCGCTGGTGCGCGACGGTCGGGGTGAGATCATCGTAGTCGACTCCGGTTCGACGGATCGCACATTGGAGATCGCACGTTCCTTTGAGGCGAAGATCTTCAACGAACCCTGGAAGGGATTTGCCGCGCAAAAAAACTCCGCAATGGAGAAGGCGAGCGGTGACTGGGTGTTTCAGTTGGACGCAGATGAGACACTGGAAGCGGAATTAGCAAATGAAATCGATAAAGCGCTGGATCTAGACCCTAGCGTCAAGGGGTTCTGGATCCCACGCAAGAATTTTTTTCTGGGTCGCTGGATTCGGCACGGCGGCTTCTATCCTGATCCCAAACTTCGTCTCATTCGCCGTGCAGCAGGAAAGTTCGAGGAATACGGCGCGCATCCCACAATCAAAGTAAACGGCCCGACGGGAAGGTTTAGATACGCACTGATTCACAACGCGTATCCCACATTGCGCGGCTATTTCGATCACATGAATAGCTATTCGTCATCAGGCGCGAAGGTCGCGTTTGAAAAAGGCAAGCGCAGCTTCAATCCACTCGACATCGTGGTGCGACCGCTACTCACGTTCATCTACAACTACTTCTTTCGTCTTGGCTTTCTCGACGGGCGTGAAGGCCTGCTGCTGCACCTCTATCATGCGGTTTATGTTTCCTGGAAGTATGCCAAAGCATGGGAATTGGGACGGGATCAGCAGGGATCACAGCTCTAGGCAGAAAGAACGCCGACTAAAAGGTCGCCGCGGTCCGCGTTGCAGCGCTGAATGCCTGAACACAATTTCGTCCGTTTTGTTTGGCAAGGTAGAGAGCCTGATCGGCCTGCCGCAACAGTTCGTGCGCGCTGAGGTCAGGCTGACAATTGCTTACGGTGACGCCCATGCTCAGAGTGATCGAGATATTTGCGAGCGTGGAGAGCGTCGGATTCTTGGATACCGACCAACGAAGTTGTTCGGCCCGGTGAAGAGCAGACTCCAGATTGCAGTTCGGGAGGACCAGCAGGAACTCTTCCCCGCCGTAACGACCGACTAAGTCGTAGGGGCGCAGTTCGGAAACGAGTCGGCCGGCCACTTCTTTCAGCGCTTCGTCGCCGGCAGCATGCCCCAGCGAGTCATTAATCTTTTTGAAATGGTCGATATCGGCCAGGATAATCGATGCCGGGTGGCCGATTCTATGGCTACGTGCAATTTCCCGTTTCAATCCGGCGACGATTTCTGCGCGGTTAAGCAGTTTGGTGAGGAAATCGTGAGTGGCAGCGAAACGGAGCGATTGTTGCAGTTCCAGTATCCTTTTGCCTACCATGATGCGTGCTTTAAGCTCGGATGTATCGATCGGTTTTGCGAGATAATCGTCGGCGCCGGCTGCCATAGCCGTCAACAGATCTTGCTTTCTATCTTTGGCGGTAAGCATCACGATGTAGAAGTAGGTTCCGTCTGCTCCGAGGGTACGAATCCTGCGGCAAAGTTCGATTCCGTCGATCCCAGGTAGCATCCAATCGAGCAGCAGCAGGTTGGGAGCATCGGGTTTTTGCAGGATCTCCCACGCTTGCTTACCGTCGGCTACGACCTGAAAATCCAATCCCCAGTCGTTCAAATAATTCGTGATCTGATATGTATCAATCGCTGAATCTTCGACCAACAAGATGCTCATAGCCTGCTCCAACAGTGTTAGCGAGATTTGGCAAGCGTCTCTTTGATCGTGTCGAGGAGCGCTTGGGAACCGTGTTTCGCATCCAGTTTAGATTTCTCGAAGTACGCAGCTGCGCCGTCGCTTTTTAGTTTTGCTTCATTTTTGTCGGAGAGACTACTCAGCACGATAATCGGGACATTCGCCGTGGCAGGATTGTGTTTGAGCTCCTGCAAAACTTCCAGGCCGGCCAGCTTTGGCAATAGCATGTCGAGCAAGACGACATCAGGTACAAGTTTGATTGCCATTCGCAATGCTTCCTCGCCATCGCTCGCAGTGGCAACCTGGTAGCCCGCTCTGGACAGAGTACGCTCGGTCGCTACGCGGAGAAACTTGCTGTCCTCAACCAACAATATCGATTGCATGAGATTCTCAGCCTCCTTTATTTCATCTCCAAAGCCAGCTTCGATATCAGGCCTGCATTAGCCATTCCGCCGGTTTCACATCGAAATGGAAGCCGTAGCGCTGCCATGGTCCAGGGGACACGTCCTTGCGCACCACGCGTGCTTTACCTGCTAGACGCGGCTTACTGCCGAGTAGAAAGATTTCGATAACCGAGCCTACCGCAAGCTTGCGCGTGCAAGTGCAGAGAAAGCCGCTGGCGCTCACGTCTTCGGTTTCGCCGAGGTCCTCGAATGCGTTGCCGTCGGCGTCGATGCCCTTGAGGCGCAAACTCAACTTCATGCGTACCCGCGTTTCCGAGCGGCGCTCCGGGCGCTCGGTATTCAGCTCGGCAGCCAGTCGCTCTTTGAGCAGCTTGAAGTCGATCGGCTTCTCGAAATATCCTGCGGCGCCCAGCGCGGCACAGAATTCTTTACACTTGTTTCCAGCCTGACCGCTGATGACAAAGATGGGCACGTACGAGGTATGGGTCAAAGCCCGAAAGCTCTGGCAAAGATCGAAGCCGGAGAACTTCGGCATCATCAAGTCGAGCAGGATGGCGTCCGGCTTGCTTTCCAGCGCTATACCCAAGGCCTGCTCCGGGTCTTGCGTATCAACGATTTCGTAGGTGTCGGAAAGACGCATGCGAAGCAAGTTACGCATAGAATTGTCATCATCAACTAGCAGTAGTTTCTTCACGGGTACCTCCAGAATCTTCTGCGCCGTGCGAAGTGGAATCAGATCGCAACAGCTGGCGGATTTTGTCCGCCAGCTTTTCGCGCGTAAATGGTTTGGGGATGAAATTGCTGCCGGGCGCGAGTACTCCTTGTCCCACTCCTTGGCCGGTGTGGCCGGACATATACAGGACCTGCATGTTGGGGCGAGTAAGCGCCAACTGTTCCGCCAACGCCCGACCATTCATTCCCGGCATGACCACATCGGTCAAGAGAAGATGGATTGTGTCGGGATACTGCTGGCTCAATTCGACGGCCTCTTTACCGTTGGCCGCGGCCAGCACGGTATAGCCAAGGGTAGGCAGAACATTGACGGTGAGTTTGCGTAAAGCGGACTCATCCTCGACCACCAGAATTGTTTCGTGCCCCTGCTCCCTAAGTGGAACCGTCAGCTTCTTGTCGCCTTCACTGATTTCTGCTGTTCCGGTCGCTTGCGGGAGGTAGATTTTGAAGAATGTACCGGCGCCAGGTTCGCTGTGCACCTCGATATAACCGTCACTCTGCTTGACAATCCCATAAACGGTCGCCAAACCCATGCCTGTGCCCTTTCCTTTTTCTTTGGTGGTGAAGAAAGGCTCGAAGACTCGGGCTTGGGTTTCGGCGTTCATGCCGATTCCGGTGTCAGAAACGGTGAGCAGAACGTAGGGGCCGGGTTTCACTGGATACGAATATCGCCGAATGTCGGCTTCAGTCATTTCCGTGTTTTCGGTATGAATGATTAACTTGCCGCCATCGGGCATGGCGTCGCGAGCATTGACGCAAAGGTTAAGAATGACTTGCTCGATTTGAGTTTGATCCGCTTTGATCTTGGCCAGACCGGGATCGAGCACAGTCTCGAGTTCAATGTCTTCACCAATCAAACGGCGCAGCATCTTCTCGGTGTCAGAGACGATGGCATTCAGATCGATGATTTTCGGTTCCAGCACCTGTTGCCGGCTGAAGGCAAGGAGCTGGCGGATGAGAGATGCACCTCGGCGGCCGGCGGCCAGGATCTCATCGACGCATGAAACTAAAGGATCTTTCGCCTCGAGCTGTTCGCGCAGCAATTCGCTGTATCCGATGATGACTCCGAGAATGTTGTTGAAGTCATGTGCAATGCCTCCGGAAAGGCGTCCCACCGCCTCCATCTTCAGCACTTGCCGGAACTGTTCTTCGAGCTTGCGTCGATCGGTGACGTCGCGGTTCACGATCACCAGGTTGCCGGAACGTCCGTGGGGACCTGAGATAACGCTGGCCGTGGACTCGAGAATTCTCCAGGAACCGTTTTTGTGTCGCATGCGATATTCAATCCGGTGGCCCTGGCCGGTTTGCTGTAGTTCAAGGGCTGCACCCTCCACGCGAGCCTGGTCCTCGGGGTGAATCCACTCATAGGGAGAAGCTTCGTGCAATTCTTGCTGGCTGTAGCCGAGGACTCGCTCGTAGGAGGGGCTGTTGTAGAGGCGTGTCCCTACCGAGTCAACCACCGCGATCATGTCGGCGGCATTCTCGGTAATCAGCCGGAACAACTCCTCCCTCTGCAGGAGTTCCCGACGCATGCGATACAGCTGAAGTTGTTGGTAGATCACGTACACATCAAAAAGCAAAACCAAACCCAACAGGCCGCGTACGGGATGATTCAATAGCAGTGAATCGAGATCTTCCTGCTGCAGCAGGGGGAAGATGTAGGACATCAGACCAAACGTGAGCAGCAGGATAATGAGAATCGCGGAAGACCAAAGCCACCATTCGCGCCGATCGATCTTGCGCATACCCAAGAGCAGTGCCCGCTCAGAGGTGGTATTGCCGCTTGCGCTGATAGACGGTGTTGCCATGCTGAGAATCATTAAGGCACCTGATGTGCCATACAAGCGGCTGAGGGCATCGGCCGACGCATTGAGCCACATGGACTTAGCGACGCCATTTTCTAAGCTCGCCGGGTTCTGTTTATGCTTTCGTTTTATGGTTGGAAATGTGTATGGCTTGCAGACATTAGAGATCATTTAGACGGGCGCCCGAAGTAACCTGCCCCAGATAACCGGTGTTACTTTTACGGAAACGGAACAGGTTTCCATGTTTCTCTTCCATTTTCCGAAAACAGGACAATCTCCCACCCACATGGACGAAATGCATAATTCCGTTGCTTTTTGTTCGCAGCGGGGTGTAATAGGAGTTAACAAAACAAGAAGATGCCGGCGTGTTCCGGAGCGCAGTTTCTCGGCACGTCAAGGCGTGTTATCCACCCCGATGACTGAGTCTGGCCTCAAGTTATTGGTAATTGACGATGACCGGGACCACCTGAAACTAATAAACGAAGCCCTCCGCCGGGAAGGCCTCGAAATTGACACCGCAGACGGCGCTCAATCGGGTTGGGAGCATTTCGAAAAACTACATCCCCGCATTGTACTGCTTGACCTGGTCATGCCGGACGGCAACGGAATGGATTTGCTGGAGCGCATGATTGCTGCCGATCCCGGAGTGGATGTCATTCTGATGACCGGACATTACTCCACCGAGTCCGCCGTCGAAGCCATTCAAAAGGGGGCATGCGACTATCTAAACAAGCCGCTCGATCTGCATCGTCTTCGCAGTCGCATCGCTGGGCTTGTCTCTGAGGCTGAACAGCGGCGAAAAGTCTTGCAACTGGACCATGAACTGGTGGATATGTACCAGTTTGAAGGCATTGTGAGCCGAAGTCCGCTGATGCTGGATGTGTTTGCCAAGATCCGGCGAGTGGCTCAGCACTTCAAAACCGTTCTGATCACGGGAGCAACGGGTACCGGGAAGGAGCTAGTGGCTCGAGCCCTACACCGGCTGAGCCCGTCGGCGTCAGCCCAATTTGTCGTCTGCAACTGTGCGGCGCTGGTCGACACTTTGCTGGAAAGTGAGCTATTCGGGCATGTGCGCGGCGCATTCACGGGAGCAGTCCAGGACAAGCCGGGAGTATTCGAATACGCCAACGGCGGCACGGTTTTTCTCGATGAGATCGGCGAACTTTCGCCCGCCGGCCAGGCGAAATTGCTGCGCGTCTTACAGGATCATCAGGTTCAGCGGGTGGGTTCGCCGGTCACTCGCACCGTGGATGTGCGGGTTGTAGCGGCCACACATCGCGACCTTCGGGCGATGATTGCGGACAATCACTTTCGCGAGGATTTGTACTATCGCCTCGCAATGGTCGAAATAAGCCTGCCCCGCCTATCCGAGAGGCGTGAGGATTTACCCCTGCTGCAGCGTTATTTTCTGCAGAAATTCTCCGACCAATATCAAAAGCAGATTTCAGGAATTACGCGACGCGCCCAGGCGCGGATGGTGAGCTATCCATGGCCCGGAAATGTTCGCGAACTCGAAAACGTCATTGGGAATGCTTGCATGATGGCAGAAGGGCAGACCATCGATATCGACGATTTGCCGGAAACTATACGATCCGGTACAGGTCAGGGGCGAGCCGTTGACGAGACCCTGCTATCGCTTGACGAACTGCAAAAACGCCATGTTCTCCGCGTTTTGGAGCGGGTGGATGGTAACAAAGCTCGGGCCGCTGAGATCCTCGGAATAGCCCGTGCAACCGTCTACCAAATGCTCTCCAAATGGAAGGTGGAAGATTCTGAGGGAACGGTTCAGTAAGCCGCCCAGGGCAGGGGCTCACTCCAGAGTCGCTGACGCCGCATAGTAGTGATGCAGGCAATCGGGACACAAAATATGTTCTAAGGTTCTGGGGGGATCGCCAAGATACTGGGGCACGAAATCCCATTTCTGCGCTTTTCCCGAGCGACGACAACGCCGACAGTTGCAACACATCGCGATGAAACCGGTATCCGCGACATAGTTGTGGGTTCCCGGCCTCACCGGCCTTTCGTGCGCGCGTTTGATTATGAGGGTATTCCGCACCAAGAACCAACTGCCCAAACTCGGGTCAACCCTCATTTTGTAACGCCTGAATTCCTGTGGGCTGGAACATTCGTAAGCATGTTCCCAGCATTCATTCTCCGATTGCACAAAGCGAAATCCATCGGAATAGAAGGGCTGCAACACAGGCGGAATCGCCTCGAATAGGGATTGGCCTGCGAGGGCGTTCAGAGCCAGTTCGGGCGCCCCATTGGCGATGGCAAATGCGTCCCAAGCAGGATTGCAATAAACAAACCGTAACTGCTCATCCACGAGATAGCTCACCGCCGTTGAGAGCTGAAGTGACCTGATCAGCAATGCGAGTTCGTGGCGAAAAGCGGTTGTCAACTGTTGCACTGCATTGCAGTCGATTGTGTCAATAACTCGCGTGGTCATTTCGATACTCCAGCGGGTGTCCTGATTACTAGTTCAGATTTCCGCGCCTAAAGACCGTACGGCCAGAACTGCAAGATTGTTGCCACCGTCCGAGGGGCAAGCCTTTTGAGGACTTAGCGCAGGATGCCGGGTCTAGATTTGTCGGGAAAATGGACTTGCGTCCGAGTCGCAAACGCTCCGCGGTCTGAGGGATCGAGTGTGCAAAATGCTGCTCAGGGCATGGCTTTTCCATGATTCGGACACAATTCTGTCCTGTGTACACCGGCTAGTTTCTTAATCCCTATAGTCACAGGCACTTAGAGTGGCAACCGCATTGCCGCCTCCCTAATGGCTGCACGGCTGGATTAGAGAGGACTTATGAAAAGCACTTTTAAATTAGTGATTGGCCTAGCTGGGATGACATTCATCTCTCCATGGTGTATCGGTCAACAGAGTGGATTTGTTGACTACAGTTCACCCTCTACGGCGGGCACTAGCCAAGCCGTGCCATCCGGATCGGCAGCTTTGGTTAACTCTACTCAGAACGGACCAACTCGGGAGACGGGATCGTTTTGGCCCCGTCCTTACGCTTACGGTGGATTGGAATTAACACATGGCGCAGGCTACTCCCCGGCTGCGGGCATATTCGGGTCGGGAGTGGATATCGACAACAGTCATTTTTTGTTCCTCGCCGAGGGCTCAATTCAAAACGCGCGCAAACTGGATTCTGGGACAGGGACCGAGTACGCACTTCAAGCTCGATCTTTCGCCAGAGCAGCAGACGGTTGGTACTTCGGCGGCGGAGCGCAGTGGAGCAAGCTCAGCACCGTTGAATATGCGAAACAGGCATGGCGGCCAACGTTTGGCGGCGGCAAAGACATCATGCGCGAGAATTTCTCGATGCGGGCCCAGGCCGTCTATGTCCTGCCAGGAACGGATCACTTGAACGCGGTGCAGGGACCAGAGATCAGCTTGTGGTTACCATCTCCAGCCTCAAAGAGCCATTTCTTCTATCGACAGACAGTGGGCATTTATGAGTTCCACCAGACCTCGGTGCCAGGGAATCCCGGCACGAACGTCCGGATGGCCTCTACGTTCGTAAACCTGACGGCGATGTACCGGTTCTAGTACCAAACAACCAGTTGGGAGCGAAACTTTGAATGGCAATTGCCCGCCGAGAATATCGTAAGCCCCTCGTTCGTCCTGGCAAAAGGATTCCAGCTTAGACGTTGACTGCGGTAAGGCGCCTACGGAGAAGGACGCCACTGGCAAGCAACGCGAAGAAAATCGCAGCGATAAGCAGAAACCAGCCCCAATATTGTGTGGGATGCCGTAATACTCGAATGAAATGGCGTCCGTACAGCTCTCCGACGATGGCCACCGCTGAGTAACGAAATGCGCGGGACAAGGCAACCACTGCCACATATTTGCTGGTCGGATAACTGTTTGAAGCACCGGCCGCAGCGAAAAACACGCTGGTAGGCGAGGGGAAAGGAATCGCAGTCGACGCGACTAATGCCCCAGTCCCCCACCGATCGAAAAGCTGCAGCAGCTTGGGAACTCTCTGCTGGCCGAACTTGCTGTCGAGATATGCTCTGCCGGCTCTGCGAGCAAGCTTGAAAGTGATCAACGCGCCAATGACCGATCCCGCTGTGGCAGCAATGGCGCATTCATACCAAGGGTTGCGATGGGTTAGCACAAGGATGACGATTAGAATGTCCGGACCACCGAAGGTGGGCAATGGCGTGCTGTCAAGAATCGCGAGTGCAAACAGCCCCAGTACGCCAAGATGGCGAAATACAGCTAACGCACTGCTCCGGCGTCTTCTGACGGGCTTCGCTAAGAGCTCCAGGTGTGCCATTCACGCGGTCTCATGATCGGGTCTGTTAAAGAAGGAGGATAGCAGCAGGGGGGTGTGAAGTTCACTGTGGGTGTGTTAACACCAGTGGATCGTGGTTTTTCTTCGTCTTCATGTTAGGCTGGCCCTTCGCTGAATGAAACTCCCGCTCTACCTGTACTGTCTCATTTGCGTGGCGCTGGTTTTGATGTTGACGAACTGCGGGGTGCCGGGTATTCCCAGACCGCCTTCGTTGGACTTGCCGCAGCCGGTTTCCGATCTGCGAGCAGTTCGGAAGGGCAATCAGGCTTATCTCACCTGGACCGTACCTGGCGAAACGACAGACCGGCTGAGGGTAAAGAAGCTGGGAATCACTCGCATCTGCAGAAACGCCGATGCAGCAAGCCACGACTGCACAAATGCAGTAGGAACTGTGAGGCCTCTGCAACCTGCCGAAGAAGGCCACGGAAAGAAGACCGAAAGCAGTGGAAAGATTCCGGCAAACTACGCAGACCAGATCCCGAACGCTGTTCTCAGCAATAATCCTGCTGCGGAAATCTTCTACACGGTTTCTGTGCTCAATCAGAGTGGCCGGAGTGCCGGGTTGTCGAACAGAGTAGCGGTGCCGGCAGCGGTTGCCTTGCCCCCGCCTTCTGATTTCCACGGCGCGGCGACTGCGACGGGCATTGTCTTGACCTGGAGCGGAGATTCGCACTCAGCAGAAAGTCCGGAGTTCCGGCACCTTTACCGGATATATCGCCGGGAAGTTGGAGCGAAGACCGACAACATTGTAGGCGAGGTGCCATTTGATACAGTGTCAACCTACTCGCTCGTGGACCATAGCTTCGATTGGGAAAAAACCTATGATTATAGAGCTACGGTGGTCCAAGTGATCCGGGTGGAGGCACGAGCGGAGGAGCAGTTTGAAGGTGATAACACGGCGCCTGTGCGGGTTTTTGCACATGACATCTTCCCACCGGCCGTACCGACTGGCTTGCAAGCGGTGTCCGCGGCGCCAGGGCAGCAGCCATTTATCGATTTAATCTGGACGCCGGATAGCGACGCAGATCTCGCCGGCTACAACCTCTTTCGGCACGAAGCGGGAACATCGGAACAAAAACTTAATTCTGAGCCGGTAAAAGCGCCAGCCTTTCGGGACAACAGTGTCCTGCCGGGACATACGTATTTCTATACAGCCTCCGCCGTGGATGTACGAGGAAATGAAAGCGCACGTTCAGTAGAAGCGAGCGAGACAGCACATTGAGACGCTCTGCTTAGGTTCGGGTTGTACCCTTGTCCATGGCGGCATTAGCCAGCCGATCCGCCTGCTGATTTTTGCCGCGAAGCACGTGGGTGATGGAAAACCAATGCAGTTGGCGGATCAACTGCCGAGCACGTGCGTGGAGATCTTGTAAGGTTGGATTCTTCACCTTGTATATGCCATTGATTTGCCGCACCAGCAACTCGGAATCGCTGATTACCCTGAGCGCCTTGTGGCCGTGTTGGATCGCGTACTCCAGGGCGGCGAGGAGGGCCTGATATTCCGCAAAGTTGTTGGTCTGGTGTCCGAGATATTCGCTTAGAGTGGTAACCTCTCGCCTCGATTCATCCTGGATCACAACCCCATAGCCGGCAGGGCCGGGATTACCCCGTGCGCCGCCATCGGTGTAGGCCACGAGGTAATGTTGAGGGGTGTTTTGATCGTGCTCCGGGAAAAGCTGTCCGGATGAACTGGAGCGTGAAGGCATCGATCGAGTTTACACAACAAAAAGCAGTTCTCAGATGCTGGTTCTCAGTTCTCACCCAAATAATGATTGAACCAGGCAATGGTGCGATCCATGACATCGCGCTGATGATCGGGCTGAATGAAGGAATGTCCTTCGCCCGGGTAAATTACAAGTTCTGTATCTATGCCAAAGGATTTCAGGGCGTGCCAGAACTCACGGGATTGCGGTGCAGGACACTCGCCATCGCGCTCACCTACCAGCACCAGCGTGGGGGTTCTCACGTTTTTGATGAAGTGGATGGGAGCACTCCTCGCGTAGACGGCGGGGTCGTCGTAAACCGAAGCGCCGAAATAGGGAGGCATCCATTCGTCGATGTCATTTTCTCCGTAGTAGCTGAGCCAATCTGCAATCCCGGCTCCAGCCATCGCAGCGCGAAAACGGTTGGTCTGGGTGACGGTCCACATGGTCATAAATCCTCCGTAGCTCCAACCGGTGAAACCGACGCGGTGTTTGTCGATGGGCATGGTGTGTTCGACTTCATCGACGCCCGCCAGAATGTCGCGAAGATCGCCATAGCCGAAGTCTTTGACATTGCCCTGCGTGAACTTTTCTCCTTTGCCAAAACTCCCTCGCGGATTGGGATACAGAACGAAATACCCGTGCGTAGAGAATTCGTAAGTATTGAAGAAGCGGTATGGCCAGGACGCTTCCGCTGCGCCGGCTGGTCCTCCATGCGCCACCACGATCATCGGGTACAGACGACCCGAATCGTATTGCTTTGGATACATCAGCCAGCCTTGGATGTTCATGCCGTCGCTACTCCAGTGAATACTTTTCATCTCTCCCCAGTCGGAATGGAAATTCTGATTGGCGTGCGTGATTTGCCGCCATTGACCTATGGGACCAACCCAAATTTCTGGAGGATGCTCGGAGCTGTTGTATATCGCCGCAGAAGTGCGACCGTCCGCCGCTAGCGAAATATTTGTGGACGCAGAGTTGACATCTTTTACGGCGCCCGGTGCCTTCCAGAGCTGGGAGATCTTGCCGCTCGAAATCTCAAACGTGGAAACACCTACTTCGCCATCGATGTTCTGGGCAAAGAGGATCGTACCTGGAGTTTGCCAATGCAGAGCCGATGGTGATGACACTATGCCAGGAGTAACATCGTGAGCCGAGCTTCCATTTGCGGATACGACGAAGATGTCACCGCCGATGGCCCCTTCATCGCTCATCAGCCCTTCAATAAACGCGATCGATTTCCCGTCTGGCGACCAGCGCGGTTCAGCGATTTGCAACTGTGGCTTGTGAATTGGAACTAGCTGTCCGCCGGTGGCGGGCATTGTGTACAACTGGGCGACGTACCAGTTGGCGTCGCCGGCACCACGGGCTGCGAGCAGCGCGAAGGTTTTGCCGTCAGGCGACCAATCGTATTCGTAAACATACATATCCGGCGGCGAAATCTGGCGCAGGTTGCCGGACGGAACATCAACGACGGCAAGCCTTTGCTCATAAATTTTTTCTGCGATAGGGCCCGTTTCCGGCGCCATGGGCATGAGAGGATTGGCGCGGGACGCGTTCTCCGTAAACAAGAACGCGATGGTTTTGCCGTCTGGCGACCAGGCTGGATCTGCCAGGGCACCGGTAACAGCGGTGAGTTTACGCGCGGAGTTTCCCTCAATGTCGGCGACATAAAGCTGGGCCTGGTTGTGGTCTTCGGCGTCGGATAAAAACGCAATGCGCTTGCTGTCGGGTGACCAGGCGACGTGATCTTCGTCGAGGCTACCGTCCGTCCCGGCGCTAATGCGGCGCGGCTTTGAGTTAGATACGTTCAGGTCTTGTACATAGATCGATGTTCCACCGTCGCTCTCCGAGTCTTGTACCCAAGCCACTCGAGTTCCATCCGGTGAAATCGCGGCCTGCTCGAAACTCCGCAGGACAGCCCGTTGGGCGTGGGCCAGAAGTGACAGCAACCCAAATGCAATTAGTGGCGCATACCGAGTGATTGCGGGTCGTTTCATCAAACTCTTCTCCGGAGTGTGAGGATATCAGGAACGCTATCACGAGGGTGATCAAAGCCGCTGCTCAGATCAGCATCACAGTTTCCTGAATCCTGCCTTGGTACGTAAAATAGCAACGTGCGGAAGTCTTGGGACATTCCGAATGTCGCGGCTCGTGACCTCACGAGGATGTACGACGACGGTCCCATCGGCGCTGTGGTCGTCCCCGACCGACTACTGATCGGCAATGTGGAGATCAGGCCTGCCACGGTGTTGGCGCCGATGGCCGGGGTCACGGACACGGTATTCCGCCGGTTTATTCGTAATCTGGGCGGCTGCGGCCTCATCATGACCGAATTCACATCCGCAGATGGAGTGCTCCGTGCCAAAGACCAAAAGGCCAAGCGGTACCTGCATTTTTATGAGGACGAGCACCCAATTTCTGCTCAGTTGTTCGGCAGCGACCCGAGAGTGATGGCTGAAGCGGCGCGAATTGTTGAGGATTTGGGATTCGACCTGGTCGATTTGAATCTTGGGTGTCCGGCAAAGAAAGTGGTCAAATGCAATGGCGGTTCGGGTTTGTTGCGGGACCTTCCGGCGATTCGGAAGATTTTCGAAGCGGTGCGCGACGCGGTAAAGATTCCGTTCACGGTAAAGTTCCGCGCGGGATGGAATGATCAGGAGATCGTCTGCGTGCAACTTGCGAAAATGGCTGAGGATTGTGGTCTTTGTGCAGTGGCCCTCCACGCGCGTACTCGCGAACAAGGTTATAGCGGCCAGGCCCGCTGGGATTGGATCGGAGCGGTCAAGGACGCGGTGAAGGTTCCGGTGATTGGAAACGGAGACATCCGAACGCCGGAAGATGCTTGCAACATGGTCGCGCAGACCGGTTGCGACGCCATTATGATTGGGCGAACCGCCCCTTCGAATCCCTGGATTTTTCGCCAGATTCAACAATATTGTGCATGGGTCGGCAGAGAACACGTAGAGACAGCCACCCTTGGCCGTGCGGCGGAGCGAAGCTCCGCGCCTCCGTACGACGAGCCTAACGAGTCCGATCGCTACCGGATGATTCGGACGTATTTCCAGATGCTGATCGAGGAAGAGTTGCCCGATGCGGTCGGCAAAATGAAACAGTTTGCCTCCTGGTTTACGCACGGAGTGCCGGGCGGGGCACATTTGCGGAAAGCCATTTACGAATCGAAGAGTGCGAAGGAGGTTCTGTCGCAAGTGGAGGAGTTCTTCGCAAAACGATTGGAAGCACAGTTGTTCTGCAGTAGGTAAACAACTGCTGCTACTGGTAACGAGAAGGCACTAAACAGCCGTTGCCGTCATCCTTCCGCGCTCGTCTTTTCCGACGTAGGCCCACGGCGTTTGCGGATCATGAGTAAGAATCGTGAGCCACTTCTCAGGAATGGCGCGCGAATAATATTGTTTGCGACTTTCGATGGTCTCGAGCGGGAAGAGATCGAAAGCCATGACCCAGGTGACATCGAGATGGGCGGTGGTGGGAATCAGGTCGGAAATATAGCAGGCGGTCTTGCCGCCACTGCTGATGACAGCTGCCTGCATATGGCGAGTGTGTCCGGGAAAGACTTTCACAGAAATTCCGGGGACAATTTGCTGGTTCCCAGCCAATAGCTGCATCTGCCCGGTGTTGACCAGAGGGTCGTAATTTTCGCTGATGTAACTGATGGCGTCGCGCTCGAGTTGGCGGCGGGCATGTTGCCACTCGCCTTCCTGAACGTAGTATTTTGCCTTTGGGAACGTGGCGACGAATTTGTCGTTTTGACGAATCGTATTCCATCCGCAGTGATCGTAATGCAGATGAGTATTAATGACGATGTCGAAGTCTTCCGGAGAAAAACCGGCGGCAGATAAGTTTTCGAGCAACTTGGCAGGCTGGCCATATATTTTGACCATTTTCTCAGGCATTTTATTGCCGATACCGGTTTCAATCAGCACGGTGTGATCATCGGTTCGAACGACTACTGAGTTAAGACCGGCGAGGATGTGATTATTTGCGTCAGCCTTGACCTTCTTCTCCCAGAGAATCTTCGGAACTACCCCGAAAAAAGCTCCGGCATCGAGTGGGTAGACTCCATCCGAGACGAGGGTCAGGTCGAAATTACCTATGGAGATGCGCTGCATTGCAAGTCGAATTAAGAACGGTCGAGCTGCGCGCCTGGACAGGGCGGAGAACCGTCCCCACGCGTTCCTATTTCAGTTCCCGTTCAAAGTGGTCTTCAATCATGTGAAACAGGTGATCCCTGTCCTCTGAGCCGCCGATGCCGTGCGTTTTATTGGGATAAATCATGAATCGAAACTGTTTCCCCGATTGAATGAACGTTTCGGTCATCTGCACGCTGTTTTGAAAGTGCACGTTGTCATCGCTTGTCCCGTGAACGAGCAAGAGGGAACCGTGCAGCTGGGTCATGTTTGACGGCCGGAGATCCTGGTAACCTTTGCCATTGTCTTTGGGCAAGCCCTGATAACGTTCGGTGTAAATCGAGTCGTAGTCGCGCCAATCGGTTACTGGCGCGACAGATACCCCCGCTTTAAAGACATCGGAGTGGGTCACGGAGTAAAGCGTCATGGATCCGCCATTGCTCCAACCCCAGATGGCAACACGCGTACGATCCAGTTGCGGGTACTGAGCAAGAAGCTGATCCAGCGCTGTCAGTTGGTCTTTCAGTTCGATGGCACCATATTCATGGCGAATGGCGGTCTGAAATTTACGATCACGACCGGGCGTTCCACGATTATCCACTGTGAAGATCGCAAATCCTTTTTGTGCCAGGAGTTCGTGAAAAAGTTCCGTGGTGCCCATCCATTCCTTGCGCACGGTCTGGGCCGCGGGACCACCGTAAATGTAGACAACGAGGGGAATTTTGGCGCTGCTTGCTTTTTCGGCCGGCATCAGCAGTTTGCCATGAAGTCGGGTACCATCCTCGGCAGTGAAGTCGAGAAACTTGGGCGCAATCAAGCCGAAGTCATTGACGGCTCGCGAATCCCAAATCTTGTTGCACGGTCCATTGGAGGTACAGGTGGACATGTTTGGTGGGACCAGGTCATCTGAATATGCATCAACATAGTGCTTGCCGTCATCAGCAAAGGTCGATTCGTGCGTTCCATCCCGCTGCGACACTTGCTTGAAATCCGAGCCGTCCAACTTGACCGAATAGAGCTGCCGCTGCAGCGGATCCTGATCGCAGGTCACATAAACTGTTCCGGCATTTTCATCGACACCATCGACACCAAGCATTTCGAAATCACCCTTCGTAAGCTGGCGTTCCAGCTTTGCTTCGGCCGCAAGCGGATTAGCCTTGTCGAAGCTGTAGAGGTAAAGCTGAGTCGTTCCGTCGCGCCAACTCGACCAGAGGAAACGATCGCCGGAGTTCAGTACTTTGAAATCATTGTTTACATTGATCCACGCGTCGGGAGCGGCTTCGGTGAGCACCTTGCGAGAGTGTCCGGAATGCGCGTCGGCGAAATAAAGATCCATTGTGTCTTGCGCGCGGTTCAAGACTTCAGCCCAGAGCAG
>Ga0187777_10001130_pt1 | contig 17344 bp, 17 predicted proteins | sample 1015_Q2_SP5_10_M_FD_132416 | JGI IMG/M metagenome (GOLD analysis project Ga0187777, IMG submission 132416) | Tropical peat soil microbial communities from peatlands in Department of Meta, Colombia - 1015_Q2_SP5_10_MG | ecosystem: Environmental > Terrestrial > Soil > Wetlands > Peat | place... | reverse complement strand
TCGACGCCGCGGTTGTCGCCCATGGAAGAACCAGTGATGACGATATCGCCGACAACAACAGGGGCTGAGGTTACCTGATAATCGCCAAAACTCTTGAGCCGCACGCCACTGCTGAGATCGATCTGGCCGTTGTCGTCGAAGCCGGCGCAGGGCTTGCCGGTAGCGGCATCGAGGGCGATGAGGCGAGCATCGATCGTGCCTTCGAAGACGCGGGCCGCGCAGGGCGTGCCAGGCGTGGCTTTGGGATCGCGCCAGCCGGCGACGCCGCGTGAGCTGACCTCAGAGTAGCTTTCGCTGCGGTCGATTCGCGGGTCGTATTTCCAGCGCTCAGCGCCGGTGACCGGATCGAGAGCAATCACCTGATTGAAAGGCGTGCTCAGGTAGAGTGTGCCTTCGAAGAGGATGGGCGTGGCCTCGAATGCGGCCTTGTGGTTGAGGTCCGTCTCCGGCTCAAGAGCGTGGGTGTGGTAGATCCAGACGGGCTTGAGCTGGGTGACGTTCTGCCGGTCGATCTGCGTCAACGGTGAATAACGCATGCCACCGATATCGCCGCCGTACCATTGCCAGCCATTCTGCTGGGCAAGAGCGGTCCCCAGACACACCATCACGGAAGCGATCAGCTTAAGGATTTTCACGCGGCCTCCTGCTGCAAGCATGTACGGAAATCTATTTCTTCAAGTTCGCGTCCAGGAAGGCGACGGTGCGCTTCCAGGCGTCTTCGGTATCGGCGGCGTTGTAGCTCTTGTTGCCGGGGTTTTGGAAGCCGTGGCCGGCATCATCATAGATTTGGACTTCCATCTTCTTTCCCAGCGCTTTCATGGCGTCTGACGTCTGGTTGACGTCAGCCGGAGGGATGCCGCGGTCCTGCCCGCCGAACAAGCCCAGCACTCTGGCCTTGATCGGCTTGAGGATGGCGGGATCGGTGGCCATGTGGCCGTAATTCACGACAGCGACCCTGAGCGCCGGCTCGTTCTCAGCCAGGGTGAAGGACAGGCTGCCACCCATGCACCATCCAATGGAGCCGACGTGTGTCTTCTTCACGTTCTTCTGGGCCTGCAGGTATGCAACGGCGGCGCGCATGTCGCGAATGGCGCGATCGTCGGGCAGTCCGCGCATGAGTTCGTGGGCCTCGTCAGGGTCTTTAGCGACTCTGCCCCGGTACAGGTCCACGGCCAGCGTGACGTAGCCCTGGGCTGTCCACTTTGCGGCCTGCTCCTTCACCCAGTCATTCAATCCCCACCACTCGTGGATGACCACGAGCGCCGGGAATGGACCTCTGCCCTCGGGCGTGAGCAAGAGGCCGTGAACCGTCTCATCGCCGCTTTGGAGGGTGACATCTTTGCCGGAATCCGCGGCGAATGCACAGCCGGCGAGCGTGAGCAGCAAGCATGCGAGCGCAAGGTTTCTCATGATTCCCTCCCAGGCCTTACAGGTCGAGCTCAAGAAAGATGGCACCGGCGACCGGATTGTGGGTGTAAGGCGCGATCTTCCGGAAACCGAGCGCGCGATACATTCTAATCGCTGAATCCATGACCCCGGGGACGGTATCGAGGCGCATCTTTTCATATCCGGTTTGGCGCGCCGCCTCAATAATGGCAGCGGCTAGTTTTTCTCCCAGGCCTCTGCCGCGAAAGCCCGGGCGCACGTAGAGGCGCTTCATCTCGCAGATGCCACCTTCGAGTTTTCGCAGGGCTACGCAGCCAGCGGCTTTGCCTGATTCGCTTGCCAGCAGCAGCCGGCCTGATGGCAGAGCATAGTTGCCAGGCAGCCCGGCCAATTCCTCGTCGAAGCTCTGAAAGCAAAGGCTGAAGCCCAGCGATTCGCCGTATTCCCTGAACAGAGTACGGATGGTCTCGACCTCGGCAGGTGTGCTGGCTTGTTTCAACTCGAAGGCCACACCGTATTGACGCCCAAAACCGGCAAAGCGATACGAAAATTCTCGTCAACCCCGGGCTATCCCATCAGCATGCCGCCGTTTACCCGCAGCACGTGGCCGGTGATGTAGCCGGCATCTTCGGAGGCAAGGAAGCGAACGGCGCTGGCGATATCCGCGTCGGTGCCGATGCGCCCGAGCGGAATCGCCTTGAGCATATTTTCTTTCAGCTCGGCCGAGAGCACGTCTGTCATCTGCGTCTCGATGTAGCCCGGCGAGACCGTGTTGACGGTGATATTCCGCGATGCGACCTCGCGCGCGACCGCCATGGTCAGCCCGATCAATCCGGCTTTCGAGGCGACGTAGTTGGCCTGCCCGGTCTGGCCCATCTCGCCGACAACGCTCGAGATGTTGATGATCCTTCCCCAGCGCTGCTTCAGCATGGAACTCATGACTGCCTGAATGCAAAGATACGCGCCGGTGAGATTGGTATTGAGGACGGCATCCCAATCGGCGCGCTTCATGCGCATCACCAGCGTGTCGCGCGTGATGCCGGCGTTGTTCACCAGAATGTCTATCTTGCCGAAGCGCTCGATTGCCGCTTTGACGCCGGCCTTGATCTCGTCTTCGCTGGCGACATCCATCTTGAAGGCGGCTGCTTCGCCGCCGGAAGATGCGATCTCCTGTACCACGCCCTCCAGCTTCGCCAAGTTGCGCGCAGCGAGGGCGACCCTGGCACCTTCTTTGGCCAGCGCGAGCGCACAGGCACGGCCAATGCCCTGCGATGCTCCAGTCACCAGCGCAACGTGGCCCTCGAGACCGGCCAATGAAGCCTCCTCAGAAAGCAAGTCATTATAATCGGCCTCAAATCAACTGAACTATAATCGCCGGCTATGACGCCATTGGGCCGAGAGTCGTCTGCGCAACTGGCGGCGGCACGTGCCTCACGTCCGAATTCTGATTTCGCAGTTGGCCCGGATACCAACCGCCTTCTGGTGAACGAACCGGTCGCAGGGATATCCCCGCTCACCCTGGTGCTCAACTGGCGAGAACACGTCAAGCAGTAGGGTAAAATCCGTGGGTTCGGTGCGTGGTTGTGGCCGGATCCGACTCTACGAAGGCCGGTTCTTCAGCACCTGAATGGCGCGCTGCAGGGGCTCATCCACGCGCGGAGCGCGGTTCTCCTGCTCTTCATTATTCGGCGCGGCGTTGTCTTCATCTTCGCTGCTGAAATCCGGCTGCTCAGCCACCAGGATGTTGGGTGTGATGGCGTCATCCTGAATAGCCTTGCCGCCCGGCGCGTAGTACTTGGCGATTGAGAGGATGAGCGCCGAGCCATCGGGGATCTCAATGAGCTTTTGCACCGAGCCTTCGCCGAAGGTCTTCTCGCCGAGCACGTCGCCTCGGTCATTTCCCAGCACTGCCGCAGCGATGATCTCCGCCGGCCCGGCGGTGCTGCGGTTCACCAGCACGACCAAAGGGACGCCGGTGATCGTTTTCTCGGGATCAGCGTTGAAATCCTGGCGCTGATACTTCTGTCCCGTCAAGTAAGTAATGGTACCGTGACTCAGGAAAAGGTTGGCGGTCGCGACCGCCTCGGAGACTTCCCCGGAAGAAACGTTGCGCAGATCGAGCGCCAGCTTCTTTGCGCCCTCTCGCTGTAAGGTCTTCACCTGGCTTGCGATCTCCTGGCTGGCGCCCTTGTTCAGCGAGACCACTTTGATGTAGCCGATGTTCTCCTCCATCAGCTTGCCCGTGACCGGAGGAATGCTCACCACTGCCCGCGTCACCGTGACTTTTTGTGGCTCGGCCCGGCGCGCGCGCACCACGGCGAAGGTGATATTGGAGCCGGGCTCGCCCAAAAGCTGGCTGCGGATCTCAGCCAGCGACATCTCACGCGTGCTCTTCCCTTCGATGGCTTCCAGGATATCGCCGTTGTGTATCTCGGCCTTATCGGCGGGGCCGCCGGGGATGACGGAAACCACAGCTGCGTAGCCGAAAGGCTTAGAGACGGTTGCGCCGATATCTGCCTTGCCCTCCACTTTGCGCGACTTGTAGTCCTTGTACTCCTGGGGAGTCAGATAGCTGGAGTCAGAATCGAGGGCTTCCAGCAGGCCGTGCAGGGCGCCGTTCGTCACCAACGCCAGGTTGGGTTCTTCCACGTACTCGCTGCGTACGCGCGACAGCACCTCGCTGTAAACGCCGATCTGCCTGTAAGCGCCGTCGCCCTTGCCGGAAGCGGCGTGGACGTTCAGCCCTCCCAGCACAGCGAAAGCTACGATGACGAGAGAAACGCCCAGAATGATTGCTTTGAAACGGCTCGGCATTGAGTTATCCATGATTCCCTTTGGTTAGACGCACAAGCCGCGCGAAGGGCTGCTTGGCCTGGCATCCATGATTCTTGCCGGGAGAGTCTTCATTATAACCCGCTATTTTCCCGGCCTGCGCGCGGGTGGCCGGTATCGTGCCCGCTTGCGCCGCTCCCTTGCGGTCGCCCCCGGCGGAGCGCCGGCGCCGAAATCCTCGCCCGCTGAGGCGCCAACGATGTGCAGGCGCATGAAATTCGTGGATCCGGAAGAATGCTGCGTGCCGGCCACGATGCCCAGGACGTCGCCGGGATGCACCGCCTGGATCTCCAACAGGTCCCGCTCGGCGCTGGCCACCATCGCTTCCGTGGCCGGGTGATGCTCGCAGGGGATGGGCCGAACTCCCCAATAGAGGTTCAGCCGGTTACAGACCTGCGGCACCTGGCTGAAGGCGTAGATCGCGCACTTGGGCCGGTACTTGGAGATCAGCCGGGCTGTGGCGCCGCTCTCTGTGTAAACCGCGATGGCGCGCATGTCGAGGTCTTCGGCTGCGTGCGCCACTGATTCGCAGATCGTCTCTGAGATGGAGAGCTGGCGGTGCTCGCGGCGGCGGCGCTGTATTCCCGCATCACCCATATGACGCTCGGCCTCTTCGATGATGCGCGCCATGATGGCCACCGCCTCGCGCGGATACTTGCCGCTGGCTGTCTCAGCAGAAAGCATGACCGCGTCGCTGCCGTCGAAGACGGCGTTGGCCACGTCGCTGGCCTCGGCGCGCGTGGGCCGCGGATTCTCGATCATGGATTCCAGCATCTGCGTGGCGGTGATCACCGGCTTGCGCCACACCGCTGCCCGCCGGATGATGTGCTTCTGGATCACCGGGACCTTTTCCGGCGGCATCTCCACGCCCAGGTCTCCGCGCGCCACCATCACGCCATCGGCCACGTCGAAGATCTCTTCCAGATGCTCGATGGCCTGAGGCTTTTCCAGCTTGGCGATCACCGGCAGATCGGCCCGGTTGGCATAGACCAGCCGCTTCACCGCGCGCACATCGTCTGCCGTGCGGATGAAAGATACCGCAATCGCATCTACGCCGTGCTTCACTCCAAAGTGCAGGTCCTCTTCATCCTTCTCGGTGAGCGAAGGCACGCTGAGCACGCGCCCCGGCAGATTGATGCCCTGGTGTTCGCCCAGCAGTCCGCCGTTGATCACCTCGCACTCTACGCCCTCGCGCTTGAGCGCCAGCACACACAATTCGATGCGGCCGTCAGAGAGCAGAATGCGCGAACCCGGCTCCACATCCTGCGGCAAGGCCTCGAAGGTGGTCGAGATCAGCTGCGGCGTACCGGGCACGTCGCGCGGGGTGATGACGACCCTTGAACCTCCCTTGAGCGTGACTGGCTGCCCGTTCTTGAGCCTGCCGGTGCGGATCTTGGGCCCCTGCAGGTCCTGCAGAATGCAGATGGAGCGCTTTTCTTTCCTGGCGACCCGGCGCAGTAGTTCGATACGTTTCTCGTGCTCGCTGTAGGTGCCGTGCGAGAAGTTCAGACGAGCCACATCCATCCCCAGCCGCATCAGGTCTGTAAGGATCTCCTCTAAGCTGCTGGAGGGGCCGATGGTGCAGACGATCTTGGCCCGCCGCCGCATGCCGGCCGGCTCTTGGGAGGGAACGGCGATCTGCTCGTCTTCCACCGTCTCAACGCTGATGAGAGAAGGTCGTGAATCCAAGGTCATCTCTGGCCGGCGGACGGCTCAGCCGCTGGTTCCTTTGTTTCGGGTTCGTTCGCCGGCTTGGCCTCTGGGCAAGGCTGAGGCCGCGGATAGACCAGCGCATTGAATTCTGCCCCAATGAGCACGATGATAGAAATTATATAGAGCCAGACCAGCAGAGCGATGGCCGCCCCCAGCGGCCCGTAAATGATGTTGTAGGTCCCGTAGTTCACCACATACCAGCCGAAGGCCTCGGTCGCCGCCAGCCATAGGACCGTGGCCAGCGTGGCGCCATGCATCACGCGGTACCAGGGCTGCCAGCGCGGCAAGCCGAGGTGATAGATCAGAGCCAGTACGGCAATGCTGGTGAGGATAGAAAGCAGCCAGCGCACTGCCCGCCACAACAGGAGCACGACCCATGGCCCGACCTCGGGGGCGGCGTTCGACATCATCCACTTCTCGATCTCGCTGCCGAACGCGGCAGAGAAAGTGGCCAGCCCCATGGGCACCGAGGCCAGAAGCACCAGCAGCAGAGCGATCAGCCGCTGCTTCACCGGATGCCAGCAGCGCTCCATCTGGTAAGCGCGAGTGAAGCCCTCCATCCAGGAAACCACTACGCCAGAGGACGCCATCAGCATGATGAAGGAGGCAGAGATGACGGTTCCGATGGGCTGGCCACTCGAACTTTCCAGATAAGAGCGCACGACATCGGGCGAGCCCGGCGGCAAGACGGCATAGAGCGCCGCCAGGACCTGGCGCATGAAGCCCTTCTCATGCGAGAGCGCCATGACCGCGGCCACCACCATGAGCGCAGGGAAGAAGGTAAGGATGGAGTAATAGGCAGCGGCCCGGGCCACGGTGAAGATGTCGTGCTCAAAACCCCGCCATAGAGCCAGCCGGAAGAGCCGCAAGAATCGCAGCATCGGATTAGCCTAACCGAAGCCCATCCCACTTGCCAGCGCGGTCGCCGGTTGCGTACCATGCTGGACACTTTCCGGAGTCCTTCATGGCTGACATGCCGACCGAAACCGAGATCGTACGTGCCATCTTTGACAATCCCAACATCAGCATCATCGCCACCGGGCCCGATGGCAAGATCCTGACCTGGAACGCTGGGGCGGAGAAGATGCTGGGCTACACAGCGGAAGAGATGATCGGCAAGGCGACGCCAGAGATCATCCACGACAAGGCCGAGGTGCGCATGCAGGCGGCGCAGATGTCGAAGGAATATGGGGTCAAGGTGGAAACCGGCTTCCATACCTTCGTGGCGCCGGCAGACATCAGCGGGGCCATTCAGGCCAAAGAGTGGACGTACATTCGCAAAGACGGTTCGCGTTTCCGGGGCGTGCTCGGCGTCTCCATCCTGCGCAGCCGCACCGGAGCCATGCAGGGATACATAGGAATCTGCATGCCGGTTGCGGAAAGGTCTTAGCAGCCGGGCAAGCTCTCTGGATCACTATGGTGCCTCCCTGTCGCGGCGCTCAGCGCTGCACTTTGTTCAGGGCCTGGTCGAAATCGGCGATGAGGTCGGCCGCACCTTCCAGTCCGACTGAAATCCGCAACAGGCCCGGCGTGATGCCGATCGCCGCCGACTGCTCGGGCGTGAGGTAATGCAGGTAGTTCGAGGCAGGATGCACCGCCAGCGACTCCACTGCTCCCAGGCTGGCGGCGCGCATCGGCAGCCGCAGATGGCCGAGCACCTGATTGGCCGCCTCGTAGCCACCCTTGATCTCAAAGCTCAACATCCCACCGAAGCCGGTCATCTGCTTCTTGGCCAGCTCGTGCTGCGGGTGGCTCTTCAATCCCGGATAATTCACCACCTGCACCGCCTTGTGTTTCTCCAGGAACTGCGCCAGGGCCAGCGCGTTTTCGTTGTGCTGTCGAACGCGCAGCGGCAGCGTGCGCAGGCCGCGCATCATGAGCCAGGCGTCGAAGGGGCCGAGCGCGCCGCCGAGAATGACATGCGTCTGCCAGATGCGCTCCAGCATGGCTTTGCTTCCCAGCACCGCGCCGGCGATCAGGTCAGAGTGGCCTCCGAAGTATTTCGTGGCGCTGTAGAAGGCCAGATCGATGCCCAATTCCAGCGGACGCTGATTGAGCGGCGTGGCGAAGGTATTATCCGCCAGCGTTGGAATGCCTTGCGCGCGGGCGAGCTTCGCCACCGCGCGCAAATCGGTGAGCACCATCTGCGGATTGCTGGGGCTTTCCACCAGGACCAGCTTCGTATTCTTGCGGATCGCCTGCTCGAAGGCTTTGGTATCGTGCTGCTTCACCTGTGTGACCTCCACGCCAAAGCGGGGAAGCAGGTCGCCCAGCAGCTGCAGCGAGCCGCCGTAGTGCGCGGTCTGCGCCAACACATGATCACCGCTGCCGACCAGCGACAATACTGTTGAGCTCACTGCGGCCATTCCCGAAGCGGTCACCAGGGCCGACTCTGCCCCTTCGAGCGCAGCCAGGATGGCTTCGGCCTGATTGAGCGTGGGGTTGCCATAACGGGTGTAGAACTCGCTATGGCGCGGCCGCGTGGCCCGTTCGGTGAAATCTTCGGTGGAGGAGCCGCGAAAGTTCGCCGTCTGAAAAATCGGAGGCACGACCGCCGTGGTGGTGTTCAACTCTTGGCCGGCGTGAATGGCCAGCGTTTCTGGCGAAGCCTGGCTGAGATCAGCTTGCTTTCTTCCCGGGCTCATGTGCGTCTTCTCCTTAGTTGTCCACGCGAACCGGCAACATTTCCCTGTAGATGCAGCTCGGCGTGGGACGGATTCCCGGAGCGTGAAACAATTCCAAGCGAATCAACAACGGAAAGGAGCGCTCATGGGCATCCGCATTCGCCGCGCCACCCAAGGCGATCTCGATGAGATCATGCTGCACCGCACCGGCATGTTCCGGGATATGGGGTTCACCGATGCAAGCGAGCTGGCAGCCATGGAAGCGACCTCGCGCCGCTTCATCGAGCGTGCCTTGCAGGATGGCTCTTATCTCGGCTGGCTGGCCGAAGAGAACGGCAAAGTCGCCGCCGGCGCCGGGCTCATCGTGCACTCGTGGCCCTCGCACCCTGTTGCGCCGCACCAGACTCAGCGGGCTTACATTCTGAATGTGTACACGCATCCGCAGTACCGCAGGCGCTCGTTTGCCCGCCGGCTGATGGAAGAAGTGCTCACATGGTGCAAAGCCAACGGATTCAAGACGATCTGGCTGCACGCCAGCGAGTTCGGCCGGCCGCTTTACGATTCCATGGGATTCACGCCCACCAATGAGATGAAGCTGGTCTTCGATTGAGCCGGGCCTGACTGAGCAGCGACCGCGCTAACGCGCCCGCGCTGTGGCATTGATGAAGACCGAAGCCGGCTTGCCGGGGGGATCGTTCGTATCCATCATCTTGCTGATCCACTGCTCCAGTGAGCGCTGCATCTTCTGCTCGATGTGCAGGAAGCGGAGGCCGACAGCATCCTGACGCCCGAGCCAGCAGATCTCGGCCTTGGCGTCGATCCTCTGATGAGTCTCCGGCAGCTCGAAGCGCAATTTCACCGTGGAGTTGAGCGTGACCTGCTCTTTGATCCTGAGCGCCATGCCGCCTTCGCTCAGGTTGATGACCTCGGCCCTGAGGTCGCGGCCATCGGAGGTGATGACCGAGGCCGGCGAAGCCAGAGGATTGCGGAAATAGCGGCGTCGCTCGCGCATCATCATGCCGTGAGCGGCGCGGAAGCTGCGCTGCACGCGCTCGACGGTCAGGGGCTTATCCATCACGAAGTTGGCGCCCAAGTCGAAGGCCTCGCGCACGCTGGTGGTGCCGTGGATGATGGCGAAGGCCATGCTGCGCTTGTTGGAGGGCGAGTGCCGCAGATTCTTAAGCACCTCCGGACCGCCCTTAGTGTCATCGCAGTCGATGACCACGGCATCGAACTTGCGTTTGGCGATCAAATCTGCGGCACGCTCGGCGCCGTTGGCGGTCTCGCACTCGATGTGCAGCTGCTCGAGCACACGCCGCAACAGACGTACGGTCTCGGCGTCACTCGAGAGAACAAGGGCTTGCAACATGGCCTGCCATAGTACCGGAAAACATTCTGCTAGGCCACCGTCAATTTATGCAGGCCGGCTGGCGTTGATGAAGATCTGGGAGGCGGCTTCATCGAACTTGGCGCCCAGCCACTCGCGCAGACTGAGCTGGGTCTCGCGCGGAATGCGCAGAAAGCGCAGCCCGGCGCGCATTTCGGCATCGATCCATACGATTTCGGCTGTGCCTTGCACGTGCATCTTGATCTCTGGAATGTGAAATTCCAAGCCGACCATATCCTGCATTTTGAGCTGTTTGATGCCGAGCAGGCAAAGGCCGCCTTCGCTGATGTTTTTGGCGCTGAAGTGCAGGTCTTTCTTCTTTTCACGGTGAATGGTCACCAGCATATCTACGGGATGGCGGTAGAAGCGGCGCTGCTCGCGCAGCATGAAGCCCTGCGCGGCGCGCAGGCTGCGCAGAAAGAGCTCGGGCACGACCGGCTTATCGAGCACGAAGTTGGCGCCCATCTCGAAGGCCTGATTCACGCTGGTGGAGCCGTTGATGATGGCGAGCACGATGGCATAGCGATTCAATGAGACTCTCCGCAGATGGCTGAGAAATTCCTGGCCACCTTCCATATCGTCGCAATCCACCACGACGGCTTCGAATTTGCGCTCTTGAACGAGGTGGGCGGCCTGCTGCGCGTCGGTGCAGATCTCGCGATCCATGCGCGCCTCATCGAGGACGCGGCACAGCGTCTCGAGCGTGTTCAGCTCGTCACAGACCAGCAAAGAGCCAAAATGCATAGCCGTATAATCTACGCCCAAGACGGCGCATCCGCACCTGACAAGAGTACAGGTAGCGTACTGTTACAACGGCCGCACGGCCTGGCCGGGCGGAAGCGCGTTCCTGAGTTCCAACACAGTCTTCTTGAGCGCGGGATGCCGCACTTCCGGCGCAATCTCTGCCAGCGGCACGAGCACGAAGCGCCTCTCGTGCATCGCCGGATGCGGAATGGCCAGGCTGGCGGCTTCTACGATCGAGTTTCCAAAGAGCAAGATATCGATATCTATCGTCCGCGGGGCTTTGAGCTTCGCCTTGGAGCGCTGGCGGCCCATCTTGCGCTCGATCCCCAGAATGGCGGTGAGGAATTGTCTGGGCATGAGCTCGGTCTCGAGCCCGACTGCGCAGTTGACGAACCAGGGCTGGCCGCTGACTTCGACCGGTTCGGTCTCATAAAAAGAAGACGCGGACTTCACGTCACCCAGGGCCCGCAGATGATCGATGGCAACCTGCAGGTTGGCCTTGCGGTCGCCCATATTGGAGCCGAGCGAGAGGTAAACCAGCTTCTTCATCACCAACTGATTTTACACTTTGGTAAACCTCACACCCGGTAAGCGGTCTATTAGAATGATAGACTTAGCTTGGATATCGCCAGCAAACTCTTGATTATAAAGGAGATGGTGACAAGATATTGGAGCCAAAAGGGTTGGTGGATCCAGCGATGCCTAAGCCAGAGAGGGTCCGAACTGCAGCGCTTATATTCGCATTTAATTCGCTGCTTGTCAAGCGAATAATCGTGCTTCCATAAAATATTTCTGCAGCTCGATCGTCTTCAGGAACAGATGAGGCGGGCGGCGCTGAGCATCGAGAGGATGGCTGCCGAACAGGACCAGCGAATCTCGGAGACATTCGAGCGGGAGAGCTCCCGGCTGCGAAGCTTCATTGGCAGGCGTGTGCCTGACGAGAACGACGCTGAGGACATTCTGCAGGACGTTTTCTACGAACTGGTGCTGGCCTACCGGCTGATGAAGCCGATCGAGCAGGTGAGCGCGTGGCTCTTCCGAGTCGCGCGCAACCGGACCATAGACCTGTTCCGCAAGCGCAGACCAGAGGCGGAGACGCGCCACACAGCAACCCAGGGCGACGAGGCGGGGGCGCTTGTGCTGGAAGAGCTGCTGCCCTCAGCCGAGGCCGGGCCGGAGGCGAGATACGCGCGAAGTGTGCTGTGGGAGGAGCTGGAGGAGGCGCTGGAGGAGCTGCCGGAGGAGCAGCAGCAGGTATTCATCGCGCATGAGATCGAAGGCCGCAGCTTCAAAGAGCTGGCAGAAGAGAGCGGGCTGAGCGTGAACACGCTGCTCTCGCGCAAACATTATGCGGTGATGCACTTGCGGCAAAGACTGCAGGCCATCTACCAAGAGATCACGGAAAGATAGGAGAATGAAAATGAGACGCAACTGGCCAGCCATTGCAGCGGCATTCCTGGTATTCACAACGGTCGCCATCATCTTCTTCGGCGAGGTGGTGCTGCATCTGTGGAACTGGCTGATGCCCAGCCTGTTCGGATTGCGGCAGATCACCTTCTGGGAGGCGCTGGGCCTGATGGCGCTGAGCTGGATCCTGTTCGGAGGGCGGCGCGGCTTCCATTTCCGGCCGAGGGCGCGGGGAAACTGGCGCGAACGCATGCGGGAGCGCTGGCAGGCGATGACCCCAGAGCAGCGGCAGAAACTCAGCGAAGCTATCCGCAGGCGCTGCGGCTTTCCGCAAGAGGCGGCAGGGCCAGAATCCGCGAACAAATGAGCGAGAGATAGGAAAACCCTACCCCTCCGGATTCTTGTTCTGCCGCGCCTGCTGGGCCTGGCTCACTCGTTCTGCCTGCCCACGGCTTACCTATCTGAGGCCGCGGAATACGTAAAGTTCAGAGAGGTCTCGGACGTATCCATAGAAATAGGCCTTGCCATCCTGCAATATACGGGAGGCCCCAATGGTTTCTGAGCCGGTGCGGTCGGCAGGCCCGATCTCTTTCCACAACTGGCGCTCGCCAGAGACGGAATTCAGCCGATAAACCTTTGTCGGCAGCTCGCCGGAGCTGCCGACAAAGAGTGTGCGGTTGTCAGTGGCGAGGCCAAAGATGCGCTCTCCGGGCTGAAGGCCCTGAACCGGCAGCGGAGCGCCACCTGACAAAGGATAGAACATGGCCTGATTCGACTCATTCCTCGCGAGCACGAGACTGCCATCGCTGGTGATTGCTGCAATGCCATGCACGCCCTCGGGGAGAATGGGCTTGGGCGACGCACCCGAATCGGGATCAAGCAGATAAACGCGCGGCTTGTGGCCGGGCTCTGTGCCCACGAGCAGAGCGCGGTGTGTGCCGGGCAGGAAGAGCCCACCCGCAGGTGCGATATCGCCGATGGCTAACTCTTTGGGCGCGCCCTCCACAGGCAGAAGAAACAATCTGGTGGGAGCCCCGACGACCCGGCTCAGGGCGTATTTTCCGTCGCCGCTGAGACTGGACGAACCTTCGCCCAAGCGGATGGCCGGCGAGCCATCGGTGGGGCGCAGGTAGGTGGTGTAATGGGCGCCACCGCCCTCACCCGCCTCGCTGATGAGCAGAAATTTGCCATCATCGGAGAGCCCGCCGGGGATCCCATAATCGAACCAGGACAAGTCGCGCTCGTGGTCCTGGCCGGACAACATGACCATGACGACCTGGCGCTCGTCAGATTGGGTCATGAGCACGCGTCCCTGCGGCCCGAGATCGCGCAGGGTCAGAATGCCCGGCACTCTGGCGATGGCGCGCTCCTTGCCAGCGAGCGAAACCGCGTAAAGAGCGCGGTTGCCGCCCACGCGAGTTCCCGTGAACCAGACTTCCTTCTCATCGGGCGACCAGGCTGCGCCCTGCAGAGTTAGCCAGCCGGAGGAAAGCTCGCGCGGCTTGCCTGATTTCTCGATCAGCATCACCGAGCCTTCGTCGCCGCCGAAGGGATGATTCAGAAAAGCAATCCGGTCGCCGGAGGGCGAGACGCACACGTCACTCACCCAGTTGGGCGAGGCGAAAAGTCTCTTGCCGATGGGATATTGCAGCGAGTACTCCCCGCCGACGAACTGAACCACGGCCAACTGCGAGCCGTCAGGAGACCAATCGGCCGACTCGACGTTATCGAGCAGTGCCCGGGGAGAGCCGCCGCTCAGTGGGACGGTGGCCAGCGTACCGGCACGAGCAAAGTTTCCGCTGACCTGCGGATGCTGTTTGATGGCCAACTGACCGGTGCGAGAGATGGCCAGCAACTCGGCATCTTTGATATCGAGGCCGCGCGATTCAGGGCTTTGCTCTGAGGTGGTGAAAATCTCGCGCGGATTGCCCTCCCAGGCGGCGGTGTAGACCACGGTCTGGCCATCGGGAGCGAAGCGTGAGCCGAGCACGGTGCCGCGGCGAAAGGTGAGCTGCTGAATCTCAGGGGCGGCAGTGCCGGCGACCGGGGCGGCGAGAAAGCGGCCAGCGAAGAACGCAAGTGCGAGCAATAGCCCGACAGCAGAGGCGATCACCGCCAGGCGCACCCGGCGCCGGCTCTGGGCCGGCACAGCCTTCAGGGGAGCGCTGGTGGAGGCAGTGGAGAGGGCCTCGAGATCGAAAGCGACGTCACGGGCCGAGTGGAAGCGTTGCTCCGGGCTTTTCTCGATGCAGTGGCGCACGATGCGGTCGAGCGCGGGTGAGACGCTGCGGTTGGTCTCGGCCAGCTCGGGCGGATCTTCTTTGAGAATGGCGCTGATGGTATCAGCCGAGGTGGGACCGTGGAAGGCGCGACGGCCGGTGAGCATCTCATAGAAGATGGCGCCGAAGCTGAAGATGTCGCTGCGGGCATCCACCGGAAGGCCGCGTACCTGCTCAGGAGACATATAGCCCATGGTGCCGAGCACGGTGCCGGGATCGGTGGGCGAATCTTCGGTGAGGGCCTGACTTTGCGGTCCCGATTCGCGCTGCGTGAGCTTGGCCAGGCCAAAATCGAGAATCTTCACGCGGCCGTCGCTGGTGAGAAAGATGTTCTCAGGCTTGAGGTCGCGATGAAGGATGCCCTTCTCATGCGCGGCGGCCAGGCCATGCATCACCTGCAGCGCGATCTCGATGCTTTTTCGCACCGCCAATGCGCCGGAAGCGAGCCGCTCGCGCAGCGTGTTGCCTTCGAGCAGTTCGGAGACGACATAAGGCGAGCCCTGCAATGCCCCGATGTCATAGACTGCCAGAATGTTGGGGTGATTGAGAGCAGCGGTGGCGCGCGCCTCCTGTTCGAAGCGGCGCAAGCGCTCAGGATCTTTGGCGAAGCCGGCGGGAAGCACTTTGATGGCGACATCGCGTCCCAAACGGGAGTCGCGCGCGCGAAAAACCTCGCCCATGCCGCCCGCGCCGAGCAGGGAAATCACTTCGTACGGCCCAAGTCTGGTGCCGGGAGTCAGCGCCATGCGTGCGCAATTATAGTACGCGGACTTACGGCATGATGATGCGGCCGGGTTCGGCGCGGGAGGCGATCACGGGCTCGGCAGGAAACTGAGCCATCACGAAATCCAGAAATGCGCGCGAACGAGGGCGGCCGTTGCTACGCGTGTGAGCCATTCGCAGAAGAAAGACCAGAGCCTGCAGAAGCTCGGAATCCTTCAGCGTCGAATAGCCCAGGTGTTTGTGCTCGGTCTGGCGATACTCCTCAGCCATGGCTTCGAGCGCGCTGGTGACGGCCTGCTGCGGCAGCGATGCAGGCGCCGTGGGTACGAGCAGGCCAGAGTTGACCTGCGACTGCACCTGGCGGGCAACCGCGGTGAGAGCGCCAACGACCTCGCTGTCGCGCAGGCTGCGGTCGGCGCGGGCGCAGCGGACCAGGGCAAAACTGAGGCCGACGATCAGCGGTTCGCGCTCGTAAATCAGCTGCTCACGCACCTCGACCTCTGGCAGGAGTGCGGCGCGATCGAGAGCTTCAGGCCGGCGCTTCTCGTGCTTACGCGCCTCCTGCAAGTACATGCAATCACTGGGACAATCGATGGTGACCTCGCGCTCGCGGCCGCAGCAGCGAGAGCAGATGTGCTGGTGCAGGGCGGGACAAAAGCGCTGCGGCTTGCGGGTTTTGCAGAGAGGACAGGTCACAAATCTTAGGGACCAGGCCGGTCACACTCCGATTATAGGATGGTCACATTAATTCGTCTTATATTCGCCTAGCCAAAATACCTGATTTCCTTGATTTGATGGGACACGTTTTCCACAGGCAAATGGCCCATTTCCTGCATATCACCCCTTCACTACCCGCATAAAATCTGCCGAAAACGCTTGCCATCCTCACCAAACCATTGTAGGATGCGGCTAAGAGCGGTATCAAAATTTCAAGGAGGTAGTATTCATGGCAGCAGGTATGACCAAATCGCAGCTGGTGCGCCACATGGCAGAAAAAGTGGGCACCAACAATAAGACGGCAGCGGCGTTCCTCGAGCACCTGGCGGACACCGCGGTGAAAGAGACGAAGAAGAGCGGCGTTTTCGTAGTCCCTGGACTGGGCAGACTGGTGAAAGCGCACCGCAAGGCGCGCATGGGCCGCAATCCGCAGACCGGCGAAGCCATTCAGATCAAGGCCAAGACGGTAGTAAAGTTCCGCGTGGCCAAAGCGGCGAAGGATGCCATCGCCCCCAAGGGCAAGTAAGCAACGCTCATCTCACTTCGTTCACGAAGAACTTCAAAAGGCCGGATGAAGAATCCGGCCTTTCGTGTTTTTGCTGGAGCGGGCGCTACTTCGCGTACTGGTTTTTCACCACGGCGCCGCCCTTCATCACGAACTTCACGCTCTCGAGCGCGCGAACGTCAGCCAGCGGATCGCCATCGACGGCGATGATGTCGGCCCACTTGCCGGGTTCGATGCTCCCGATCTTGTCGGACCATCCCACCAGGTCGGCGGCGTTGAGGGTGGCGGACTGGATGGATTGCAGCGGAGTCATGCCCATCTTCACCAGGATGGCGAACTGACGGGCATTCAAGCCGTGCGGATAGACGGCCGCGTCGGTCCCGAAGGCGACTTTCACTCCGCTGGCGATGGCGTGCTGGATATTGCGGTCGGCGGCGGGCATGACCGCGCGCGCCTTCACCATCAGGAATTCTGGAACGTGGTTCTTTTCGGCATTCTGCATGAACCACTCTTCCAGGTAGAGCGTGGGCACCATGTAGGTGCCGTTCTTCTTGAGCGCGGCGATGGCAGCATCATCGATGTAGGACGCGTGCTCGACGGAATCCACGCCGGCGTTGCTGGCCCACAGGATGGCCTGCGCGCCATGCGCGTGCGCCGCGACTTTGCGACCCAGGCGATGGGCTTCATCCACAATGGCCTGCATCTCGGCGAAGGTGTATTGCGAGGCCTGGGGATTGTCGCCCTTGGAGAGCACGCCGCCCGAGGCCATGAATTTGATGACATCGGCCCCGTACTTGATGTTCTCGCGCACCTTGTGGCGCACGCCCTCGACGCCATCGGCCACGCCGTCTGAGGTCCAGTGATAATCCCAGGGCAGCAGGTTCTCATCGCCGTGGCCGCCGGTGATGCTCAATGCAGGGCCGCTCACCAGCATGCGTGGGCCCGGAATATCGCCATCGTTGATGGCGTCGCGCAGGGCCACATCGGTGAAGCCGCTGGCGCCCACGTTGCGCACGGTGGTGAAGCC
>Ga0187777_10001129_pt1 | contig 17351 bp, 12 predicted proteins | sample 1015_Q2_SP5_10_M_FD_132416 | JGI IMG/M metagenome (GOLD analysis project Ga0187777, IMG submission 132416) | Tropical peat soil microbial communities from peatlands in Department of Meta, Colombia - 1015_Q2_SP5_10_MG | ecosystem: Environmental > Terrestrial > Soil > Wetlands > Peat | place... | reverse complement strand
CGCCGTCCTTGGTCACCACGTTGATGAGGCCCGACAGCGCCTGGCCGTAGCGCGCCGAGAAGCCGTTCGTGACCAGCGACGCCTCGGTGAGGATGTCCGGCGGCAGGTTGAGGCCCAGCGTCCCCGTGGAGGCGTCGAGCTGGTTCTTGAGCCCGAGGCCGTCCACGATGAACGCCTGCTCGCCGAGCCGGCCGCCGCGGTAGCTGTCGCCCACCGCTCCCGCCGAGAGCGCGACCGCCTCCTCCAGCGTGCTGACCGGGAGGTGCCGCAGGTCGTCGGCGCTGATGTGCTGCACGGTCGCCGTGGCCAGGGGATCGAGGACCGCGTCGGGCGCCGCCTGCACCGTCACCGCGCCGAGCTGCACGGCCTGGGGCTGGAGCACGAGGTCCAGCGTCGTGGTCTCGCCCGAGCGGACGAGCACGCTGTCGTGCTGCTGCGTCGCGAAGCCGATCAGCCGCGCGGTGAGCTGGTGCCAGCCGCTCCGCACGCCCCGCACCTCGTAGCCGCCGGCGGTGTCGGTGAGCGCCGCGAGCCGGCCGTCCACCAGGACCTGCGCGCCGTGCAGGGGCGCCTGCGAGGACCCGTCGCGCACCACGCCGACCACGGTGCCGGTGGTCTGACCCCGCGCCCGCGCCGGTCCGAGGGCGCAGGCGGCCAGCGCCGCCAGGCAGCCGGCGAGCAGCGGAGATCTCACGGCGCCTGGTAGAGCCACAGGTCGGGGAAGAGGCCGGGCCTGGCGGCCTCGACCACCAGCCGCGTGCCGGAGGGCGACAACGCCGGCCGCGCGAGCCGCAGCGAATCGGGCGGTGTGACCCGGACGCGGGTGTGCGCGGCGACGTCCACGACGTAGAGATTCGTGTCGCCCACGGCCACCAGGAGGTTCCCGTGGACCTGGACGCCGCTCAGCGCGCCGATGCCGCCCAGCACGTACCACGAGCTCGGCGAGGCCGCGCCGGGCGCCACGCGGTAGACCACGCTGTCGCCGGGGAGCGTGAAGTACAGCGCGCCCGCGGAGTCCACCGCCAGCGAGGTGGCGCCGGCGCTGCCGGGCACGACGGCGATCGTCGCCGTGTCGCCCGCCGGCGTCAGCCGCTCGATCCACAGCGGGGTCGCGATGGTGTCCGGCGGCTGCGGCGGGGTGGCGAAGGTCAGCTGCTCGGCGATGTAGACGAGGTCGCCGCCCGGGAGCCAGCGCAGGCTCCCGGCGCTCCCGTGCAGCGTCCCGCCCGCGTCGGTGTACGGGAAGCGCAGGACGGCGTGTCCCGGATCCGGATCGGCGAGGGTGGCCACGACCAGCTCGATCGCCGCCGGCGCCGCCGCCCCCACGACGGAGCGTTCGCGCAGGTACGCGAGCCGGCCGCCGGCCCCGACCGCCGGGGCGCGCAGCAGCACCGTCGAATCGGGGTCGGCCAGGTCGTGGCACACGATCCGGACCAGGTGGCCGCCGCCGGGCGGCAGCACGCCCAGGCACTGGTCCTGGTTGGGCTCGCCGGAGGAGAGCGCGTAGATGATGCCCGAGTCGCCCGGCAGCCAGGCGGGCTCGACGTCGCCGCTGGTGCTGAACGTGAGCCGGCGCGGGTAGGTCGAGTCGAACGGCACGTTGGGCTCGACGTACGCCGCGAACGGGCGCGCGTGCTCGCACGCCGCGAGCGCCGCCAGCGCCGCGACCGCCGCCGCCGCGCAGGCTCGACGGCTCACCGTTCCCCGCCCTCCCACCGGATCCAGCCTCCGCCGCGGTGCCCGAAGTCGAACGCGCCCGGATGCAGCATCTCCGCGAGGATCTCGAGCGACTCGACGAGCCGCGGCCCCGGGCGGTGGAAGTAGGCGTTGCCGTCCACCAGGCACACGTGTCCGGCCTTCACCGCCTCCAGCGCCGGCCACCCCGGGTTCGCGGCGAGCGTGGGCATCTCGGCCGCGGTGCGCTCGAGATCGAAGCCGCACGGCGACACCACGATCGCGTCGGGGTCGGCCTCCGCCAGCGCCCGCCAGCTCATCCCCGGCGAGTGCTTCCGCGCTTCGCCGAACAGGTTCCGGCCTCCGGCGAGGGCCACCAGCTCGGGCATCCAGTTGCCGGCGGCCATCAGGGGATCGATCCACTCGACGACCGCCACGCGCGGGCGGCGGCCCAGCGAGGCCGCCCGACCGCCGACGGCGGCCACCCGGTCCTGGAGCCGCCCGACCAGCGCCTCGCCCGCCGCGCCTGCGCCGAGCGCCGCCGCGACCCGGCGGACGTCGGACCACAGGTCGTCGAGGCCGTTCGGCTCGAGGGCGAGGATCCGCGCCGGCCCGTCCACCAGCTCGCACACCGCGCGCTCCACGTCCGCCGGCGTGACCGCGCAGACCTCGCACTGGGTCTGGGTGATCACGAGGTCCGGCCGCAGCGACTTGAGCAGCGCGGCGTCCACCTCGTAGATCGACAGGGCGCGCGCGAGGCGCTCCTTCAGCGCCAGGTCGATCGCGCGGCTGCCCCCGGCGGTCGCGAACGCCGGCCGGCTCACGGCGGGGAGCCGGCGCACCGACGGCGGCCAGTCGCATTCGTGCGACCGCCCGACCAGGGCGGCTTCCTGGCCGAGCGCGCACACGATCTCGGTGCTCGAGGCGATGAGCGAGACGACGCGCGTGGCTACCTCGCGGTGGGCGGACGGCCGGTGTACAGGCTACCCGCCGGCGGTGGGAAACGTTTCCAGCAGCCAGCGCTTCCAGCGCCCGTGGCGCTGGGACGCCAGGACGAACGGCCGCTCGCACGGCCCCTCCTTCGCCCGGAGGATCGCGAGCAGCCCGCGCCGCTCGACCGGTGACCAGCGGCCGAGGTCGGGGATCAGCGCGGCCACGGGCGCGAGACGCTCGGGCACCGTGTCCGCGCCGAGCGCGCGCGCCACCGCGGCCACGGAGGCCCGCACCGCGCGGCCGCGGTCGCCGCCGTGCCGCAGCCGGACGGCGCGCGTCACGGCGAGGCCCACCCGGCGCACCTCGGCGTCGCGGAACGCCTCCGCCTCGGTCCCGTCGGTCGCGAGCACCATGTCGCTGCGGGCCAGCCGCCGCAGCGTCTCCGGTGCGCTGCGGGCACCCGCGCGGCCGGCGAGCCGGGCGGCCTCGGCGTCCGCCGCGGCCCGCACCGACCGGGACAGCGAGCGGAACCCGAGCTTGTAGTAGAACCAGAACGATCCCGCCTCGATCCCCTCGGGGTTCTGGTGCCCGATCTGGTAGCGGCGCATCACGAACTTGCGGGCGCCGAAGTGGTGGTGGAACACCGCGCAGAAGCGGTCGAACACGTACGGCGACTCGCCGCCGCGGTAGGTCGGGAAGATGTTGATCCCGATGTCGGCGCGGTCGAACAGCATCACCGCGTACCCGTAGCCGATCGGCACGCCGTTCTTCACCAGCAGCGCGCCGATGTCGCTTTCCAGCGTGAGCCGCAGCGCCGGCGCGAGGCCGATCACGTAGATCTCGAGGCCGCGGCCGGCGTCCACCCGGTACACCTCGCGGCGGTGCGCGTGGACGATCACGTGGAACTCCCGCTCCCGCTGCGACAGCGCGGCGCGCGCCGCGTCGATCACGCGGTCCGCCCGGGCCGGCGCGAGCAGCCGCAGCGGGCCCGGCGGGCGGAGCACCTCGGCCCGGAAGTCGGCGGGGCGCCCGGACCGGAGGGTGCGGTGGTAGAAGGGCCGCGCCGGCAGGCGCGCGTGGGTCACGCTGTCGCGGCAGCCGGCCAGGTCCCAGCGCACCGGGAGGTTGAGCTGCTCGAACAGGTGGGCCTCGAGCTGCGGCAGCAGGCGCAGGCCCGCCAGCGCGTCCAGCAGCCACGCCAGGTCGGTGCGCCGGTCGGCGCCCTTGGCGGCGCGGATCCAGGCCCAGGAGGGAACGTCGTCGTCGTCGAGCCCTTCGTTCTCGGCCCACGCCACCACCAGCGAGAGCAGCGCGGCCACGTCGTCCCAGGCGCGCCGACGGTACGCGGGCCAGTCGATCTCCACCGCGCGGCCGTAGCGGGCGCGCAGCCAGCGGGTCATGGCGTAGTTGAACGGATAGTGGTAGGTGGTGCCCGCGATGCCGGTGTTGCGGAGCCGGTCGGCGAGGGGCGCCGCGCGGCGCTCGAAGCCCGCCAGCTCCCGCTCGGCGCGCCGCAGCTCCGCGGCACTGCGCGGGAAGGCGCGCTGGAAGCACAGTCGCTCGTGACGCGCCAGCAGCGCGTCCGCCGAGGTCACGCTACGCGCACTCCCGCTCGACCACCCCGCGGAACAGCTGCGCGATGCGGCGCGTGACCGGCCGGTCGGCGGGGAGCCTGCGTCCGTCGAGACAGTCGATGGGCACGACGTCGTAGACGGTGCTGGTGAGGAACAGCTCGTCGGCGTCCGGCAGCTCGGTGGCGTACACCGGCGTCTCGCGGCAGGGGATGCCGTGGTCGCGGCACAGGTCCAGCACCACCGCCCGGGTGATGCCGGGGAGGATGTAGTTCGACAGCGGCGCCGTGCGGACCTCGCCGTCCGCGACCGCGAAGAAGTTGCTCAGCGACCCCTCGAGCACCGCGCCGTCGCGCACGAACAGCCCCTCGTGCGCCCCGAGGTCGCGCGCCCGCTGCGCCGCGAACGAATTGGGGATCAGCGACGTGACCTTGATGTCGCAGCGCGACCAGCGCACGTCGGGCTCGAGCACCGCGCTCGCGCCCGGATCCGCCAGCGCGGGGTTCGGCTTGAAGGCCCACGCCATGGCGAACACCGTGGGCTTCGTGTCGGGCGGCGGGAACAGGTGCGAGCGCGGAGCCGTGCCCCGCGTGATCTGGACGTAGATCAGCGCGTCGCCGCCGAGGCCGTTGGCCTCGAGCAGCTTCGCGGGCACCGCCTCGAGCGGCGTGAGGTGCGCCCCGATCCGCATCTTCGCGCAGCTCGACGCGAGCCGCGCGAAGTGCTCGGCCAGCAGGAAGATCCGGCCGTTGTAGGCCCGGATCACCTCGTACACGCCGTCGCCGTAGGTGAACCCGCGATCCAGCGGGCTGATGAGCGCCTGGTCGTCCGGCAGGTACCGCCCGTTGAGGTAGACCGTGCTCATGGCTCCAACCTAGCGCCCGCGCTAGCGGCGCCGCCAGATGGCCCACTCGTCCACGACGTCCTCGCCGCGCACCACGTGGTATCGGTCGAACATCGCGGCGGTGAGACAGGAGTGGTTGGGGAGGATACGCAGCTTCTCACCCACATCCAACGAGGGTGTAGGGTGTGGGGTGTAGGGTGTCGGGCTCACACCCCACACCCTACCCCCTACACCCCCTGTTCCGACCATGCCGTGTTCCTGGCTGACCGCAGTGACCTCGAGCTCCGGATCGAGGGCGTGTCCCGTCAGTCCCACCATCACCGGCCCGAGGCCGCGGGCGAGCGCGGGGTCGTGGGGCCCCGGGTCCTTGGACAGTGCCAGGGCCCCCGCATCCACCACCACGTGGTCCGCGCCGGCCTGGTGCGACACCACGCTCGCGAGCACGGTCACCGCGCAGTCCTCCGGGGCGCAGACTCCCGAAGCGACCTGCATGAAGTCGTGGAACGCGTAGTTGCCCGGGCGGACCTCGGTCACGCCGTCGAGCCGCTCGACCGCCGACATCGCCGGCGTCGAGCCCACGCTCACCGCGGCGACGGGGACGCCCTCCCGCCCGAGGCGGGCGGCGAGCGCCACCATCGTCGCCCGCTCCGCCTCGGCGACGGCCGCGCGCTCGGCCCGGGTGGCGGCGCGGTAGCTCTGGCCGGCGTGGGTCAGCAGCCCGTCGAAGGCGACGCCGCCCTCGGCGGCGAGCGCGCGGGCCACCGCCACGGCCTCCGCCGAGCGGGGGTCGATGCCGGAGCGGCCGTGGCCCGAGTCCACCTCGAGCCAGGCGTGCACCACGGCGCCAGCGGCGCGGGCCGCGCGCCCGAGCGCGGCGGCGGCCGCGGCCGAGTCCACGGTCACGCGCAGCGTGATCCGCCGCGCCAGCGCCGTCACCTCGTCCAGCCGGCCGAGCACCAGCGGGAACGCCCAGGTCACGTCGTCGAAGCCGCCGTCGGCGAACGCGACGGCCTCGGGCAGGGTCGCGACGGTGATGCCGCGCGCCCCGCGCTCGCGCTGCATCCGTCCCACCTCGAGGCACTTGTGGGTCTTGGCGTGCGGCCGCAGGGCGACGCCGAGCGCGCGGGTGCGCTCGGCCATGCGGTCGAGGTTGCGCTCGAGGACGTCGAGATCGAGCAGCAGGGCGGGCGTCGGCAGGTCGCCGACGCGCGAACGGCGCGGCATCAGTCGAAACTGAGGCCGCGCCGCCGAAAGCTCAATGGCCTACTTGGCGAAGCCGCTCGGCATCTGGAGCAGGAAGAACTTGTTGCCGTCCGGGTCGGAGAAGTTCGCCACGATGCCGCCCCAGCGCTCCTTCCGGGGCTTGAGGCTGAACACGACCTTCTTGCGGGTGAGCGACTTGTAGGTCGCCTCGATGTCGTCCACGTAGAAGCTCACGCCGGTCCGGACGCCGACCAGCTTCTTCGCCGCGCGGTTCCACGGGGTGGTGAGGGAGAAGGTGGTGCGGCCCGCGCCGCACTCGAAGCACACCCAGTCGTGCTTCCGGTCGAAGAAGCACAGCCGGAGACCGACCTTGTCGCGGTAGAACCGGAGCGCCTTGCCCAGGTCCTTCACCACGATGGTGACGTTGCCGACTTGCGTGATCATGGGTCCTTCCCGCCGCTACAGGAGCTTGCGTTCGTGCGCCGCCCGCTCGAGCTCCTCGCGGAACTTCGGGTGCGCGATGTCGATGAGGGCGCGGGCACGCTGCCGCACCGTCTTGCCGAACAGGTACGCCGCGCCGTACTCGGTCACCACCCAGCGCACGTCGGCGCGGGTCGTGACCACGCCGGCGCAGGGCGAGAGGCAGGGCACGATGCGCGACCGCTCGCCGCCCTTCGCCGTCGAGGGCAGCGCGATGATCGGCTTGCCGCCGCGTGAGCGCGACGCCCCGCGGATGAAGTCCGTCTGGCCGCCGAAGCCGCTGTAGAACAGCGGCCCGATGGAGTCGGACGACACCTGGCCGGTGTAGTCGATCTCGATGGCCGAGTTGATGGCCACCATGCTGTCGTTCTGCGCGATCACGAACGGGTCGTTGGTGTACGACAGGGGGTGCAGCTCGACGACCGGGTTGTCGTGCACGAAGTCGAACAGCCGCTTGGTGCCGAGCAGGAAGCCGGCGATCACCTTGCCGCGATGGAGCGACTTCCGCTCCCCGGTGACGACGCCCGCCTCGATCAGGTCCACGATGCCGTCGGCGAACATCTCGGTGTGCACGCCGAGCGCGCGGCGGTCGGACAGCTCCTTCAGCACCGCGTCGGGAATGCCGCCGATGCCCATCTGCAGCGTGTCGCCGTCGTCGATCAGCTCGGCCACGTTGTGCGCGATCGCGTCGGTGATGTCGTCGCCGGGCTCGACGTGCAGCTCCATCAGCGGCCGCGAGGTCTCGACCACCGCGTTGAGCTGGCGCACGTGGATGAACGCGTCGCCGTGCACCCGCGGCATCTGCTGGTTCACCTCGGCGATCACGTGGCGCGCGTGGCGCGCCGCGTCGAGGGTGTGGTCCACGCCCACGCCCAGCGAGCAGAAGCCGTGCGCGTCCGGCGGCGACACCTGGATCAGCGCCACGTCGATCGGCAGCGTCCCGTCGCTGAACAGCCGCGCGATCTCGCCCAGGAAGATCGGCGTGTAGTCCGCCCGGCCCTCGTTCACCGCCTTGCGCGCGTTCCCGCCGATGAACACCGCGTTGTGCCGGAAGTGGCCCTCCATCTCCGGCAGCGTGTGCGACGCGCGGCCCATCGTGAGCAGGTGGATGACCTCGACGTCCTTGAGCGAGGGGGCCCGCGCGCTCAGCGCGTCGACCAGCGGCTCCGGCACGGCGCAGCCCGGGTGGATGTAGACCCGGTCGCCGCTCCGCACGACCTTCAGCGCCTCCTCCGGCGTGCACAGCAGGGAACGGTAGAACTCCGACCAGGTGGTGCGCGGATGCGGGGCGACGCTCACCGGGGCCACTGCCGACATGGGTCCTCGCTCGTGATGACGGTGCGACGCGTTCACGGCCCTCCGTAACCGCAATTTCTGTGCTCGGTTTCGGCGCCGCGGCGCCTCCCGCAGCGCCGCGGCTCGAACGGATGTTCGACGAGTCGTCTCGTCATTTCATTCCCAGTCGCCCGCCACCGCGGAGCGCGGTCCCTCCGGCCGCTGCACGTGGATCACGCGGCGGTACGTGGTGCCGTTCACCGTCACGCTGATCGTGTAGTCGCCGGGGTCCACCAGCGCGGCGCCGCCGAAGCCGCCGAAGCCGCCGCCGCCCCCGCCGCGGCCCGTCCTGAGGCCCTGCGGCGGCTCCCACGCCCCGGGCTCGCCGGGCTCGGGATCGCGGCCCGCGGCCAGGGCCTTGCCGCGCTCGGTGGAGTCGCCGCGCCACGCCGCCGCGAGGCTGTCGCGGACCACCCGCGAGCGCGCCGCCGCGAGGACGCTGTCGCGCCGCGCCGCCGGGCCGAGCGGCGTGCGGTTCTTGCGCAGGTCCCAGGTGGCCCAGTGGAAGCCCGGCGCGCCGCTGGCGCGGAAGGTCCGGATGGTGTCGCCGAGCGGGCCGGTGATCACGAACTGCACGGTGTCGCCCCGCTGCCGCCGCTGCGGCTCGACCGGCGCCGGCCGCTCGTCGTCCTGGGCGCCGGGCTCGGCCGCCGGATCGCCGCCCGGCTCGGCCGGCGCCGACGTGTCGCGCACCGCGGTCGTGGCGCCGGGCAGGCGGTACGCGATGCGCGCGCCGAACGGCGGGTTGGCGGCGTCGAACTCCCGGCTCCCCGACCAGAACTGTCCCGTGCGCTCGGTGAACAGCAGCGCCGGGTCCACCGTGAACAGGTGGAACGGCGCGTCGAGCGCCGAGTCGGTGAGCTCCTCGAGCGGGCCGATGTCCATGGTCCAGATGCTCCGCCCGTGGGTCGCGGCCACCAGCACGCGGTCGCGCGGGTGGATGGCGAGGTCGTGCACCGGCACGGTCGGCATGCCTTCGTCGAGCCGGTGCCAGGCCGCGCCGGTGTCGAACGACACGTAGGCCGCCTGCTCGGTGCCGAGGAACAGCAGGCTGCGGCGCCGCGGGTCCTCGCGCACCACGTGCACGAACGTGGTGGGCGGCAGCGTGGCCGCGAGGCTGCGGAACGTCCGGCCGAAGTCGTTCGTCACGTACACGAACGGCCGGTTCACGTCGTCGCGGTGCCCGTCGAATGTCACGTAGCAGGTGGCGCTGTCGAAGTGCGACGGCTCGACGCGCGTGACCCAGGTGCGGGGGGGCACGCCGGGGAAGCGGCCGGTCAGGTTCGTCCAGGCGGCGCCGTCGTCGGTCGAGAGCCACACGTTGCCGTCGTCGGTCCCGGCCCACAGGATGCCCGCCCGCACGGGCGACTCCGCGGCGGTCGTGATGGTGCCGTGGGTCTCGGCGCCGGTCACGTCGCGCGTGATGCCGCCGGTGGTGCGCGTGCTGGCCTTGATGCGCGTCGAGTCGCGGGTCGAGAGGTCCTCGCTCACCGGCGACCAGTGGTCGCCCTGGTCCACCGACTTGTAGAGCCGGTTCCCGCCCAGGTACAGCGTGCGCGGGTTGTGCGGCGAGAGGAAGAACGGCGTGGACCAGTTGAACCGCGGCCGGGCGAGCGAGTCCGCGGCGATCCGCGCCTTGTAGGCGGCGACGGCGCGCTGCTGCTCGGGCGTGGCCGCCGCGGTGGTGTCGCCGCGGGCGATCAGCACCGAGTCCTCCAGCGTCCGCGAGAGCGGGCCCGGCACCGGGCGGATCTGCTTCCGCGTCCAGCTCCGGAGGTCGAGCCGCGAGATGCTGCCGCCCTGCGACTCGGCGTACACGGTGTTCGGGTCGGTGGGATCCACCGCGGCGTAGAAGCCGTCGCCCCCGTCCACGTTGAACCAGTCCTGGTTCAGGATGCCCGCGCGCCGGTTGCTCCGGCTCGGCCCGCACCAGGAGCCGTTGTCCTGCAGGCCGCCGCAGATCCAGAACGGCTCCTGCATGTCGAGCGCGATGGCGTAGAACTGCCCCACCGGCATCTGCATGATCGCGTCGTAGCTGCGGCCCCGGTCGGAGGTGATCGCGAGCCCGCCGTCCTCGCCGACGACGTAGCGGTCGGGATCGTCGGGATCGCTCCAGAACGCGTGGTAGTCCACGTGGACGCCCTGGCCGATGCGGCGCGGGGTGCGCCCGCCGTCGTTCGAGAAGAACAGCTGGGTGCCCATCCAGTAGATGCGGTCCGGGTCGCGCGGGTCCACGCGCACCTGCGAGAAGTAGAACGGGCGGTCGTCGTCGGCGTTCATCCGGGTCCAGGTGGCGCCGCCGTCGGTCGTCCGGTAGAGGCCGCTCTGGAGCCGCTGGCGCTTCGACGTGTCGGCGACGAAGCCGCGCCGCAGCGATTCGGGGTTGGGGTTCGAGTCCGCCTCGACCATCGCGTAGACCACCTGCGGGTTGCTCGGCGCGACGGCGATGCCGATCCGCCCGAGCGCCGTCGCGGGGAAGCCGCCGCCGTGCACCCGCTGCCACGTGGCGCCCCCGTCGGTGCTCTTCCACAGGCCCGAGCCGGGGCCGCCGCTCTGGAGCGAGTAGGGCGTCCGCTGGCGCTCCCACGACGCGGCCCACACCACCTGGTGGTTCGAGGGGTCGATCGCGACGTCCACGAAGCCGGCGCGGTCGCTGACGAAGTTGACGTTGGTCCAGGTCTTCCCGCCGTCGGCGGTCCGGTACAGGCCCCGGTCGCGGTTGGGGCCCCAGGCGTGGCCGAGCGCGGCGACGTACACGACGTTCGCGTCGGCCGGGTCCACGGCGATCCGACCGATCTGCCGCGAGTCCTCGAGCCCCATGAACGTCCAGGTCTTCCCCGCGTCGGTCGACTTCCAGACGCCGCCGCCCGGCGAGATGGAGTTGCGCGAGTCCGCCTCGCCGGTCCCCGCCCACACGACGGCGGTGTCCGCCGGCGCGATCGCCAGAGCGCTCACCGTCGAGACCGGCTGGTGGTCGAACACGGGCGTCCAGGTGACCCCGGCGTTCACGGTGCGCCACAGGCCGCCGGTGGCGAAACCGACGAGCAGCTCCCTGGCGTTGCGCGGATTGCCGATGACCGCGCTCACCCGCCCGCTCATGTTGGCGGGTCCGACCTGCCGCCACGCGAACGCGTCGAGCAGGGTCGTGTCGGGATGGGTGACCTGGGCCCGCGCGGCCGCCACCGGGACGAGCACGAGAGCCAAGGGCACGAGCAGAGCGCTTCGCATGGGGCCGACCTTGGTTGTGGGACGTTGGAGCCGGATAGAATGCGGCGGCGCGCGCAGCGCGGCCAGCCCCCGTGCTACGGGCGGCGGGCGCCCGGCGTTGACGCGGCCATTGCCAGGCCGGCGCCGGCGGAGGCACCATTCGCCATGGACCCCGTCCTGAGCTACGAGCTGCTGCGGAGCTTCACGACGCCCGTCGTCGCGATCACGGCGGAGCGGGCCGGCAAGGAGAACGGGATGATCTCCGACGTCGCCGCGCGCGCGTCGATCGTCCCGGACGTCCCCCGGCTGATGATCCTGGTGCACAAGTTCAACTACAGCCACGACATGATTTTCGAGACCGGCCGGTTCGCCGTGCACGCGCTGCACCGGGGCCAGCTCGACGTGGTCGAGCGCCTCGGCTTCGAGTCGGGCCGCGACCGCGACAAGATGGCGGGCCTCGCGCGCCGCGCGGGCGCGCTGGGCTGCCCCATCCTCGAGGACTGCTGGGCCTGGTTCGAGTGCCGGGTGATCAACGTGATGGACACGGGCAGCTCGACCTGCTTCCTCGGCGACGTGGTCGACCTCGGCCGCGGGCCCGGGAAGGAGCTCCTCACGCCCGGCTGGATGCGGGCCAACCTGCCCGAGGCCTGGCGCGAGATCTACCTGACCAAGCTGGCCGCCGCGCAGGCGTGGGCGCGGGAGCGCAGTGGGGAGGTGAAGGCGGTGGTGTGGCGGGGCCTGGTAGCCTAGGAAGCGTTCCTACACCCTACCACCCTTACACCCTACACCCAGCGTCCAGGCGCGAGGAGGCTGGGTGTAGGGTGTGAGGGTGTAGGGTGTTCGGGCGCCCGGCGACATCAATCCCCCCCCGCCGCCGCCTCCCGGATCAGCTCCCACGCCTGCTCCACGTGCCGGCGCTCGGTCCGGAGGTTGCCGATCGCGATCCGCACCACCACCCGGCCGCGCAGCCTCGTGGACGCGAGGAAGACCGGCCCCGCGGCGTTGACCCGGCTGATCACGCGCTCGTTCAGCCGGTCCTGCTCCTCGCCCGTCGCGCCGCGGGTCGCGCGGCAGCAGACGACGCTGAAGGGCACCGGCGCCGCCAGCTCGAAGCCGGGCTCGGCGCGCACCCAGCCCGCCAGTTCCTGCGCCAGCGCGCAGTGGCGGCGGATGCGGTCCCGGAGCCCGCTCACGCCGAAGGCGCGGATCACCATCCACAGCTTGAGGGCGCGGAACCGGCGGCCGAGCTGGATCCCGTAGTCCATCAGATTGGTGACGCCCGCCTCGTCGGTGCGCAGGTAGTCCGGCACCAGCGAGAAGGCGTTGCGGAGCGCCGCGGCCTCGCGCACCAGCATCACGGAGCAGTCCACCGGCGTGAACAGCCACTTGTGCGGGTTCACCACGACGGAATCGGCGTGCTCGATGCCGTCGAACAGCGGCCGGTACTCGGGGCAGATGGCGGCGGCGCCGCCGTACGCGGCGTCCACGTGGAGCCAGACGGCCTCGCGGCGGCAGATGGCGGCGATGGCCGCCAGGGGATCCACGCTGGTGGTGGAGGTGGTGCCGGCCGTCGCCACGACGGCGATGGGGAGCCGCCCGTGGATCCGGTCCTCGGCGATCAGCGCCTCGAGCGCGACCGGATCCATGCGGAACTCGCCGTCCACCGGGACCTTGCGCAGGTTGCCGAGCCCGAGCCCGAGCGCGATCACGGCCTTGTCGATCGAGGAGTGGGCCTGCTCGCTGCCGTACACGGTCATCGCGGGCACGTCGGCGCGGCCGGCCATGCCCTTCTCGCGGATCTCGAGGCCCGGCGCGCGGTCGCGCGCGGCCGCCAGCGCCAGGAAGCTGGAGACGGACGCCGTGTCGTTGATGTGGCCGCGGAACGTGGCCGGGAGGCCGACCATCTGGCGCAGCCAGTCGGTGACGACCTCCTCGAGCTCCGTCGCCGCGGGGCTGGTGCGCCACAGCATCGCGTTGACGTTGAGCCCCGCGGCGAGCGCCTCGCCCAGGATGCCGGGGCCGGACCCCGTGATGCCGAAGTAGGCCATGAAGCCCGGGTGGTTCCAGTGGGTGACGTTGGGCTCGATGATGCGGCGGTAGTCGTCGAGCACGCGGTCCACGGGCTCGGGGTCTTTCGGCGGCACCGCGGCGAGCGCCGCGCGCACGTCCCCGGGCCCCACCTTCGGCAGGACCGGGTAGTCGCCGACGTGCTCCAGGTAGTCGGCGACGAGGTCGGAGACGCGGTGCATCGCGGCCCGGAACTCCGCGGCGGGAAGATCGCCCTGTGGTGAGGAAGGCATGGGGGCAACATACCGCTGTGAGAGGTGAGGGGTGAGGGGTGAGAGGTTCACGTGAGACGTGAGCGGCAGAAGCCGTGAGAGGGGAGGTTCCCTCTCACCCCTCGACCTTCTCACCTCTTACGAACCTCTCACGCCTTTTCACCTCTCACCTCTCACGTGAACGTCTCACCTCTCACCCCTCACCTCTCACTTCGTGGCCTGCATCACACCCATTCCTCGCGTCATCGGCAATGTCACCAGCACCAGCGCCGCGGCGGCGAGGAACGGCGTCCCGTAGCCGAACTGGTCCATCGCGTAGCCCGCCGCGACGGGAAACGCCACGCGGGAGACGCCGCCGAAGGTCTGCTGGACGCCCATGTACAGGCCCCGGTCCGCGCCGGGCACGACCTGCGACAGCCGGCCCGTCACGCACGGGAACAGGAACGCGGTGCCGAGCGGCATCAGCGTCATCGACGCGATGAGCACCGGGTAGGTGCGGGCGACGGCGAGCAGCAGCAGGCCGGCCGAGAGCAGCGCGATGCCCAGCCGGCTGAGGCGCCCCTCGCCCAGGCGGACCAGCGCCCAGCCCAGGAGGCCGGCGCGGGCGATGACGCCCATGGCGCCGAAGTACATGAAGAAGTAGCCGATGGTGTGCTCGGTGACGCCGAGCCGCGCGGCGAGCAGCAGCGGCATCGTCGGCCCGGTCCCGTAGAAGGCGCCGATCGCGATCGTGTAGATCCAGATCAGCCGGGACGCCGGCTCGCGCGGGTGCGAGACCACCCGCCGCAGCGCCACCGATCCCGGGGTGCGGACGGCGGCGTGAAATCCGGCCGAACGCTCCTGCGACTCCCGCAGGAACCGCCACGCGAACGCCGCAATCAGTGCCGCGAGCACCGCGGCCGCCAGGCCCGGCGCGCGGCGCCCGCCCGCCTGGTCGAGGACCGAGCCGAACGCGGGTCCCACCACGGCGCCCAGGCTCGTCACCGCCGACAGCCAGCCGAGGCTCTGGGTGCGCTGGTCCGGCGGCGTGGCGTCGGCGACGTACGCCTGCACCACGCCGATCGTGCCGCCGCCCATTCCCTGCACCACCCGCGAGAGCAGCAGTACCCACACCGAGCCGGCGAACGCGAAGACCACGTACGCCACGGCCGAGAGGGCGAGGCCGGCGATGATCATCGGCCGCCGGCCGTAGCGGTCGGACGCGCGGCCCCACAGCGGGGCCACGGCGAGCTGCGCGAGGGAGAACGAGGAGACCAGCACGCCCACCAGCAGCGCGTTCGCGCCGTACGCCGTGGCGTAGTACGGCAGGAGGGGCAGCACGAGGGCGAACCCCACCATGTCCACGAAGGCGGTGATGAACAGCACGATCAGCTTGGCCATGCGGCGCGGGGAATGTCGGACCGCCGCCTCGCGGACGCAAGGGACGCGGGCTTATGTTTGCGTCATGAACGAGCGCATCGCCTTCCGGGTCCGGCCGGCCGCGCCGCACGACGCGCCGCTGCTCTCCAAGCACCGCGTCGAGATGTTCCGCGACATGGGGCAGCTCGCGGACGACGACACGGCCGCCGCGCTGCGGTCCGCGACCGAGCCGATGATCGGCGAGTGGATCGCCGCGGGCACCTATGTGGGGTGGCTGGCGGAGCCCCTCACGCGCCCGGGGCTGGTGGTGGGCGGCGCCGGCATCCAGCTGCGCCCGATGCTGCCGCGCCCGGGACGGGACGGCCCCGGCGTCCTCTCCGGCCCCGAGGCCTACGTGCTCAACGTGTTCGTCGAGCGGGCCTGGCGCCGCCGCGGCGTGGCGGCGCAGCTGATGGAGCAGGCGCTGGCGTACGTGCGCGAGCGGCGCCTCCGCGTCGTGACGCTCCACGCGTCGGACGACGGACGGTCGCTGTACGAGAAGCTGGGATTCGCGGGGACGAACGAGATGAGGTTGCGCTAGCGGTTCATCCGCACTCGCTGTAGCCGCAGACGTGGCACTTCACGCACCCTTCCGCGAACTCGAGCTGCGAGCCGCAGTCGGGACACGCCCCGAGCAGGTCGGGCACGTGGGTCCAGGCGCGCGCGGCCTGGGCGCCGTCCGCCGGCACCGCGGCGGGCGCGGTCCGGACGACCGCCGGCGCCGCGGGCGCCGAGAGCAGGTCCTGCTGGACGCCCTCGTGCTTCTCCTGCATCCACTTCTCGATCGCGATGCCGATCGCGTCCGGCACGCTCATCACCTTGTTGGGGCCGAGCCCGATGGGCCGGTCGCTGCTGATCCCGCGCAGCTGGCGGTGGATCTCCGCCATCGGGATCCCGGAGCGCAGCGACAGCGAGATCAGGCGGCCGATGGCCTCGACGTCGGCCATCAGCGGCGCGCCCGCCTTGCCCAGCGAGATGAACACCTCGAAGGGCTGGCCGCGCTCGTCCTCCGTGATGGTGACGTAGGCCGTGCCCAGCGGCGTCTCGATGCGCCGGGTCATCCCGCGCAGCAGGTCGGGGCGCGAGCGCTTGAGCCGCCGCTGCGCGTTCTCCGCCTCCGCCTCGTGCAGCTGGCGACGCACCCGCCCCAGCTCCGCCTCCAGCTCGGCCAGCTGCCCCCGGGCGTCCGCCAGCTCACGCTCGGCCGCCGACACCGGAGCGGGGTCCGCCGCCGCGGGCGCCGGCGCCGCGGCTGCCGGCACGTCGCTGCCCGCCACTTCCTTGGCGGTCTTCCCCGTCGAGAGCACCTGCATCGGCCGGCTGTTGTCGCGGTACACGGTCACGCCCTTGCATCCGAGGGAATAGGCCAGCTCGTAGATCCGGCGCACGTCGTCCTGCGTGGCCGCCTCGGGGAAGTTGCAGGTCTTGCTGATCGCCGAGTCGGTGAAGTCCTGGAACGCGGCCTGCATCCGGATGTGCCACTCGGGCGTCACGTCGTGCGCCGTGACGAACACCCGCTGCACGTGCTCGGGCACCTCGGGGAAGTGGATGTGCCCCTCCTCGGCGATGCGCTGCATCAGCGCCTCGCTGTACCACCCGCCCGACCGGGCGTACGCGACGAAGTCGTCGTTCACGTCCGGCATCAGCGCGCCGGCCTGGTTGCGCAGGAACGCCACCGCGAACAGCGGTTCGATGCCGCTCGAGCAGCCCGCGATGATCGAGATCGTCCCGGTGGGCGCCACCGTGGTCAGGTTGCAGTTCCGGAGCCGCCGCATCGGGCGGATGCGCTCGCCCCGCGCGTCGCGCGCGCAGCTGGCCTCCGGGCCCCAGATGCTCCGCTCCCACTCGGGGAACGTGCCGCGCTGCTCCGCCAGGCGCTCCGACTCCGCCTTCGACTCCTCGTCGACGAACGCCATCACCTGCCGGCCGAACTCCACCGCCGCGTCGCTGTTGTACGGCACGCCCAGCCGCACCAGCATGTCCGCCCATCCCATCACGCCGAGCCCGACGCGGCGGATCCGCTTGGCCAGGTCGTCGATCTCGGGGAGCGGGTACTTGTTCGCGTCGATGACGTTGTCGAGGAAGTGCGTGCACAGGTGCACCGTCTGCCGCAGGTCGTCCCACTGGATCTCCCGCTCCCGCACGAACAGGCCGAGATTGATGGAGCCCAGGTTGCAGACGTCGTAGGGCAGCAGCGGCTGCTCGCCGCACGGGTTGGTCGCCTCGTAGGCGCCGAGCCGCGGCACCGGGTTGTAGCGGTTGGCACGGTCGACGAAGAACACGCCCGGCTCGCCCGTCTTCCACGCGCCGGCCACGATCCGGTCGAACACCTCGCGGGCGTCGAGCTTGCCGGTCGTCTGGCCGGTGCGGGGGTGCCGCAGCTCGTAGCGCTCGCCTGCCGCCAGCGCCGCCATGAACTCGTCGGTG
>Ga0187777_10001126_pt1 | contig 17365 bp, 12 predicted proteins | sample 1015_Q2_SP5_10_M_FD_132416 | JGI IMG/M metagenome (GOLD analysis project Ga0187777, IMG submission 132416) | Tropical peat soil microbial communities from peatlands in Department of Meta, Colombia - 1015_Q2_SP5_10_MG | ecosystem: Environmental > Terrestrial > Soil > Wetlands > Peat | place... | reverse complement strand
GCGCCGAGCGATGACGCCGCGAGCATCGCGACCACCGTCTCGGGGATGTTCGGGAGCCATCCGGCCACACGGTCGCCGGCGCGCACTCCAGAGTCGCGCAGCCCGCCGGCCACGGCGGCCACCGACGCGCGGAGCGCGCCGCGCGTGAAGGCCGATCTCTCGCCCCGCTCGTTCCGAAAGATGATCGCCAGACTCTGGTCGTCGCCGGCCAGAAGGTTCTCGGCGTAGCTCAGTCGCGCCGACGGAAACCAGCGCGGCCCGAGGAGCGCATCGGGGGGCGCCATTCGATCGGCGCCCACGACGACATCGGCGGCCGATGCGGGGGCGAGGCCGTCACCGAGCACGCCGCAGAACTCCGCCACCGCCGGCCAGAATGCCTGACGATCGCGAATCGACCAGTCGTAGAGGGCGCTATAGTTCTCGGCCGCGATGAGGTGGCGGTCTTGAATCCAGCGCGTGAAGTGCGTGATACGGGCGCCGGCGACTCGCTCCGGCGACGGGTACCAGAGCGGCTCGGTGCTCAGGCGGCCCCTCTCCGGCAACCGGCCATCAGTACCGCCAGCTGGTCACGTCCGCGCCGGCGGGTGCCGTCGCCAGAAAGTGTTTGACCGCCAGCGGGATGAAGCGGCTGTGATACGTCAGCCGCGAGATCACGTTGGGGTGCTGATGGTCGCCGCTCCAGCAATGCTCGTCGCGGAGCCCGTAGTCCACCTTAGCGTCAGCGGGCGGATCCGCCGATGTGAGGAAGTCCTGCGCCAGATACACGGCGTTGTTGAGGAAGAAGTTGTCGCTCAGGCCGACGTTGAGCGTGATCTTCCCGCGGAGCTTGGGGCCCAACTTCGCCCAGTCGCGCCGCATGATGTGCACGAGATCGTAGTGCTCTCTCCAGTACGCGGCCACTGACGGATCGATCTCCCCGGTGCTCTTGTCCCAGATCCGCTTCGGGTAGCCGTCGGCGCCGACCGGAGAGAAGACGGCCTCCCAGATGTCCCACTGTTGCCCCGACCGCGACTTGGTGCCGAGGACGAGCTCGCGCTGATTCGTCTGCTCCACCGTCACACGTGTCTGTCCGAGGTAGTCGCGCTCGGCTGGGCGGGGGGTGCGTCGCCAGGGGCCGGCGGTGTAGTACGCATTCTTCTGGGAGTAGATGTCGATGGTGGTGTAGGCATGAAAATCGATCGGATCGGGACAGTTCGCGAAGGTTCCGTTGTATTCGTCGGGATAGAACACCTGCGCCCCAAGCGCCTCCCAGCCGCCCGTCGACCCGCCATAGAGAGCGCGCGCCCACGGGCCGAGCCCGCGATACGTCTTCTCGATGTAGGGAATCAGCTCGTAGGTGATGGCATCTCCGTAGGGCCCCAGGTTCTCCGAATTCACCGCATAGGAGTCGTCGTAGTACGGGTTCGCGTGTTGAATGGTGAGGAGCAGAACGCGTGGGAATCCGGGTGCGACCCACTGTGTGTAGAAGGTGTGGGCATACTCCTGCTGCACGCGCTCGTATCCGAACTTGGTGCACCACTCCCCCTCATGCCCGTTGGGACACCGCGCGGCCAAGCTGTCGAGATTGGCCGGAGGGAGATCCTGATCCACCGGCTGCTCGCGGAAACCGGTGACCTCCCTCTCGAAATGGCCGTGCGAGACGATCAGCGGATAGTGGGCGGTGGGATGCGTGTCGTAGCCCTGCGGCAGCACGAGGATCGCGCCCAGGTACGTGGGGCGCCCCCAGAACTTCGTCAGGCGGTCGCTCTGAAAGCGGATGTACTTGACGTACTTCGTGTCTTTTGCCGGCGGGAGCGGCGGGATCGCCTTGTCGAGCACGATGCGGATCGGCGCGGTGCTCGCGGGGTCGAAGTGGACCTTGGTCGGAGTGCTCAGCGGGCTTCCCGGCGATTCCTGCCACTGCTGCCCCTCGCCGTGATCCGGCGGAAGCTTGACCGCGTGCCCATCGCTGCGTGTGTAGGTCTCGTACACGTGCAAGAGGCCCTGAACCCAATAGTCGCCCGCCGGGATGTCGCTCAGGGACTTTCTCGGATAGCCCAAGACGCTCGCATCGATCGTCACCGGGGCACCGGGGGCGAGACCCTCCACGTCGACGCCGAACACCTGCTGCGAGCGATCGCTGTCGTTGATCTGCCGGCGCGGCTCGGCGCTGCTATCGGTCGACATCAGGAGCAAAAGCCTTCCGTCGAGCGGATGCGCGGCGGCCGCGTTGCCAAGGGAGAGCGCGAATCGCGGTCCCGACGCCTGTGGGGGCGCGCTCGGGCGCGAGCAGGCGGTCGTCGTTAGGAGGGAGACGCCGGCGAGGAGGAAGGCTCGGAGGAGCGGGCAGAGCTGCGTCACGGACGATCCTCTGGCGGTGCGGTGAGTGGGCGAAAAAAAGGCGGCCGCGCTCTTCAGGCGCGGCCGCGCATAATAGACGGCCAGAGGCACGACCGGCAAGGATCGACGGCTACTCGGCTCCGACCGTCTCGCGTGCGACGAGGCTTCCGTAGGGGGGCACGGCTTTGCCCGGGCCCCGGACGAGCATCGACTCGATGGCCGATGCCGAAATCGGCTTGGCGAAGAGGAAGCCCTGTCCCAGCTCGCATCCCAGCTCCTGCAGCCCCGACAGCTGATGCTTCTCCTCGATACCCTCGGCGATCGTCTGCAGCCGCAGCGTCTCCCCGAGCGCGATGACCGCGCGGGCGAGAGCGGGCTCGCTGCCGTTGCGGCCGACGTCATCGACGAACGCCTTGTCGATCTTGAGGATATCGATCGGAAAGCGCTGCAGGTAGCCGAGCGAGCTGTAGCCCGTGCCGAAATCATCGATCGCCAGACGCACGCCGAGCGCCTTCAAGGCGCGCAAGCGCTGGAGAATCGTCTCGCTCTGCTGCATGAGGACACTCTCGGTGATCTCGAGAACGAGGAGGTGCGGATCGAGCCCGCTGTCGTCGAGCGCCGCTCGCACGTCGTCCACCACCGATTCGCCCTGCAGCTGGTGACCCGAGATGTTGATCGTCAGGGTCAGCGGCGATGCGCTGAGGCGGAGCGCCTGCCACCCGGTCGCCTGACGGCACGCCTCGCGCACGACCCAGCTCCCAAGGGGGACGATGAGGCCGGTCTCTTCGGCGAGGGGGATGAACTGCATCGGAGAGAGCATTCCCCGCCGCGGGTGCTGCCAGCGCACGAGCGCCTCCACTCCGGTGATCTCGCCGGTTTGGAGGAGGACGATCGGCTGGTAGAGGATGTGGAACTCCTCGCGATCGAGCGCCCGGCGCAGATCGGCCTCGAGCTCGAGGCGCTCCACCGCTTCCTCGTGCATCCGGGTCTCGAAGACCTCGTAGCGCCCCTTTCCCCGCGACTTGGCGATGTACATGGCCATGTCCGCGTTGCGCACGAGATCCGCGGCGGTCTCGCTGGCGCCGGCGGCGGCGATGCCGATGCTGGCGGTGACGTAGACTTCCTTGGCGTCGATCTGGAAGGGGTAGCGGAGCGCGTCGACGATGCGCTCCACCACGGCGGTGGCCGCGTTCTCGTCCACGGCGTCTTCCAGCAGGATCGCGAACTCGTCGCCGCCGAAGCGCGCCACCGTGTCCGATGTGCGGACGCAGGTGAGCAGCCGCTGCGCGGTGATCGTGAGCAGGCGGTCGCCGGCAGCGTGGCCGAGCGAGTCGTTGACCGTCTTGAAATTGTCCAGGTCGAGGAAGATGACGGCGAGCGTTTGCCGGTGACGGCGCGCGAGCGTGAGCGCGTGCGCGACACGATCGAGAAAGAGCGCGCGATTGGCGAGCTTGGTGAGTTGATCGTGGAAGGCTTGAAAGGTGAGCTGGTCCTGAAGCATCCTTCTTTCGCTGATGTCGCGCGTGTTGATCACGATGCCGCGAACCGTGGGCTCATCGAGCAGATTCGTCGCGACCGTCTCGACGTGACGCCACGAACCATCGCTGTGGCGGACGCGTAGCTCGACCGGCGCTGTCATCACCGGCGCCGCCGCCGCATCGGCGAGGAACTGCCGCATCTTCGGCAAGTCATCCGGGTGAACGAGCTCGGTCGCCTTGGCGGAGAGGAGGTCCTCGGGCTCGTAGCCGAAGACGCGTGCCACCGATGGGCTGATGTAGGAGAAGACGGCGTCCGGATCGGCGATGGCGATGACGTCGGAGGAGTGCTGCACCAGGGCGCTGAAGCGTGCCTCGGTCTCGCGGGCGACGCGCTGGCGGTTGAGGCGCACGTTCTCGCGCACCGCGCCGATCTGGCGGATGACGATGAGGGCGGTGATGACGACCGCGCCCACGGTGAGCACGCTGAACGGGCTTGGCCAATCGCGCACCGCGAGCGCGAGCAGCAGCGCGTACGACACGGCGACGGCGGCGTACGGGAGCGGCGAGAAGGGCTGAGCGCTGTCGGGAAGGTCGCTCGGCGGCGGGATCTCCGGCGGTTCGGCGTAGTACTTGCGGAAGCTGAGCAGGAGAATGCAGTACGCGACCATGAACGCCAGATCGAACGGCGAGAATCCGAGAAAGCCGACTTGCAGGACCGCGATGTCGTTGATGAGATCGGAGGCCAGGTAGATTCCGAGTCCGGCGATCAGCAGTCGGGCGGCAGTCCGGTGGGACTCGGACGGGCGGCGGAGGAGGACGGTGACGACGCCGAGGATCAGCAGGAGCGAGCAGACCGGATAGGCGAGCGCGATGATCAGGCCGGAGGTCGACTCCGGCATCGTCTGCTCGGTGGGGCGAATGACCAGGTACCAGATGGCGATCCCGCCACCGAGAACGACGGTCGACGCATCGAGGAAGAACTTCCAGTACTCGTTATGCACCCGGCGCGCGAGGGGGAGTGACAGGAGGCCGGCGAGCGCCAGGAAGTAGAACGCGAAGTAGATGACGTTGATCCACGAGACGAGAGGATCATCGTTGCGGACGAATCCGACGTAGAAGGCGATGATGTTGCCGATGAGAACGCAGAGGAAGCCAGCGCCGAAGCACTTGAGCGTCCGGCGGATGCGATGGTCGGTGGTCGGCCGGCTGGCCGCGCGCAGCGCGAGCGCGGCACACCCCGCGTTGAAGGGCAACACCGCCAGCTTCGCGATGATGTTGCGGAGCATGCTCGGCGGCGCCGACCATTGCCACCAGATGTAGGACGCAGCGTACACCCACAGAAGGACACAGAGCGCGTTGCCCCAATCCGAGAGCCACGCGCGCACCATCCCCCAGCGGGCTGACAAATTATCCTCTTTGGCCATACTATTCTGACGCCGTTCTCGCTGTCGCGTTTCCGTCGCGCGCGTGCCGAGCGAGTGGCCGCCTCTCCCAGAGCCGGCGACGTGAGAGAATCGATCGCCGGCGTGTGGGTGCCTGACCCGGTCTCCGGCGCGCCTCTTCCGCGCGCAACGCGAGCCGACATATCGAGTTACCTGCTACCGACGTGGGTCGTTGAGACACCAGAACGGGACGCAACGATCGAACCCGACGCGGGGGGCAATGCCTGGCAGCACCACACGGCGTCTCCAGTGGGCACGGTGGAGTGATGAGCGACTCTTGCAGCTCAGATTTCGGGACCTACCGCTCTCGCTCGAAGGGCGATGGCCCGAGCGCTGCATGGCGCGTGTCCGCGACGAGCTCGCGCGCACCGGCATCCGGCTCCGTCCGCACGTTTGGCTCGGCGAAGAATGGTTCTCCCCGTCGAACGTCCCAGGCTTCGCCGTTCCCTTCTACCTCGCGCACCCGCGACTCATGCGCCTCGAGCGCGCGCAGATGGGCGGCGTGGAGGGTGGCACCGTGCGCGAGTGCCTGGCGATCATGAGACACGAGACCGGGCACACCGTTCAACACGCCTACCAGCTGCAACGCCGCCGGCGCTGGCAGCAACTCTTCGGCCGCGCCTCCAGACCGTATCCGGATCACTACCGCCCCGACCGCGAGAGCCGCCGGCACGTGCGCTACCTGCGCTACTGGTACGCCCAGAGCCACCCGGTCGAAGACTTCGCCGAGACGTTCGCCGTCTGGCTCGACCCGGCATCGCACTGGCGCCGCCGCTACGCCGAATGGCCGCGCGCCTTGCGCAAGCTCGAGTACGTCGACGCCCTCATCCGCGACCTCGGAGCCCGAGCGCCACGCGTGCGCTCCCGGGCGATGTTCGAGCCCCTGCACCGGCTCGATCGCACGCTCGGCGACCACTACGCACAGCGTCGGCAGCGCTATCGCATCGGGCCGCGCGAGTGGCGGCACGACTGGATCGCCGTATGAAGCGACTTCGGATTCTCACCCTCGTCATCCCGGAGCACCTGCCGCCCGAGACCCTCGACGGTTACACCGATCAGCAGATTCTCGAATGGCGGGCCGAGTACGACGTCGTGCGCTGCCTCGAGCGCCTCGGGCACGAGGTCTATCCTCTGGCTGTGCAGGAGGACCTCGAGCCGATACGCCAGGCGGTGGAGACCAAGGCGCCGCATCTGGTGTTCAACATGCTCGAGGAGTTTCAGAAGAAGTCCGACTACGACCAGCACGTCGTCAGCTTCCTCGAGCTGCTCGGCGTGCCGTACACCGGCTGCAACCCGCGGGGACTCGTGCTCTCGCGAGGCAAGGCGCTGTCCAAGAAGCTTCTCGCCTATCACAGCATCCCCGTCCCCCGTTTCGAGGTGTATCCGATCGGGAAGCGCATCAAGCTCCCCGATCACCTCGAGTTCCCGCTGTTCGTCAAGAGCCTCACCGAGCACGCCTCGTACGGCATCGCCAAGGCGTCCCTCGTCGACAACGAGGATCAGCTTCGCGAGCGCGTCGAGTTCATCCACGCGAGCATTCACACCGACGCCATCGCCGAGGAGTTCATCGACGGGCGTGAGCTCTACGTCAGCGTGGTCGGGAACGACCGCTTGCAAACCTTCCCCACCTGGGAGCTGGTGATCGACGGCGAATCCGAACCGCTGATCGCCACCGCGAAGGTCAAGCACGACCTCAGCTACCAGGTGAAGAAGGGGGTGCGGCTCCAGCCCGCGACGGACATTCCGAAGGAAGTCGAGGCGCAGATCGGATGGCTGAGCAAGCGGATCTATCGGGTGCTGGAGATGTCGGGCTACGCTCGTATCGACTACCGCCTCGACAAGGAGGGGCAGCTGTACTTCCTCGACGCGAACCCAAACCCCGACATCTGCGAGACCGAGGAGTTCGCGTCGGCTGCCAAGCAGGCGGGGCTCACCTACGATGAGCTCATCCAGCGAATCCTGAACCTGGGACTGCGCGCCGCATCCTGACGAGCACCGACATGCACTGGACTAAGAGATGAAAAAAGGACCCGCGCTTGCGGGTCCTTTTCACACCACGTGCCAGCGCCCAGTACTAGGCGGCTCGGCGGTCGGTCGGATACCATCCGTGGCCCTCGCCCAACGCCGAGAGGAAATAGATGTACTTCGCCGGTGGGAATCCACGTACTCCGATCTCCAGCCTGTCCCCATCGCCAACATCCCCCTCTTCGGCGATCAACTCGAGGGCCTCCGCAAACGAGTCGCTTCGCACGACGCCGGCACGGCGCGTGCGATCGACTGGGCTGCTCAGCGAGAACTCGTAGTTCGCCATGGCTCGGTGTCCGGGTGCGGGTGAACGTAGGGACCAAGACGGTCCGCGTGCCCGACTCTGCCTGTTATATCCCGGGACGACTGGAGAAGGTTCCAGGTCAGCGACCGAACGCACGCAGAGGAACTTCACCTGTTACGGGTTGACCGTCATTTCCGGGCCCCCGGTTCCCGGTGCGCGCCAGATGTTGTTGCTTCGGTTGACATCGACCAGGCGGTGCTCGGGGTCCAACTCGATCTGCACCAGCGCCTTCCCCACAAACTGATACTCGCGAATGTAGCGCCGAGTGTTCGTGCTCCAGACCTCGGCCGGGTAGTCGTAGTCCGCCGTCGTATGGTCGGAGAAGGAGAAACGGGCCCGGATCGGGAGCACGCCACGCTCTCGGTTTCCGTACGCGACCAGCACTTCGGTGGTGTCACCCGAGGTCCGCGTCAACACCGTGTCGATCGCTTGATCGAAGCGCTCGTTCCGCTGAAACCACTCACGCCAGAACCAGTCGAGCCGCCGCCCACTGACATCCTCCATCGTGCGATAGAAGTCCGTCGGCGTAGGGTGCTTGAATGCCCAACGGTTGATGTACTCCTTGAACGCCGCATCGAAAACGGCGGGGCCAAGAATCTCTTGTCGTAGCAGCTGCAATCCGGCGGACGTTTTCACGTACTGGTTGATGCCCAGGAGACCCGGATTGATGCGGTCGGCCGGGACCTCGATCGGCGTGTCGATGTGCTTGATCTGCGCCGTCTCGACTTGGCCGCGCTCCTCTGCCGCGCGCTTCATCTGGTCGCCGCGCTCCGGGTAGCGACGTGCTTCGGAAAAAGTGTTGATGAAGGTGTTGAAGCCCTCATCCTGCCAGAAGTGGATACGCTCGTTGCTCCCGACGATCATCGGGAACCAGTTGTGCCCCACTTCGTGGGTGATGACGTTGTATAGATCGTACTTGTCGGAGCCCACCGTCTCCATCGCCAACATGGGATACTCCATGCCGCTCACCGGCCCCTCCACTGCGGAGATCTGCGGGTAGGGGTACGTGAACCAGCGCTCCGAGTACTCCATGATCGACATGCGAGCCTCGTCGGCCGCGTCGGACCAGGTGTCGACAGCGCTTGGCCGATAATAGGCGTACGCCATCCTCCCCTTCCAGCTCGACGCGTCCCACTGGTAGTCAGGGGCGGTCGTCCACGCGACATCGCGCACGTTCTTCGCCTCGAAGCGCCAGGTGAGCGTCCCCGACGTGCGCGGACGAGCGGCGCCGCTCTCGAGCTCCTTCGCCGTGACGATGCGAAGGGTGGTGTCCGATTTCGCCGCCACCGCCAAACGAGAGATCTGCGTCGGCGTGAGCACGTCGCGTGGGTTCAGGAGTGTGCCCGTGCCAGCCACGATGTAGCCGGCGGGGACGGTCACCGCGTACGTAAAGTCGCCATACTCGAGGTAGAACTCGCCCTGCCCGAGATAGGGGTCGGTGTTCCACCCGCGGACGTCATCGTAGACGGCCACGCGCGGATACCACTGCGCCATCTCGTAGAGCGATCCGTCGCGTCCCATGCGGTCGGCGCCATGCTCGGGCACGAGGAAACGCCAGGCGATCTCGAAGCTGGCCGTGCGGCCGGGAAGGAGCGGCTCGGCGAGGGGCACGTAGAGCATCGTTTCGCCCGACCTGGTGGCGAGGGCGACGCGACGCGGCTTCGCTCCCTTGGCTCCGGCGAGCACCTGATCGAATCGCTCGAGCTTGTCGCCGCCGTCGAAATCACGAGACCCGAAGCGAGAGTCCTGGGCGAAGATGTAGGAGTTGAGCGACCCGGGACGGAATGCGTCCTGATCCATCTGCATCCAGATGTGATCGAGAGCCGTGGGCGAGTTGTTCGTGTACCGCATCGTCAGCTCGCCTCGCAGGCTCTTCGTCGCCGTGTCGAGTGTGGCGCGAATGTCGTAGTCGGCGCGGTTCTGCCAGTAGCGCGGTCCGGGCGCTCCGGAAGCGAGACGGAAGTCGTTGGGCGTCGGAGCCTCGAGAGGGGCGAAGATGGACGTGTCGTCGACGCCGGCTCCGGCGGTCTTGGCTTGCGCCATGGCGACAGGAGCGACAGAGGCCAGGACCAGGCCGAGTGACCCGCGCAGGAATATCCGGTTCATGTCGTAAGTGTGTGGTGGCAGTGGGGCTGCGAGCGAAGCCGATTCGCTCGTCCGGTTCGATCGAGAGATACCCGAGCGAGGGGCCCGGGGGTCCGCGGAGGCGATGTGTCAGGAGAGGGGCGGAGGGCCCGCCCCACGGGGTATTGCTCGATGGTAATCGCCTCGTGAAGTTAGCGACGTAGACACCCATCTCCGAGTCACGCCGCGCTCCCTTAACATTCCTTTTACGGTCACGCCATGGCTCACGCCCCCGACGACGAGCGGGATCCACACCGCCTCTCCCGCCGCGACTTCGTAGGCGCGGCGCTGGCGATCGGTGCTCTCACGACGGTCCGAGGCCGCGTGGACCTGTCGTCGTCCGCGTTGCTGCCCCACAGGGCCGCTCCCGCTCCCATCTCCCCCTTCGAGCTCGAGGAGCTCACACTCGCCGACCTGCGCGCCGGACTCCAGTCGGGAAGATTTACTTCGCGCTCGATTACCGAGGGCTATCTGGCAAGGATCGAGGAGGTCGACCCGCGCCTCCACTCGGTGATCGAAACCAATCCCGATGCGTTGGCGATCGCCGACCAACTGGATGAGGAGAGGGCCTCGAAGGGCGAGCGCAGCCCGATGCATGGGATCCCGGTGCTCGTGAAGGACAACATCGCCACCGCCGATCGCATGATGTCCACCGCGGGCTCGCTGGCTCTCCAGGGCGTCACGCCCCCTCGCGACGCTTTCGTGGTCAAGCAGCTGAGGGATGCGGGCGCGGTGATCCTGGGGAAGGCGAACCTCAGCGAATGGGCGAACTTCAGATCCTCGCACTCCTCGAGTGGCTGGAGCGCGAGAGGGGGCCAATGCCGCAACCCCTACGCCCTCGACCGCACACCGTCAGGCTCGAGCTCGGGATCAGCTGCGGCCACGGCGGCGAACCTCTGCCCGGTGGCCGTCGGCACCGAGACCGACGGCTCGATCGTCTCACCCTCGGCGGCCTGTTCGCTCGTCGGCATCAAGCCGACCGTCGGCCTTGTCAGCCGCAATGGGATCGTTCCCATCGCGCACAGCCAGGACACTGCCGGACCGATTGGCCGCACGGTGTCGGACGCGGCGATCCTGCTCTCGGCGATGGCCGGCTACGATCCACACGACCCATACACGAGCGCCGGCCGCTCGCACGTCGTCGCCGACTACATCGCACGCCTCGATCCGGACGCCTTACGCGGAGCACGTATCGGGGTCCCGCGACCGCACTACTACGGCTACAGCGATGCCACCGATGAGCTGATGCAGAACGCCATCGATGTCATGAAGACGCAGGGCGCGGTGATCGTCGACCCGGCGCCGATAGCGACGGCGGGGAAGTTCAGCGAGCCGGAGTTCCAGGTACTGCTGTACGAGTTCAAGACGGACCTGAATCTGTTTCTGGCGAGCCTCGGCCCTTCGTCACCGGTGCGCTCCCTCGGCGATCTCATCGCGTTCAACGAGAAGAACACGGAACGCGAAATGCCGTACTTCGGGCAGGATCTCTTGCTCGAGGCGCAGAAGAAGGGCTCGTTGCGGGACCCCGAATACACCAAGGCCCTCACTGCATGCCAGACTCTCTCGCGGGCGAAGGGGATCGACGCCACGATGGCCAAGTACAAGCTCGACGCGCTCGTCGCTCCGACCCACGGTCCACCCTGGCTGATCGACCTCGTCAACGGCGATTGCGCCAACGGCGGGAGCTCGAGCCTCGCCGCGGTGTCCGGATATCCGAGCATCACAGTGCCCGCCGGCTATGTGTTCGGGCTGCCCGTCGGCATCTCCTTCATCGGCCGCTCCTGGAGCGAAGAGAGTTTGATCCGTTTTGCGTACGCCTATGAACAGGCGTCAAAGCTACGGCACCCACCAGCGCTCGCTCCGACGGTAAACCTGAGTGCGCATTGATCGACTCCGGCGCGCGTAGGCCCAGAATGGCAGAGAAGAGACCGGTGTCGTCGGTCACGCCACCGGGAGTGCGCCTCGCAAACGATCGGCGAGGTGTGCGAACGGCGCAGCTCGGACTTCTGGCAAACGCTGCCCTCGCCGTGACCAAGCTCGTCGCCGGCATCGTCGGCCACGCCTACGCGCTGGTCGCCGATGCAGTGGAATCGACGGCCGACGTCTTCGCATCGATCGTCGTCTGGGGCGGCTTGCGAGTCGCGAGCCGCGACCCTGACGAGGCGTATCCGTTCGGCTACGGGAAGGCAGAGCCGCTCGCGGCAGCCACCGTGTCCCTTACTCTGCTGGGCGCTGCCATTGGCATCGCCATCCAGGCGGTGCGAGAGATCCGCACGCCGCACCACGCGCCGGCATCGTGGACTCTGGTCGTCCTCGTCGGCGCCTTTCTCATCAAGGCTCTGCTCTTCCGCAAGGTAGCCTCGGTGGCCAACGCTCTGGGGAGCACGGCGGTCAAAGCGGATGCGTGGCATCATGCGAGCGACGCGATTACCTCCGCGGCCGCTTTCATCGGAATAAGCATCGCGTTGATTGGGGGACCGGGCTGGGAGTCGGCAGACGATTGGGCAGCTCTCTTCGCGTCATGCGTGATCTTCTACAACGGTGTGGGTCTCCTGCGTGCTCCGCTCGCCGAGCTGATGGATCGCGCACCTGGCACGGACATCCTCGAGCCCGTTGCTCAAGCAGCTCGCGCCACCGCGGGAGTGCGGGCGATCGAGAAGGTGAATGTTCGCAGAGCGGGTGCGGGGTACTTCGTTGACCTCCACGTCCAAACCGACCCCGCCATGTCGCTTCGAGATGCACACGTGCTCAGCGGCATGGTGAAGGGCGCGATCCGGAGCGCCGTTCCCGCGGTGCTCGGAGTTCTGGTGCACATGGAGCCGTACGAGGGCGACCGGCCGGAGCACCAGCGGCGAACCCCTGGCGGGACGATCTCCGTAGGGAGATCTGGTACAGTATCGGGTTGACGTAGGCCGCGGGGGCATTGTAAGAGATAGGTCAGACTCCGGTACATCCTGCGTCAGCGAACCCGACGGCAATCGCCCGCAATCCCACATTGGAAGGGCGTATGTCACGGTCGCGCTGGAAGGCATTGGGGCGCGCCAAGAGCGCGCCACTCGCAGTCCTGCTGTTGCTCTTGCTCGGGATCACCGCGGCGCTGACGTGGGAGGCTTGGAACGCCGAGCGCTTCCACCGCGCAACCGCTGAGGCGGCATTGCGCGACTACGCTGGCGTGGCCTCGAACACCTACGCTCATGTGGTCGCCGAGAACACCTACGCCACGGCCTCTCACATCCTGGCCCCCGTCGGCGCCGGCGACATGGCCGCCGTGCTCCGGCAGGCGTCCGACCCTGCGCTGCTGCGCCGCTCGGCGCAGGCAGTGCACGAATGGGCCCGCGCTGAGCCTGAGCGTGGGCATTGGGATCCGGTCGTCGAATACTTCTTCAGCTATCGGGCCTCTGACAGCGCACTGACGATCGCGCGCGGAGCGACGTTCCCCAGCGCTGAACGTCGGACGCGGCTGCGCGATTCGCTGGCGAGGGATCTCGACACCTTGGCCTCACATCCGTTGCGAGCCGAGCAGCGTGGCGCGATCAGTCTGTTCCTCGACCGCCTGGGCGACTCGACGGACATGGTATACATGACGATGCAACCGGCGGCTGACGGCACGCCGGTGATGGTCTACGGCTTCGTCACCTCGTTCGACGCCTTCCGCCAGGACTTCCTCCCCGCGGTCGCTCGAGGGCAGCTCCTCCCCAAGACGGTCACTCGCCGTGCTCCCGCCGATTCGCTCCTTTCACTCGTCGTGAGGCAGCCGGGAGGTCAAGTCGTCTATCGATCGACGCCGGAATTCGATTCGAGCTACTCGGCGAGCGTACCGCTCTGGTGGTTCTTCAGCGAAGGGCCGAAGGTGACCGCGGCGATCCGGGCGGGCGCCGCGGACAAGCTCGTGAGCGGCGGCGTTCCGCGATCGCGGCTCCCGATCATCACGATCCTGCTGCTTCTCGTGGGCGTGCTCACCGTGGTCGCACTGGTGCTGACGCATCGGGCCCACGAGCTGGCGCGAATGCGCGCCGACTTCACGTCGAGCGTGTCTCACGAGCTGCGGACTCCGTTGGCGCAGATCCTTCTCTTCGCCGAGACACTCACGTACCGGCGCGGGTTGTCCGAGCGCGAGCGGGAGAACGCGATGCGCGTCCTCCTGAGGGAGGCACGGCGCCTCGCGCATCTCGTCGACAACGTGCTTCTCTTCTCGCGCACCGAACACCGAGCGGTGCGCATTTCACCGCACCCTCAACCGATCGCGCCGCTCGTTCGCGACTCGGTGGAGTCGTTCGCGCCACTGGCGCGAGCAAAGGATGTCGACATCGAGCTCGATCTGGACGAGGAACTCGTCGCACCGGTCGATCCGACGGCGCTCGAGCAGATGCTCATCAACCTACTCGAGAACGCGCTCAAGTATGGGCCGGACGGACAGACCGTGACCGTCACCCTCGCGCTCGATGGCGCAGACGCTCGACTCGCGGTCGACGACAGGGGGCCGGGGGTGCGGCCCGAGGACCGTGAGCGCATCTGGGAGCCATTCGAGCGAGTCGATCGGGGCGAGGAGTTCGCGACCGGGAGCGGGATCGGGCTCGCCGTCGTGCGGCGCCTCGTGTCGCTCCACGCTGGCCGCTGCTGGGTGGGAACGTCGCCATCGGGAGGCGCGCGGTTCGTGATCGAGCTACCGGGCGCGAGCCTCCCGACGGCAGAGATGCGGGCTCGCGCGGCACACGCGAGCTTGTAGCCGCTCGCCTACCACTACGCTCCGGCCGCCACTCCCTCCTGCACGCGAAAGACGGCGGCTGCCAACGCGCCGCCCAGGAGTGGGCCGACGATGTAGATCCACATGTTACCGAGCGACCCACCGCCGAACATCGCATTCACGATCATCGGCCCGAGACCGACCGCCGGGTTGAAGGCACCTCCCGAGATCGGTCCGCCGGCATAGGCCGCGACGACGATCGTGAAACCGATCGCGAGTCCGTAGAAAGAGTTGCCCGCCGTTCCTTGTGATGTCGCGACGTTCAACACGACCAACGCCAGCGCGAAGGTGAAGAGCAACTCGATGAGGAGCGCCGCCGTCGAGGTCACGTCGGCGCCAGGCGCTGCCGTGAATGTCTTCCCAAGGACGAAGAGCACAACCAGGCTCGCGACGATGGCGCCGAGCAGCTGCGAGATCCAGTACGGAGCCAGCTCCTTGGTCGGCAGCTTGCCGCGCAGCCACACCGCGAGGGAGACCGCGGGATTGTAATGTCCTCCCGAGATGTGTCCGCCCATGTAGACCATGATCATGAGCGAGCAACCGATCGCCAGTCCGGCGAACTGGGTTCCTCGAACGACCGTCAAGCCTACAGTGAGCACGAGGAAGAAGGTACCGATGAACTCGGTGAGGTAATTTTTCATGCGGTCCTCGGCAGAGCGTGGAGGGAGGCGCCAAGAAGCGAGAGGAAAGTCTCGGGCGCTGGCGAGGGGCGCAAGGGCCCGACGGATGCAACGGACCGACGCTCAGGAACGGCGGATCACTGTCGAATACGTGTGTTCAAGCTCGCTCCTCACGAAGTCCATGCTGAAGGCGTGTCGCAAACGCGCCCTGTTCCCTTCCCCCATGCGAGAGCGAAGGGCTGCGTCGGCAAGCAGGAGCCGCGTGGCAACCGTTGCCTCTCGATGAACGCGTTCCGCCCATTCGGGGGAGCCAATCTCATCGAGGCCGCCATGCTCCACGAGAAACCCGCCCTCGCCATGCTTTACCATTTCCGCGATCGCGTTGAGCCGCGTGGCAACGATCGGCAGTCCGAAGCTCATCGCCTCAAGCACGCTCAGCGGGTACGTATCCATTCGCGCGAGGTGCAGATAGACGTCGGCGAGCGGAAAGACCTTCCGGAGCACCTCTGGGCGCGAGAAGGTCCGCATTGTCACGTGGGGATCAGAGCGGATGCGGCGCTCAAGAGACGGGAAATCGATTCGCTCGTACGCCTCACGCGAGATCTCGGGATACCACTGCCAGTTGTGTCCGAATGCTCCCGCAATCACCAGATGCAGAGGGAACTCGTTTCGCAGCGTATCGAAGACGCGAAAGGCAACGTCGTGTCCTTTGACCATGCCGTATCCGACCGTGGCGATGACTAGCGGCCGATTCGGGCTTCCCCCTGCGACGGGGTGGGGTGCCTCGGGAACCGTCAGGCGGAGCAGCTTAGCCTCTCGACGATCGACCATGTCGCCACCAGCCCAGCGCGAATGTACGTAGATCTGCTTGACCCTTCGGTCGCGCAGGAACTCCTCCGCTGGGCGGCCCTCGCACGAAACGACGATGGGGGTGTGCTCCCCGACCTTGGCGCGAGTCGACGCGTCCAGGTGGACGAGGGAAGCTCGCCGCCAGGCGAGACGCTCCAGCGGCGCCAGCACACGGCGGCCACTGGGCCGAAAGAAGACGAACCCCCGAGGCGGGTTTTCCTCGAACAGGACGGTGTAGATCGGGTGGGACCGGGTGTACCCGATGACACTCTTACGAGGGGCGAACAAGACTCGCCAGACGCGCCGGACGTCGGCCAGGAATCGTTCGGAGGCGGCCCACCATCGGCGCGCCACCCGCTCAACAGGGCCCCGTGGCGAGGCGAGCCTGGCCGCAATGTCCTCGTGTGTCACGCCGGGTCCGTCAGCCGCTTGCCGCGTGGATTCGCCAGGCCGAGTATTCGGGAGGTATGTCCGCTCCCGCACTCATCACCCGCCTCAAGGACCGCTATCGCGAGAGAGAGTCCCTTCAGGGAATTCGCAACGTTTACCATCAGTACCTGCACCTTCGCTCGGCACGGCCGGTGTTCTTCAGCATCGCCGACCTCTGGCGATACCACCGCCTGCGGCGCGCCAATCGCCGATTCAGAGAGGGGAACTCGACGCGTCCCGCGACCCTGCGCCTTAGCGCGCTCCGCGGCGGCTCGGTTCAATGTCGGCCGGGCACGACTGACGATCTCGTCTTGATGGACACCTTCCGCTCCCAATTCCACGTTCCTCCCATCCCCCTCCCTGACGACGCCGTAATCGTCGATCTCGGCGCAAACGTCGGCTTTACGGCGCTGCACTTGGGAACTCTCTTTCCGCACAGCCGCATTATCGCTGTCGAGATGGACGACAAGAATCTCGCGATGGGACGAGAGAACACGCAGGCCCTTGGCGAACGGTGCGTCTGGGTGCATGCGGCCATCTGGAATGAGGACGCTGTTGTCTCCTACAGCGGCGCAGAGGAGTGGGGATTTCGAGTCACGCCGGGTGCCACGCGTATGAGCCGCCAGGTGGGAGCGATGACGATGGGCAATCTACTCGACCGGCTGGCAATCGAACGCGTAGACTATCTCAAGATGGACATCGAGGGAGCCGAGGCGCGCGTGCTGGACGGTGCCGCAGAGTGGCTCGATCGGGTGCACGCCATTCGGGTGGAGGTACACGAGCCTGCGACGGTTGACTGGTGTCAGGGAACGCTCTTAAGGCACGGATTCCGCGCCTTCGTCGATCATCGACACTGGTCCTGTGTCGCCGCCGTTCGGGATGCCAAGGCGCCCGCCTAACTCGCACCTATGAGCGTCCACCTCCCCTCTCTCCTCGTCATTGCGATCGTCGCCGTTCTGGCGCCGCTCGTGGCCGAGCTCCCTCTGGGCGTTCGCCTGCCAATCGTCGTCCTCGAGGTCTTCTTCGGCACT
>Ga0187777_10001125_pt1 | contig 17368 bp, 14 predicted proteins | sample 1015_Q2_SP5_10_M_FD_132416 | JGI IMG/M metagenome (GOLD analysis project Ga0187777, IMG submission 132416) | Tropical peat soil microbial communities from peatlands in Department of Meta, Colombia - 1015_Q2_SP5_10_MG | ecosystem: Environmental > Terrestrial > Soil > Wetlands > Peat | place... | reverse complement strand
TTCGGAAACTTATCGATCACGGCCTGATACGCCTGGACCGCGGCGTCATTTGCGCCTTGTTTCTCACGCGCCAACCCGATGTCGAACTGCGCGCGAGCAGTGTACTTCCCGTAGGGTGCAGTTCGGATAACGCCTGCGAAAATCTCGACCGCTCGATCCATCGAGGTCGCCAACGGAATGCCAAGCAGTTTCAATTTCTTGCCGGCCAAATACATTTCGCCGATTCGAAACAGTGCTTCGATCGCGTCGTTGAAGTGCGGACTCTTGGGAAAGGCGACGACGAGGGTTTGATATGTGCCCGCTGCTTCCAAATATTCATGTAACTGCTCATATAGAATGCCACCGCGATAACAGGCATCGGCTGACAGTGCGTCGTGCGGATACTTCCGGACAAGTGTCTTATACACTTTAATCGCTTTATTGAGGTCCCCATCTTTTTCCGCTTTCTGTGCGGCCTGAAAAAGCTCGGCCGCGTTACCGTTCAATTCCTCTTCGCCTGGCGGCACATACTTCGCCTTGTTGCCCGGCCGGAACACCACCGCTCCATGGGTTGCAAGACAAAAACCGAAACCCATGGCTACCAATATTGGGAGAACTCGAAGCTTCATCGGGACTGGCAGGGTAATTGACTTAAAGTCTGCGTCAAGTTGGCCCCCAGGGCAACGATTGCCTGATCTCGCACTGCATCAATTTTAACATCCACAACTTCCCGCAGCTTGCGATCTGGCTTAGATTTCGTGCGGATTTGAAGCTGACGGACCAACAGAAAATTCGGATTGGGGTCGCGGCCTGGAGTTTTCAGGAATGGCGCGGGAGTTTTTATCCTGCTGAATTACCCGAATCGGAGTGGCTCGAATTTTACGGCCGGTATCTGCCCGCGGTGGAGATTGATTCCACTTTTTACAGCGTACCGGCGGAAAACGCGGTCCGACGTTGGGTCGAGGTTACGCCGTCTTCATTTCGTTTCAGTTGCAAACTGCCCCGCGAAATCACTCATGTCTGCCGATTGCGCGACTGCACCGCGGAGCTTAACGGATTCTTGCGGGCGATCGAGCCGCTGGAGTCGAAACTGCAAGTCGTCCTCATTCAACTGCCACCATCGTTCACGCCAAAAGACGGACGACAGGCTCTCCGGAAGTTCTTGATCCAACTTCCAAAGGATTTTCGTTTCGCAGTCGAGTTCCGGAATGCAGGATGGCATCGGCCGCAAATCATCCGGTTGCTCGAGAATTGCCGAGTTGGCTGGGTCTGGGCCGACACCAGCCCGCTGAATCAGCGCAATCTCGCGCCGTTCGAATTCCTGCCTCTAACCAGTGACTTCATTTACCTGCGCTTGCTCGGCGATTACGCGACCAAATACGATGGGGCGGGCAAATTCATCCATCACTACGACAAACTTCTCTGGAAACGCGAAGCCGCTCTGGAAAGCTGGGCCCTTAAAGTCGAGCGACATCTCAACGAAGTCCGAAACGTCTGGGCCTTTGTGAGTAATCACTTCGAAGGGTTCGCGCCCGAAACCGCGCAACGCCTGGCCCAAAGGCTCGGCTACGAATTGCCGCTACCCTCTGAAGCGGAACAGCTCGCCGCTGAACAAGACAAATCGCAACTCAATCTTTTTTCGGGTAGCGGCGATTGATCTTTAATCGCACTATTTGATCTGACTTCCGCCGAAATATGGCTGCAGTTTTTCGGGAATCATCACCGAACCGTCCGGTTGTTGAAGGTTTTCGATCAACGCGGCAAACAATCTCGGCAGCGCGAGGCCGGAACCGTTAAGCGTGTGCGCGAATTTATTTTTTCCATCCGGCTCCTTGTAGCGAAGGTTCATGCGGCGGGCTTGATAATCTTCGAAATTAGAACAACTCGAAACTTCGAGATAGGCGTTCTGACCGGGCGACCAAACTTCGATGTCGTAGGTCTTCGCGGCGCCAAATCCGAGATCGCCAGTGCATAGTTCGATCACGCGATAATGCAGCCCGAGCAACTGCAAGACTTTCTCTGCGTTCGCAACCAGCGATTCGAGTTCTTCGTATGACTTGTCCGCAGTCACAATTTTCACCATTTCCACCTTATCGAACTGATGAACGCGAATGATTCCACGGGTTTCCCGTCCGGCTGATCCTGCTTCCCGCCGAAAACATGGCGTGTAAGCGACGAACTTTTTAGGAAGGTCACCAATCGCCAGGATTTCTTCGCGATGAAGATTTGTCACCGGCACTTCAGCGGTTGGGGCGAGGAACAATTCTTCATTTTCGATCTTATACATGTCCTCTTCGAATTTCGGGAGCTGACTGGTGCCAATCATACAATCGCGCCGGACCAGAAACGGCGGACTAACCTCGACGAAGCCGTGTTCGCGGGTGTGAAGATCGACCATGAAATTGATCAGCGACCGTTCCAGCCGTGCACCTGCGCCGGTGAAACAAATGAATCCACTACCGCTCAGTTTTGTCGCGCGTTCGAGGTCGAGAATTTTCAATTTCTCGCCCAGCGCAACATGATCGAGAACTTTGCCGGCTAGCCGCGGCTTCTTCCCCCACTCGCGAACAACTTTGTTCCCGCCAGCATCTTTGCCAGCCGGCACGCTTGCGTCGGGCAAATTTGGAATTTCAAGGAGCAAACGTCGCTGCTGTTCGTCAAATTTCGCTGTGAATTGCTCGAGGCGGACAATTTGGTCTCCAATCTGATGGACTTGTTTCTCGAGATCATCAGTCGCTTCTTTGCGGGATTTCTTTGCGCCAATCGATTTGCTCAGTCGATTTCGCTCGGATTGCAATTGCTGCAATTCGGTCTCGGCCTTCCGTCGTTCCGTGTCGACTTTCAGGACCTCGTCGATCTTCGCGGCGTCGTCGCCGCCCCGAGTGGCGAGTCGTTCGCGAACGAAGTCTGGCTTTTCGCGAATGAGTCGAATGTCAAGCATGGCCAGATTATCAACGAAGTTAAAACCGTTACAAATATAACAGCGCTAAAAGGCCGTCTTTGTAATCCCTGACTTCGTCATATATTTCTCCGCATGAAACAACTTGATCTTCTGGCTGTTGGGCTCGGCTTGGCTGCGCTCGCGGGGATTAATTTGTATCTCACCGTTTTCGCGACTGGCCTCGCCATTCATTTTCATTGGATCGCCCTCGCGCCACAATACCAATCTCTCGAAATCCTGGGCAATCCCTGGATCATCACGGTTGCAGGAATTCTTTATGTCCTCGAATTTTTCGCGGACAAAATTCCCTGGGTCGATTCAATTTGGGATGCCGTCCATACGGTTATTCGTCCGATCGGAGGGGCGTTCCTTGCCATCCAGGTGCTCGGCCATCCCGATCCTGCTTTTGCCGTCATTGTCGGTCTTCTTGCTGGTGGCACGAGTCTGGCCAGTCACACCGCAAAAGCAGCAACCCGGCTCACTGCGAATGCGTCGCCAGAGCCATTTTCTAATATCGCACTTAGTTTCGGCGAAGATGTCGCTGTCGTCGGCGGTCTCGCCCTGATCTATCACAACCCCGTCGTCGCGTTGTCGATCTTCGCGGTTGCCATGGCGGCGTTCCTTTATTTTGCGCCAAGAATTCTGCGCGCAATGAAGGCCAAGATCTGGCTGGCTTGGAAAAAGCTGAACGTTCCCGCGTATTTTAATGCCCCATCGAAATTGCCAATCGTTTTACCTGGCGACCTCGCGGAAGTTTTCAGCAAACAAAACGCAGTGGGCGGAACAACCGCGTGGGCGGTTTCCTGCATCAGCGGCCGCGGTGGAGAGATTCCGGCAAATCTCTTTGGAGCGCTCGCCGCCATGAACGAAGAACCGGGCAAACTTCTCTTTATCGCACGTAAAGGCCGACGTCCGTTTGTCCGGACGATCGACCTTGACGGAACGTCCGCGGCTCGCGAACCAAAATTTCTTTCCGAAAATCTCGTTATCGCGCCGGCCTCCGGCAAAGGCCGCCGGTATCTCTTTCTCTTTCCGCGATCCAGCGCCGACGAAGTTGGGCAAATCGTGGAAGACCTGCGAAACCGAACGGCCCCGCGACGCTCTGAGGGCGTTGAGTTGCGTTCGGAGTCTCAGGGAGTCGCCTCATCCTAGTCGACGGGTTGATATGAGCGGGTAATTCGGCCTGACGAATTTTCGAATTGGCAACCGCTATGGTTGCTTTACAACTGGAATGTTCCCCCATGACGAACTCCCCGGTTGGCTCTCGCTACGCCGAATTGCTTCTCTGCGCGCGCGTCCGTGAGCGCTCTCTCCTCCTGCCACTTCGGATACCGGATGAACTGGAACTTCAAGCGCGATGGTTCGCTGGTGAATTCGGAAGGAATTTTATCGCCACGGGAGGCGAAAAGATCAACGTCGTTCAGGTTGGAATCTGGAATCGCGAAGCCGGCCCGGATTTCAGCGATGCCGCCGTCTGCATAAATGGTGACGAACCACAGCGCGGTTGCGTTGAAATCGATCTGATCGATCGAAGCTGGGAAACTCATGGACACTCCACAAATCCCGCGTTCGATCAAACCGTGCTTCACGTCTTCGTCGAACGGAGCGATCGCGAATTCTTCACTCGAACCAGCGCCAACCGTAATGTGCCGCAAGTTCAAATCGATCCGGCGACTTTGCCCGAAGCATTCAGCGCCAACATTCCGCTGGCCCGGCCGGGGCGTTGCCACGCACCATTGGAAAACCTGCCGGAACCACACGTTCGCACGATTCTTGACGCTGCCGCTCAATTTCGTTTGCAAAAAAAGGCCGCGCGAATTCGCGCGAAGATCGACAATCATGGACGAGACAACGCATTATTTCAGGAAATTGCGGCCACACTCGGCTACAAAGAAAACAAATTGCCGTTTACCCTGATTGCTCAACGTTGCCCGTTAAAGGCATTGCGGGAAAAACCGGACGAAATCGAATCGATTCTTTTTGGCCTCTCTGGATTCCTCGAAGCGCCAAACCTGGCCGTTTATAAAAGCCCGACCCGGAGCTACGTCCGCAAACTTTGGGACCGTTGGTGGCCGCGACGCGACGAGATGCGGCGATTGATTATCCCGAGGAGCGTTTGGAAACTCACCTCAACCCGTCCCGCGAATCATCCGCAGCGCCGCCTCGCCGCGTTGTCAGCCTTCGCGCAGGAATGGCCGGCATTTCGTCGGTCGTTAGGCCAACGAGCCCCAAGTATTGTTCGCAAATTCTGCGAAAGACTCGATCACCCCTTTTGGAATTTCCGTTACACCCTTAGCGCGGCGCCTGCGCGTGATCCGATGGCGCTGGTTGGCGAATCCCGCGTCGCTGAAATCTTGGCAAACGTCATTTTCCCATTTTGGTGCGCCGCAGATGCCTGCCACCCCGCAGCAGAGCGAAGGCGAATCAATGTTTGGCAAGATTACGCGAATTTACGCGCCCATTTGACCAACCGTCGGCTCGAAACTGCCGCCGCCCGCTTGTTTGGCGGCGATCCGCGCCGGCAGCAATTTACCAAAACGATAGCTCACCAGCAGGCGCTTCTGCAGATCTACGAGGACTTTTGTTTACAGGACAACTCCGATTGCGCTCACTGTCCGTTTCCCGAGCAAATGGCGAAATGGAGGTAAACGGAATGACGAAACAGCAATGCCGAATAACGAATGAAAATGCATTCACCCTCCTTGAGCTCCTCGTCATTATCGCCATCATCGCCGTTTTAGCTGGGCTACTGTTCCCAGTCGGGCAGTCCGTTCTCGAGCGCGCCAAAAAAGTGCAGGCTAAGAATGATCTCACTGAGCTGGTGATCGCGACGAACGCCTTTTATACAGAGTACGGACGATATCCTACGGCGCAGAGAAGCGATGCATCCGCGATCTACGGCCCTGGACATTTAAAAAACGACACGGTATTGAATGAACTTCGCGCTAAGACCTCAGTGCTAAATACGCGGCAGATCGTTTTCTATTCGCCGGCCGAGGACACCAGCCAATTAAGCCCAAAAGGTAAAATCGGAATTGATGGACAATTTTACGATCCGTGGGGATCGGCGTATTCGATCGCCATCGACGCCGACTACGACAATCAGGTCACAAATCCATACACTGCGGACACGGGTGCTGGGCCGGCGGCAATTAGACAGGGCGTAATCAGCTGGTCGATTGGAAAGGACAAAAACCAGGGCACAAGCTTCAATACATCCGACGACGTGATCTCCTGGCAGTGATTTCGTTTCGCCGCTTGCAAATCAAACATCGAACATCGAACATCGAACATTCCTTTGCGGGTGTAATTCAATGGTAGAATGGCAGCTTCCCAAGCTGCACACGAGGGTTCGATTCCCTTCACCCGCTAATCTCTTAATGGTCGGTTTAGGAGGGCTCTTTGGCAAGTTGGAGGTTGGCATGACTGACTCACAACTATTGTTACAGGTGATGAAAGCTCGCGTATGCGGAACTTGGATTTCCGAATGAGCCGTCGCCCCGGACGCCTGCTATCATAATGACAGTCGAGGATAAGCAGCGAATTGATCGTATTTTTGGGCCATGGCTGCTGCTCGCGCTCAGGCCTCTTGTGCGCATCGCCGGGATACTCCTTCGGCGAGATCACACGAATGCACCACAGGGTGAAATTGTGTTCATCAAGCTGATGGGCGGCGGCAGTCTTTTGATTGCGCTTCCTGCGCTTCTTGGTGTCCGTCGTCGTTTTCCAGATTGCGCGCTGACGCTTGTCTGCGGTTCGCCGGTTGCGTCGTTCGCACAATTAGTCGGCATTTTTGATCGGATTGACATCGTCAACGATCGCGACGGCGTTTTAGCTTTGATCGGCAGCTCGCTGCGGATTTTGTTCGGCCTTATCCTGCGGCGCGTCGATACGGTGGTTGATCTGGAAGTGTATTCGCAACTCACGACCGTCTTTTCGTTGCTCACCATGGCGCGTAATCGAATTGGATTTTACGTCGCCAATACCTATTGGCGCCGAAACATTCTTACCCATCTAGTATTCTTCAATCGCGCGCGTGGCGTATTTCACTTTTACGCGGCAGCGGCGTCTTTGCTCGGTGCATCACCGGCAAGCCGCACCGACGTTCGCGCGCACTTGCTGGCGCGCTGCGGACGAGTGCCCTCAGCAGGCGAGTATTTTGCCGTCGGAGCCGGCTGTTCGGAGTTCGCATCCGTCCGACTCTTGCCCGCAACTGAATGGTTAGCCTACGCTGAAAAGCATCGCGCGGAACTGGCTGCCAAGCGTTGGGTTTTCCTTGGCTCCAAGTCAGATCGGCCGATCGCCGAGGAAGTGGCAAACACCCTGCGCCAAGCGCTTGGTAGCGAGTTAGTTTACGAGAATCGATGCGGTGAACTCTCGCTCGCTGAATCTGTCGCGCGCATCGGCGGCGCGCAACGATATTTCGGCATCGACTCCGCGCTTCTCCACGTCGCTCGCGCGTTGGGAGTATCAAGCGTCAGTTTCTTCGGCCCAACGAATCCAACCACTTTGCTCGAGCCGATCGAAGGCTATTCTGAAAAAATTCATTATCGGCCGCCAATTTGTTCGCCTTGTTTGCACGTAACCCAGATTCCGCCGTGTCGGGGCCGTAATGTATGCATGCAGCTCTTCACCCTGGATCAGGTTCCGTTTACGCCTTGGTGTGAAGACAGTTCCGGCAAAAGCGTGCTTCCAGCTAAGATCGACTGATGCAACGCCTGCACGATTTTCAGTTGCAGTTGCGCCGCGCAGCGACACTTAAGTCGAGCCCCTTGGTTTGCGCGATCGCGCTTGTTGCGGGAGCTCTCGTTGCTCACGCGATTGTAGCTGTTGCCCCAACGAACTTTAATGATCTCGCGACGGCCAAAGATCTTGGCATCACAAGCGAATCGATTCTCGATGGCTATTCAATGACCGCAGACCTCGTCGCCTTCATCCTGGCGATCTCGGCAACGCTCGCGACCAGTCTGTTCATCTGGATCATTTGGGCGATTCGCGCGGGCCGCCCCGACCGGGCCCTCCCGGAGATGGAGCCATGGATCCCACCGCGCGCGTCTGAACCGGAGATTGCCATCGTCACACTGCTCGCGTTTGTTTTGTTCGGACGTTTCTGGAATGGTCACGCCGCGACCTTCAGCGCTTTCACAACGCTGGTTGAAGAAGGCGAAATGCTCGCCTGGGTTGACTCCGTTTTGCGCGGCCGCGCTTTGTTTCGAGACGCATTCTGTCTGTATGGGCCGCTGTCTGTCTGGGCTGTGGCAGCGCTTTTCTGGTTATTCAAACCGTCACTTGGGCTTTGGCGTCATTGGATTTTCGCCTTAAACGCCCCTGCCCTTATCGCGACTTATTTTTTGTTGCGCGGCGTTTCTCGCACAAGAGTCACCGCCGCCGCGACCGCGATTGTCGTAGGACTCGTCTGCGCATCCGGGATTCCAGCCATGAGTTGGTCGCTTTGTCGGGTTGGGCTTGGCTTGGCAGCGCTGGCCGCATTGACTCGCGCATTGGGTCGCTCAAGCCATGGTTGGTCCATCGCCACGGGAGCGTTATTGGCAACAACGTTGCTTTATAGTCCAGAGATTGGGGCCGCCGCCATCATTGCGGTCGCAGTTGTACTTCTTATCAAACCAAGCCTGCGCGCGACGCTCTGGACTGCCTTCGGAATTCTATTTGTGCTTGCGCCAGCGATTATCTATCTAGCGACAATCGGCGCTCTTAAAGCGACGATCGACGATTTATTCTTATTCTCACACTATCGCATGCTGGGCTTTGCTGGCTCTCCGTTTCCACATTTTCAATTCGATCTATACACGCTGCGCGCCTACTTCGTTCCAGTAGTCCTCACCGTTTCCGGATTCTGGACAGCGACCAAGCTACTTCGTGGATTACGCGATGTTCGCGTTCTTACCCAACTCGGGCTCTTTGTTTTCGGGGCTATCCTCTTCACGGCTGCTCTTACCCGGGCCGATGACCCACATCTGATGTTCGTAGCACCGCCTGCGCTGATATTGCTCGCATGCCTGCTTGAAGATGCCGCTTTCGCCGTAAAATCCCAAACTCAGCGCCTCGCCGCGATGGCGGGGCTGACCTTGGGGGCGCTGACTCTGGTGCCTTGGGCTCTCCCAGCGTACGATCATTTTCTCACTTTCATCCAGCCTCCCTCCGGCCGCACAATCCCCGTTCCGCGTGCCGGCAGCGCTCTGTTTCCCGAGGAATTTGCGCTCGACCTCGACCGCCTTATACACGCGATTCAAATACGAACATCGCCAAACGAACCGATCTGGGTATTCCCCGGCGAGGCCCTGTTATACTTTCTGGCCGATCGACCACAGCCCACGCATTTTCCGCAGGCTCTATTTGCAATTACCCGAGAGCAACGCCAGGAACTCGTCGCTGACCTCGAACGCAATCGCCCGCGCTGGACTGTGGTCTACCGAGACGCCCCCGACTTGGAAGGAATTCCCTATTCAGTCGCTCTTCCTGAGGTCGTTGAATATCTTAGAGCGCACTACGAATTCGAAATGAATATCGGGGCCTTCGAACTTCTGCGACGTCAAGATTGAATCTCAGACATCGCAATCGCTATAGGGTTCGATTCCCTTCACCCGCTAAGATTACATCATCAAGTCGCCGCCGTTGATGTCGAGCGACGCACCGGTAATGTAACCGGCCGCCTCCGAAGCCGCGAAGCAAATCAAATCGGCGACTTCCATCGCAGTCCCGAGACGCGGCACAGGATAACCGGCGGCGAGTCGTTCGAGTACCTGGTCCGAGGCGTGTTCGCGCGTAAGCTCGGTATCGATCATTCCAGGACAGACGGCGTTCACGGTGATGCCGAACTTGCCGAGCTCTTTCGCGGCTGCGCGTGTAAGTCCGAGAAGTCCGGCCTTCGATGCCGTGTAATGCGCTCCACCCAGAGTGCTCACCATGCGGCCGGCTGAAGACGATATATTAATGATGCGGCCATAATGCTGGGTGCGCATTGCCGGAAGAACGGCCCTGGTCATCAGGAACGGCGCGGTAAGGTTGACCTCGAGGGCTTTGCGCCATTCCTCGGCGGTGAGATCGGGGAAACGCGTCGACAGCGGGAGCGCAGCGTTATTGATGAGGATGTCGACCCGGCCGAAGCGCTCAAGCGTGCGCCGCGCGATGTCGTCAGGAACACCTTCCGCCGCGACGTCGCCCGGCACGGCGAACGCGCGTTCCCCAATTTCCTTTGCCATCGCCTCGGCGCGTTCGCGGTTGCGAACATTAACCGCGACCGAGGCGCCGCGCTTATGCAGACGCTCGGCGGCAGCCCGACCGAGACCGCGCCATGCACCAGTGATGATAGCGACGCGCCCACCAAAATCAGCGGTTTCCATCAGGAAAATTGTTGGTCGTACCGACGATGAAGGTTCTTCATTCGTTTACCGGATCTCACTACTGGATAACGATGGATTCGCCACTACGGCTTTCCGCCGAAGAATTTCTTGAACGACTGAAAAAATTTATTGGGAAAATCCGCGGCTTTTTTGTCGAAGGGATTAAGTCTCTGCGCAAATTGCATCTGGTCGCCGCCGTGAATTTCACACGAGTTCCTTGGCACCTTATCTGCCGGAAGATCTATTTCGTAGGCGGTGCCGGCCGCTTCGCAACCCGTGGTCGCGAGATGATTCGAGAGGGAACACACCAAGGCATGCTCGATGGGCATCGATGGTTGCAAATCCTCCGGCGGATAAATCGCCGCGGCCTTATTCATTACCTGCACCCAAACCGGCAGCGCCAGGGCGGCCCCGTAGCCATGCGGAATAATCGTGACCGGTTGATCAAATCCGACCCAGACACCGCAGGTCAAAGTTGACGTATAACCGACAAACCACGCGTCCTTGTAATCGTTGGTCGTTCCGGTTTTCCCGGCGGCCGGCAATTTGAAACCCAACGAGCGCGCGGCCGCCGCCGTGCCGCGCGTTAGAACCTCCTCCATGAGTTGAGAGGTCATCCAGGTCGCGCTCGGATCCAACGCAGGCGCGACAATGTGCGAAGCGCGATAAATCGGCTGATGCTCGGCGTCATCGATGCGCTCGATAATGTAGGATTGCTTGCGGACCCCGCCATTCGGAAAAATGGTGTACGCGGAGGTGAGATCTTTGAGGTTCGTTTCGAATGAACCAATGTAAATCGCAGGCCCGTGCGGAACGTTGTCGCTCAGATTCAACGTCGTCGCGATTTTCTGCACGGCATCGAGCCCGGCGAATTGTCCGACGCGCACGCTCATCGTATTGCGCGAATGAATCAGGCCGTAGGAGCAGGGCTGGACTCCTCCGTAGGTGCCGTCGGAATTTGCCGGCGACCAATTTCCAGCTCCTTCGATCTCCCCCGGTTGAAGCGGGCTGTCACTAATCGCTGCGCCCGGCAACAATCCTTCTGAGAACGCAATGGTGTAGACGAACGGCTTGAACGCGGAGCCGACCTGGCGATTCGCTGGTGGCAGCGCGCGATTAAATTTGCTCTGCGAATAATCGCGGCCCCCTACCAGCGCTCGGATGCCTCCACTGGCGTTGTCGATTGCAACGACCGCGCCCTCCAAGTACGGCATCGACGAATCCTCTCCGTTTTCAGGAGGATGATAATTCGCTTTGACCGGATGGTTGAAATTGGCCTGGTGCTCAATCTTCGTCAGCTGCGTTTCGAGCGCCTGTTGCGCCGGATCCTGAACTTTCGGATCCAGCGTCGTGTAGATGAACAAACCGCCATTGTCGATCTGGTCCTGGGTCAAAATTAGGTTCAAATCGCGCTGGACTGCATCCATCGCGTAATTTTCCTGAATCTGAAGCATTCGTTTCGGATGCGCATTGACCTTCGCTTGCTTGGCCTGGTTGGCTTCCGCCGCCGGTACCTTTTTTAATTCGACCATTCGATCGAGCACGGCGTTGCGCTCAACCGCTGCGCCTTCGGGATTCTTGAGCGGGGAAAAACGATTTGGACTCCTAATCAGGCCGGCGAGCAGTGCTGCCTCCGGTAGATTCAACTTCGACGCATTCTTTCCAAAGTAGGCCTGCGACGCGGTTTCAACGCCATAACATCCGGTGCCGAAGTAAATCCGGTTCACGTAAAGTTCGAGGATCTCCTTTTTCGAAAACTCGTGCTCGATACGAAATGCGACCATCGCTTCGAGAAGCTTGCGGCTAAGATTGCGGCCGCCGAGCGGAAGGCTGTTGCGGGCGAGCTGCTGGGTAATGCTGCTCGCGCCTTCCTTGGCCGAATGGGTCAAAACATCGCGGACCAGAGCGCGCAAAATTCCGTGCCAATCCACCCCGGGATGTTGATAAAATCGAGTGTCTTCACGCGCCAGGAGTGCGTCGATGAAAAGCGGCGATACTTCATCGAGCGACACTCGCAACCGGTTCGAGCCAGCGAGCCGGCTGTAGATTTTTCCATCCACATCGAAAACAGTGTTTCGCTCCGGCATGGCGCCGACCTTTTTCATGTCGAAGCTCGCGGCCCACGCACCATAAAATGTAAGCAGCGCCAAACCGCCGCCGACAATCAAGATCAGTAGCGAGATTTTCCAGCCGTAACGGAAAAGTTTGCCGCCCTTTTTTCCGCGCGACTTGAACCGGGCAAGAAACTTCATGGAGCAGGAGCCGAAACTTAATCAAAGATCGACGAATTGGTAGAGGCGGTTACGCTCCCACTAGTCCATTCAGAATCTACCTAGCCGAGAAGGTCGCCGTAACGCTTGCTCGCGAGGTCTAAACAACGTTTCAGGATTTCCGAAGACGTTTCCAACTTCAGGGCTTCCTCAACAAGTTGACGGCATTCCGGCATGGTACGATTTCGCACGGCCATTTTCACTCGTGGCACCGATCCCGCGCCGACACTCAGCTCGTCCATGCCAAGTCCCAGCAGAAGAGGGATCAGTGCAACGTCAGACGCCATCTCACCGCAAACCCCAACCCAGATCTTGTTCTCATGCGCCGCGTCAGCGATCACTTTCAACAAGCGAAGCACTGCGGGATGAGTTGGCTCGTAAAGATGCGCGATTCGCTCATTCACGCGGTCTACCGCAATGGCGTACTGAATCAAGTCGTTTGTACCAATACTAAAAAAGTCGACTTCGCGGGCGAGCAGATCGGCTGAAATCGCGGCGCTCGGAACTTCGACCATGACGCCGACTTCCATGTTCGCGCCCGCCCCGCTTCCAATTTCATGGCGACACTCTTCAAGAACTCGTCGCGCCCGGCGCAATTCTTCGAGACCGGAAATCATCGGAAACATGATCTTCACGTTGCCAACGACGCTCGCCCGGATCACTGCCCGCAGCTGTGTCTTAAAGATGTCTACGTTCTCGAGGCAGAAACGAATCGCGCGCCAGCCGAGGAACGGATTCGTTTCATCACCGACGTCGACCTGGCCGGTAGCGAGTTTATCGCCCCCGAGATCGAAAGTCCGAATAATGAGCGGATTCGGGTGCACTCGTTCCGCCACTTCTCGATAAACCCTGTACTGTTCGTCTTCGCCCGGAAGCGTGTCGCGGTTTATGTAGAGAAATTCGGTCCGATAGAGTCCGATTCCTTCCGCGCCATTTTTGCTGACAGCATCGACATCGGACGGCAATTCGATATTCGCCGACAGCACAATGTGGCGCCCATCATTCGTGGTTGAACTCGTCTCGCGAAGCTTCTTTAGCGCATTTGCGACCTGGCCCTTTTTGATTTGGACTTCACCGTAGTAGGAAAGGGTATCCGCAGTTGGGTCGACAATTAGCAGGCCGCTATAGCCGTCGAGCAAAACGCGCTGCCCAGTCTCGAGCTTTTGGGTCACATCGTGCAAACCGAAGACCGCCGGGATATTGCGCGAGCGCGCAATGATCGCACTGTGAGAAGTGCGACTGCCCAGGTCAGTAGCCATTCCAAGAACGTTTCCTCGGTCCAGTCCCGCGGTGTCGGAAGGGGTCAGGTTGTGCGCTACCAGAATGTGTGGCTCAGGCGCCGCCAGAAATGTCTTTGGCGCCTTGCCCTGAAGATTTCGAACGATCCGTTTGGTGACATCCTGAATGTCCAGAGCGCGCTCGCGCAGGTAGGGATCGTCAATTTTGCTCAGAGTTTCGGCGTAATTGCTTGCGACTTCCTGAAAAACCCATTCGACGTTGCAATGTTCGTTTTCGAGGCGCCGCAAAACTTCGTCGATCAAGGTGCGGTCCTCGACCACGAGCAGATGAGCATCGAAGATGGCGGCGTCTTTGGCGCCGATCGCTTCGGCAATCTGCTGCTGCATTTCGAGGATCTGCACCCGAGTTTGCACCAGGGCGCCCTCGAAGCGGGCGATCTCATTTCCAATTTGCGCGGGCTCAATATGATATCGCGAGATGTCGTCAAGATCGTCGCGCACGACGTGAACAACGGCGTGAGCGAGTCCAGGTGAAACGCCTAATCCACGAAATCGAATTTCCTTCTTATCGCCGCTCATCCGCGTGCGATTGTATCGGGGAATCACTCCTCGTGAAAGCGCGCATTGATTAATTGCTCCAATTCGGCCAGGGCCTTGCCAGCGTCCGGCCCTTCGCAACGGATACGAAGCTTCGATCCCTGACCGGCCGCGAGCATCATTAATCCCATGATGCTCTTGCCGTTGACCTCCTCGCCCTCTTTTGCCACCCAGATTTCAGCCCGATATCGACTGGCGATGCGAACAAACATGGCTGCCGGGCGCGCGTGGAGGCCCAGGCGATTCACCACCGGCACATCTTTTTCGACTTTCTCGATTGGCGAGGCATCGCTCGCTCGACGACTAAGCAGGCCCATTTGTCGACCTCGGCTCCATTAGGTTTAGCAACTTGGTGTTAAAATCCAGGGCGCTGTTTTGGCCGAGGCCTTTCAGCTTTTGGTCCATCGCCGCAACTTCGATCAAGCGCGCGATATCTCGGCCGGGACGGACCGGAATGGTTACGTGTGGCACTTTTAACCCGAGTATTTCATACATCTCTCGCTCCATCCCGACGCGTTCTATCTCTTCCACGCTGTCCCAGTCTTTCAACGTGACCACCAAATCGAGCCGTTTTTCAGTGCGAATGGCGCCAACGCCGAAAACCGCAGCGACATTGATAATCCCGATTCCGCGCACTTCCATGTGATTGCGAGTGAGGTCAGGGGCGGTCGCCATCAATTCGCGACCTTCGATAGACGTCATTCGCGTCACATCGTCGGAAACGAGACTGTAACCACGCTCGATCAAACCCAGGGTCGTTTCGCTTTTGCCGATGCCGCTGGCGCCGCGAATCAAGACACCGATGCCAAGGATGTCGACCATGCTGCCGAATTCCGTCGCCGTCGGCGAAAAATCCATTTCCAGTGCGATCGTCGCAGCGTTGATGAATTTCATCGTGATCATCGGGGTCCGGAAAACGGCAATCGCTTCTTCCGCCGCAACCTCGAGCAGCGCAGGATCGACATGAAACCCGCGCGAGACAACAACGCACGGGATTTTTCGCGCGCACAGGGAACGAAAGCGCTTCTGCCGCAGTTTCGGGGACAAGCTCTTGAGATAGGAATGCTCAGCGGCTCCGAAAACCTGCACCCGTTTCTCTGCGAAATAGGTATAGAAGCCGGAGAGCGCGAGCCCCGGGCGATTAATGGTCGGTTCGCGAATTTTTCGATGAAACCCGACGCGTGGGCCTTCCAACTTCATTTGCAGCTTTCCGGCGTGCGACTTGTAAAAGCTCTCCACCGTGACCACGGGCACGGTTTCTCGTCGATTGCGCGTTGACTTATTATCTGTAGCCGCTGCCAATTCGCTCATTAACGCTCTAACTTCTAGCGCGGAAGCTGCGCTAATGCCAATCTTGCGTTCTAAACACGGCCATGACCATCCAGACCGAAAATCTGATTCTCGCGGTAAACTTGCCGCGTCATTTGCGCGCGCTGGTCCACAGCGAGCAGGAATTCGAAAATACCGCTGGCCTGCGCGTTGCCGACGGAATTCGCGAACAACTAGGAAGTGCGTCAACTGCTTACCTGGCCCGGCTCAAAACCGCCAAGCAATCCGATCCGTGGGAGTTCGGCTTCGCCGTTATTCATAAGATGGACAATGTGCTAATTGGCATTTGCGGTTTTCCCGGCCCGCCTGACTCAAATGGGGTCGCCGAGATTGCCTACGGCATCGCCCCGGCCTATCAGAGCCGAGGTTACGCTACTGAAGCAGCGAAGGCACTAATCGATTTCGCGACGAGTGATAACCGGGTCGTAACTATTCGCGCGCACACGCTGGCGGAAAGGAATGCGTCCACTCGCGTTTTGGAAAAGTGTGGGCTCAAAAAGATTGGCGACACCGTGGATCCAGAGAACGGCCTCGCAGTTTGGCGCTGGGAGCGGCCTGCGCCACGCTGAAATCCGAAGGGTCATTCGGACTGCGCCAGGTGCAGTCGGCTACATCTTAAAGCGTTCGCCAAGATAAAGCTGGCGGCTGATCGGATCGTTGATGAGAAAATCCTTCGTCCCTTCGCTCTCGACCCGACCTTCAAAGATCAGATACGCGCGATCTACGATCGACAATGTTTCGCGGACGTTATGGTCGGTAATAATAATGGCCAGACCCAGCTTCTTCAGATTCACAATGATCTGTTGCACATCGTAGACCGCGATCGGGTCCACCCCGCTAAACGGCTCATCGAGCATCAACAGCTTCGGCTTGGTTACGAGTGAGCGGGCAATCGTCAGTCGGCGTTTTTCACCGCCGCTCAATGTTAGCGCCTGATTTTTCGCGATTCGCTCGATCCCGAATTGGTGAAGCAATTGCTCGCACCGGTTTTTCCGCTCTGTCTTGCTAATCGGCAGAGTTTCGAGGATCGCCAAAATGTTTTGTTCGACCGTCATCTTGCGGAAGATCGATTCTTCCTGTGGAAGATAGCCCATGCCGAGTCGTGCGCGCTTGAACATCGGATAGTTGGTCACATCAGTGCCGGAGAAAATTACACGGCCGCTGTTCGGCCTAACGAGCCCAACGATCATATAAAAGCTGGTTGTCTTCCCGGCACCATTTGGACCAAGCAACCCGACGATCTCACCCTCGCGCGCATTGATATTGACGCCATTAACCACCGCGCGGCCTCCGTAGATTTTTACAAGCTGGTCGGTAGCCAGAACGTTGTCGACCTTCGCAGCCGATGGCTTGGCCGCCTGCTGATCTGGTTGGGTCGGAGACTGGCTAATCATGGCGTTTTCGATGGCTCCGGCGAAGAAGGTTTCGATTCTTTTTTCTTCTCTTCTTTCTTGTCAGTCTTTTTCTCGTCTTTCTTTTCGTCTTTCTTTTCGCCTTTCTCGTCGTCCTTCTTTTCCCCGTTTTGATCGTCAGTCTTCGGTTCCTGCCTGATCTCCGTCCGACTAGGACCGTGCGTCGTTAATTGCCCCTTTTGATTAACAACCATCACGGTATCAGGACTCGTGGCGATGTGCGTATTAACGCCTTCCTGCA
>Ga0187777_10001124_pt1 | contig 17377 bp, 12 predicted proteins | sample 1015_Q2_SP5_10_M_FD_132416 | JGI IMG/M metagenome (GOLD analysis project Ga0187777, IMG submission 132416) | Tropical peat soil microbial communities from peatlands in Department of Meta, Colombia - 1015_Q2_SP5_10_MG | ecosystem: Environmental > Terrestrial > Soil > Wetlands > Peat | place... | reverse complement strand
TCGTGATGGTGCTCGCGTTCGTGCCGATGCTGCTGATCGCATACGCGTTCAAGTACCTGAACCAGGCCGATCCCGACTGCGGCACGACCTTCATCTGGGGGGCGCGAGCGTTCGGTCCCGTGACCGGTTGGCTCGGTGGCTGGGGGATCCTCTACGCGGACGTGCTCGTGATGGCGAGCCTCTCGCAGATCGCCGGCTCGTACACGTTCCTGCTCTTCGGAGCCGACAAGGCCGCGGCGAGCAGGATCTGGGTGGGTGTCGCGGGCGTCGTGTGGATCATCCTCATGAGCCTGATCTGCTACGTCGGGATCGAGGTCTCGGCGAAGACGCAGTGGTTCCTGCTGGCGGCGGAGGTGATCGTCCTCGCCGTGTTCGCGGTGGTGGCGCTCAGCCGCGTCTACTTCGGGCATCCGACCGGCGCGGTCCATCCGGCATGGAGCTGGCTCAATCCGTTCGACATCAAGTCGTTCGGCGCGCTCACCGACGGGCTGCTGCTCGCCATCTTCATCTACTGGGGCTGGGACACGGCCGTCTCGGTGAACGAGGAGACGGAGGACGCGAGCCGGACGCCGGGGCGGGCCGCCGTCGTCAGCACCTTCCTGCTCCTGGGGATCTACGTCGTCGTCTCGTTCGCCGCCCAGGCGTATCACGGCATCGGCTTCCTGAACAACCATGCCGACGACATCCTCAGCGCGCTCGGCAAGCAGGTGCTGCCCTGGCACCTGGACAAGCTCCTGATCATCGCCGTCCTCACCTCCGCGTCGGCGTCGACGCAGACGACGATCCTGCCGACCACGCGCGCGACGCTGGCGATGGCGGCGCACGGCGGCATTCCGAGGCACTTCGCCCGCATCCATCCGCGTTACCTGACCCCGAGCGCATCGACGATCTGGATGGGGCTCGTGTCGATCGGCTGCTTCCTGCTGCTCAACTCGCTCTCGAGCGACATCCTCGCCGACTCCGTGACCGCAACCGGCCTCGGCATCGCCTTCTACTACGGGCTGACGGGCTTCGCGTGCTTCTGGTACTTCCGGCGCGCACTGACGCGAAGCCTGCGCACGCTGTTGATGGTGGGCATCCTGCCGCTCGTGGGCGGCCTGGTCCTGTTCGGCATCCTCGGCGACAGCATCTACCAGCAGACGAACCCCGCGAACTCGTCCGTCGGCCATGCGTGGCTCGGCGTGGGGCCGCCGCTCGCAATCGGCATCGTCGGGCTCGCGCTCGGGATCGTGCTGATGCTCGTCCAACGGATGGTCGCCCCCGATCCGTTCTTCCGCATGAAGCGGGAGACCGGGGATCCGGCCGTCCTCGACGCGCCGGTGCCGACCCATGGCTAGCTCGATCGTCGTCGGCTTCGACGGATCGCCGTGCGCGTTGGCCGCGCTCGACAAGGCGGCCGAGCTCGCGCGTCTCGACGGCTCGCAGGTCGTGATCGTGTTCGCCTTCGAGATTCCGGCCGCGTACGGCGGCGAGACGGGGGACTATCGGCGCGCCGTGAGGGAGATCGCCGAGAAGTCCGCCGCGCAGGCCGCCGAGCGCGTGGCGAAGGCGGGTGTCGACTACGAGGTCGACCTTGCTCCTGAACGGCCGGTCGAGGGGCTCGTGCACGCGAGCGAGCGGCACGACGCGTCGATGATCGTCGTCGGCACGCACGGCGAGCATCCGCTCGCGGGGGCCATCCTCGGGTCTGTCCCGCACAAGCTGCTGCACGTGTCGCCGGTGCCGGTGCTCGTGGTCCCGGCAGCGCGGGACTGAATTTACGGCGCGATGTTCTGGTTGTGGCGGAAGACGTTCTCGGGGTCGACCTTCCGCTTCACCTCGACGAGACGCTCGTAGTTCGGCCCGTACGCACCGCGTAGGGCTGCCGCACCCTGGTCGTCGGTGAGGTAGTTGAGCCAGCGCCGGTCGGTCAGGTGCGGCGTGAGCGCGGCGTGCGTCTCGCGCGTCCACGCGACGTTCGCGTCGGTGTCGGCGGGATCCATCCACACGGACGGCAGGAGCAGGTTCCAGCCCTCCTCGCGATGCGGAACGGCGGTCTCGGTGACGCCGACGCGGCAGACGGCGCCGTGGAACTGCTCGATCAGGATCGCGCTCATCGGTGACGGCACGGTCGCGAACCGCTCGACCGCGATGTCGATCAGGCCGTCCGGGAGCCCGCTCGTGAAGCTCGACAACCAGTAGTTGAGCGAGCCGGTCGGGTAGCCCGCGTCGAGGAGCGTGTTCATCACGGGGTACGGCATCGGCCCCACCTCGACCATGAGGGGCGAGCCCCAGCGCCTGAAGGGCGCCAGCTCGCGCTCCGCCTCCTCGGGCGTCCCCGCGTGGAAGACGACCAGCCCCGCGAGCTTCATCCCCGAGCCGTCGGGCGCGTGTCCGAGCACCGCGAAGACGGTCAGGTCGTCGGACGACGAGGCGACCGCGTCCCGGTAGAAGCGGAGCAGGTCGCCGGCGGCGTCGACCGGGTGTGCGATCAGGCCGCCGGTGACCATCTGCAGCGGATGGAGCCGGTACTCGAACGACGCGGCGATCCCGAAGTTGCCGCCGCCGCCGCGGAGCGCCCAGAAGAGGTCCGGATTCGACTGCTCGGTCACGTCGAGGACGTCGCCGTCGGCCGTGACGAGCTCGACCCCGAGCAGGTTGTCGGCTGCAAGGCCGTGCTTCGCCATCAGCCAGCCGAGTCCGCCGCCGAGGGTGTAGCCGGCGATGCCGGTGGTCGAGACCGCGCCGCCGGTGACGGCAAGGCCGTGGACGGCGGCCTCGCGGTTCAGCTCGCGCCATATGACGCCGCCCTGCGCCCGCACGGTCCGGGCGGCGCGGTCGACGTAGATGCCGCGCATCGGCGAGAGGTCGATCATGAGCGCGTCGTCGATCACCGCGCTCCCCGCGACGTTGTGGCCGCCGCCGCGGACGCAGATCTCGAGCCCGGCACTGCGCGCGTAGCGGACGGCGTCGGCCACGTCGGCGGCGTTCTGGCAGCGCGCAATCAGCGCAGGCCGACGGTCGATCAAGCCGTTGTGGACGCGCCGCGCGTCCTCGTACGTGTCGTCTCCGGGCCGGAGCACCCTGCCCGAGAACGAGGCGCGGAACGCGTCGAAGCGCTCGGCCTCGGTGCCTGCCATCGTGGCCATTCTCTCTCCTCTGGTTGCGACTCCGCGCCGAAGTCTAGGGCTGCGGCGACGGGGCGCGTAATGCGCTACGCGACGAGCACCGCGAGCAACGCCTTCTGCACGTGGAGCCGGTTCTCCGCCTGCTGCCAGACGGCCGACTGCGGCCCGTAGAGGACGTCGCTCGAGATCTCCTCGCCGATGTGGGCGGGCAGGCAGTGCAGGACGACGGCGCCGGGGTCCGCGGCCGCCACCAGCGCCGCGTCGACGCCGAAGCCCGTGAAGGCGCGCAGCCGCATCTCGCGCTCCTCCTCGTCGCCCATGCTCGCCCAGACGTCGGTGTAGAGCGCCTGCGCGCCGGCCGCCGCCTCGTACGGGTCGTGCGTCAACGACACCTTGCCGCCGAACGCGCACGCGGCGCTGAGCGCTCCCGGCCCCGGCTCGTACCCCGGCGGCGTCGCGCAGACGACCTCGGCGCCGAGGGCCGAGCAGGCGATGAGCAGCGACGCGCACACGTTGTTCCCGTCGCCGACGTACGCGACGCGGACGCCGCGCAGGTCGCCGCAGCGCTCGCGGATGGTGAGTGCGTCGGCGAGCGCCTGGCAGGGGTGCTCCTCGTCGGTGAGGGCGTTGATGACCGGGATCGTCGCGTGCTGCGCGAGCGTCTCCAGGTCGGCCTGCGACGGCCAGCGCACGGCGAGCGCGTCGAGATAGCCGGAGAGCACGCGCGCGGTGTCCTCGAGCGGCTCGCCGCGCGAGAGCTGGAGCTCGGCCGCGTTGAGCGCGATGGCCGAGCCGCCGAGCTGCTCCATCGCCGCTGCGAACGACACGCGGGTGCGCGTCGAGGGTCGGGTGAAGAGCAGCCCCAGCGAGCGGCCGGTGAGCAGCCGGTGCTCGATGCCGTTCCGCTGCGCGGCCTTCAGCTGCTCCGCGAGGTCGAGCAAGGAGCCGAGCTCGAAGGCGCTCCAGGTCGTGAGCGTCGTCAGGTCGCGTCCGACCAGCGTGCGGCGCCTGCTCGCGAGCGAGCGAGCTTCGAGCCGCAGACGCGCGTCGCGTAACGCGACGGTGGCGCCGCTCGGGCCGGGGGCGGCGCGCGGCGCCGTCCGGTCGGGGGGCGTGAACGTGCCGGAGCGCACGGAGGCGGCGACCTGCTCGTGCGCGTCGCGGAAGGGGACGCCGTCGCGAACGAGCGCCTCGGCGGCGTCGGTCGCGCGCAGCAGCGGATCGGAGACGGCGGCGTCGAGCCGGTCGGCGTCGAGCTCGATCCCGCCGACGAGCGCCCCGAGCGCGGCGAGCGCCGAGCGAACGTCGCGCCGCGTCGCGAACAGGGCCGCCTTGTCCTCCTGAAGGTCGCGGTCGTACGCGAGCGGGAGCCCCTTCACGACGGCGAGCAGCCCGGTCAGCCGCCCGATCTGCGTGCCGGCCTTGCCCCGGGCGAGCTCCGCGACGTCCGGGTTGAGCTTCTGCGGCATCATCGACGACCCCGTCGCCGCGTTGGCGGGCAGTCGCACGAAGCCGAACTCGGACGTGCACCAGAGGACGAGCTCCTCGCCGATCCGGGACAGATGCGTGAACAGGACCGATGCGGCGTAGAGGTAGTCGAGCGCGAAGTCGCGGTCGGCGACCGCGTCGAGCGAGTTGCGCATCGCGCCCTCGGGCAGAGGGAGGGGCAGCGTCGAGCCTGCAAGCGCGCCCGCGCCGAGCGGGCTCGGCGCGCTTGCGAGCGCCGCCTGCTCGAAGCGGTGCCGGTCGCGCTCGAGCATCTCCACCCACGCGTGCAGGTGATGGCCGACCGTGACGGGTTGTGCACGCTGCAGGTGCGTGTAGCCGGGCAGCGACGTCGCCGCCTCGCGCTCGGCGAGGTCGAGGATCGTCTCCATCAGCGTTGCCACCGCCGCGTCCGCCTCGCGGCTGGCGTCCTCGACGTAGAGCCGCGCCGCGGCGGCGACCTGGTCGTTGCGCGAGCGGCCGGCGTGGATCTTGCGCCCCACGGTTCCGAGCAGTCCCTCGATCGCCGAATGGACGTCCTCGTACTCGCCGAGGAGCGCCGCGCCCTCGTCCGCGATCGTGGTGAGGCGCGTCTCCACCTCGGCGAGCTCCGCGTCCGAGAGCAGCCCGGCGACGTGCAGCCGCTGCGCGTGCTGCGCTGTCGCGGCGCAGTCGTAGGGCAGCAGCTCGTCGTCCTCCGCGCGCAGGAAGGCGTCGACGTCGGGGTCGAGCGCGACCCCGGTGCGTGCGGCCCAGAGCGTCATTCCGCCGGTCCCAGCTCGAGCGGATTGACCAGGGACGCCGGCGGCTCGTGCCGCAGCCGGCGGTGCGCGGCGAGCATGCGGCGCGAGTCGGCGATGTCGTTGACCTGCACCGCGAGCTGCCCGATCCGGTCGGCCGCCGTGAACGCCGTCGCGCTGCGCTCCATGCTCAGCCGCTCGGGGTCGTAGGTGACGGCCTCGCCGCACGTGTCGAGAATCGTGTAGTCGTCGCCGCGCCGCAGCTCGACGGTCACCTCGCCGGTGACGAGCGCGGCTACCCAGCGTTGGAGCGAGTCGCGCAGCATGAGCGCCTGCGTGTCGAACCAGCGGCCCTCGTAGAGCAGCCGGCCGAGCTGCCGGCCGTGCTCGGCGTAGCGCTCGAGCGTCGCCTCGTTGTGGATCGCGGTCAGCAGGCGCTCGTACGCGACGTGCAGGAGCGCCATGCCCGGCGCCTCGTAGATGCCGCGGCTCTTCGCCTCGATGATCCGGTTCTCGATCTGGTCGGACATGCCGAGGCCGTGGCGCCCGCCGATCGCGTTCGCCGCGCGGACGAGCTCGACCGGATCGTCGAGCTCGATGCCGTCGATCGCGACCGGCAGCCCGTTGCGGAACGCGATCGTCACCGTCTCCGCCGCGATCTCCGTGTCGGGGCCCCAGGGGGCGACGCCCATGATCGGCTCGACGATCTTCATGCTCGTGCCGAGCAGCTCGAGGTCCTTCGCCTCGTGCGTCGAGCCGAGCAGGTTCGCGTCGGTCGAGTACGCCTTCTCGACGGTGGTGCCGTGGGCGAGCCCGCGTGCCTCCAGCCACTCGCTCATCTCGGTGCGGCCGCCGAGCTCCGAGACGAACGCCTCGTCCAGCCACGGCTTGTAGATGCGGAGGTTCTCGTTCGCGAGCAGCCCGTACCGGTAGAAGCGCTCGATGTCGTTGCCCTTGTACGTCGAGCCGTCGCCCCAGATGTCGACGCCGTACTCGCCCATCGCCTGGACGAGCAGCGTCCCCGTCACCGCGCGGCCGAGCGGCGTCGTGTTGAAGTAGCGCCGGCCCGCGGTCTGGATGTGGAACGCGCCGCACTGAAGCGCGGCGAGCCCCTCGCACGCGAGCGCCTCCTTGCAGTCGACGAGCACCGCCTCCTCGGCGCCGTACTGCCGCGCCCGCTCCGGAACGGCCGCGATGTCCGGCTCGTCGTACTGGCCGAGGTCGGCCGTGAACGCGTACGGGACGGCGCCGTTCTCGCGCATCCAGGCGAGCGCGCAGCAGGTGTCGAGGCCGCCCGAGAAGGCGATGCCGACGCGCTCGCCGACCGGGAGCGTGCCGAGGATGACGCCGCTCTCCCGCAGGAGGTCGATGCTCATAGGCCAAACTTCTGACGGATGGCGGGTCGGCCGGTCATTTCAGACGGCCGCGCGGGCAAAGCCCGCACGGCCTGGAAACGCCGTCGCAAGCGCCGGCTCACGCGACTCCTTCGAGCAGCAGCGACCGGATCTCGGCGGCGAGGTCGGCGCCGGTGCCCGGCTCGCGGGCGACGAGCAGCACGGTGTTCTCGCCGGCAATCGTGCCGGCGATGCGCGGATGGCGGCCGAGGTCGATCGCCTGCGCCAGCGGGCTCGCGTAGCCGTGCGGCGTCGTCACGACGACGAGGTTGCCGCTCGCCTCGATGCCGAGCGCCCAGCGCGCGAACGCGACGGTGATCGCGTCGACGCGCTCCGCCTCGGCTGCTTCGGGCGGAGCGTAGACGAGGCGTCCGTCCGCGCTGCGCACCTTGACGAGGCCGAGCTCGTGGATGTCGCGCGAGACGGTCGTCTGGACGACGTCGTGGCCGGCGTCGTGCAGGGCCTGCGCGAGCTCGGTCTGCGTCGAGATCGGGTGCTCCTGCAGGAGCCGCAGGATCGCGGCGTGGCGTTGGCGGCGGTTCATCCGGTCATCACCTCCGTGAGGATCTCGAGAGCGAGGTCGATCTCGTCCGTGCCGACGACGAGCGGTGGCGCGAGGCGCAGCACGTCAGCTCCGGCGCCGAGGCAGACCAGGCCGGCGTCGAGCGCGGCGTCGACGACGGTCTGCGCCGGCCGGTCGAGCACGGCACCGAGCAGCAGGCCGGCTCCACGTGCCTCCGTCACGCCCGGGAGGGCGGCGAGGCCGTCGTGCAGCCGCGCGCCGTGCGTGCGCACGCTCGCCAGCAGCTCGTCGGTGATCGCGTTGCAGACGGCGACGGCGGCGGCGCAGGAGACGGGATTGCCGCCGAAGGTGGAGCCGTGGTCGCCGGGGGCGAACGCGTCGGGTGCGTCGTCGGCGACGAGCAGGCAGCCGATCGGGAGCCCGTTGGCGAGCGCCTTGGCGAGCGTCAGCAGCTGCGGGCGGACGCCGAGCTGCTCCCAGGCGAAGAACGTTCCGGTGCGGCCGATCCCGGTCTGCACCTCGTCGAAGGCGAGCAGCGCGCCGAGCCCGGCGGCGAGCTCCGCCGCGGCGGCGACGAACGACGGCTCGAGCGGGACGACGCCGCCCTCGCCGAGCACCGGCTCGAGCAGGACGAGCCCGACGTCGTCGCCCGCTGCGGCATGGAGCGAGGCGACGTCGTTCGGTCGGGCGAAGCGCGCCGGGCCGAGCGGATCGAAGGCCGCGCGCTTCGCGGCCTGACCCGTGACGGCGAGCGCGCCGAGCGTGCGGCCGTGGAAGGAGCCCTCGAGGGCGATCACGCCGGTCTTGCCGGTGGCCTTGCGCGCGTACTTCAGCGCCGCCTCGTTCGCCTCGGTTCCCGAGTTGCAGAAGAAGGCGCGCGCGCCGCCGAACCGTTCCGAGAGCAGGCCGGCGAGCGCGAGGGAGGGGTCGGTGGCGTAGAGGTTCGAGGCGTGCCAGAGCCGGTCGAGCTGGGCGTGGGCGGCCGCGAGCGGCTCCGGGTGCCGGTGGCCGAGCGAGACGACCGCGATGCCGGCGGCGAAGTCGAGGTAGCGCCGGCCGTCGCCGCCGGTGAGCCAGACGCCGTCGCCCTCGACGAACCCGAGGCGCGGCGTCGGGTACGTCGGCAGGAGCGCGCTCTCGAGCACCGTGTTCACGCGACCACCGCCGTGGCGCCGATCTCGGCCACGAGCCCGTTCCGCGCGGCCCGCGCCGCGGCGAGCAGCTTGGGGACGATGCCGCCGTCGAAGCTGCCCTGGCCGACGAGCTGCACGGCCCGCGCCGCGGGGATCGAGTGGAGCAGGCGCCCCTCGTGGAAGACGCCGGGCACGTCGGTGAGGAAGAGGATGCGCTGCGCCCCGAGCCCGACCGCAAGCGCGGCGGCGGCCTCGTCGGCGTTGACGTTGAGCGGACCGCGCGCGAGCGGCGAGACGACGGGAACGCGGCCGGCCGCGAGCGCACGCTCGACGGCGGCGGGCCTGGTCGGCACCGGGTGGCCGACGAGCCCGAGCCCGGGGATGAGCTCGGCCTCGAGCCCGATCTCGTCGCCGGCGAGCCCGAGCGCATCCGCTCCGATCTCCGCGCAGAGGCCGGCGTTGACCGCCTCGAAGCTCTCGCGCACGACCTCGAGCCCTTCGGCCGTCGTCACGCGCAGGCCGTCGACGAAGCGAACCTCGAGCCCGCGCCGCGTCATCTCCTCGGAGATCTGCGGGCCGGCGCCGTGCACGACGCAGACCGGATGGCCGAGCGCGCGCAGCTCGGCGACCGCTGCCTTCGCGCCGTTCGTCGATGCCCCGCCGACCTTGAGCAGGACGGTCACGACCGGTACTCCGCGTTGATGCGCACGTAGTCGTAGGAGAGGTCGGTCGTGAGGTAGCGGGCCGTGCCGCCGCCCAGCGCGAGCCCGATCTCGATCGTGCAGTGCCCGTTCGTCAGCGCAGGCTCGTCGCCGGACGGGCGGCCGCCCACGAGCACCGGCACGCCGTCGATCACGATCGTCAGCCTGTCGGGGTCGAGATCGGCGTAGCCGCCGTCGAACTTCGCCGAGCCGGCGGCGGCTGCGATGCGACCCCAGTTCGCGTCGTGGCCGTGCAGCGCGGTCTTGACGAGCGGAGACGTCGCGACGCGCTCGGCGATCGCGCGCGCCTCTGCGTCGCTCGTCGCGCCGTGCACCGCGATCTCGGCGAGCACGGTCGCGCCTTCGCCGTCGGCGACGATCTGCTTCGCGAGCTCGCCGCAGACGCGGTGGAGGCAGAGCGCGAGCTCCTCGTCGGTCGCGGCTGTGCGCTCGATCCCGCTCGCGCCGTTCGCGAGCAGCAGCACCGTGTCGTTCGTCGAGCATTCGCCGTCGACGGAGATCGCGTTGAAGCTCACGTCCACCGCGGGCCCCAGGAACGCGAGCGCCTCGCCCGGCTCGAGCGGATAGTCGGTCGTGACGACCGCGAGCATCGTGGCGAGGTTGGGATGGATCATCCCCGACCCCTTCGCCATGCCGCCCACCGTGAAGCCGTCGCCGTGCGCGACCGCCTGCTTCGCGGAGGTGTCGGTGGTGAGGATCGCCTCGGCCGCCGCCTGGCCGCCGTCCGGCGCGAGCGAGCCGGCTGCGGCGCGGACGCCGGCGAGCACGTTGTCGAGCGGGAGCGTCGCGCCGATCACGCCGGTGGAGAGGACGAGCACCTGCTCGGGCTCGAGGCCGAGCGCCTGCGCCGCCTCAGCCGCGGTCGCGCGCGCGTCGTGCAGTCCCTGCGTCCCCGTCGCCGCGTTGGCGATGCCGGAGTTGGCGACGACGGCCTGCGGCTGCGCCAGGCCGAGGTGCTCCTTGCAGAGCAGCACCGGCGCCGCCTGCACGCGGTTGACCGTGAACATGCCGGCGCCGGTCGCGGGCGCGAGCGAGCGGACGAGCGCGAGGTCGAGCCGGTCCTGCTTGCGAATCCCCGCATGGACGGCGCTCGCGACGAAGCCCTTCGCTGCGGTCACGCTCATACGAGAACGCCCGAGAGGCGGAGGCCGAGCGTCTCCTCGAGGCCGAGCGCGAGGTTCGCGTTCTGGAGCGCCTGGCCGGCGGCGCCCTTGCCGAGGTTGTCGAGCGCGCAGACGATCACGGCGCGGCCGGTCGCCTCGTCCTCGAACAGGCCGATCTCGGCACCGTCGGTGTGCTGGACGCGGGCGAGCTCCGGCGCGATGCCCTCGGGGAGGACGCGGACGACATCGCTCTCCGCGTAGGCGTCCTCGAGCAGGTCGCGCAGGTCGCCGCCGCCGTGCGGCTGCGCGTAGCAGGTGGCGAGCAGGCCGCGCCGCACGGGCAGGAGGTGAGGCACGAAGCAGACGGGGAAGCCGAGCGCCTGAGCGATCTCCGGCGCGTGCTGGTGGCGTCCGACGCGGTAGGGCGAGACGTTCTCGAGCACGAAGCCGGCGTGCGAGCTCGCCTTCAGCTCCCGGCCGGCGCCGGAGACGCCGGACTTCGCGTCGACGACGACGCTCGCCGGCTCGAGCGCGCCGGCAAGCGGTGCGAGTGCGAGCAGCGCCGCGGTCGCATAGCAGCCGGGGTTCGCGATCAGCCGGCCCGCGGGCGGAGCGAGCTCCGGCACCGTGGTGCTCCAGTCCGCGAGCGCCGCCGGGTGCGGGTGCTCGAAGCCGTACCAGGCGGGATAGAGGGCGGCATCGCGCAGCCGGTGCGCGCCGGAGAGGTCGACGACGACCGCCTCCGCCGGCGGCTCGAGCGCGGCGGCCCGCTCGTGGCCGAGGCAGACGAAGACGACGTCCGCTTCGGCCGCGAGCGCCTGCTCGTTCGGCACGAAGCGCGGGAGGGAGCCGTTCAGGCGGACGTCGAGCGCCGAGGCGGGCTCGCCCGCGAGCGAGTCCGAGCCGAGCGCGACGACCTCGAGCTCCGGGTGGCGCAGCAGGCGGTCGAGCGTCTCCTGGCCCGAGTAGCCCGAGGCACCGAGGATGGCGGCGGTCGGCATGACTGCATATTACGCAATCAAGTGCGTAACATGCAAATCGGTCAGGCGTAGCGGAACAACCCTCCCGGCGCCTTGCGGCTCGTGCCGCCGGGCGTCGTGACGGTGACCGCCGCGGCGGCCGTGCCGGCGGGCGCGACGGCGGCGATCCGCGTGGGTGAGAGGACGCGGAAGAACCTGGCCGGGCGCGCGCCGAAGCGCACCGCGGTCACCTCGACGAAGCTCGTGCCGGTCACGGTGACCCTCGTGCCGCCGTGGGTCGTGCCGGTCGGCGGGCTCAGCCTCGTCACCGTCGGGACGGGGAGGTACCGGAACCGGGCGGCGGCGATCTGCCCGCTCGTGCCGAGGCTCGACGTCACCGTCACGCCGACCGTCCCGGCCCCGCTCGGCGCGACGGCGACGATCGCGGTCGCGGAGACGACGGTGAACGACACGGCCTTCTTCGTGCCGAAGTGGACGGCGGTCGCGCGCGCGAAGCCCGAGCCGTGGATCGTGACCTTCGCACCCCCGCGCAGCGGCCCTGCGGCGGGGGAGATCGCCGTCACGGCCGTCACCGGGACGGCAGCGGCGGCCGCGCACAGCTGGTCGACGAGGCCGTTGTCCGTGCCGGTGCCGCCGCCTGCGATCGGCGTCCCGAGCCCGGTGGCGAGGTCGTAGCCCGGCCCGGCCGGGTACAGGCCGTTCTGGAAGCCGAGGTCGTTGTTGCCCTGCATGACGTCGGTGAACGCGCCCGCGTAGCCGGCCCCGCCCGCTCCGGCGATCGCGTAGAGCGCCGGGTTGGCGAAGCCGATCCGCTTCGACGCGCACGCGGGGCTCGCGTTCGCGAGCGCGAAGAAGGCACCCCAGATCGGCGCCGCGAGGCTCGTGCCGCCGAAGCCGGTCCAGCCGTCCGGATCGCAGCCCTCCCGGCCGCTCTCCGTGCAGTAGGTCGCAAAGAACGAGCCCGCGTCCGCGGCGACGTCCGGCACCTCGCGGCAGTTCCCGGTGCCGTTGCTGCAGTGCGAGTACTGGTTGACGACACCGAGCGTGGCCGCTGCGCTCGACTGGTAGCCGGGCATCGCGTTCACGGACGAGACGCCGCCGCCGCCGGCGGCGGGAGGGTTCGACGAGTCGTTCCAGACGACGGGCGTCGCCGGCGGCCCGAGCGTCGCGAAGGTGGTGCCGCCGACGCCGGTGACGAACGGCTGGCTCGACGGGTCGTCGACCGCGAGCGCCGTCCGCTGGACGCCGAACGTCAGGCCGTAGCAGTCCTCGGAGCCGTTGTCGCCGGCGGCGGAGACGATCGTCTTCCCCTCGGTCGCCGCCTGCTGGAAGAACGTCGCTTCTGCGTTCGTCAGGCTGCTGCCGGAGGCGCTCTCGCACCGACCCCACGAGGTGGAGATCACCTGGACGGCGGGGTTGTCGATCGCGTCCGTGAAGACGTCGAGCGCGCTCGAGCCGGGCGTGTCCGGGGGCGCCTCGTAGACGTCGATCGTCGCGTTGGGAGCGAGGCCGAGAATCGCCTCGATGTCGAGCTCGGCCTCAACCTGGTTGCTGACGCCCGGCCCGGACGTCCCCGGGGGCCCGGGGCCGCCGTCCACCGGGATCTCCTGCACGTGCGGCGTGAGGCCGTAGCAGTTCGCGAACGTCCCGATGTCGTTCGAGATGAAGGAGGAGAACTCGATCAGTGCAACGGTGACGCCCTGGCCGAAGTTGCCCGTCTGGTAGAGGTCGCCGAACCCGTACGCCTGCGCGAGGTCGGTGCTCGAGACGAGCGGCTGGGGATAGCCCTGGCCCGCGTCGGCGATCTGCTGCGCGCACGAGGGGTTCGGCTGCGGTCCGGCGTCGACTGCGGCCGGTGCACGGGTCGCGGCGGCGCGACGCGCGGCTCCGCCCGCGCGGACGAGGTCCGCCCGGGTGGGGGCCGCGAGCGAGTCGAGGCCGACGATCTGGGAGACGTGTGCGGCGAGGTCGTGCGGCAGCCGCGGCGCCGTGGTGTTCGCGAAGACGACCGCGCCGTCGGGGAGCCGGTAGCGGGCGAGCGAGACGGCGAACGCGCGCTCGACCTGATGCATCGTCCCGGTCACGTGCACGATCAGCCGGTTCGAGCTCACGCGCGTCACCTGCAGGCCGCGGCCGCGCAGGCTCTGCTTGACGGCTGCGATCGTCGCGTTCGAGGCGCCGAATCGTGCAGCGAACTCGGCGGGCGAGAGGAACTGCCGGAAGCTCGGCGATCCCGGCGTCGACACCGCGGTCGCGAGCGCGCTCAGGCCGGGCGCATCGGTCGGGGTCAGGACGACGTCGAGCCGAAGCGTGCCGTTCCCCTGCGCTCCCAGCGCGACGGTGCCCTGCGGCAGGTGCGGTACCAGGCCGACGGAGATGAACGGGGCGGCAGCAGGCGGCGCCTCTCGGAGTGCCGGTAGGCAGAAGAGCACCGCCGCGGCTGCGTACGGCAGGTACCTCGCTATCGTTCCGGCGCGGCTCATTCCCGACGGCGACGAGCTGCCTCGTCGGGTATCAGGGTAGGCGACCGGCCCGCTAAGGTGCGGCAGCCCTCGGCCCGAGACCCTGCCTTCGTGTCCGCCGTTCCCCGCTTCGCCTCGTGGGCGCTCCGCGCGCTCGTCCGGCATGCTCAGGGTCGCGCCGTGTCGCGGCCGCAGCTGGAGGCGCCCGCCCGAGCGCGCGACCGGGCGCTCGGCCATGCGAGCTACTGGGGCTTCGCGCTCTGCCTGCTGCTGACGGTGATCACCCTCCTCGGCGCGCTCGCCGTCCACGGCCACGGTGCCTGGCTCGCGTGGGCGAAGATCGGCTCCGGCATCGTCCTGATCGTCGAAGGAATCGTGCTCTCGCGCGACGTGCGAGGCGCGCGGCGGCTGCTGCTCTGGCGGCTCCAGGAGCGGCGCAACGACCAGTCGACGACCGAGCGGCTGTCGCGTGCGCTCCTCCGGCGCGCGGTTGCGCCCGCGCTCGGAGCGATCGGCACCGCCTGGGTCGGCCTCGGCCTCCTCTTCGCCGCGCTCGGAGCGGCGACGCTCGTCTAGCTTCGCCTACGGGTGGCCGGGGCCCCGGGCCGAGCGCAGGACGGGTGCGAGAAGTGCGGCGAAGCGGCGCGTGGTATGCATCCGCTCGACCCGCGCGCGGGCTGCGCGACCGAGGCGGGCCGCGAGCCGGCGGTCGGCCAGCACACGCTCGATCGCATGGCGCAGCGCCGCAGGGTCCTCGGGCGGGACGACGAGCGCCTCGACGCCGTCGTCGAGGTAATCGCGGAAGATCGCGCGCTCGCTGGCCACGATCGGTCGGCCCATGGCCATCGCTTCGAGCAGCGCGGTCAGGCCGCCCGCCTCGGAGCCGTACGGGTAGCCGTCACGGTGCTGCGGCAACACGACGCAGGCGGCCTCGGCATAGGCCTCACGCAGCTCGACGGAGGACAGCAGGCCGGCTACGGCGTTCGACGGCAACTCGAGGCCTGCGAGATTGCGCGGATGGACGGCGAGACACACAGGCGCGTCGAGATCGCGGACTGCCTGCAGGAAGACGCCGTAGTCGCGGGCCAGGTCCTTGCCGACGGTGAGCACGGTGTCCGCACCGCTCGGCTCGGGTCGAGGCGAGTAGAAGATCTCGTCGACCGGCAGTAGCAGCGTGAGGGTGCGGTCCGTGGCGATGCCGATCGACTCCACGAGCTCGAGCCGCTGCGACTCGCCGAGGCAGACGACCCGCTCAGAGGCGAGAAGGGACCGCCGAAGCAGGGCTCGCCGGCCGGAGGATACGCGGCCCGAGATGAGATTGAGCCCGTAGTTCACGACCACGGTCCGGATCCCGCCTGCCCGGGCGCTCAGCGGAAGGATGCTCGCGAGCGGGGTGAAGAGGACGTCGGGGCGCCCGATCTCGAACGGGAGGATCAGCTCGCGCGCGTGCCAGGCGACACGGTCCAGCGGAGCCGGTAGCCGATGCCGTGTGAGCAGCGGCTCGCGAATCCGGACGTCGACGCCGTGCCGGGCGAGGTGATTCGCGCCGAGCAGGGTCGAATCGGGCTCGGTCCCCGCGGCGACCCCGGCAAGCAGCGTGAGCCGTGAGTTCGGGTAGACGAAGGTGGCTCTCAACGACGTGCGCGCGCCGGGTCGGTCAGGCGCGCCGCTTGTCGCGCAGCCAGCGACGCAGCGCCGTGTCACGCGCCGCCACCACCCCGAAGCAGACGAGCAATGCAACCGCCAGCCCGATCGTCACGAGTTGCCAACCCTCCATGACCACATGGTGTCTGAAAGAAGCCCGGGGCGACCCGTGTGTTGAGGAATCTCAACGCCCTCGGTTCGAATGCCGTTCCCGGAGACCGACCTCCGTGCCGGGGTAATCCACCAGGAGGTCGGGTGTCTCCTCGCCGGCCCGGTGCCAGGCTCCGCGAGGCGCCTCCGGGCCTGATGTCATCATGTGGTGCACCATTTTGAGGCGGGAGAGCATGTCGGGGAAGACCGGAGTCGTCGTCGTGGCCGTCGGTGTCGTGCTGGCGGTCGGGACGGGTCTGGGCCGGGCCGCAGGCGGTGGATCGCCGCCGGAGCGCGATCACGGGCGCGGTCACTGGTTCCACCGGGCCTGCTCCGTCGCGACGGCTGGGTTCGCGCAGTGCGACGCCCAGATCGTCACGGACGCGGGCGGGACGCCGCTGGCGTCGCCGAGCCCGCCGGCCGGCGCGTACGGGCCGACGCAGTTCCACACCGGCTATTCGCTGCCGACCGTGTCCGCGGCCGCCACGGCCCCGACGATCGCGATCGTCGACGCCTACGACGACCCGAACGTCGAGGCCGACCTCGGGACATTCGACACCAACTACGGACTGCCCGCCTGCACGACCGTGAACGGATGCTTCAGGAAGGTCGACCAGACCGGCGGTACCAGCTATCCGGCCACGGACTCGGGCTGGGCGCTCGAGATCTCGCTCGACGTCCAGGCGGCCCACGAGATCTGCCAGAACTGCCACATCCTCCTGGTCGAGGCCAACTCGAACGCGACGGCCGACCTCGGCGCCGCCGAGAACGAAGCGGCCGTGCTCGGCGCGAACGTGATCTCGAACTCGTGGGGGGGCACCGAGTACTCGGGCGAGACCTCGGACGACAGCACCTACTTCAACCATCCGGGAATCGCGATCGTCGCCTCGTCCGGGGACAACGGCTACGGCGTCCAGTACCCCGCCGCGTCCAAGTACGTCACCGCCGCCGGCGGCACGACGCTCAACCTCAACCCCGACAACACCTACGCGAGCGAGAGCGCCTGGGCCGACGGCGGCTCGGGCTGCTCGGCCTACGAGCCCAAGCCGTCCTGGCAGGCGGACGCCGGCTGCTCTCACCGCACGGTGGCGGACGTCGCGGCCGACGCCGATCCGAACACGGGCGCGGCGATCTACGACTCCGTGCCGGACGCAGGTCAGTCCGGCTGGTACCAGGTCGGCGGCACCAGCCTCGCCGCACCGCTGCTCGCCTCCGTCTACGCCCTCGCGGGCAACACCGGCTCGATCAGCAACGGGTCGGCGCCGTACGGGTATGCCGGGACCGGCTCGCTGCACGACGTCACGACGGGCAGCAACGGCAGTTGCAGCCCGACGTATCTCTGCAACGCCGGAGCGGGTTACGACGCGCCCACCGGTGTCGGCACTCCGAACGGGACGGCCGCATTCTCGGGGACGGCCGCCGACGGCTCGGGCGCGATGGTGGTGTCTCCCACCTCGGTGACGGCCGGCTCGAGCGGAAACACGCTGACGTTCACGTACACGGCGGCTGGGAGTGGGCTCAGCTCGGGCGGGATCTCGGTGACGGTGCCTGCGGGCTGGTCGGCGCCGTCGACGACGGGCAGCGCGGCCGGCTACACGACATCGACGTGCGGCACGGTCGCGGTGTCGAGCTCGACGATCCAGGTGACGGCGGTCACCCTGGCCGGCGGGCATGGCTGCACGATCACGTACGGCTCGAAGGCGAGCTCGGGGCCGGGGGCCGCCGCCCAGCCCTCTCTCGGGACGGCTTCCTTTGCCACGGTCGAGAAGTCGACCGCTGGAGGCACCCTGACCGCGCTGGCCGCCTCGCCCAGCGTGAGCGTGAACGCTGCCGCCGACGGCTCGGGCGCGATGGTGGTGTCTCCCACCTCGGTGACGGCCGGCGCGAGCGGGATCACGCTGACGTTCACGTACACGGCGGCTGGGAGTGGGCTC
>Ga0187777_10001123_pt1 | contig 17377 bp, 16 predicted proteins | sample 1015_Q2_SP5_10_M_FD_132416 | JGI IMG/M metagenome (GOLD analysis project Ga0187777, IMG submission 132416) | Tropical peat soil microbial communities from peatlands in Department of Meta, Colombia - 1015_Q2_SP5_10_MG | ecosystem: Environmental > Terrestrial > Soil > Wetlands > Peat | place... | reverse complement strand
GCTCGTGATCGCGATCGAGCGTCACGCCGCCAAGACCACTCTCCGCACTCCGACCACTGTCACTCACACTCAAATGTCAGAAGTCGTTACTGTCTGACCGTCAAATTCACCTGGAGGCCGCCGCCAAAGTTCCACGACGATCCGGACATCCTCCGCCTGTGCGAGCGCGACAACAAGCGCACGTCCAGGCGCCAGCAGCGTCGCAACACCGGCCGGCGCGACTCCGACGCCGCCGGCGACGGTCAGGCAGCCGTCGTGTCGCGGGTCGGCCGGATGTTCTGATTGAGGCGGAACACGTTCTCGGGGTCGTAGCGGTCCTTGATTGTCTGCAGGCGTTCGTACTTGTCCGTACCGAGCGCCCGCCGCACCCTCTGCTCCCCCTCCTCGGTCAGGAAGTTGAGCCAGGAATGCCCGGTGGTGTATGGGGCGCGGCGGCTTTCAGCTCGCGCAGCCACGTGAGATTGCGTTGATCGTCGGCGGGGTCGTCCCACACCGCCAGGAGGTGCGTGTTCCATGGCGCCTGCCGCTGCCCGATCGCCATCGCGTCGTCGGCGAGGCGCGAAATCTGGCCGCCGCCCGGGAGCAGCAGGACCTGCGTGAACGGCGACGGTTTCGCGGCGGCAGCCGCGCAGAACACGTCGATCGCCTCGTCGGGAAGGTCGTGGAGGAAGTCGGCGCCCCAGCGGTTGCGCATCCCGGCGGGGAGCGCGGGGTCGATCAGCTGCTGAACCGCGGTGTAGGGCATCGGCGCCACCAGGTCGACGGCCGGCGGTCCGACCGCGCGGAGCGGCGCCAGCGCGCGCGTGCCTTCGTCCACGTCACCCGCGTAGCAGACGATGATCGCGAGGGCTAGCTTCCCGCGGGCCGGCTCGGGCACGAACGGCTCGGGTGGCGCGGTGATCAGCACCGCCCCCGCGCCCAGATCATCGGGGGCGCCGGCCATGAAGTCTCTGAAGTGGCGCAGCACCTCGCCGGCGCGCTCGCCGCCGTGCAGGAGCATCCCGCCGAGAACGATCGGTCCGACGGCGTGCAGCCGGAAGTCGAAGGCGGTGACGATGCCGAAGTTCCCGCTTCCCCCCGCGCAGCCCCCAGAAGAGATCTTCGTGCTCGCGCTCGGAAGCCGTGACCAGCGACCCGTCCGCGAGGACGACCTCGACCGAAAGCAGGCTGTCGGCGGTCACTCCCAACTTGCGCTCGAGCCAGCCCGACCCAGATCCCAGGGTCAGGCCGGCGATGCCGGTGGTCGACAACCGTCCGCCGGTGACGGCCAATCCGTGCCGCTGGGTCGCCGCATCGAACTCCGCCCAGGTGAGGCCGGATTGAACGCAGGCGCGACGGCGCTCGATGTCGATCTCGATGCCCTTCATCGGCCGCAGATCGATCATCAGTCCGTGGTCGCACACCGCGTGTCCGCTGACGCCGTGACCGCCGCCGTGAACCGCGATGTCCATCCCGTTCCCACGGCCGTAGTTCACTGCCGCGATGACGTCCGCGGCGCTCGTACACCGCCATATCACCGCCGGGCGGCGGTCGATCATCCCGTTGTATATCCGCCGCAGCGAGTCGTACTCCGCGTCCGACGGTCGTATGAGCTCGCCCGCGAACTCCTCCTTCAGCCGGTCAGTCATTACCCCCGTCATCGGTGTCTCCTTAGTTGTGAGTGGATGCGAAGGCGCTAGAGCGCCGACACCGATCGAACCGGATGGGGGGCGGCCTGAAAATGGGGCGTGACACCCATCGCGGTCAACACTGCTCCTCAGCAGCGCGACCGCTCGCTCGCGTCTCTCGGCGGCGCCGGCGGTCGCGAAGCTGGTCGCGTCCCTCGGGCGTCCCCAGGGTCCGATAGGCCAAGATCAGCCCGAGAATCACGGCGACCAGGGCCACCAGCGCCAGCGTGCCTTCCCTGGCGATCGTGGCCGCCTCGTCGAACGACTCCCAGAAGACGTAGCCGAGCACCGAGAAGGCGGCCGACCAGATCCCCGCGGCGAGGAAGGTGGCCGGGATGAAGCGGCGGGCGGGCATCCTCGAGGAGCCGGCGACGAACGGCGCCAGGGCTCGGACCAGCCCGATGAACCGGCCCACGATGATCGTCTTGCCTCCGTGGCGCGCGAGGAACCTCTCCACCTGCCCGAGACGCGCAGGCGTGAGCTTGACCAGATGCCCGTGCCTGAGGAGGAAGTTTCGCCCCAGCCGGCGGCCGAGCACGTACGAGGTCAAGTCGCCCGCGAGCGCGCACGCCCACACGATCGCGATCAGCACCGGCAGGTTGGTGTGGCCCTGCCCGGCGGTGATGCCGCCGATCACGACTGCCAGCTCGCCTGGCGCGATCAGGCCGATTCCGGCGCCGGTCTCGAGCAGAGCCATCAGCCCGACCACCGCGTAGGTGTACGCGCCGAGCGTGGCTCCGATGTCGCGCGCGATCGTCTCGAGGTTGGGGAGATGGATGAGCCCGCTGCCCCAGCCGAGGAGCGCGAGCGTGGCCACGCCGCCGGCGACGCGCACGTGCGCTCCAAGACGACCTCGCCGCAGGACGAGCACGGCCGCGAGTACCGCGGCAGCGAGCAGCGGTGCTGGCCTCATTCCGCCGTCGAGTAGCGCTGCCGCCGGCGCGGGCGCTCGTAATCGAGGGGCGACCCGAGCGGGGCGGGCGGGCCGGAGGGGTCCGCCTTGGGCGCGATCGCGCGCAGGATCAGCTGCCGGCGTGTCTCGAGCTCATCCGGCGTGATCCGCAGCCGCGAGCTGATCTGCGCCGGCGCGACGCCGTGAATCAGCATCGAGAAGATGGCGCCGTCGCCGCACTCGAGGCGCGAGCCCAAGGCGTCCAGATGGATGGCAGGGTGATACTGCCGCCCGTGCACGAGCCGGCGGATCGCGATCGTCAGCTCGTCAGCGAGCGTGGTCTCCGCGAGCGGTCCGTCGGCGCCAGCTACAACGACCGCCAGCGCGGCGTCCGCGACGGCGGAGTAGATCAGGACCGCAGGCGGCGACGGGCGCCGCTTGATCTGCCGAGTGAGCCACAGGCCGTCGTGGTCGCCGAGGTGGTAGTCGACGACCGCCACGTCGGCCCACCGCGCGACGGCGCTCGTGTCCGCCGACGCGCTGCCGTGCTCGGCAATCGTCACCATGTCCAGCTGATCGGAGATCAGCTGGCGGATTCCGTGCCGAACAGCGGGATGATCATCGACCAGCAGCACGTGGATCGGGTCACGACCAGCCCGCCGCGACTCCCGGGTGGGAGGAATCTTAGGGTTGACGGCTTCGCTCACCAGGGTCACGTCCTCGGTCGAATTCCAAATCAGCTTCGCGCGCCCGGGGCGATGGCGAAATGGGGTCGGGCCCTCATGTTGGCGGCCACACCTCCGAGCCACGATCGCTCCGTGGTTGCCACCGTGCTCCTGGTCGCCTCACTCGGGCTCGCCGACTCGGTCAACCCCGTGACGATCCCGATCGCCGCCTACCTCGCGTCCCTGAAACGACCCGCGGCCGCGCCTGGTTGGATTCGTGCTCGGCGTATTCGCGGTCTATCGGCTGGCCGGCGTGATGCTGGTGCTCGGATCGGATGAGCTGCAGCACGGGGCACTCAGCGGGATCGACGTTCCCCACGCCGCGCTCGTCTCAGTCCTGGCGGGGGCGGCTGCGATCGTGCTGGCCGCGCTGCTGTGGCTGCATCGAGCGCGCTGGCGGCGGCCGCGCCCGCCGGCCCGGGCGCTGGAGCCCCGCTCGACGCTGGCCCTCGGCGCCGCCGTCACGCGGTCGACCTGCCCACCGCGTTCCCAGATTTCGGCGCCATTGGGGTGATCGTCACGTCCGCTGCCTCGTTGATCGGCCAGACCCTGCTCCTGGCGCTGTTCAACGCCTTCTACGTTCTGCCGCCGGCGCTGATCCTCGTTGCCTACGTCGCGTTCGGGGACCGCGCTGCCAGTCGGCGCTGGCCACGGCCAGAGCGGCGGTAGAGCGGGTGGCGGCACCGGTCCTCGCGGGGCTGACGATGGCCGGTGGGTGCGTCCTCGTCGTCCGGGGCGTGAGCAGCTTGGCCAGGCCTCGGGCTCGATCAGGCCGCGACGAACTGCATACCGGGTGAGCTCGACGCGGCCGGGGATCTCCAGCTTCTCAAGGATGTTCGCGCGATGGCGCTCAACCGTCTTCTCTGAGATCACCAGCGCCGCGGCGATCTCCTTACTCCTGTAACCCTCGGCCAAGAGCTTCACCACCTGCTGCTCGCGATGCGTGAGCGGATCGTCGGCGGATGGCTGATCCTGGCCGCGCGACAGGAAGTCCTCGATCAACGGCGTCATCGCGCCCGCATATAAGAACCGCTCCCCGCGCATGGCGGCACGGCATGCGTCGACCAATTCGCGGTCGGCGGCAACCTTGACCACTTATCCGCACGCACCGACCTTGAGCGCCTCGTAGAGAAACCGTTCGTTGTCGTGCATCGAGAGCATCAGGATCCGCACCTGTGTTCGGAGGCGGCGAAGCTCGCGGGCGGCGTGCAGACCGGTCATCCGCGCCATCGTGATGTCGAGGATCGCGAGGTCGACCTCCTGCCGAAGCGCCACCCGCACCGCCTCGATGCCATCCCCCGCCTCGAGCACGACGCGCAGGTCAGGCTGTGCGTCCAGCACCATCCGCAACCCGTGCTGCACGACCGCGTGGTCGTCGGCGAGCAGGATTCGCGCCTCGGGCCGGGTCAAGGTGCCTCCTCGAGTGGCACCGCGACGCCGACCTCGCAGCCGGGCTGCCCACGGCGGTTGCGAATCTCCAGGCTGGAACCGATCAACGCGGCTCGCTCGCGCATCCCCCGCATCCCGGTTCCGGGCTGGTGGCGCGTCGCCAGACCGAGGCCGTCGTCGCGGACGGTCAGGATCAACTGTTCCCGTTCGTGCTCGAGCCGGCGGAGGCTCGCGGGCAGCCGGGCGGGAGCGGGGGCAGGTCCCGCTGCCCCGCGGCCACTCCGCGAATGGCGTGACAGAGGTCGGCGCCGACCCGGCCCTTGCTGACGATGGCCTCGGCCACCACTGCCGCCGCCGCGAGGACTCCGTCGGTGTAGGCCGAGTAGATCAGCGCCGCCGGTGGGTGCGGGAGCCGCTTCAGCTTCCGGCTCAACCATAGGCCGTTGCGACCGCTCAGCGGGTAGTCGACCACTGCAACATCGATGCGCTGGCGTTCGGCGATCTCGACGCCAGCCTCTGCCGAGGCCACGGCCGCGACGACCTCGAACTCGGCCCCGTCGGCCAGGCGCTCGCGAAGTCCTGCGCGGACCGCCGCGTGATCGTCGACGACGAGCAGGCGGGTCCGTGAGAGCGGGTCCGCGCGCGCCTCGTTGCGCGCGGCCGTGGGGGGTGAGGCAACGCTGAGCATTTATCCTCCTTCGGGTCGCTGAGGTCGTACGTTCGAGCGTCTCCGCGGCGGCCGCCGGGTCCATCCAGATGACCTCCCACTGGTGGCCATCGGGATCCTCGAAGCTCCGCGCATAGATGAAGCCCTGGTCCTGCGGTTCGCCCGCGGGCGATCCGCCGAGCCGCAATGCGGTGTCGACCAGCTCGTCCACCGCCGCGCGGCTGTCGGCACTGACTCCGAGCATCGCCTCCACGTGCGTGTCGCAGTCGCAGCTCTGCTTGACGGTGAACTCGGCGAAGCGCGGCCGCGTCAGCAGCATCGCGCATGCGTCTTCGCCGATCAGCATGCAGGTGGCCGTGCCGTCGGTGAATCGCCCAGCTTGCGTGCCGTCGACACGGGTGTCTCCTTTCGACGCGGGATTGGTTTCCTAGAGCTTGCGCGCCGCGCGTGGGATGCGCCATGGTGGCTGTCACCCATTCCGGCCGGCAGAAGCCGGTTCGCCAGCGCCTCGACTGTCGAGCCCTGCAACGCCGCCGACAGGAGCACGGCGAAGAACACGATGTTGAGCATCTCCACGCTCCGCGGGACGCCGTCGATGACGGCGAAGGTGGCAAGCACCACCGGTACGGCGCCGCGCAGGCCGGCCCAGGCCAGGAGTGCCCGCTCAGGCCGGGTGAAGCCTTGTCTTACCGTGGCGAGCGTCGAGGCGATCGGACGTGCGATCAGCGCGATGATGAGCGCCAGCAGCACCGCCTTGACCACGATGGGGCCGAATTGGCTTGGGAATACGAGCAGGCCGAGGGCGAAGAACATGCCGATCTCGGCCAACATGGCGAGGCCCCGATGAAACGCGAGCACCGGCTTCCGGTCAGCGAACGATGCGTCTCCCAGGGAGAGGCCGACCATGTACACGGCGAGGAATCCAGACCCTCCGAGCACGCCGGCGAGCCCGTAGGCGAGCGCCGCGGTCGCGAGCGACGCGACCAGGACTACGCCGTCTGGGAGCCGGTGGGCGTGCTTGGCCCCGACGACGCCACCGGCCATGCCTACGGCGACGCCGACGCCCACTTCGTGGGCGAGGAACGCGAGTGTGCTCCAGACGCCGTGGGGCGGGTTGGTGATCAGGTCGATCGCGATCAGCACGAGGAGCACGGCGACGGGATCGTTGAACCCGGACTCGCCTTCGAGCGTTCGGCGCAGGCGCGTGGGCAGGCGTACGCCACGCAGCAGGGCGAACACCGCCGCGCCGTCGGTGGCGGCGAGGATCGCTCCCAGCAACAGGCCTTCGAGTAACGAGAAGTCGAATAGCGACGTGGCGCTGAGGCCGATGATCGCTGCCGTCACCACTGTGGCGACTACGGCCAACAGGAGGGCGGGCCGCAGCACCGGCCGCAGCTCGCGCCATCCTGCCGCCAGGCCGCCCTCGAACAGGATCAGGACCAGGGCGATCGTGCCGATCAGCCGCGCGAGCCGGTAGTCGTCGAAAGGAACGAACCCGAGGCCGTCGCTTCCCACCAGCATCCCCAGGCCGGCGAACAGGACCAGCGCGGGCAGGCGAAGGCGGGCCGCTAGTCCGGCGGCCATCACCCCGGCGGCAAGCACGACGCCGACGGCAAGGATCAGTTGTGCATCGTGAGTCATTCGTTGTCGTGGGGGTCGTCCGCGCTAACGGAGTGCCAGCGCCGCCACGTCGGCGGTGCCGTTCACTGTCGGCGCGGGTTCGTCGTCGATTTCGCCGACGAGCTCCTCGAGGAGGTCCTCGAGCGTCACGAGCCCGACCGTCGCGCCATGGTCGTTGGCGACGAGCACCATCTCACGGCGCTCGTCGCGCATTTGCCGCAGGAGCTCGGTGACGGGGGTGCTCTCGGGCACGCGACCGAGCGGGCGAAGGAGTTCGGCTAGCTTCGCCACGCGGCGGTCCATCATGGCGGCAAGCAAATCGTGCGCGTGAATGAGCCCGACTGGCGCGTCGAGACCGCCCATGCGCTCGCACACGGGTAATCGTGTGTGTCTCGACTCCACCGCGCGCCGCGCCGCCTGCTCGAGTCCGGCGTCGAGGGTGAGGAACGCGATCTCGACCCGTGGCCTCATCACGTCAGCTGCGCGGCGATCGGCGAAGGCGAAGCCGCGTTCGGCTAGCTCCTGCTCCTCGTGTTGGATCAGCCCGTGCGCCCGGCTCTCAGCCAGAAGCTGGAGTAGCTCGCCCTCGGAGTGCGGGACATGCCCGACCTCGCGGGCGGGCGGTATTCCGAACGGACGCAGAACCAGGTTTCCCAGTCCGCCCAACAGGTCGACGAGCGGCTTGGCGGCAACGTAGAACACTCGCATCGGCACTGCGGCTCGTAATGCCGTCTGCGTGGTGCGGGATAGCGCGACGCTCTTGGGCGCAAGCTCACCGATCACGACGTGCAGCAAGGTGATCACTGCGAACGCCAGCGCCCCGGCCAGGGCAAGCCCGGCGATCTCCGCGTGGGCTCCCAGCCACGGCGCGAGAAGCTCCTCGAACGCTGACTCACCGACCACGCCGAGGCCGATGCTGGCGATCGTGATCCCGAGCTGGCAGGCGGCGAGGTATGCATCGAGGCGAGCCAGGGCGTGACGAAGCGAGCGGGCGCCGGGGCGTCGCTGGCGCTCCAGTTCGGCCACTTGGGTCGGCCGGAGCCGGACGAGCGCGAACTCGTTGGCCACGAAGAAGCCGTTGGCGAGCACGAGTGCGATGGCGAGGAGGAGGTCAAGGAACATGTCAGCTCGATACTGACGGCGGTGGCGCGGGCCTGACCGACCCGCGCCACCGGCCGCCGCGTACGGCGTGGCAGGGCTCAGGAGAGTCCCGCCGCGGGTGCCCGAGACCCGATGGCCACCGAAGTGTCCCCCCGGTCGTAGGCGCGAAGCCGGCGGACACGCTCGCCCACCGGGGGATGAGTCGAGAACAACGCGCTGATCTGGCCGCCCGAGAGCGGGTTGGCGATGTACATCGGCGCGGTCACCGGGTTGACCTGCAGCGGCGGCGTGTGCGTTCGCTCGATCGACTCGAGCGCGTCAGCCAGCGGGGCGGCGGTGCCGAGCAGCCGGGCCGCGGTTGCGTCGGCGAGGTACTCGCGCTGACGCGAAACACCCAGCTGCAGCAGCGTCGCTCCGAACGGCGCGAGGATGAGCACCGCCAGCGAGCCCAAGAGCCCCAGCGGGTTGTCCTCGTTCTCGCCGCCGAACAGGAAGGAGAGCTGCAGCACGTTGGCGATCGCGGACACGGCCCCGGCGATCATCGCCGCGATCGAAGAGACCAGGATGTCGTGGTTCTTGATGTGCGCGATCTCGTGCGCGAGCACGCCCTTGATCTGCTCGAGCGGCAGGCTCATCAACAGCCCTTCCGTGGCCGCGATCGCGGTCTGCCGCGGGCCGCGGCCGGTCGCGAACGCATTCGGCTGCTCGCCCGGCATCACGAACAGCCTCGGCATCGGAACAGCGGCGCGGGCCCCGAGGTCCCGGACCACGGCGTAGGTCTCGGGAGCGTCGTCCGGGCTCAGCGGCTGCGCGCGCGCCACCCGCAGAGCGATGCGGTCGGAGAAGAAGTAGCCGACCAGGTTGAAGATCACCGCCAGCGCGGCGAACAGCCACAGAAAAGCGCCGCCGATCAGCGCGCCCAGCGCGATCACCAGGCCGGTCAGTCCCGCGACGAGCAGCCAGGTGCGCACGCGGGTCATGAGCGCGGTAGCTGATGTGGTCATTCGTGTTGCCTCTCTTGATCGATTGCCAAGTGAGAATCGCCGAGCGGGGCGGCGGCGACCATGGGGGACAGCATGTATCTGTGCCGTCGGCACTCGCGGCGGATGGGGGTTGTCCCCCATTCAAGTCGAGGGGGAGGTCTGGGAGCGTCCCGCGGCAACCTGAGTTCGCACCCGCAGGAGGCATCCATGTCATCACTGACCCGCTGGGTTCTCGCGCACAAGCGCATCGTCGTCCTCGCCTGGGTCGCGCTCACGATCGCCGGTCTCGCCGCGGCGGGGCCCGCCTCGAAGGCGCTCCAGACCGAGTTCTCGGTTCCCGACAAGGAGAGCTGGAAGACCAACGTCGAGATAGCGCAGCGCTACCACGCCGATCGAAACGGCACCTCCCCGCTGCTCCCGGTGGTCACCCTCCCGGAGGGGAAGACCGTCAGCTCACCCGGAGTGGCCGCCGAGCTCAAGCAGATCGATGAGCGCTTGAAGGCCGCGCTCCCCGGCGCGCGGATTGCCTCCTACAGCTCCACGGGGAGTGACGCGTTCGTGTCCAAGGACGGCCGGACGGCGTTCGCGCTCGTGTACCCGCGGCCCAATCCGGACGCGCAGTTCGGAGAGAACATCAAGGCGGAAAAGGAAGCCCGGGCGGCGCTGGCGGGCGCTCAGGTGGCCGGCGCGCCGGTGCATCTGACCGGGTTTGACGCGCTCGCCAACGACAGCGGCGGAAACGACGGTCCGGGAGTGCTGCTCGAGGCGGCGATCGGCGGCCTCGGCGCCTTGCTCGTGCTCGGGTTCGTGTTCGCCTCGCTGCTCGCCCTGGTTCCCATAGTCATGGCATTCGTCTCGATCATGACCACCTTCCTGCTCCTGTTGGGATTGACCATGGTGACCGCGGTCTCGCCGATCGTGCAGTACCTGATCGCGCTGATCGGCCTCGGGGTGGCGATCGACTACTCGCTGCTGGTCGTCTCGCGCTGGCGCGAGGAGCGTTCGCACGGACGACGCGGTGACGAGGCTGTGCAGCGTGCGATGGAGACAGCGGGGCGCGCGGTGGTCTTCAGCGGCATCACGGTCGGCATCGGGCTGCTCGCGCTGATGGCGATGCCGCTGCCGTTCCTGCGCTCGATGGGGTACGGGGGAGCGCTGATCCCACTGGTCTCGACGCTCGCGGCGATCACGCTGCTTCCGGTCGTGCTGGCCAAGGCCGGGGCTCGGCTGGACTGGCCGCATCGGCGGACTGACGACGTGGCCAGCCGCGCCTGGACGAGATGGGCCAGCGCCGTGTCGCGGCGGCGCTGGGTCGCTGCCGGGGCTGGACTGGCGGTGATCGTGGCGCTCGCGTGGGCGGCTACCGATCTGCGGCTGGGCGTCTCGGACGCCAACACGATGGCCGGGCCCGGCGACGCCAAGGACGGACTGGTGGCGCTCGAGCGGGCCGGCATCGGCGAGGGATCCCTGCTCCCGCACGAGATCCTTGTGGGCGCAACTAGCGACCCGGCGCAGGTGGCGGCGGCGCTCGACCGAGTGGAGGGCGTGCACGGCGCCGTCGCGCCCGCCGGCAGCGACTGGCGCCAAGACGGAACCGCGCTGGTCGAGGCCATTCCCATGGCCGACGGTGGCTCCGATCAGGGCGACGCGACGCTCGAGCGCGTCCGCGACGTCGCGCACGCGGCTGGAGACGACGTCAGCGTCGGCGGCGTGCCCGCCGCCAATGCCGACTTCATCGATGCCGTCTACGGGAGCTTTCCGCTGATGGTCGGGCTGATCGCGATCACCACGTTCATCTTGCTGGCGCGCGCGTTCCGCTCATTGTTGCTGCCAGCCAAGGCGATCGTCCTGAACGTGCTCAGCGTCGCCGCCGCGTGCGGTGTGATGGTGCTGGTGTGGCAGCAAGGCCACGGTTCCGATGAGATCTGGAACATCCAGGCCACCGGTTCTATGTCGTCCTGGATCCCACTGATGGTGTTCGCGTTCCTGTTCGGCCTCTCGATGGACTACGAGGTGTTCATCCTGGCCCGGATGCGCGAGGAATACGACCGCACCGGGTCGACTCGGGCCGCCGTGGTTCAAGGCATCGGCCGCACCGGTCGCCTGGTCACCAGCGCGGCGCTGATCCTATTCCTGGCCTTCCTCTCACTGGCGGCTGGACCACAGACCGACGTGAAGATCCTGGCCACCGCGCTGGCGGCGGGGATCCTGCTCGACGCAACCGTGATCCGGGCGTTGATCGTGCCAGCCGTGATCAGCTTGCTGGGCCGCTGGAACTGGTGGTTGCCGCGCTGGCCGGCGCGGATCCTGCGGGTCGAGCCGTCGCTGCCGCGCAAGGCCGCACCCGCCGAGGCCGACGGATGAGCCCGGTTAGGTTAGGGCTCGATCAGACCACGGCGGATGGCGTAGCGAGTGAGCTCGACGCGGTCGCGCATCCCCAGCTTGTCGAGGACGGGTTCGCGCACCCGGCGCGACGGAGCAGAGCCCGATGCTCCCATCGGCAATGCAGGCCAGCAACCATGGCCAGGCCAGCCCGTCACCGCCAGCCTTGCTGTTCGTGCTAGCGAGGAAAGGAGCAGCTCGATGCCTCGTATTTTGGTCCTGGCCGAACGCCCCGGCGTACCCGAGAGCCGGCTTGTGCTGGAGGAGCGCATGGTCGCCGCGGACCTCGACAGCGAGCGCGCGTCCGCGCAACTGGTCGAGCGTGTGGGATGGGCGATCGTCGATGCCGAGCAGCTCGAGCAAGCCGAAGGCGATCGTCGGGAACGAGCGGCGCCGGACCGCGGAAGACGGTCTGTGAGAGCGCGCGGGGGTCGAGCCAGCCCGAGCTGTGCCATCGAAGCGAAACGACGGTCGACGCACGCACGACGATCCACGGAGACCCATGTCAGTGAGATGCTCAGGTACGGGGCAACCCTCGCGGAGATCGAAGATTTCGTCGATCGTCAGCCGATCTCGGAAGAGCATCGCGCCGTGCTGTGGCTGCAGGCATGGGCGGAGCAAACCGACGACCCTGCTCGCCGGCGCCTGGCTCGGGTGCGCCCGATCTGTAACCCTGGCGACTAACCGGCGTCGGTCACAACGAGTCCCGGTCCGCACGAAACGGAGCAGCGACCATGCAATGCACGGACTGCTCCGTTGATCGAGGTGCGGCAGCTATTCCTTAGCCGACATGCGGCGGATCTCGAGGAGTTCACCGGAGCCGCGTTCGACAAGCCGGCCTGTCGCGTGTTTCTCACGGGGTCGGCGCGCCGCGTGGGACGAGGCGGCCGACGACGACGGTGACGACGGTGACGAGGTAGATCTGGCCGACCAGCGCCTCGGTGATCGCGAGCGTGTGGCCGAGGTTGGTGCGCGCCGTGTAGTCGCCGTACCCCACCGTGGTCATGGTCACGAAGCTGAAGTACAGCGACCGCGAGGAGACAGCGGCGGCGCCGTTAGCGAAGAACGGAGCGCCGCCGAAATTCTGGATCGCGACGTACACGAAGGAGAAGAACATCCCGAGCAGCATGTAGAGGCAAAGCACGCCCGCGACGACGGTCACCGTCACCGTCCCGGTCGCGCGCAGGTTGCGACACGCCGATCACGACCGCGGGCGGCGCCAGCGCGATCAGCAGCCCGTTCGCGATCGCCGCGATCCCGACAACCGTCATCCCCTTGCCGGCGACGGACGCGATGATCATGCCGAGGACGATCGCGACGACGATTGCAAGCGCGACGTGCAGCCGCCGGGCGGGGACCTCCGCGGCGTACGGCGCGAGCATCAGCGTCACGCCCACCAGCAGTGTCCCGATTGATCGTTGGAGATCGCCTGGCTCGGCAACGCCCTGGAAGAAGAATGTGAGGCCGAGCGCCAGGAGCAGCATTCCGCAACGCTGCCGCGAGCGTGCCACGACCGCCGTATTCGGCATCGGCGATCGCGCCCCTCTGCCCCGCATAGCTTCCGATGCGCTCGCCAGACGAAACGAACCAAGCGTGGACCACGTCGCACGCACCCTTGGACGGGTTTGGTGGCAGTGGACCACCTGGCCGGGAGGGGTGATGACCGAGTTCAGTAGGATGGCCAGGCGTGACTTGCTCGTGGCCGGCGGCCAGATCTTGACGTCCTGCTGTGCCCGCTCGTCGCGTATTTGCAGGCGCTGGAAGCGAGGGTCGGCGCGCTCGCGGCGCAGATATCGGCTGTCCCGTTGATGACGCGGGGGGACGCGGCCACGTACGCGCGAGTCAATAGGGAAACGATCTGCGCGCGGTCCGGGCCGGCGAGCTCTCGGTGGCCGGCTATGTCGGCCGCTCCCCTCGGATGTCTCGCGATGCCGTCAACCGCTGGCTTGCCGCCAGCTCACCGCCGGCGCCGGTTTCTTCGCACCCTCGCGGGCGTTGCGCTACGAAGGCAAGCGAGGCTGTTGAGGCGGCGTGCCGGGCGCTCGGCTGAACTTGGCGCGGCAGCTCGGCACGGCCTCTCGGCCGACCCCGGAAACATACGGCCAGGTGATCGACGAGCTCGACGACGCGCCAGGGCTCCCCGCGGGCGACGCGATCCGCAGGCTCGCAGCGGCACGCCCTCCGGCGGGCCCAGAGCGGCGTCGACGTGATCGAGGCCGGCGCTGTTCGTTCCCGGGCCGATCGGCTCTGAGTTGCCGGGCAGGAACTGCAGCTGCGCGGCCCGGACCGCGCGGGGGAACAGGCGGCCGCCGGCGTAGGCGCGGATGAACGTGCTGAGGTCGGCCGGGGTGGAGACGATCCCGCCCGACGCCCAGGCGTACGCGGCGCTGACCAGCTCGGAGACATCCTCGGCCGGCGGCGGGTCGAGGTGGTCGCCGTGCAGGTACGGCGCCGGCATCGCGAACGAGCTCGGCAGGCTCGTCCCGCCCAGTCCGAGCGGACGCAGAACGTAGCGGGCGAGCAATTGCGTGTAGGAACGGTGGGTGGCCGCCTCGGCCATGAGGGCGATGACGAAGTTGTCGGTGTTCGAGTACCGGTACGCGGTGCCCGGCGTGAACCGCGGCTTCGTGCCGGCGATGAAGTGCAGGATGAACGTGGGCGACGGGGCCGCGTGGAGGTTCTTCACCAGGTAGTCGAGCAAGGCCGGGTCCTCGGAGAAGTCCTCGAGACCGCTCGTGTGATCGAGCAGCTCGCGCAGCGTGACCCCGCCCCAGGCGTTCGGGAGGCTCGGTAGCAGCCGCGCGATCGTTTCATCGAGCGACAGCCGGTGCTGGGCGACGAGCGTCAGTGCCACCGCGCCGCTGAACGCTTTCGAGGTGCTGGCGATCCGCATGGTCGGCCGCCGTCACCGGGGTCGAGGTGCCAAGCTCGGCGACGCCGGCGCTGAAGACGAGCTGGCGTCCCCCCCGCTGGACGACCGCGATCGCGCCGGGCGGCCCGCTCGGCATCCGCACGAGCGCGATCATCTCCGCCTGGAACCTGGACACCACGGTCGAGGAGGCGCGCCCGGGCGACGCGGCCACGAGCGCCGCTACGCCGAACGCGGCACACACGAGCACAAGCACAGCGCTCCGCAGCGGAGCACGCGCACGACCGCTCGCGTCGCCATCCGCCGATCGACCCGTCATCGTCAGCAAAACCTACCGGCTCGACACGGCGCCCCACACAGCCCGCGAGCCCAGTGCGCCCGCACGAGCGATCGAGCCCCGCGCGCGAGACTGGGCGAGCGCGAGCTGCGACACAGCCGACGGCGCGCACCGAATACACCCCCACCAGCAGTGTCGCTACGCGAGTGCCTCGCCACGCGAACGCGAGCGGCGGCTGGCGACTGCTCCTCCCGGACGCCGTCGTGGAACCCTCCCACGACTGCTCCGCGCTGAAGGAGTAGCGCGCTCTCACGACTGCCGCCGTGGGAATCCGATAGCGACCCGTCGAGCGCCGAGAACATGAAAGACGTCGTACGGAGAGCCGTCGCCTCACGGCGATTGCGACAGTGCCCTGAGTTTGCTGGGCCACCGATTCCGAGTAAGCACGGTCACGGTCGTACGTAGGCACGGGCCGTACCCAAGGGTCGCCGCGACCTCGATCACCCGGCTATCGCTCGGCCGGGCGGAGCGGTCATCTCATCGCTTCGGGCACACGCGCTGGTCCTTATCGTCCGACGAGGAGCAGCGGTCAGCAATGCGCCGATGCCCAAACGTCTGCGTAGGCACGGGCGTCCTCATGGGGGGCGAGGACGACGGGCGTGGGGAGGGGGTGGCGCGCTCGCCGAGCAGAGGTCGGCGCGATCGTATGTGCGCGGGGGTCCGGAGATCCGCCACGCGTCAGGTCGCAGCGGGATCGCAATTCAGCACAGTACGGGAAATGCCGGCGCCCCTGGTAGCCGGCGGACGTCGGAGTTAGGAGCTGGTCGCAGCCTGCACAGGAGCGCTCCTGGAGAACGGCGGCGGATTGCCGACGGCGCTCGGCCTGGGGGTGGGCCGGTTTGGGACCTCAGTGGGGAGTCGGTCGGCCTGGGCGTGGAATGGGCTGGTTCGGGGCTGCCGGTTTCGAGCAGTCATGCTGTCGTGGATGGGCGCGCGTGTCGTCAGTGCTGACGGCATGGAGGTGGTTGCTGATCGGGCGGCTGGGGCGCTGCTCGGGACCTTCGTCGGTGATGCCCTCGGGATGCCTTTCGAGGGGCTTTCGCACAGGGCGATCCCGGAGGAGGTTGAGATGACGATGCAGGCCCGGCGCGGTCGCGGCACGTACACCGATGACACGCAGATGATGATCGCGCTGGCGGAGTCGTTGATCGCGCGAGGCTGCGTTGACGCCGAGCATCTGGCCCGGACGTTTCTAGACGCCTACGAGTCTGACCGCGGCTATGGCCGGGACGCAGCGGGTGTTCGAGTTGTGGCGTTGGGGTGTACCGGTGGGCGTGGCCGCCGGTCAGGTTTTCGACGGGCTCGGGTCGCGCGGCAATGGAGCCGCGATGCGGATCGCACCTGTGGCCGTCTGTTTCCGCGATGACCCCCCACCGGCTGTGCTTGGAGGCCGCCGCGAGCGCGCGCGTCACCATGCGAACCCGGTAGGAACTGACTGCGCGGTCGTTCAAGCGGCAGCCATTGGGGCCGCGCTTAGGGGAGAGGACATCCTCGCCGTCGCATGAGCGGCAGCCAGGACCGGCGAGCTGCGTCGGGCGCTGCAGGAAATCGAGGAGCTGTTCGGCGTCGGGCGGACACCGGACGAGGTGCAGGCTCGCCTAGGCAGTTCGGCTGACGCTGGCGAGTCGGTTCCTGCGGCGCTGTACTCGGCACTCGCGCACGACCGCTTCGAGGCCGCACTACGGTTCGCGGTCCGCCTCGGCGGCGACACCGACACGGTCGCAGCAATGGCGGGTGCGCTCGCTGGGGCGCGAGATGGGTCTCGGGCGATCCCGACTCGATGGGTCGAAGCGCTCGAAGACGGCGACCGCGGACGTTCCCACGTCCGGATGCTCGTCACACCTCTCTGCCGCGTCCACAGCAAATACGAGCAATCGCGTGGTCGCGGTTCTGCGTCACTCATCGCCGAGTTGATAAGCAACTCAGTGCTAATCCGCAACAAAACGCAGTGCTAATCCGCACAAAGTTGCGGGCCGACAGCGGTAGCCGAGAGGGAGCCCAGCCGTGATCCTTCGTTGACGAGGGCCTCGAGGAACGAGGGAGGTGGAAGCAGTGCATCAGACACCAGAGGCCAACGATCATCCTCAGCATCGGTACACGTGGTGCCCGGCCTGCAGGGAGCTGTGGCTTGCTGCCCGCTTTGGAACGGCCTGTCCGTTATGTGACGGTCCTACCATCGCCCCCATCAGCCGTTATCCCTCCTGGGCGTTGCCCGGGCAGATTCGGCAGCCTGCCCAGGAAGGCATCAGTTTCGTCTAGGCGCCGCTCATCGACCGCATGAGCGTAGGTCTCGACCGGCTTGATGACCCGCGTGCTCTGACCACCCGGCCTGTGCCGTGATGGCCGCGTCCGGCAGCCCGAGAATCACCTTGATGTAACCAGTGCTGCTTTGTCGCCGACGCGGTCACGACTTCGCCGCATCCGCTTAGGCTGATCCTCAACGCGAACCAGACGCCGGGTGGCAAACCACACGTGCTGAGCGGGTTGCTTGCGATTCGTGGAGGTGGACGTCTGGCTCTGTCCGACGAGTGCGCGTCAGATGCAGTCTATTCGGCGGTCGCGGTTACTGGTTCTCGATCCAAGCGACAAGCCGGCCGGCGGCCAGCCACAGCAACTGGGTGTCCTCGCGCGATGGCGTGCGGTCGAGCGTGCGTGCGGAGTCGCTCCCAGACCAACGGGTTATCAGAGAGGAGCGTCACGGGTCCGTTCCGCGCTGTCTCGGGCTCGCTCAGCGACGTCATGTGG
>Ga0187777_10001122_pt1 | contig 17394 bp, 18 predicted proteins | sample 1015_Q2_SP5_10_M_FD_132416 | JGI IMG/M metagenome (GOLD analysis project Ga0187777, IMG submission 132416) | Tropical peat soil microbial communities from peatlands in Department of Meta, Colombia - 1015_Q2_SP5_10_MG | ecosystem: Environmental > Terrestrial > Soil > Wetlands > Peat | place... | reverse complement strand
CGACGGGTCGGAGCTCGTCCGGGGGGAGCGGCGCGGCCCGACCACCGAGGCACCCGAGCTCGGGAGGGCGCTGGCCGAGGACCTCCTCGGGCGCGGCGCGGACCGTCTTTTGGCCGCGCTCGCCACGGACCGCCGGGCGTGAGCGAGCGCCGCCTGACCGGGATCCGGGTCCTGGTCACCCGGCCGCGCGCGCGGGCCGAGGAGCTGTGCTTCCTGCTCGAGGAGGAGGGGGCGGAGGTCCTCGCCGTGCCGCTGCTCGAGGTCGTACCCCCCTCGGACGACCGGGGGCTCCGCGCCGCGGCGGAACGCCTCGGCCGCTTCGCCTGGGTCGCCTTCGCCTCTGCGCCGGCGGTGGAGGCGCTGGTGGAAGCGGCGCGCACCTCCGGCACCCTCGGCGCCCTGCGCCGCCTCCGGGTGGCGGTGGTCGGCCCGGGCACGGCGCGGGCGGCGCGGGCCGCCGGGCTGGAGGTGACCCTGGAGGGAGCCGGCGGGACGGGAGCCGCCCTGGGCGAGGAGCTCCTCGGGCGGCTCGCCCCGGGCGAGGAGGTTCTGCTCCCCGCCGCCGAGGAGGGCCGCCCCGAGCTGGAGATGGCCCTGGCCGGGACGGCGCCGGTGACGCGGGTGGCTGCCTACCGGACGGAGCGCCAGGCGGTGGGGGACGGCGTGTGGTCAGACGTGCTCCAGCGCCCACCGGGCGTGGTGCTCTTCGCTTCCCCGCGCACCGCGGAGGCCTTCGTCGAGGGCGGGGGCCGGCCGGTGCTCGGGTCGGCCCGGGTGGTGGCCATCGGGCCGACGACGGCCGCGGCGCTCGGCGCGCTCGGCGTCCCGGTGGCCGGGGTGGCGGACCGCCCCACGTCCGCCGACCTCGTGGAAGCGGCGGTGCGCGCGGTTCGCGGGTAGACTGGCCGTCCCCGTGTCACAGCCCGCGCTCCAGCTCCAGCGCTCAGCCTCGGATTTCAACCTCGCCCTCGTCCTCCAGGTCCTGGTGGCGCGCCAGCTCCTCACCGCGTCTCAGGCCCAGGACGTGGCGGCCAAGGAGGCGGCGGCCAAGGTCCGCGTGCTGAAGCAGGTGGGCGCCCACAAGGACGAGGCGCGCTACTCGGTTTCCCCGGTGGAGCTGGTGGCGGTGTTCCAGGTGCCGCTCGACGACGGGCGAGTGCTCGATCAGGACCGCATCACCGAGGCGGTGGCGAATGCCGTCGGCATCCCCTACCGGAAGATCGACCCGCTCAAGCTGGACATGGCGCTGGCCACCCGCACCCTGTCGCGTCCCTACGCCCAGAAGCACCTCCTCCTTCCCCTGGAGCGCACCGCCGACGGCACCCTGGTGGTGGCCACCGCCAACCCCTACGACCGGGAGACGCTGGAGAGCGTCCGGCGCCTGGCCGGCGTCCCGGTGGTGGCGGTGCTCTCCTCCAAGGCCGACATCCTGCGCAGCATCGCGGACATCTACGGCTTCAAGCGGACCCTGGCCCAGGCGGCCAGCGATTTCTCCGCCACCGGGACGGTCCAGCTCCAGAACTTCGAGCAGCTGGTGTCGCTCTCCACCGGGCGCGAGCTGGAGGCCTCGGACAAGCCCATCGTCCAGGCGGTGGACTACCTCCTCCGCTACGCCTTCGACAACCGCGCCTCGGACATCCACATCGAGCCGAAGCGAGAGAGCTCGGTGGTCCGGGTGCGCATCGACGGGGTGCTCCACACCGTCTACACCCTGCCGGCGTCCGTCCACGCGCCCATCGTCTCCCGGACGAAGATGATCTCCCGCATGGACATCTCCGAGAAGCGACGGCCGCAGGACGGGCGGATCAAGACCGAGCGGGACGGGCGCGAGGTCGAGCTGCGCGTCTCCACCCTGCCCACCGCCTTCGGCGAGAAGGTGGTCATCCGGATCTTCGATCCGGAGACGCTGGTGCAGGACATCGCCCAGCTCGGCTTCGAGGAGGACGAGAAGGCCGTCTTCGAGTCGTGGATCGACCAGCCGCACGGCCTGATCCTGGTCACCGGTCCCACCGGCAGCGGGAAGACGACCACCCTCTACACCGCGCTCAAGGCGGTGGCCGGCCCGGACGTCAACGTCACCACCATCGAGGATCCCATCGAGATGGTGTGGGAGGGGTTCAACCAGGTCCAGGTGCAGCCCAAGCTCGACCTCGACTTCGCCAATGCCCTGCGGCACATCCTCCGTCAGGATCCGGACGTGATCATGGTCGGGGAGATCCGCGACGGGGAGACGGCGGAGAACGCCATCCAGTCCGCGCTCACCGGCCACCTGGTGCTCTCCACGCTGCACACCAACGATTCGGTGGGGGCGGTGACGCGGATGAAGGACCTCGGGGTGCCGAGCTTCCTGCTCGGCAGCTGCCTCATCGGGGTGATGGCCCAGCGCCTCCTGCGCCGGGTGTGCACGCGCTGTGCGCAGGAGGTGGCGCTGACCCAGGATCAGCTCGCCGCGCTCGACGCCCCGCTGCCCCTCCTGCCCGGGGGCCTGCAGCTGCGCGCCGGGACCGGCTGCGTGCATTGCCGCGGCACCGGGTTCTACGGCCGCACCGGAGTCTTCGAGCTCCTCCCGGTCAACGCCGGCATCCGCGAGGCCATCGCCCACGACGCCCCCGAGTCGCGCCTCACCGAGCTGGGGCGGGCGGCCGGGATGCGCACCCTGCGCGAGGCAGCGGTGCGCAAGCTGGCCCAGGGGCAGACCGGCTTCGCCGAGGTGGTCCGGATGACGTCGGCCGCGTGACCCGGGGGCCCGGCTTGCGCGAAGCTCGGCCGCCGGAATGGCCGAGCTTCCTCCGCACGAGCAGGTGGTGGACATCGAGGTGGTGGAAGACCTCACCCCCACCGCCCGGTGTGACCAGGGCTTTCTTCATCTCCGCCGCCTGGTGTGCCGGAACCGGCGGGCGGACGGCTCCGCCTCCCCGCCCTACCGCGTGGATGTCATCGACCGCCCGGTTCCGGACGCGGTGGCGGTCCTCATCTGGCGCCGGACGCCGGCGGGCGTGGAGGTGCTCACCCGCCGGACGCTGCGGCCGGCCGCCTACTTCCGGCGAGGGCTGCCGCTTCCGGTGCCCGACCCCGAGGCCTACCTGACGGTGGAGGAGCTGGTGGCCGGCATCCTCGAGCCGGGGGACCTGGGGGAGGCCGGCGTCCGGGCCCGGGCGGCGGCCGAGGTGCTCGAGGAGGCGGGCTACGCCGTGCAGCCGGCGGAGGTGGAGCTGCTCGGCCCGGCCTTCTTCATGCTCCCGGGCATCGTCTCGGAGAAGATCCACCCCACCGCGGTGGAGGTCACCGGACGGGAGCCCGGCCTCGCCGACGGCGACGGTTCCCCCCTCGAGGAAGGCGCCTCGGTTCGCTTCTGGCCCATCGACCAGCTGCTCGCCCGGTGCCGGAGGGGCGAGGTGTCCGACGCCAAGACCGAGCTCTCGGTGGTCCGCTTCCTGGCCGCTCACCCCGGCGCCGCGGGCCGATGAGCACCGCCTTCCCCATCCATGACCGCTGGGTGGACGTCCTGGCCGGGCTGCTGGCCGAGGCCCGGCGGCTCGCCCCGGAGGCGGTCTTCGCCTTCGACCTGGACTCCACCCTGCTCGACAACCGGCCGCGCCAGGCGGCCATCGTGCGGGCCTACGGCCGGGAGCGCAGCCTGCCGGCGCTCTCGGGGTTCGAGGCCCGGCACCTGCACACCGGCTTCGACCTGCGCGATGCGCTGCAGCGGCACGGTCTCGGGGCGGACGAGGTCGAGCGACTCCTGGTCGACTTTCGCCCGTACTGGAGGGAACGCTTCTTCACCAGCGAGGCCTGCCGGGTGGACATCCCGGTGCGGGGCGCACCGGGCTACGTGCGCCGGGCCCGGGAGGCGGGCGCCCAGGTGGTCTACGTCACCGCCCGCCCGGAGCCGATGCGGCCGGGCACACTGGAGGTCATGGAGCGGCACGGATTTCCCCTCCCCGGCGAGGGCGTGGAGCTGGCGATGAAGGGCGATCCCGACGTGACCGACGACGAGTTCAAGCGCGGCGCCCACCGCCGCCTGGCCGCACGGGGGCGGGTCACCGCGGCCTTCGACAACGAGCCCGGACACATCAACGACTACCGGGCGTCGTTCCCCGGGGCCACGGCGGTGCTGGTGGCCACCGGACACTCGGGTCGGGTGACCGCCCTGGCCGAGGGCGTCATCGCCGTGCCGCACCTGGACATCGGTCACCCTCGAGGCCGTTCCCGTGGAACGTTGACGCCGGCGCGACGCAGCCGGTAAACCAGCGCCGCTCCCGTGGCCCGCACCTACCCGAAGGACCAGGTGCTCCGGATGTACCGGAGCATGTACCTCATCCGCCGCTTCGAGGAGCGGTGCGCGCAGGCCTACGGGCAGGGGAAGATCAACGGCTTCTGCCATCTCTACATCGGGCAGGAGGCGGTCGCCGCCGGCGTCACCGAGGCGCTCCACCCCACCGACTACATCCTCTCCGCCTACCGGGACCACGGCTACGCGCTCACCCGGGGGGCCGACCCGGGCATGGTGCTGGCCGAGCTCTTCGGCCGTGCCACCGGGTACAGCAAGGGCAAGGGCGGCTCGATGCACATCTACGACATCGAGCACCACGTGCTCGGCGGGTACGGCATCGTCGGGGGGCAGATCCCGCTGGCCGCCGGGACGGCCTTCGCCTCCCGGTACCGCAACGAGGATCGGATCACCGTCTGCTACTTCGGGGAGGCGGCCGCCAACCAGGGGAGCTTCCACGAGACGCTGAACATGGCCGGGAAGTGGAAGCTGCCGGTCATCTTCCTCTGCGAGAACAACCGCTACGGGATGGGCACGGCCATGGACCGCGTCTCGGCGGTGCCCGAGGTCCACAGGCGCGCCGTGGCCTACAAGATCCGCGGCGAGCCGGTGGACGGCCGCGACATCCTCCAGGTGTACGAGGCGGTGAAGGACTGCGCCGCCCACTGCCGCGCCGGGAAGGGCCCGGTCCTCCTCGAGGCGAACACCTACCGCTACCGCGGCCACTCCATGTCCGACGCCGCCACCTACCGGAGCAAGGAGGAGGTGGAGGCGGAGCGGAAGGCAGATCCCATCCCCAAGCTGCGGGCCTGGGCGCTGGGCGGCAAGGTGGCGGGCGAGGCCGATTTCGACGGCATCGAGGCCGAGGTGAAGGCCACCGTCGACGCCGCGGTGAGGTTCGCCGACGCCTCGCCCGAGCCCGCGGTGGAAGAGGTGTGGACCGACCACCTGGTCGAGCCCGGGGAGCGGGACGTGCCGCCCCGGGAGCGGGTGCACGGGGTGAAGGTGGAGTGGCCGAGCCACCCCAGCGGGCAGGAGCTCCGCGTCACCTGGGAGCTCGAGCCTCACACCCGGGTGGACGAGGGCGAGCCTACCCCCGGCCTGCGCCGGCGGGCCTAGCGAGCACGACGAGAGATTGAGGGACGATGGCGGAGATCGCGTGGCGTGAAGCGCTGAACCAGGCGCTGGCCGAGGAGATGGAGCGGGACGCGAACGTCTTCCTCATGGGCGAGGAGGTGGCGCGCTACGACGGCGCCTACAAGGTCTCGCAGGGCCTCCTGGCCCGGTTCGGGAGCGCCCGGGTGGTGGACGCACCGATCAGCGAGCTCGGCTTCGCCGGGCTCGGGGTGGGGGCGGCCATGGTCGGGCTCCGGCCGGTCATCGAGATGATGACCTGGAACTTCGCCATCCTGGCCATGGACCAGATCGTCAACAACGCGGCCAAGGTCCGGCAGATGTCCGGGGGCCAGCTGCGCTGCCCCATCGTCTTCCGCGGCCCGAACGGTGCCGGCGGGCGGCTCGCCGCCCAGCACAGCCAGGCGCTGGAGGCGAACTACGCCCATTTCCCGGGGCTGAAGGTGGTCGCCCCGTCGACACCGGCCGACGCCAAGGGGCTGCTCAAGGCGTCGATCCGCGACGACAACCCGGTCATCTTCCTCGAGGCCGAGCTGCTCTACGGGGTGAAGGGCGAGGTGGCCGCGGGCGAGCACCTCCTTCCCCTGGGGAAGGCCGATCTCAAGCGGCGGGGTCCGGACTGCACGCTCATCACCTGGTCCCGGGCCTACCATGCAGTCGAGGAGGCGGCGGCGCGGCTGGAGGCGGAGGGAATCCGCGTCGACCTGCTCGACCTGCGGACCCTCAAGCCCCTGGACGAGCAGTCCATCCTCGCCTCGGTGCAGAGGACCAACCGGGCGGTGGTCGTGGAGGAGGGGTGGAGCTTCTGCGGCGTCGGCGCCCAGGTGGTCGACCTCATCCAGTCCCAGGCCTTCGATTTCCTCGACGCGCCGGTGGGGAGGGTGACCGGGCTGGACGTGAACCGGAGCTACGCGGCGGTGCTCGAGCGGGCGGCGGAGGTGAACGCCGACCGGGTCGTCGCCGCGGTGAAGAAGGCGATGTACCGGGAGGAAGGCTGATGGCCACTCCGATTCCGCTCCCGGCGCTCTCCCCGACGATGAAGGAGGGGAAGATCCTCAAGTGGCTGAAGAACGAGGGAGACAAGGTCTCCTCCGGCGAGGCCATCGCCGAGGTGGAGACGGACAAGTCCAACCTCGAGGTGGAGGCCTACGACGACGGGGTGCTCCTGAAAATCGTCGTCGCCGCCGGCGAGATGGCCGCGGTCGGCGCGCCCATTGCCGTCCTCGGCGCGAAGGGCGAGACGGTCGACCTCGCCTCGCTGGCTCCGGCCACGCCGGCGGCCGTGCCCGCTCCCCCGGCGGGAGCTCCCAGGCCGGCCGAGTCGCCGGCTGCCGCGCCGCCTCGGGCGGCCGCTCCTCCAGCGCTCCCGGCCGCTCCGGCCCGCGCGCCCGCGCCGGTGGTGCCGCTCCGTCCTCCGGCGGCGGCGGGCGGAGATGGGCGGCTCCGGGCCTCGCCGCTGGCCAGGAAGATGGCCCAGGAGGCGGGAGTGGACCTGGGGGCGGTTCACGGCTCCGGCCCCCGGGGGCGCATCGTCAAGCGCGACGTCCAGGCGGCGATGAGCGGACCGCGGGCGCCGGTCTTCGTCCCCGGGGTCCGTCCCGAGCCGGACATCGTGCCCCTGAGCTCGATGCGCAAGGTCATCGCCCAGCGGATGGCCGAGGTGAAGCCCGGCGTGCCGCACTTCTACCTCTCCATCGAGGTGGACATGGAGGCGGTGGTGGCCGTGCGCGAGGAGGCCAAGGCGGCGGAGGTCAAGGTCTCGGTCAACGACTTCATCCTCAAGGCGGCGGCGCTGGCGCTGCACCGGGTCCCGAAGGTGAACGTCTCCCTCCAGGGGGACCGCATCCTCCAGTTCCACACCGCCGACGTGGGGATCGCGGTGGCCATCGAGGACGGACTGATCACTCCGGTGGTCCGGGATGCGGACCAGAAATCGATCGGCCAGCTCGCCGCCGAGGCCCGGGAGCTGGCCGAGCGCGCCCGCCGCAAGGCGCTGCGGCCCGAGGAGTACAGCGGCGGCTCGGTGACCGTGTCCAACCTCGGGATGTACGGGGTGGACGCCTTCATCGCGGTGATCAACCCGCCCCAGGCGTCGATCCTCGCCGTGGGCACGGTGGCCGAACGGGTGGTGGCCCGCGGCGGGCAGCCGGTGGTCCGCAAGACGATGACCATGACCTTCTCCGGCGACCACCGAGTGGGGGATGGGGCGCTCGGTGCGCAGTATCTCCAGGAGGTCAAGGAGCTGCTCGAGCACCCGGTGCGGCTGCTCTTCTAGGGACCGTGACCGAGCCCGCCCGGATCCAGCCGTCGGCGCCGCCCGCCCCCGGGCCCGCGCCACGGGTGTGCGTCATCGGCGCCGGGCCGTCCGGGATCGGCGCCGCCAAGGCGCTGCTCGCCGCCGGATTCGAGGTGGTGGTCTACGAGCGAAACCAGGAGGTGGGCGGCAACTGGATCTTCACGCCCGGGCCGAGCCACTCCTCGGTCTTCGAGACCACCCACATCATCTCCTCCAAGGCGCTCTCCCAGTACGAGGACTTCCCCATGCCGGCCGACTACCCGGACTACCCGGGGCACGCGCAGCTCAAGGCCTACTTCCAGGCCTACGCTGCGCACTTCGGTGTGCTGCCGCGGATCCGCTTCGGGGTCGAGGTCCGGTCCGCCGCGCCGCTCGCCGGCGGCGGCTGGGAGCTGACCCTGGGCGACGGGAGGGTGGAGCGCTTCACCCACCTCTGCGTCGCCACCGGGCACCACTGGAAGCCGCGCCTGCCCAGCTACCCGGGCCACTACTCCGGCCGGCTGATCCACAGCCACGACTTCAAGTCGGCCACGCCGTTCACGGGTCAGCGGGTCCTGGTCGTCGGGGGAGGGAACTCCGCCTGCGACATCGCCGTGGAGACGGGCCGGGTCTCGGAGCGGACCTGCATCAGCATGCGGCGGGGCTACTGGTTCATTCCCAAGTTCCTGATGGGCCTTCCCACCGACGTGCTCCATGCCCGGCTCCTGCGCAAGCTCCCGAAGGCCATTCGCCAGACGGCGATGAAGCTCACCCTGCGCCTCATCCAGGGGAAGAACGCCGCCTACGGGCTCCCCGAGCCGGAGCACGGGCCGATGGAGGCGCATCCCACCATCAACTCCGAGCTCCTCTACTTCATCCGCCACGGCCAGATTCACCCCAAGCCGGACATCCAGCGCTGGGACGGGAAGCGGGTCGCCTTCGTCGACGGGACGGCGGAGGAGTTCGACGTCATCATCGCCGCCACCGGCTTCGAGACCTCCTACCCCTACCTGCCGGGCGAGGTGGGCGACTACTCCGGGGCCGAGGTGCCCCTCTACCTGAAGCTCTTCCACCCCCGATTCCCGGACCTCTTCTTCATCGGCCTCTTCCAGCCGCTCGGCTGCATCTGGCCGCTGGCCGACCACCAGGGCCAGCTCGTGGCGCGGGCCATCCGCGGTGAATGGAAGCGCCCGGCCGACATCGACTCCGCCATCCGCCGCGAGATCGACCATCCCGACTACGCCTTCAGCAAGACGCCGAAGCACGCGGTGGAGGTGGACTACCACGAGTACCGCAAGCGGCTCCGCAAGGAGATCGCCGGGCGACGTGCCTTCTGACCGGGAGCGGGGCGAGCGGCAGGGTCAGGCGCTGGCCCGCTCGGCCTCGATGCTGCTGGCCGCGCCTGCCTGCGCCGGGAAGCGGAGGGTGAGGGTGGTGCCCCGGGCCCGGGCGCTGGCCACGTCGATGCGGCCGCCGTGGCGCTGGACCACCCCGTAGGCCAGGGTGAGGCCGAGGCCCACCGACTTTCCGCCCCCGCGGGTGGTGAAGAAGGGCTCGAAGATGCGAGGGAGGGCGGCGGCGGCGATGCCCTCGCCCCTGTCCTCGACCTCGACCACCACCTCGCCGCCCTCGTCGCGGGTGCGCACGTGGATGGGCCCGGCCGGGCAGGCCTGGCGGGCATTGCGGAGAACGGCACAGAGCGCCTGGTCGAGCTGCAGCGGTGAGCCGGAGAGCCGTCGCCGTGCGGCCAGGGCCACCTGGACCGCGCCGGGAGTCATGTGCTGGAGCTCGGCGCGAACGGCGCGCGACACGCTGGCATTGACGTCGACCGCCTCCATCCTTCCCAGGTCCTGCCGCGCCAGCTCGCGCAGCCCCCGGACGATGCCCGAGATGCGCTGGGCGCCCTCCAGGGCCTCGGACACGGCCTCCAGACCCTCCGCCGCCTGCTCGCGGACCTCCACCTCGGCCAGCGCCCGGACCGCATCGGCCGGAGCATTCCGACCGCAGAGGCGGGCCGCCCGCTCCACCGCCTCGGCGCTGCCCTCCAGTTCCCGCAGCGTGGTCTGCAGCGACTGGAGATTGGCGATGACGTAGCCGAGGGGATTGTTGATCTCCTGCGAGGCGCCGCTGGCCAGCTGCCCCACCGACGCCAGACGCTCGGTGGACCGGAGGCGCTCCTCGAGGGCCCGCTGGCCGGTCACCTCCTGGTAGTGGATGACCCGGCGCCCGTCCTCGCCTTCCTCGGAGAGACGGAAGGCGCTGGCGCGAAAGCGCCGCCCCCCGGGCATGGACAGCTCGGCCGCGGCTCCCGGCGCCGCGTCCGGGCCGAGCGGACAGGCGGGGCAGGGAGCGTCCCGGCCGGCGAAGAGGGCATGGCAGGTCTGGCCGACCACCTCGCGCACGTCGCGGCCCACCGCGTCGGCGTAGGCCAGGTTCGCACGGCGGACGACGAGGCCCTCCTGCAACACGATGGGCTCGGTGATGGCGTCGAAGGTCCGCTCCCATTCCCGCTTCGCCCGGACCACCAGCTCGGTGCGCTCCTCGACCTTGCGCTCCAGCGCGGCGTTGGCGGCCAGGACCTCCGCCCGGGCCTCCCGGAGCCGCTCGGTGAGCTGGGCGTTGGCCACCGCCACCGCCACCTGGGCCGCCCAGGCCTCGAGACGGTGCAGGGTGGCGTCGGCGAACCCGGGGAGCCCCGGCCGGCGGACCAGCTCCAGCGCTCCCACGCAGGAGGCCCCCCGGACCAGCGGAAGGGCGAGCAGCGCCCCGGGTTCCTCCCCGGTGCGGCGCGCGACGGCATCGACGGCCTCGACCGGCGCGTCGCCCTCGGCGTGCACCAGTGGGACCAGGTCGCGGACGGCCAGCTCGGCCAGGCCCACCGCGCGCTCGTCGAGGGGCTCTGGCTCGGGCGGGTCCACCGCCGCCAGCCCCAGCCCACCGCCGGCATCCGCCAGCCACACCGTCGCCCGGTCCGCCTGGGCCAGCGCGCGCGCCCGGACCACGGTGTCGCGGAGGATCTCCGCCAGGTCGGCCAGCGTGTGCAGACCCTGCACCGCGTCGGCGAAGCGCTCCGCGTCCTCCAGACGCTCGGCCAGCGTCGGACCCGCGGCGATGCCCCGCGCCGCGCGGCGCTCGGCCTGGGCATGCTCCACCGCGAGGACCAGGGCGCCGAGGTGGTGGACGGCATGAACGCCGGCGGGGAGCGCGGCCGGGGCGGGCAGGTCGCCCAGGTAGAGGACGGTGGCCGCCCCGGCGGCGCTCAGCCGGGAGACGAGCAGCCGCCAGTTGGGCACCGGCTCGCAGACGACGGTGTCCGCCGCCCCGCCTCCCACCTGCCGGAGCGCCTCGGTCGGCGTCACGTGCCGGACCTCGAGGCCGGCCTCGGTCAGGGTGGCGAGCAGCTCCGCATCCGGAGAGACGGTGGAGACGACCAGGGCGGGGAGGGCGGGGGCCATGGCAGGTCGGGCCCGGCTTCAGCCGAAGGCGAGGGTCGCCCGGTCGTCCAGGTCGACGAGGAGCGCGCCGCTCTCGTCGCGGAGGAGGTCCCGCAGTCCCGGATGGGCGCGTTCCAGGCGGGCGAGCATGCGGCGCTGCTGCTCGACGGTGGCGAGCAGCTGCCGGTTGGCGCGCTCCAGCGCGATCCGGTCGAAGGCCAGGTGGAGCGCCACCTTGAGCTCGGCATCGTCCCAGGGCTTGGTGAGGAAGCGGTAGATCTCCCCGTCGTTGATCGCCTCCACTGCGGTGGAGACCTCGGCGTGGCCGGTGAGCATGATGCGCACCACCTCCGGGTGCAGGGCCCGCACCTCCTTGAGGAAGTCGAGCCCGCTCCGGTTGGGCATGAGCTGATCGGAGAGCACCACGTCCACGCGGGCCTGGCGCAGGACGGCGAGCGCCTCGCTCGGCTCGGAGGCGCTGAGGACGGTGTAGCCCTCCCGGCGCAGCGTGCGGCGGAGCGCGTTCACCACGTTCTCCTCGTCGTCGACGACGAGCACGGTCCTCGGGTCAGGGTTCATGGTCCCCCTCGACCAGGGCAAGGGGTGGGCCAGCCAGGACCCCAGGGGCGACGCGGGGTTGCAGGCTCATCCCCCGGGTCCGGGGAGCGTGCCCGGGGTGCCGCCGACCCGTGAAGGACGGTTCCCTGGGGTCAGGGGCGCGCCCGCACCACCGTCTCGACCAGGTGGGCCAGGGCCGCGTCGGGGTCCTCGCACAGCCCGGCGTGCACCGGGGAGGTCTGGACGACGGTGCTCCGGGGCGAGGTGACCCAGTGGAAGCGCTCGGTGGGCGAGAGGCCGCCGAGCGGTCCGGCGGCCGGGCCACCGTCGCACACCCGGGCGAAGGCCTCGAGGTGGGCCCGCACGGCCTCCAGGTCCACGTCGGGAGCCAGCGCCAGGAGGCGCCGCTCGTCGAGGGCGAAGCGGGCCCGGAGGAAGTCGCGCCCGCGGCAGTGCACCACCACGCCGGCATTGACGAACTCCTCGCGCTCCACGCGCGGGACCACGCGCACCACGGCGTAGTCGAAGGCCTCACGCCCGGGCACGGATGGCCTCTCCGAGGAAGCGCTCGGCGGCGCCCAGGCGCCGGACGAGGAAGTCGCGGTAGGCGGCGCGCTGGCGCTCCGCTCGCTCCAGGCCCGGCTCGGCCGGGAGCCAGGCCTCCGGGATCTGACCGAGGACGTGGTCCAGGAGCGCCGGCGTCCAGCGGGTGCGGAGGAGCCCGGCCATGGCCTCGAGCTCGGAGGCCCAGGCGAGGAGCACGTGGTCGCGGATGGCCGGGAACGCCGACTCGGCCTTGCTCGCCGCCTCCGCCCAGGCGTGGTGGACGTAGAGCGCCGCTCCGTGGTCGATGCACCAGAGCCGGCGGTGCCAGCTGAGGAGGTTCGGGTTCCTCGCCGTGCGGTCGACGTTGAGCAGCGCGGCATCGAGCGCCACCACCCGGGAGGCGACGCTCGCCTCCGGGGCCGGGTCGGCGAGCGGATCGAAGGTCAGCGCCCCGGGAAGGAAATCCACACCGAGGTTGAGGCCGGCGCTGGCCCGGAGCAGATCCCGGATCTCACCGTCGGGCTCGGTCCGCCCGAGGGCCGGGTCGACCTCGATGAACACGACCTCCGGGACGTGGAGGTCGAGCGAGCGGGCCAGCTCTCCCACCACCCACTCCGCCACCAGCGCCCGGGGGCCCTGGCCGGCTCCCCGGAACTTGGTCACGTACAGGCCGTCGTCGTCGGCCTCGACGATGGCCGGCAGCGAGCCGCCCTCGCGCAGGGGCGTCACGTAGCGGGTGGCGTTCACCGTCCGGGGCATCGCGGGCCGGCCCCCGAGCTTACCCTCGCCCGCGCGAGCGGTCAGAGTGCCCGGGGAAGGGCTACTGTTTCACGCCGGCCATCAGCGTGGCCTGCTCGGCATCCCGCATGCGCGCATACGCCTCCTGGAGCGCAGCCAGGATGGGCTCGACGCGGTGGAAGTCCTTCTCGTTGCGGCGGTAGGCGACGCGCTGGGCGGGCGTGCTGAGGAAGCCGGCCGCGGTGCAGCGGGCGGCGTCTCGGCCGGCCAGCTCGCCGGACTCGAGGAGACGTGCCACGGCGGCCGCGCCCTCCGCCGTCCTGCGCCGGTAGAGCGCGATGTCCGCGCCGCGCGCCGAGCGCCGGTAGGCGTTCCAGGCATCGAGGACGGAGATGGCTTCGCGGTCGACACTGACCAGCTTCTGGTGCCGGGCCGCGCACCAGGGAGCGCTCAGGGTGGGCTCCTCGGCCGCGGCGACCGTGGTCGAAAGCACCGACACCGCGACGAGTAGCCGCATGCCGCGGGTGCAGCAAGCCGCGCGCCGGATCGAGCCCCAGAATTCCCGCGGAGTTGCGAAGCGAGGGATGGGTCACAGGCCGGCGCCGCCCGATTTCCGGGTGGTGGGCGACCCTGGGCGCTCGGGTCCAGTGGGACCTCCGCCGGGAAGCATGCAGTGGAGCGTGTGCGGCAGGGGGCCAGCCAGCGCATGGCCGGGGTGCGGGAACCGGGAACCGCGCGAGAATGACGAACGGCGACGCCCGTCACGGACCGTCGGCACCGCTGTGGTCGGTCCTTGCCTCCAACGAGGAAGCCCGGCACGCTCCCATCATCCAGGGGGGAGTGCATGGACTGCCAGAATCACGCGGGTGTCCAGGCAGTGGAGGCGTGCTCCGGTTGTGCGGAGTCTTTCTGCGACGACTGCCTCGTCACCATCAAGAACATGCGCTACTGCGGTGAGTGCAAGGGGATGGCGATTCCGCCGTCGGCCGGTCTCCCCGTACAGCAGCCGTGCGGTGAAGCCAACGACGCCCTCAAGCTGGCCATCGTTGGCATCTTCTGCTTCGGAATCGTCCTCGAGCCGCTCGCTCTCGCCAAGGCGATCAAGGCGAAGCAGCGCATGCGCGGGGATCCGACGTTGACTGGCAGTGGCAAGGCGACCGCGGCCGTGGTCATCGCCTGCTTTGCGCTGACCCTGTGGGTCATGGGCATCCTTGCCAAACTGAAGTGAAAGGGGGGGACGTGGAACCTACGGCCCAGAACATCTCCCGCTGTTACGCCCACCCGGCCGTCGCAGCAGTCGGTGCATGCGAGCGGTGCAGCAGGCCTCTCTGCAACACCTGCGCTTTCTCCTACAGCGCACGGGCCGAGGGGAGTCGGGACGACTCGCTGGTGAAGCGTGTCCTCCGCTTCTGCCCCGACTGCATGCTGGCCGGCGCCGGGCAGGCGAAGCGCGGCTCGCTGGCGTACGCGGTGGGATCGGTGGGCTGCCTCCTCGCCTCCGTGGTGCTCTTCGTAGGCGGTTTCGCCATGCAGCGGCTGGGGACCATCGATCTCACCCACGACAAGGTCGCCGGAGGCCTCTTCGGCGGGTTGCTCTATGCCTCCTCGCTGGGGGGAATCAGCCTGGCGCTCATCGGGCGGGAACGGTCGCGGCATACCGGCTCGCCGCTGGCGCTGATCGGCATCGTCGGAAACGGCCTGGCCCTCGCTCTGATGGTCATCATGAGCTTCTTCGGGAGATAGGGGACGGATCGATGCCCATGATCACCATCGAGGTATGGGACGCGACGGGGAGCAAGCGACAGCTGGTCGAGCTTCCTGACGACGCTGCGGTCAACCGGATCCTGGTCGTCCTCATCGAGAAAATGAAGCTGCCGGAGCAGAGCCCGGACGGACAGCGCATGAGCTACAAGTTCCACCACAAGAATTCGGGCCGGCAGCTGCTCGACACCCAGACGCTGGCGCAGGCCGGAGTGCGCCCCGGCGACGTGCTCCGCCTCCAGCCCGAGATCACCGCCGGAAGGGAAGGCTGACGTGGAAGCGGAGGACCGCTTCGCGCGTTTCGGACTCATCGAGTGGTGGGAGCAGGCTCGGCTTTCCGCGGCGCGGGTGGCGGTCATCGGGGCAGGCGCCCTGGGGAACGAGGTGATCAAGAACCTGGCGCTGCTCGGGGTAGGGCGGCTGGTGGTCGTGGACCTGGACGCCGTCGAGACCTCCAATCTCTCTCGCGCCGTGCTGTTTCGAGCGTCGGATGCCGGCAAGCCAAAGGCCGGGGTGGCAGTCGGCGCCGCGCGCGCCATCTACCCGGCGCTGCTCGGCGTGGGACTGGCGCGGGACGTGGTCCACGGCATCGGCATGGGGTTGTTCCGCTGGGCAGAGGTGGTCGTTGGTGCTCTCGACAACCGCGAGGCGCGCCTGACGGTGAACCGGCTCTGCTACCGGGTCGGCACACCCTGGATCGATGGTGCCATCGAGACGCTCTCCGGGGTGGCACGGGTGTTCGTTCCCCCGGACGGTGCCTGTTACGAGTGCACGATGAGTGAGCGGGACTGGGAGCTGCTGGCCCAGCGCCACTCCTGCAGCCTGCTGAACCGGACCCTGACCGCATTCGGCAACGTGCCGACCACACCCACCACGGCGTCGGTGATTGCCGGGATCCAATGTCAGGAGGCGGTGAAGCTTCTGCACCGGCGGCCTTCCGCGCTGGCCGGAGGGGGATTCATCTTCGATGGGCTGGAGCACGGGTCGTACGTGGTGAGCTACGGGCGCCATCCCGAGTGCCTGAGCCACGAGCCGATGGAGCGGGTGATCGACACCAACGGATCGGTGGCCACGGTGACCGGACGGGAGGCGCTTGGCTGGGCGCGCAGCGCGCTCGGCCCGCGAGCGAAGCTGGTCTTCCCCCGGGAGCTCCTGCACGCACTCGAGTGTCCCAGCTGCGGCGCGAGCGAGCAGGTGCTGCGCCCGCTGCAGTCGGTGACCGAGGACGAGGCCCGCTGCCGAGCCTGCGGAGCGCGCCGAGCCCCCCAGCTCTTCCATTCGCTCGATGGCAGCGAGGACTTCCTCGAGCTCAGCCTGGCCGCGCTCGGTGTTCCGCCCTGGGACATCGTCATCGGGGCGCTGGACGACCGCATCTGCGGATTCGAGCTCGACGGAGACCGCCGCGAGGTCCTTGGCCCGTGCGCGGAAGAGACAGGAGGCGGCCGATGAGCACCACACCGGTGGGCGACGGCGGCAAGAAGTCGACCCGGGGCACCTTTCCCGGCGGCAATGTCGTGCCACAGCCCGGCGAGCTCCGCATCGCCATCGAAAAACGGGCTTACGCCGAGGTCATCGGACATGCGGTGCTGGAACCGGAGGTCGAGGTGTGCGGGGTGCTGGTGGGCCGGTTGCTCGAGGACGCCCACGGCGACTTCCTCCACATCACCGCCGCCATCCGGGGCGAAGCCGCCAAGCAGCAGGGGGCGCAGGTCACCTTCACGCACGAGACCTGGAACCACATCCACCGGGAGATGGACGAGCGCTACCCCGATGAGCAGATGGTGGGCTGGTACCACACGCACGGCGGGTTCGGGATCTTCCTGTCCGAGATGGACACCTTCATCCATCGGAACTTCTTCTCCGCCCCGTACCAGGTGGCCTACGTGTTCGATCCACTGGCCGGGTCGGAGGGCTTCTTCCACGCCTCGGACGGCAAGCTGGTGCTGGGCCAGCGGCACTGGGTGGGAAGCCGGGAGCGCCGGGTGGTGGTGCGGGAGCCAGGCGAGGCGCCCAGCCCTCCGCCGAGCGGGGGAGGTGGGAGCCCGGCGCAGCTGGGCGCCCTCGCCAGCGAGCTGCACAGGACGGCGCTGGCCCTGCAGGCGCTAGCCCATCGCCCGGTGGAGACCATCCCGCGGTGGGCATGGCCCGCCGGGCTGGTGCTGGCCGCGGCGCTGGGCTGGGCGCTCCTGGGCGGCCGGCTGCCCTTCGCGGTGCGGGCGGACAGCGACGTCCGTGATGCGCGCCTGCTCCTCGTCCTGCAACGGGAACCCAGCACCGGCCGGGCGGTGGGCATCGAGCTTCGGGAAGCCGTGCCGCAGGACGGGCCGGTCTACCGGGACGAGGCGGGACACCTGTACCTGGCGATCGAGGCTCGAGGCCCGGACGGAAGCGTGCTCCCCGGGCTGACCGCGATTCTCGGCCAGCCGGCAGCGGCGGCTCGAGCTCCGCCTCCCTCCCCTCCGGCCCCGGCCGGCGGGGTGGAGAAGCCAGCGGAGGCGACGGCGGGTCTCGCCCGGTGGCTTCCGGTCGCCGCGGCGGGCGGTGTGCTCGCCATCGCCGCGGGCGGCGCCGCGACCTGGTTCTTGCGCCGGAGGCGGCCTTCGTAGGGAGACGGACATGGAGCCAGCCAGCGCGGAGAAGATCATCATTCGCGACGAGGAGCTGCGGACCCCCCACGT
>Ga0187777_10001120_pt1 | contig 17403 bp, 18 predicted proteins | sample 1015_Q2_SP5_10_M_FD_132416 | JGI IMG/M metagenome (GOLD analysis project Ga0187777, IMG submission 132416) | Tropical peat soil microbial communities from peatlands in Department of Meta, Colombia - 1015_Q2_SP5_10_MG | ecosystem: Environmental > Terrestrial > Soil > Wetlands > Peat | place... | reverse complement strand
GACGTCGACCGCGCGGTCCAGGCGGCGAAGACGGCGCTCCCCGAATGGCTCGACACGACGCCCGGCGAGCGTGCCGAGTTCCTCCTCAGGCTCGCTGACGCGATCGACGAGCACGGCGACGAGCTCGCCGAGCTCGAGTCGAAGAACGTGGGCAAACCTTTGTCGTACGCGCGTGACGAGATGCCCGTCTGCTCCGACAACATCCGCTTCTTCGCAGGTGCCGCGCGCCTGCTCGAGGGCAAGGCGACGGGCGAGTACATGCGCGGCTACACGTCGATGCTTCGTCGCGAGCCGATCGGCATCGTCGGTGGGATCGCACCGTGGAACTACCCGCTGATGATGGCCGTCTGGAAGCTTGCGCCCGCGCTCGCGGCCGGGAACGTCCAGGTGCTGAAGCCTTCCGAGCAGACGCCGTTGACGACACTCCGTTTCGCCCAGCTCGCGGCGGCGATCCTCCCGGCCGGTGTCCTGAACGTGATCACCGGGGACGGCGTTCCTGCCGGCGAGGCGATCGTCAAGCATCCCGACGTCCGTCTCGTCTCGCTGACGGGCGACGTCGAGACCGGGAAGGTCATCGCCCGGACGGCGGCCGACAACCTCAAGCGCGTCCACCTCGAGCTCGGCGGCAAGGCTCCCGTCGTCGTGTTCGACGACGCGGACGCCGAGGCGGTCGCCGAGGCGGTCAAGCTCGCCGGCTACTGGAACTCCGGCCAGGACTGCACGGCCGCGTCGCGCGTCGTCGCCGGGCCGAAGATCTACGACAAGGTGATCGAGAACCTCGTGCCCGCCGTCGAGTCGCTGCACGTCGGCGATCCGGCGGAGGGCGACGAGATCGAGATGGGGCCGGTGATCTCGAAGTCGCAGCAGGAGCGCGTGCTCGGCTTCCTCGAGCGGGCGAAGAGCGCGACTGTCCTCACCGGCGGCGACACGAACGGCTCACGCGGCTTCTTCGTCAAGCCGACCGTGATCACGGACGTCGGCCAGGAGGACGAGATCGTCCAGCGCGAGGTGTTCGGCCCGGTCGTGACCGTGCAGCGCTTCACGGACGACGACGAGGCGATCGCGTGGGCGAACGACGTCCGCTACGGACTCGCCGCGTCCGTCTGGACCCGCGACGTAGGACGTGCGCTCAATGCGGCGCGCAAGATGCAGTTCGGCACGGTCTGGATCAACGACCACATCCCGCTGGTCAGCGAGATGCCGCACGGCGGTTTCAAGCAGTCCGGGTACGGCAAGGACCTGTCTGCGTACTCGCTGGAGGACTACACGCAGATCAAGCACGTCATGGCAAAGATCGACTAGGAGTTGGTTGCGAAGGCCGGCCGAGCCGGCCTTCGCGTCGATCCCGCGCATGCGGTGACGCTTACGCAACGGTGTCTGACACCGGGAGTGTCTCCGCCGTTGCGCACCGATCCGCTTAGCACGCGTGGCCGGCATCGCTTCGTGACGCGGACGACACATCCGCGACACGGTGTCTGACACCGGCCTTAGACGCCGGTGACGCCGGCCCGGCCCGGGCCGAGGCGCCGGCCGATGATCGCCTCCGCGACGTCGCTGCTCGCCGCGAACCCCGTCACCGCCGGGACGAACGCGTCCCGATCGAGGGAGAGCAGCACTCCGTCCGACGTCGCACGCGCGCCGGCCGTACGGGGCACGTCGCGCAGGAGGGCGATCTCGCCGAACGCGTCACCAGGGCCGAGAACCCGCGCGGGCCGTCCATCGACCATGATCTCGATCTGGCCGGACTCAACCAGGTAGAACCTGTCCCCCTCGTCTCCCTGGTCGAAGATCGTCTCGAGCGCGGTGAACGGCCGCTCCTCGACGTGCGCGGCGAGCTCCTCGAGCGTCGCTTCGGGAAGCGGCGCGAAGATGGCGTTGGAGCGCAGGAGCCCGAGGCGCAGCACCGGCACCGTCGCGCTCCGGTCGATCGAGACGAGCATCGGCCACGACGGAAGAACCAGCGCAGGCAGCAGGATCCCGGTGGCGACCAGTGCACCGCGCGTCCCCAGCCAGTCCAGCAGGTGCGGCGCGAGCAACGCCCCAGCCGCAGTCGCGAAGAGGAGGAAACTCTCGAGGACCCCGAAGACGCGCGCCACCACCTCGTCCGGAGCGGAGCGCTGGAGCAGGGTGATGCCCGAGACGTCGGCCAGCGTGCAGCCGACCCCGACGATCCCGAGCAGCACGAGCGCAGCCACCTCGTTCGACCAGACCGCCACGAGCGCGATCGGCAAGCCCCACAGGAAGATCCCCACCCCGAAATCCGTGGCCAGGCGCTTGCGTCCGACGAGCCCCGCGGCCACGACGGCGCCGAGCAGCGCGCCGACGCCGATCGAGGCGTTGAGGAGACCGACGCCTGCGTTCCCGATGTCGAGCAGCTCCAGTGCGACCACCGCGATCAGGACGTTCAGAATCCCGTCGACGAAGCACTGCGCCGAGAAGAGGCCGACGAGCAGCGTGAGCCGACGCTCGCCGAAGATCGTCCGCGCTCCGGCGAGCAGCTCGTCGCGGACCGTGTGGGTGTCCGCGTGCGCGCGGGCGGGGCGGGCCTCGTCCACCGGGACGCGGATCGAGATGACCAGCGCCATCGACCAGACGAAGGCGCCTGCCATCGTGAAGAAGACGACGGCTGCACCGGCCGCCGCGAGCAGGAGCGCTCCGAGTGCGGGGCCGGCGAACATGCCGACGCTCCCGATCGTGCTCGAGACGACGTTCGCCGCCGTCAGCTCCTCCGGCGTCCGCGCGAGGGCCGGCGTCAGCCCGGCCTCCGCCATGCGGAACGGCGTCGACGACATCGAGATCAGGGCGGCGATGACGTAGACGATGGGGGCAGGCGCTCCCGAAACCGCTGCGACGCCGGCCCCGACGAGCAGGATCGCCCGCGTCCCGTCCGAGGCGACCATGACCAGGCGACGGTCGAAGCGGTCGGCGACGACTCCCGCGAAAGGGGCGACGATGCCAGCACCGATCCAGCGGGCCGCTCCGACGATGCCGACAGCCCTCGCGCCGCCGTGGTCGTAGGCGAAGACGATGACCGCGATCGCGTACGCCCAGGTGCCGACGATCGAGCCCGCCCAGGCGAGCTGAAGCCGCCGCAGGCCTGGGTTCGCGAAGACGTCCCTGAACGCCGCCAGGGACTCCCGCATCCTGCCGCCCAGGCCGCCCACGGAAGGAGAATCGCACCCGGGTTGAGTATTTGCAGGTCAACGGGGAAGATTCGGGTGGGGTCACCCGTCTAGAGAGCGTCATCGCAAGACCTTCCGGAAGGAGGACGCAGTGCCAAGGCATCAGCACGAGGAGGAGGAGGGCCAGGACGTGACGGCCCACAGTGGTCATCCGGGTAACCCGCATCCGGGTAACCCGCATCCGGGCGCCCACACCGAGCCGCAGTCCGACGACGACGGCGGCGACGAGGTAGAGGCCCACGGCCCGCATCCCGCGAGCCCGCATCCCGCGAGCCCGCATCCCGCGTAGAGATTCGAATCCCGGGATTCCGACGAGCCCGGCCGCGCCGGGCTCGTCCCGTCTCTAGAGCAGCTCTTCGAGCGCCGCGAGGATCGCGAGGATCGGCGCCCGCACGTCCTCGTCGAGATCGTCGCGCTCCAGCGCCGTCGCGAGTCGCGACAACGCTCCCGCCTCACCGGAGGTATCGAGCGCAGCGTGTGCCTGGCGCGCACGCCGGAGGAGGTCGAGGGCGATCGCGGCCTGGTTCGCGAACAGGCCGAGCAGCTCCATCTCGGCGAGCGTGAACCGCTCGTGCGAGGCGCGGTCGAGCACCTCGAGCACCCCGACCGCAGCCTCGCCGTGGAGCAGGGGCACGGCCATCAGGCTCTTCGGGACGAAGCCGGTGCTCTCGGCCGCCTCGCGTCCGAACCGGGGGTCCTTGCCCACGTCCTCGAGCACGAGCGGCTGCCGTGTCACGAGCACCCAGCCCGCGATCCCGGTGCTCGAGGGGAACCGCTGACCGATGAGCGTCTCGGCGCCCTGACCCGTCACCGCCGCGAACACGAGCTCGTCCGTCTCCTCGTCGAGCATGAACACGGACGACGCCTCCGCGCGGAAGATTGCACGGGCGACCTCGACGACGGACTGCAGCAGCGCACGGTAGTCCTCCTCTGCTCCGAGGACACCGGCGGCAACGGCCGAGCGGAGGTCGCCGCTCACGCCCCGGCTCCGACGTTCGTCGCCGTCAGGTAGAGGACGCTCTTCAGCTGGAAGGGAGTGAGCTCTGGGTGCTTGCTGAGCACGAGCGCCGCGATGCCTGCGATGTGCGGCGTCGCGAAGCTGTTCCCCGTGGACATGAGCGTTCCGCCGCCCATCCACGCGACCTCGACGTCGACGCCGCGCGCGAAGAACTCGACCGGCGGCTGCGGGTTGTAGAAGAAGGTGTACGGGTCGCGCTGTTCGTGACTCCCGACGGAGATCACGCTCGAGAACCGCCACGGATAGCTCTCCACCGGCATGTTGTGGGCCGAGGCGACGAGGATCGTGCGCCGGAAGTAGGCGCTGTCGGCCAGCTCGTGCAGCAGACCGGCGAACTTCTGCTTGGTCGTTGAGAGGCTCATGTTGACGACGTCGTAGCCCTGCTCGATCGCCCAGCGTAACCCGGCGAGCAGCACCGAGCCGCTGCCCGTGTAGCCGGCGCCGAGCACGCGGACGCTGACGAGCTCGCACTTCGGCGCGAACGAGCGAACGACCCCGGCGCAGGCCGTGCCGTGGCCACAGAGATCTCCGTCCGTATCCTCGCCGACGACCACGTCGTCGCCGTCGAGGGAGATCACGACCGAACGGTCGATCCGTCCGACCAGCGGATGGTCGGGCTCGACGCCGCTGTCCAGGATGCAGACCTTCACGCCCCTGCCGTCTGCCCCACCCCACGCCCAGTCACGCGTGACGCGCTCTGGCCACTCGGAGGGAAGCTCGATGGTGCCGGTGGCGTCCGAGGGCAGACTCCAGGCGGGCAGTGCCCCCTCGCTCACGTCGTGACCTCCATCGTCGAAGGGTATGGCCTGACGGAGTCACGTTCCAGGTGGAAGAAAGCAGCCCGCTCGTCCGTCGAGAGGGCATGAACACGAACATGCACCTGCACCAGGAGCTCGTCCGGCAGCATCAGGCGACGCTGCTGCGCGAGGGGAAGACCGAGCGGATGGCCCGCTCGATCGCCGCCGCGAGCGACGGCGCCCAGTCGCGGCGGCAGCTCAGCTGGGTACGGCGCCTGGCTCTGCGGCCGGCGTACCGCGGCGTCTAGCGCGACCGGTCAGGCAGCCGGAGCTTCCGGCCGGTTCGCGCCGAGCTGCTTCGTCCACCACTCGGCCTCGCGGCGCTCGAACTCGTCCTGCCACTGGGCGACGTAGCCCGAGAGTGCACTCTCTCGCGCCTCGATGTCCGCGCGCATCGCTTCCTCGATGCGCTCGCGCTCCTCGAGCCGCTGCTCGCGCACCTCGAACTCGGCCTCGAGCTGCGCCTCGCGGAGGTTGATCGAGAGCTCGCGCTCCTCGAACTCGCGCGCCCGGTCGAGGAGGGACTGCTCGCGCTGACCGAGCCGCTCCTCCTGGCTGTTGTACCTCGACATCGCCGACGAGGCGAGTGACTCGGCCTTCTGGAGCCGCGCCTCTCTCGCCGCGATCTCTTCCTCGCGGGCGCGCAGCCTGCGCTCGGCGAGATCGTCGACCTTCGACAGCTGGTCGTGTTCGACCTCGCGCCTCAGCGATGCCTCCTGGCGGTGGAGCTCGGCCTCGCGGGCGATCAGGTACGCCTCCCGCTCGTCGAGGTCCCGCAGCCGCCCGGCGAACTCCTCCGCGGCTCGCTCGCGTCCGTCGTCCTCGCGCTGGAGCTCGTCGCCACGTGACTCGAGCTGGGCCTCGAGCTGCTTGAGCTCGAGCTCGCGCTGGTCGAGCTGCTTGGCACGCGCCTGGACGAGCTCCTCGCCGGGCGGGCGCATCGTCGCAATCTCCTCTTCGCGCTTCGTGAGCATCTCCGCCTGGGCGGCGAGCTTCTCGCGCATCTCCTTGAGCTCCTGATCCTCTGACTCGAGCGCCTCCTGGCGCGCGCGCAGCTCGTCCGCCGTCTCGCTGACCTCGCGCTCACGCCGGTCGACCTCGTCGCGTGCGACAGCGCGCTGGTCGAGTCGCTTGGCGCGCTCGCGGAGGTCGGTCTCGAACTCGTTCAGCTCGAGCTCGCGGGCATCGAGCTGCTTCGCGCGGGCCTGCACGAGCTCCTCTCCCGGCGGCCGCATGCTGGCGACCTCCTCCTCACGACGCTCGAGCTGTGCCTGTTCGGCCTTGATCGTCGCCTGCGCCTGCTTCACGACGCGATCGATCTCGGCGAGCTCCTGCTCGCGGCTCTTGAACACCTGCTCGCGCGCGCCGACCTCCTCCTCGCGCTTCGCCAACCGCTCCTCCTGCGTTTGCTGCTTCTGCTCGAGCTCGTGCCGCAGCGCCTCGACACCGCTCTCCGACTTCTCGAGCTCGCGCTCGCGCTCTGCCATCGCCTCGATCTGCTGCGTGAGTCCGGCGGCGGCCTGGGCACGCTCCTCGTCGGCGGTCTTCAGCTCGCGGACCTTCATCTCGACGAGCTGCTCGCGCTCGGCCACCCGCGCCTCCGTCCGGGTGAGCTCCTCCTTCAGCTGCTCGAGCCTCTCTTCGGTCTCCGCAAGCTCCGCGACTCGGGCTGCTGCCTGACGCTCGCGGTCCTCGAGCGCCGCCTCCGTCGCCGAAAGGACGTCGGCGCGGCCGTCGAGCTCCGCGATCTTCATCGTCACGTCGAGCGGCAGCTCGCCGTTCGAGCGATCATCGAGGTGCTCGCCGAAGGACGCACGCAGCTCGTGCTCGCGTGCGAGCGACGCCGCAAGCTCCGCGCGCAGGTTTTCTACGTCGAACTCCTGCGCGGGCGCGACGACGACGTCGAGGAGATCGACGGTCGGAAGGTTCGGCTTGGCCCGCTCCTGCTGCTGCTCCTCCGCGGAGGAGCCCGTCAGCTTCGCGCGCAGGCCGGTGCCGAACCCACGCTCAGTTCCGGTCGCGTCGGGGTCTGCCACAACGCTCGCCTTAGAAGTTGAACAGCTGTCCGAGGTTCAGGAACGCGGGGCCAAGGATGACGATGAACATCGCCGGAAAGATGAAAGCCACCATCGGGAAGAGCATCTTGATCGGCGCCTTCATCGCCCTCTCCTCCGCAGCGGCGTGCCGCTTCAGCCGCGTGTCGGTGGCCTGTACCCTCAGCAGGCGACCCATGGAGATGCCGAGCTGGTCGGCCTGGACGACCGCGCGCACGAACGACGCCATCTCCGGCGCGGGCACGCGGTCTGCCATGCGCTTGAGCGCGTCCGATCGGCCCTCGCCGATCCTCATCTCGCCGAGCGTGAAGTCGAACTCGTCGATCAGCGGCCCTTCCATGTGCTCGGTGAGCTGGGAGATGGCGCCGTCGAACCCGAGCCCGGCCTCGACGCTCACTGCGAGCAGGTCGAGTGCGTCGGGCAGCTCGGCCGCGACGGCCTCCTGCCGGCGACGAGCCCGGATCGTGACGAGGTATGACGGCCCGGCGAAGCCGATCAGGCCGAAGAGCGCCATCAGCATGAGGCCCGACATCGGCGAGGACGGCGAGCCGAGGATCAGGCCGAAGACCGCGCCGCCGATCCCGAGCGCCGCCTTGGTCGCGAGGAAACCGGTCGGTGACGTGTTGCGCATGCCGGCCGAGATCAACTTCGCCGAGACGACGTCGAGCGACGACTTGGGGTTGATGCGCAGCATGAGCCGCGCCAGCTTCGCCACGATCGGCGCGAGCGCACGTTCGGCGAAGCGCGGGGTGTCCTGACCGTGGACGACCCGCATCTGTCCGTACTGCGCGGCCCTCCGCAGGAGGCCTTGTCGTTCCCTCGCGGGAGCGGTCGCAACCTCTGACGCGAAGTAGACCGCGAAGCAGAGACATCCGAGAGCAAGAATCAAGAGCATGGCGTCAACCTTTGAAGGAAACGATCTTTTTCAGGATGATCGAGCCGATCACCATCATCACGAGGCCGATGGTCATCATCAGGTGGCCTGCGTGGGTGTGGTAGAGCGGACTCATGTAGCCGGGGTTGATGAGCGTCACCATCGCCGCGATGAAGAACGGGACACCCATCAGCGTGTAGGACGACATGCGTCCCATCGCTGTCAGCCCTCGGATCTTGCGGGCGAACTGCTGCCGCTGGCGCACGGTGTCGGCAACCATGTCGAACAGTCCGGCGAGCGAGCCACCGATTTGCCGCTGAATCGTCACCGCGGTGATCGCGAACTCGAAGTTCTTCGAGCCCGAACGGTCTGCCATCTCGGCGAGCGCCTCGTCCATCGGACGTCCGAGCGCCGTCTCTGTGAGGACACGCTTGAACTCCTGGCTCGCGGGCGGCTGGCCCTCTTCGACCACCGCCTGCAGTCCTTGCTTGAAGGAGTGCCCGGCCTTGAGCGACGCGGCGATCGTGACCAGCAGATCCGGCAGCTGATCCTCGAAAGCACGGAGGCGCCGCCGCATCTTGAACCAGACGTAGCCGAGCGGGATCAGACAGCCACCGAGTAGCGCGAGCAGCACGACGAACGCCGACTGACCGGAGATCGCGGCAACGAGTCCGAGCCCGACAGCGGAGCCGAGCATGATCCAGAAGAACTCGACAGTGCGCAGGGGCACGTCGGCACGCTCGAGCATGCGGTGGATCGCCCGCCATTGCTTCATGTTCCCGAGCGTCCGCTCCGTGAACGTGAAGATCGAGCTGAGAGCGGCATGACGCTGATTCTTCCGCTTCTGCTTGGCGTTGGTCTTCGTGTCGCCGACATGGGCAGCGATGCGCGTCTTCACCCACGAGCCGCGGTACGCCGCGATCAGCATGACGAGCGCGATGAGGATCAACGCGCCGACCGCGAGGCCGATCGCAATCGGCCCGCTCGGGCCGTAGGCCGCGTCCGGTACGAGCTTCGACGGCGCCGGCAGTGTGCCGCCGAACGACAGCGGAATCGTCGTCGACTCGGTCGCCGAGCCGGCGCCTGGCACCGTCGCCTGCAACGAGACGTGGTCTCCTGGACGAGCTGCGGTCAGGTACTCGACCCGCCACGTGTTGCGCAGCGCGTCGGCGATCGACGAGTAGACATCCGTGAGGGCGCCGCTCGAGCTCGTGCGATAGAAGGTCCCGCCGGTCTCGTGCGCAATCGTCTCGAGTGCGGTTGGGTCGTACGACGGGCCGGCGATCGCGATCGGGTACACGAGGACGTCGTGGTCACGCGCGTCCTTGACGGCTTCGTCGAGCGTGTGCTTGCTCGTCGTGTCCGTCCCGTCGGTCAGCAAGATGAGCACCTTGCCGCCGGCCTGACCACCGAGCATGTTCACGGCCGAGTCGATGCCGTCGTAGAGCGCCGTCCCCTGATGTGAGTCGATCGTGAGACCGGCCAGCGCGGAGTCGGCGTCGCTCGCGTTCTGCGAGAAACGGGAGAGCTGCAGCACTCCGGATGCGAGGGCGACGACCGCGATGTCGTCGTTCGCCGGCTTCTGGGCCACGAACGACCGCGCAGCCGCGATCGCGTCCTTGAACGACTTCCCCTGCATCGACTGCGAGCGGTCGATCGCGAGCACGACCGACTTCGACGATGCGAGGTTGATCGCCTGGAGGCCCGTGACGGGCGTTCCGTTCTCGGTCACGACCGGCGTGTAGCGCGGCCCGGCCGACGAGATCACCGTTGCCCGAACGGTCGGATAGTGGCTCGCGTCGATGCCGGTGAGGCTGACGCTCGCGGCCGCGGTCGCCGGCAGGACGAGCGCGAGCACCGCGAGCCCGGCGAGGCCGAGCCTCAGTTTCCGAGTGAGGTGTCTCACTGAAACGCTCCCTGGAACTTCGACGACTGGTAGCCGACGCCGACCGTCGGCGTCTCGTCCGCGGAGTCGAAGAACGCAGGCTGGAGCATCACGCCGTTCGCAGCGAGCTTGTCGAGGAAGTGCGGCTTCAGACCCGTGCAGCGCAGCGGCGTCAGAAAGCGCAGCGCCCGGCTCTCCGCGGCCTGCTCCTCGTCCGGTGGTTTCGCGACGAACACCTCCTGCAACGTGATCGTGTCCGACTCCATGCGGAGCACCTCGGTCACGTGCGTGATCCGACGCGATCCGTCGACGAGCCGGCTGATCTGGACGAGCAGGTCGAACGCCGACGAGATCTGCTCGCGGATCGCGCGGTGAGGAAGCTCGACTCCCGCGGTCATCACGAGCGTCTCGAGACGCGACAGCGCGTCGCGTGGCGAGTTCGCGTGGATGGTCGTCAGCGAGCCATCGTGGCCCGTGTTCATCGCCTGCAGCATGTCCAGCGTCTCCGCGCCGCGGACCTCGCCGACGATGATCCGGTCGGGCCGCATACGCAGGGCGTTCCTGACGAGCTCGCGGATGCGGATCTCGCCCTGCCCCTCGATGTTCGGCGGACGCGACTCGAGCGTGATCACGTGCTCCTGCTGGAGCTGGAGCTCGGCCGCGTCCTCGATCGTGACGATGCGCTCGTCGTTCGGGACGAAGGCCGACATCGCGTTCAGCGTCGTCGTCTTGCCTGTGCCGGTACCGCCGCTGATCAGGACGTTCAGCTTGCCCTTGACGCACGCGGCCAGGAACTGCGCCGACTTCGGCGTCAGAGTGCCGAAGTTGATCAGGTCGTTCATCGTGTACGGATCGCGCGAGAACTTCCGGATCGTCAGCGTCGGTCCCTTGAGCGAGAGCGGCGGGATGATCGCGTTCACGCGCGAGCCGTCGGGCAGACGGGCGTCCACCATCGGGGACGCTTCGTCGACGCGCCGGCCGACCTGCGAGACGATCTTGTCGATGATCCGCAGCAGGTGTGCGTTGTCCGCGAAGGCCGCCTGCGTACGCTCGATCTTGCCGTTTCGCTCGGTGTAGATCCGATCGAAGTTGTTGACCATGACCTCGGTCACCGTGTCGTCCCGGAGGAAGGGCTCGAGTGGCCCGTAGCCGAGGATGTCGTCGGTGATCTCGCGGATGATCTGGCGCCGCTCCTCGCGCGTCAGCGGCGTGCGGTCGAGCACGAGCTGCTCGGTGACCGCGCGCGTCACGCGCTCGGAGAGGTCCCCGCCCGTCTGGCCCTTGAAGAGCTCCGCGCCCAGCGTTGCGATGCAGGCGTGGTGGATCCGCGTCTTCAGCTCGGCGTACGGGTCGATTGCGGACCGTGCGATCGGTGCCGCGTCCGACGGCGAGCCGAGCGCCTCGGCAGCCGCGGTTGCGCCCGAGGTCTCGGGCGCCTTGAGCCGATCGTGGAGACCCATTGTTACGACCTCGCGAATGCCGGCAGGAGTCGCCGCTGCTTCTTCGCGGCATCCTCCTCGACCGGGAAGAGGTTTTTCGCCATCTGCCGGATCGCACGCGACACGTCCGCGTTCTCTTCGTCGAGAACCACGGGCTTGCCACGGTTGACCGCGAGCGGCACGGCACGATCGGACGGAACCTCGAAACGGACCTTCATCCCGAGTGCGCTTTCGACCTCGTTCTGCTTCATCCCGACCTTGGAGTTGGCCCGGTTGAGAACGATGCGAACGCGCTGCTTCGGGAACGAGAGCAGCTCCAGGGTCTGAAGCGCGAGACGCAGGTTCTTCAGCGTCGGCACGTCCAGAGCCGTGAGCAGGAGCAGCTCGTCGGTTCGGTCGAGCGTCGCCAGCATCGGCCCGTGGAAGAACGGCGACGTGTCGACGACGATGCAGTCGTACGACTCGCGCGCGACCTCCAGCAGGCGGCCGAGCTTTGCCTCGGTGACGAGCTCTGCGTCCTCGGGGCGAAGCGGTGCGGGCAGCACGTCGAGGCCGGCCGGGTGCTTCGTCGTGTAGCCGGCCAGCTTCTCCGTGTCGAGCTCTCCAGGAGCGACGACCAGGTCGTAGATCGTCTTCTCCGGCTCGATGCCGAGCATGATCGCCGCGTCCCCGAACTGCAGGTCGAGGTCGAGCAGGAGTGTCTTGCGGCCCTCGTACTTCGCGAGCGCGCTCGCGAGGTTCGTCGCCGTGACGGTCTTGCCGGTGCCGCCCTTGGGCGAGAACACCGTGACGATCTTGCCGTTGCGGCCGCCGCCGCCCGATGCCTGCACGCGGCGCATCGTGTGCGTCGCCTTGCGAATCGCGAAGACGACGTTCTCGACGAGCTGCGGGAGCAGCAGGACGTCTGCGATGTCGGTCTCGAGCGCCTCCTCCAACATGCGGGAGGAGCCGCTCGAGGCGACGATCAGGATTGGAGCGCGAGTGTGCTCGCGGATGGCTGCCAGGTCGTCCGCGGGCAGACTCGCGCTCCGGGTGGCATGCAGGACGGCGTCCAGGTGTCCGCCGGCCAGCGCCGCAGCGCCCTCGCCAACCTGTGTGCTCGCACCAACGAGCTCGATCTCCGGATGGTTCGCAAGCGAGCCGACGAGCTTGTCGAAGCCATCGCACGTTCCGCTCGCGTAGACCCGCACGCGGGCGCGTTCAGCTGTCTGTGTGTCGGTCATTATCGTGTCCTCAACAGAGTCCGCCAGTCGTCGACACTGCGCGGGCTGTTCTGCGCATCTGCCGGTGGGCGGAGCAGGAGTGTGAGCTCGGCGTTCTCGCGGGCGAAGTAGATCTTCTGCATCTGCTGATCCGTCGCCCGGAGCTGAACGTCGAAGTTCTGGCTGGTGGAGCCGAGTTTGCCGCCGCCCTCTGGTGTCTCCGGGGCGGTCAGGACGAGCAAGTTCCGCACGATCACCTTGCTCGAGTGATGCGAACCGCCTTCAGGCGTCGTCCACGTCGCGAGGACGTCGACGTGGTCGCCGTCCTTGAGCGTGCCGGCCAGGAGCTCGTTCGCGTCTCCCGGCAGCTGGATCGCGCGCTCGGTGCCGCGCAGCTGCGCGCGGATACCGAGCTCGCTCTGGGTGCCGAAGCTCCGGGTCGTGACCTGCTCGCCTTGGAAGACGGGCTGCGTCACGACCAGGCTGTTCAGCTGACTGGAGCTGGAGATCGCTCCCGGCACCACGGTGCGGCGCAGGACCGTCTCCGTCCGAAGGTAATGCTGCTCGACGACCTCCTGGCCGGTAGTCCCGGCGGGAATATCGCGAGCGGCCACGAGCACGCTGACGCTCTTCTGTCCGTGCTGCACGTGGCGCTTGTAGTTGGCCACGTAGAAGATGGTCAGCAGGCCCGCGACTGCGGCGAGAATCACCGCAATTCCGATATTTCTGACACGGTAGGTCATCGATCCTTCCTTGTCTGGGCCCTAACTGGTTGGTTGAGCGGACGTGATCTCCATGAACCGCGACGCGACGCCGCGGCTCGTGGAGATCAGTCCCTGGACGATGGTCGGCGTGCGGAAGCCCGTCGCCGACGTTCGACTCGAGCGGACTTCGGTTGCGGTGAGCGGCACCGAGGTCATTCGACTCGTTCCGTCATGGTCGTCGTGAGGTTTCCCGTCACGACGGGGATGCCGAGCAGGTTGATCGTGTAGGGGTAGCTCGCACTGACCTGCACGGTCGAGCCAGCCGCCCACGTGGAGGTGCACTGCACGCTCAGCTTGCTCTTATCGAGGTTGGAGGCGGCCGCAACCACTGCGTTCGTGCAGTCGGCCACCGGGGTACTGCTGGTTCTCGAGATCGAACCCGTCCGCGCGCCTGCCCGAGCTGCGTCGGTCAGGGTCACGTAGTTGTTGAACGCGATCCCGAACTGGATGATCCCGAACAGCAAGACGACGAAGACCGGCAGGATGATGGCGAGTTCCACCATCGACTGTCCCCGCTGGTCTTTCATCTGGATGTTGTGTCTCTTGTTCATGTCGGGCTCCGGTAAAGCCACGGGGCCCTCGCCGCTCGTGGAGGGCCCCATGGGTGTGTGATCAAGCTGCTTACGGCAGCAGCCTCACCACGCTGGTTACAACAGTTGCCGCTTGGCTCGAAAATTCGGTGAAGCGAGAGATGGACGCGCCGCTGATCACACTCAGCGCGACGGTGTACTCCGACGTCTGCCCGAGCTCGAGCCGGCGGCCTTGCGTTCCTCTGCTCTGCTCGTTGAACCACACGTCCATCTCACCTCGCCTTCGTTTCTCGCCAAGTTGCAGGGACTACGGGACTACAGGTTGTTCGTCACGTTCTTGATCGCGTTGCTGATACCACCGGAGAGCAGCGTGAACGCGCCCACCGTCGCGACGGCGATCACAGCCAGGACGACGCCGTACTCCGCCATCGTCTGACCCTCCTCGACGTTGAAGCGCGCGTTGAGATACGCGACCCAATCCGAGAACGAGAAGACCTTCATGTGCATGTCACCTCCTTCCGAATCTCGTGCGCATCCACAGACGCGCGGACGTACTGCGAAGAAGGGGAAGCGGGTCTGATCTTCGATCCGGCAAAGCTCGCTGACACGCCGTTCAAACTTCCTTTCGCGTCGAGGCGCGCCGCTTCGCCCGAATGAGTAGACCTTTGGGCCTCTTCATCGTGGATGGCGCTGCCTCTGTCGATCCCTCGTGTTGGTGATTCCCGTTCGTGCTCCCCCAGGAGGGGTAGCGGAGCGGCCGCTATGAGCCGCTCCGCCACGCTCCTAGAGGTTGTTGACGACGTTGTTGATCGCGTTGCTGATGCCGCCAGAAAGAGCCGTGAACGCAGCAACCGTGGCAACGGCGATCACAGCCAGGACGACGCCGTACTCGGCCATCGTCTGCCCCCGCTCCACGTTGAAGCGGGCGCTCAGGTAGGCAACCCAATCGGAAAGCTTCATGCGGAACTCACCTCCTCGTTGTTCAAGAGCTGAAGTCGCTTCGACGTCCATCTGCTTCATGTGAAGGGAGTTCTCCAGTCACTTGTCCGCCGCAGTTCCTTCAGCACGGGAGACGAACCGCTCGCCTCCCGAAACCGATCTCTCGCGTGATAGCTCGGGCGTCGCGCGAAGCCCATCCCTCGAAATGAGGAACTGCGCGCGATTCACTCGAAAGGGGGCGGTGGATCGCACGCGCGTGCGCGATACCCCAGTCGAACCGTAAGCGGCTGCGGATGTGACAACCGATCCGCGCCTTCTTTGGCGTCTCAGAAGGCGCTCGAGCCAGAGGAGCTACATCCCTATGCCACGACGGAAACTCTTCTTCTTCAAGACCGACAGCTGGGAGTACGGTCACGACAACCCGGCGCAGGAGCAACCGCTCGGTGCGCCGAAGAAGCGACGCGCCGCGACGACGGTGCTGTTCTGCACGCTGTTCTTCTCTGGCGCCGCGCTCACCGCGATCGCCGGCGACCGGTACGCGCAGATGTCCGCATCGGACGGCCCGGCCTCGACCGACACCATCGCAAGCGCCGACGCGAGCTCGGCAGCCCCCGACGGGACCACCGATGCGACCAGCGCCGACGGAACCGACGCCTCGTCGCCAGACGCCACGTCGACGGACGCGGCGAGCGCCGATCCGACGGCCACGACTCCGGATGCCGCGACGGGCGATTCGGCCTCCGCTACGCCGGATGCGTCGTCGACGCCGGACGCCTCGACCGACTCGAGCGCGCCAGCGACCGACTCGTCGACGACGTCTTCGACTCCTGATCTCGGTTCGTCGACGATGGTCGACCCCTCCGACGACGGCGCGCTGATCAGGCGCGACCTGTCGCCGACCGCGACCTCGTCGCCGTCGAGCGGCACGAAGGGCCGTCACACGAAGAAAGTCCATCGTCAGCGAATCCCGACGCACGTCCTGCTGTTCCCCGACGCCTCGTCACACAAGGCCCCGCCACCCGAGATCGAAGGCCCGAAGCAGAACGCGACCGTCTGGCTGAACAACCCGCTGCCGGATCCGACCCCGCCGGCGCTGCGCCTGTCGACGAGGTTCGCCGGCAACCTCGAGCACTCTGCCAAGAACGCGGGCGTCAACTGGGCGCTCGAGCTCGCGATCCTGCGGGCGAAGGGGCTGACGGGACACGCACCCGTCGGAGCGGTGACGCTCCGCAGGCTGGCCGACCGGCTCTCGTCTCTCGGGGCGAGGACGACCGGTACGTGGGGCCTCGCGCTCAAGTACGACGGCAATCCCAACTTCGCGGACAAGGTCCAGGCGCTCGAGCGCTACAACCGGGCTGTCGGGCTGAACGCGCTCGTGCACGGTCTCGAGTCGGTCAAGAAGAACCTCGAGCACCAGCTCCTCGACGATCCGTCGATCTCGATCTACTCGGGCGGTCGCAACGACATCGCAAGTGGGAAGGTCGACGTCCGCGTCCTCGCCGTCATCTCGTACCTCCACCAGGCGTTCGGCGAGGTGACCGTGACGAGCTTGATCAGCGGACATCGGCTCTACGCCCGGCCCGGTGTGATCTCCGCGCACGTCTACGGACGCGCGGTCGACATCGGCGCGCTCGGCGGAACGCCGATCCTGGGTCACCAGCAGCCCGGCGGAGTGACGGAGCAGGCCGTGCGCGACCTGCTGCTCCTCCCGTCCGAGGTGATGCCGAAGCAGATCATCTCGCTGCTCGGCCTCGGCGGACCGTCGTTCCCGCTCGCCGACCACTACAACCACATCCACATCGGCTTCTAGATGGAAGTCGCGCTCCGGCTCGAGAACGGTCGAACGGTGTGCGAGCGCTGTCTCCTCGCGGAGACGGCGCTCGCGCGCATGCGAGGCCTCCTCGGCCGCCGGGAGCTCGTGCGCGAGGAGGGCATCCTCCTCCGCCCCGCGTCATCGATCCACATGGCGTTCATGCGCTTTCCGATCGATGCGCTGTTCCTCGACGGCGACGGCCGCGTGCTCAAGATCGCGCGTGACCTGAAGCCGTGGAAGATGTCCTCGGCGCGGCGCTCGAAGGCCGTGGTCGAACTCGCCTCAGGTGAGGCTGCGCGCCGCGGCGTCGAGGTCGGGCAGCGCGTGCTGGAGGATGCGAACTGAGGCTCGCCGGCTCGCTGCGGCGATCCGGATCTTCCGGATCCTGCTGACACTGCGCGCATCAGCGTGAGCACCTGATCGCCCGCGCTTCGGCGATCGGAATCCTCGGGGCCTAACTCACCGGCTGCGACGCGTGCGCCTCGATGAAGGCGAGCACGCGGTTCCAGGCGTCCTCCGACTCGTCCGCGTACTCCTCGAAGCTGCGGTCGAAGAAGCTGTGTGGCGCGCCCTTGTACGTCACGAGCTCGTGCTCGACACCCGCCTCGGCGAGGGCGCGGTCGAATGCGTTGTTGACCTCCATCGTGATGTGCTGGTCGTCGCCGGCCTGCAGCGCAAGAATCGGGGCGTCGAGCTCGGCGGCGCGTTGCGTCGGGCCCGGGAGACCGTTCCGCTCGCCCGGCATGCCGTAGAAGCCGATCGCGCCGGCGATGCCGTGGCCGCTCGCGGCCGCGAGCCACGACTGGCGGCCGCCGAAGCAGAAGCCGACGGTGAAGATCGTCGGGCACGTCTCGCGGAGCTTCGCGATCGCCGCGGCGACGTCGGCCTGGATTCCCTCGGGCGTCG
>Ga0187777_10001119_pt1 | contig 17407 bp, 20 predicted proteins | sample 1015_Q2_SP5_10_M_FD_132416 | JGI IMG/M metagenome (GOLD analysis project Ga0187777, IMG submission 132416) | Tropical peat soil microbial communities from peatlands in Department of Meta, Colombia - 1015_Q2_SP5_10_MG | ecosystem: Environmental > Terrestrial > Soil > Wetlands > Peat | place... | reverse complement strand
CAGTCACCCGCGACGCGGCCGCTCGGCGACAACACGGGAGCCTGAGCAGCGGGGGGGACCCGCCAATGGCCGCTGCCTCTGGGCTGGACCACTGCCTGACCGCCGCGAGTCACGCCCGTAAGATCGCGCTCGTGGAAAGGCCGATCTTGGCGCAGCGATCGATGCACGCCGGTCGCTCATCCGCGACAGGTTCCCCGACGACGATCACCACGGCGCAGCAGCGACGCTGCTCGACAACCGACCGATCCTGACTGGCGCGGCCCCCGACGCGATCAGTCCACCGCCGTCCGATACTGCCGAATCCACGAAGCTTGAGCCGTCTGGCCGGGTCGGTTCTGGCCTGTCGGGAGTTCTGCTCCGGGTGTTCGGACGGCCGGAGCCGCAGTGAGGGGCGAGGTTCCCCGTCGGCAAGAGGATGCAGAAGCGCCCGGCTGATCGTGATCCCGTCCTAGCCCGGACGGCCGCGACGATCCATGACGCGCTCGGGATCGGCGGGTGCAAACCCGAAGCGCCGATACAGACCCTGCGCGTCCGCGGTGCCGAGCATGACGCGCGCACCGAGGAGATCCGGGTGGGAGAGCACGGTCTGCACAAGCCACACGCCGAGCCCTTTGCCGCGATGCCCGTCGAGGACGAACACATCGGAGAGCCACGCAAACCGAGCGCGGTCGGTAACCACGCGTGCGAACCCCACCTGATCCCCCGACGGCGCGTACAGCCCAAACGTCAGCGCGCTATCGATCGACCGATCAATGACCTCGCGCGTGAGGCCGGATGCCCAGTAGCTCGTGCGCAGAAACTCCCAGACGACCGCACGATCTAGCCGGTCGGAATCCGTGCAGATCAGATACCCGTCCCGTCGCCACTCCATCAAGCCGAATATAAGCGCGCGCACCCGGTGTGCCGTAGCGCGGGCCGCGTTCGGCGGGAGGAGCGGTGCCTCCCCGAAGCCTGAGGCATCGGTCGGAGACGCCGGCGCTGGCGTGAGAGTTCTCGTTCGGGTCGACACAGCGCCGATGCAGGACCCGCTCGAGCCGCCCCGGTCGGCGACGAAGCGGCAGCGGGGGTGTCGCCCAGTCCTTCGTCGCTACTCTCGCGCCCATGTCGGCCGCATTCGAGATCAGGCCAGGGTCCGCGGCCGATATCCCTGAGCTGAAGGCGGCGTTCCTGTCGCTGCACGACCACCATCGCGCGCTGTCCGCCGTCGCGCTGACCGAGCCCGACGATCGTGCCTGGGCTGAGCGTGTCCGCACCTACGAGCAGTACTTCGCCGAGGACCGGGCGCTCCTGCACCTCGCGCGGATCGGAGCCCGGTGCGCGGGCTATGCGTTCACCGTGCTTCACCCTGGCAGCGACGACACGTTCCTGCTCGGCGCCGGGTACGCCGAGCTCTACACGCTTGCTGTCGTCCCGGAGTCGCGCGGCTTGGGCATCGGGACTGCATTGCTCGACGTGGTCGACGCCGCCCTGGCGGACGCTGCGATCCCAAATCTCACCGTCGCGGTCATGGCCCAGAACGACGCGGCCATCCGGCTGTACCGCCGCCGCGGGCTCGTCCCCGGAGAGCTGGTCATGTACCGGATCGGCGGCGGGATGGCCTCGCCTCCCGACAGTTAGAACCACCAGACATCGCCGCGCCCATGGCTGCGGCTTCGACGAGTCTTTGAGCCGGTTTCGTGCGGGTCAGGATGCGCCAGCTGCGGTCCTGATTTCACCGACGTAAACGAGCCTGCGTCGGGAGCCGGCCGTCGCGCCGTCTCGATTGGCGCTTTGACCTCCGCGAGCTCCTTCTCCGAGCCGGGTCCCACGACTCCGGACCGACCTCTATTCGGTAGCTGGTGTGTATTGCTGGGTCGGGAAGTGGAGCTCGCCCTCGACAGTGGTCTAGCCGTGACGCAGCCGACCACCACCTAGGCCAGGGAAACTGAATTCGCTCGGGAGTGATCTCTCGGAGTGGCCTACCTCGTGGTGGTTGCCAGGGTTAATGAGCGCTCATCCCCGCCGGATCTCAGTTCTTGGTGCCCCTTACACGTCGTGGTCGGCGGGATGACGCGCACGTGTATGAGCCCGAACTGATACAGCGGCGCGCTCGTGTGAGTCGCGGCGAGCTCGGCTGCGTGCTGGCGTACGAGCCAGCGGGCGTGGAGTTCACTCACGACGGACGCGAGGTGGTGGCGCTGGGCTGCTGCACGAAGAGCTCCGCGTCAATGTTGGTCGCGTGGGATGTTCGCAGTGGCCAGCAGCTGTTCGACCGGGGCGACCTGAAAGCCGACGCGTTCGACATCGCGCCCGGCTCGGAGCTCCTAGGCGTCGGTACAGAAGGTGGACAGGTCCAGCTGCTCGACCCGCGCACCGGCAGACCGACCGCGCCACCGATCCAGGTCGCGACGGGCGGGGTCGGTCACGTCTCGTTCTCGCCCGACGGGCGCAGCTACGCGGTCGCCTCAAATGACAACACGGCCAGCGTCTGGGACGTCCGGTCCGCCACGCGTGTGGGTAACCCGTTCGGGCCGTACACCGGGACCCCTCCGGCCGTGCTGTTCGAGCCCAACGGCCGGCTTCTGATCGAACTGCAGACGAGCGCGATCGAGTGGCCGATGAACGTGAACACATGGAGCAATTCGCGTGCCGTGTCGCCGGACGCAACCTGACCCGCGCGGAATGGCACGACGCGTTGCCCGACCGCGCCTACCGCCCGACCTGCCGGGCAACCACACACTGACGGCGCTGCCGATCGAAATCACCGCCGCCCCCGCTCGCAGCGGGCGCTTTGAACCGACACCGCTCCTGGACCGACGTGGAAACCGAGTCTCGAGCCGCACCAGAGAACGTCGGGCCCCCGAGCGTAATCTGACCTCGTCCTGCCCAAGGCAGAACTGCCTGATTGATTCGCCTGAATGCCGAGCGGTGTCGGCGCGCCGGGTCGTGCGGGAGACCTCGTTTAGCGCTTCGTCGAACGCACGCGCCGCCTCCTCGCTCCCGAATCTGTGAGCGTGCCGCCGACCGTCGGTATACCGCCAACGGACCTCCCAGCCGCCTCGGTGGAAGCTCACGCTCATCGGCACGTCCACCGTCGGACGGAAGCAAACGGGCCCTGCGGGCAACAAAAAAGCCCCGCTGTGCGGGGCTCTACCAGTGCGCCCGAGAGGACTCGAACCTCCAGGACCATAAAGCCCACAAGGCCCTCAACCTTAATCGGCTCGTGTAGGTGCTTTCGCCGGCGTCCAAATCGTGCGACTTGTGAGGTTTCCTGGGCGCTTTGGAGTGGTTAGACGCAGTGGATGTTGTCACGGGCGTTGTCACGCCGCGGTTGCGACACCGGCTCGGAGCACCGTCACGTCAGTTTGGGGGTTGGTTGAGCGTTCGGCGGCAAGGACGGTCAGATGGCCCGTCCGTCCAAGTCGCGGTCAGCCTGTTATTGCGCCAGTCGGGACTCCTCGAGGTCGAGCTCGTGCTCGATCTGCCGCTGGGAGTGAGCCGAGATTTGTCGTCGCCGGCGGAGCTCGGCGAGCCGGCGGCGCTCTGTCCCGATCAACTCGCGCCTCAGCTCGCGGGCCCGCTGGGCGTCCTGGGCCGCGCCGCTGCTGTCTTGGCGTCCGTCGAGGCGAGGCTCGAGACGACTGATTCGTAGCTCGTAGGTCATTCGAAGCTGGTCGAGCAGCGGCTGGGGCAGCTCCTCCCGCTCGGCCATTTCCTCGATATGCCCTAGCGCAGCGTGGGCGAGCGCCACGCGCGCCTTCGCCTCTTCGCGCGCGACCGCCTCCTCCTCGCCGAGCCCGAGCCGGCGAACGACCGAGGACAGAGTGAGTCCGGGGATGACGAGCGTGGCCGCGATCGCGACGTAGGCGATGAAGGTGATGTTCGCGCGGTCCGGGAAGGCGTGCCCGTCCGCAGTCAGTGGGAGCGCGAGGGCGGCCGCGAGCGAGACGCCTCCGCGCATCCCGCTCCACCCGAGGACCGCGAGCTCCGCGGGGGTCTGCAGCGGCTCGCCTCGACTCGGCCGGGCGAGCCGCACGAGCGACGGAACCGTGAACATCCATGCCATCCGGACAGCGACCAAAGCGACCACGACCGCCGCTGCGTAAACGAGTGGTCGGCCCAGTGAGAGGCCGTGGGTGATGTGCGGCAGCTGAAGTCCGATGAGCAGGAACAGCACCGACTCGAGCAGGAACGTGAGCGCCTCCCAGAACCCCAGCGTGCGAAGCCGCGAAGTGGGGGAGAGCATCGACTCGGTCCGGCCGCCGGTGTAAAAGACCTGCGGCGACCGCGGCCAGCACGCCCGACGCCCCGATCCGGTCGGCGGGTATGTACGCCAGGTACGCGGTCAGGAGCGAGATGCTGATCTCGATCGGCGGCTCGTCGATTCGTTTGCGCGCCTGCACCGATAGCCATCCCGCCGCCAGGCCGACCGCAACGCCGCCGGCCGAGACCGCGACGAACTTGACGATCCCGTCGGCGAGCGAGAAGTGCCCGGACGCCACTCCGGCGACCGCGAGCTTGTACACCGTCAGGCCGGTGCCGTCGTTGACCAGCGCCTCGCCCTCGAGAACCGTCGAGATCCGATCGGGCGCGCCCAATCGCCGCAGGACGGAGGTCGCCGCGATCGGGTCGGTTGGCCCGAGGATCGCGCCCAGCACCAGCGCCGCGCCCCACTCGATATGCGCAACCTCATGTGCGACGACCGCCACGGCACCCATCGTCACCAACACCAGTCCGACGGCGAGCAGCCCGATCGCCCGGGCGTGGGCTCGGAGGTCCTGGGTCGAGGAGCTGTACGACGCCGCATAGATCAGCGGCGGGAGAAACACGAACAGGACGAGGTTCGGATCCACGCGCGGGGCCGAGGTTCCCGACGCCAGCCCCACCACCAGACCGCCCAGGACGAGCACGATCGCGTAGTGAACGTTGATCGCCCTCGCCAGCCCCGCGAGCACCGTTGAGGCGAGCAACAACGCGACGATCAGTTCGATCCCGTGCATCCGAATATCAATACCCCCGGGCGGGTCCGCCCGCCAGGGAGGTTGATCAGCTACTCGAGGTCGTGTCCGGGGTCACGATCCGGCAACCGGTATAGAGCCTCGAGATCGTCTACGCCTGAGCGAGTCATGGGCATCCGCCTCGGCGGTGCCCCGAATCGGAGCTCGATCATGCGGCGGTGCGCATAGTCGACCTCACCCCACGTATCTCGCAGCCAGGCGATCATCCGCCGCGCTCGGGATTTCTTCTCGGTGTGCATGACTCCCTCCACTCCGGCCGCTAATCGTCGCCCGCAGGTTGGGCAGTCTCGATGGACAAGACGCTCACCGCACCCGCACCGTTCCCGAGCAGATCGCGTACGCACCAGAACTCCTCACGCAACGCATCGACGTCACGGCCATAAAGGGGGGAGAGGGCACGCTCCACTAGGCGCTCGGCTCGCGCGACGCCACGCGACGACACGCTGGGGCGCCGAAGTAAACCGACCACCTCGGTGATCTCATCTGCGACCTGCGACACCACGAGCCGGTCACACGGCACCTGGATGAACCGGGGCCCGAGACTCCGGCCGCCAGATGCCTGGAAGAGCTTCTCCTCGAGACTAGACGCCAACCCTCGCCGCGTCCGGTCAGAGAGCAACCGTCGACGCTGCCGCTCTAAGGGGGCGATCGGAACGAGTTCGCGCCCATCGAGGATCAAGCCGATCGCGCCGTCGCGCTCACGCTGGCGACGCGCCGCCAGGAGCAACGTGAGCACCACCAAGACGCTACCCGCCGAGCCCATCAGCGGGAGGGCCCAACCATCGCCCTCGGCGCCTGCGATCGTACTGCCTATCAGCACCGCCGCCACATGAACCCACTGCCGATCGGTGTAGCGGACCGCCTCGATCGCGCGTGACAACGGGTGATTAGCGCGAAGCTCGCCGCAACCCGCTCCGCCCGGAGCACGCCGCTGCGAGGGCGCACCCCGCGACCTCCGGGTCACCGCCCAGAACCCCTGACGGGAACGATCTTTGTGAAAGAAGCCTTGTCGTCTCACGGCACACCAACCGAAGACCGACCAGACTTCCCGGCTCGCCACCGCGGATCGTACGCCCCAACCTCTCGCCACGCAATACATTACGACCCGCCGGAGGCGGGCGGGAAGGCCGTCTTCATGAAATCTATACGCGCGGCGGGCATTCCTGCACGACCTCTGCACGCGTCCGGGCCGATGATCAGATCGTGCCCAAGCGACGCGACGTATCCCCCGGCCCTGACGGAATCCAACCGTGAGCGCGTTTGCCCTGGCCTCCCCGTCGGCCTCCAATCGCCGAAAGCCGGCGCTTGAGGATCGTGTGATCGCGCGAATGCTCGGTCGCTCGCTCGATCGCGAGCTTGCCGCTGGCGTGTCGGCTCGGGCCTCCCGGGCGCATGCGGCTCGCGCGGGACAGCTCACCGCGGACCGTACGCGGCGAGCGGTGGCGCACGCCCTCGACCGGCTTATCGACCAGGCCGAGCGCCCGCCGTCACGATTTCGGATCACGGCGACGCCCTGCGCGGAACAGGTCCGCGAAGCGGAGGGGATGATCCGTGCGATCGCGGTCCGCCTGCGGTCGGCGGAGCCCCTCGACGCCCGGGGCGTCGCGCGCGTGAAGACGCTTCTCTCCGATCCGACCGGCCCTTGCTACGCGTCGGGCGGCGCGGACGCGTTGACGGTGGCATTGCACGACGTCTCGAAGTCGCTCGACGTTGGGGGGTAACGCAAGCGGGCTTGTCCCAGCGCCGTGTCAGGCTCAGCGCGTTGATGGTCCCGGCCCCCTCCCGACGACAAGGATCGCCAGCACGATCAGCGCCTCACCTACTAGCACCAGCACCCACAGCCACGACGCGTACGTCGTGAACAGCCACCGATCCCACGCTCCACCAGCCACCGCACATACCCGCCTCAAACGCCGACAACGGCCCTGACGACACCATCCCGCCCATCAACAGCCTCCTCGCGTTTCGATCAACTGGCGCAGGATGGATGAACTCAAGGGGCCGACGAGCAAAGGTCGGCGCAGGAAAGACAGTCAGCCGAGGCGGCGAAAGCCCGCGGGGCGAGTAACCGCGTGGGACCCCAGCCTCAGTCAGATCCGACTGGTTGCGGTCTTGGCAGAGTGCAGGCTTGTTCGATGCGACTGGCACGCTGGCTCGCCCCCGCAACGACCGCGAGATATAGCCCGCCTCAACTACGCGGTTCGCGCGCGAAGCAGGACGACCTCGCCCGCCGCAGGATGTTCCGCGCCGATCGAAAGCAGGTCTCTCGTCCCGTGGGCAGGCAGTCAGCGATCAGGCGGTCGCTTCTGGTTTGCGATCTGATTGCGGAAGGCCGCCGGGCCGGGGCACGTGAGTCGGCGGCGCACACTCGTCATCCGTCCGGGATCGTTGCCTGTATAGACGTGCCGTTCCGGGGTGCGGAGATGATGTCGAGTTGGCCCCCGACCGCCCCGATCCGGTCGCGCATGCTGGTGATCCCGATTCCGTCGCCGTTTCGTCCGGATGGCATTCCGGCGCCGTCATCGCTCACGGTCAATCGGATCTCGTGGTCGCGACGGCTGAGTTCGACGGTCGCCCTGGCGCCGGGTCCGGCGTGCTTCGCGGTGTTCTGGATCGCCTCGCAGGCGCAGAAGTAGATCGCCGCCTCGGTCGCGTCGGACAAGCGCCCGACGCCCGTGTCGATCACTTCAACCGGGACCGAGGAACTTGACGCGAGCGATTGCAACGCTCCGGCTGGTCCGAACGCCCGCAGTTCCGGGGGATAGATCCCGTGCGCAAGACTGCGCAGCTCGTCGATCGCCGCCTCCAGGTCTCGCTGTCCCTCGTCGATCTGCTCGATGATCTGCGCCCGGTCAGATAGCTCGCGCGCGAGCTCGAGCCTGATCTGAATCGCCACGAGCTGCGCCTGCGCGCCGTCGTGGAGGTCCCGCTCGAGACGCTGTCGCTCGCGCTCGGACGTCTCGACGACCCGCGAGAGCGACGCGCGGAGCGCCCCGGCGAGTCGCTCCCGATCGCTGGCAACGGCGGCGAACGACACCGTCGAGAGCGCCGCGACGACGATGAACAACTGCGCGTCGAGCACGCTTCGGCTGGCGCTGAAGGAATGAAACGGACCGAGGAGGTGGATCGTCGCATACACGGCGAAGCCAGCGGCTACCGCGACAGCCACGGTCGCGCCACGCTGGCCGAGGCGCCAGGCGCTCCACATCAGCGCCGGAAACACCAGGTAGGACCACGGGCGGCTACTTTGAAAGACGAGAACGCTCGTCACCACGACGGCGGCCACCGGCAGAATCGCATCCAACGGCGGCCGGCGTCGCAGGTCGATGTGCGGCCACGGGTACCAGGCAAGAGCAAGGGGAACCACGAGCACAGCGCCGCAGAAGCCGCCCAGCCACCACGTTCGCCACTGAGCGGGCAGCTCGCCTGTCGTGACCCCATGGCTGAGCCAAAGCACTAGCGAGCTGATCGTCGCGCCGGCCGCCTGCCCCGCGGCGATCGCCACCACCATCACGGATACGCCAGCTACCGTGTCAAGCGGGGCGCCGCGACGGACAAGCCGACGCAACAAGAACGCCGCTAAGAACACTTCGACCGTCGCTGCGTTGAAGCCCAAAGCCTCACCGACCGGGAAGTTGCCGATCTGCCAGAGGAGGTCGCCCACTAGGACCCCCGGCCAGTACTGCATCCCGGCGAGGTACAGAAACGCGACTCCCACACCCGAGGGAAGCCACACGACAGATACCGACGAGCCGGCAATGTCGAGTCCGCGGCTGAGCCAGGCCGCGCCGTCGTAGAGCGCGATCAGCAACACCACGCCGGCCACGTAGCGAACGCGAGAATCGGCCGCTAACCGCGACCGGCCAATCGGATTGGCGCTCAGTGATGCCATCGCTTTCGCACCCGGTCCATGGGCATCCAGCGCGCTCGATACTACGCGATCCCTCCGGCTAGCCCGGCAACCGGCACCGTACCGCCAACCGGCTGCCGGCCGTTCCCAGCTCAGTGATGCCCTCGTCCGCGGCACGGTCCGATGTGTGCGTTGGGGAGCGACACAGGCTTAGTCGGCAGCGGGACCGAGAAGGCGCTCGACGAGGACGCAGTCTTTCCATTGCCCGTCGAGCTTGCCGTGGCGGCGCTGAATGCCAACCTCCTCGAATCCGGCAGCGCGGTGGGCGGCTCGGCTCGGTTCGTTGTCGGTGAACACGCGGCTAGTGAGCTTGTAGAACCCCGCGGCGCTCCGACTCAGCGCACAGCTCGACCAGCAGCGTCCGTCCGAGCCCGCGGCCGCGTGCTTCGGGGTGCACGCACACGGCTTGCTCACCGACGCCCTGGTAGACGCACCGGTCGGAGTAGGCGCCGGCGCGGGCCTAGCCGATCACCTTGTCGTTGTCGACCGCGACGATGAACGGCTGACCGTCTTCGAGCCAGCTGCTGATGTCCTGGGTTGTGCGCGGTCCGGTCTCGAACGTCGCGACACGCTCGGCGATGCCGGCGTTGTCGATCTCGACCACGCGTGCGAGGTCTCCGGTCGGGGCCGGACGGATCGTCACTTGGCCGAGCAGTAGAACAGTCATGGCTGGAGCTTGCGGGCGCGGATGATCGCCGAGCCGGCGTGTTCCTGGACGCGATGGGTTTCGGTGATTTCGATCTCTCCGAACCCGGCGTTCGCGAGGGTGGAGCGGGATTCGGTCTCGGTCAGCGCGCCGGCGATGCAGCCGGTCCACGCCGCCATGTCGGCGCGTGTCTGCTCGTCCATTTCTGGGTCTGCGATCACGTCAGAGACGGCGAAGCGCCCACCGCGACGCAGCACTCGCGCAGCTTCCTCGATGACACGTGGTTTGTCGCCAGACAGGTTGATCACGCAGTTTGAGATGACCACGTCGACTGTCTCGTCGGCGAGGGGCATGTCCTCGATGTAGCCCTTCACGAACTCCACGTTTTCCAGGCCGGCTTCGCTCGCGTTGTTGCGCGCGAGCTCGAGCATCTCGTCGGTCATGTCCAGGCCGATCGCCCTCCCGGTCGGCCCGACCCGTCGAGCCGATATCAGAACGTCAGCGCCGGCGCCCGATCCGAGGTCGAGAACTGTCTCGCCCTCGCGGAGGTCCGCCACGGCGGTCGGCACGCCGCACCCGAGGGACACGTTGATCGCGGCTTGGGCCACCCCACTTTCGTCGCTGTCTGCGTAAAGCGTGGCGCCCCACGCGCCCGCGTCTTGAGCTGGGCCGCAGCAGGCGGTGCCCGACGCGGCGGCGACGGCTGCCGCGGCGTACTTCTCGCGGACGGTCTCGCGGACGTCGGCGATCGTCGCGGCCGCGCCCGTAGCTGTCGAGATCTGAATCGATCCGGCCGAGCACCCGCACCCGCTGCTACGGGACTCGCTGCAGCAGGAAGCCTTGTCGGACGGTTCGCAGCAGATCTGCTGCGCGGCCGGATTGCAGCAGTCGGCGTTCAGCTCAGCCATGCGGACAGCTCCTCCAAGGCGTCAGGGAGCACGTAGTAATAGGCCCACAAGCCCCGACGCTCGGAGCCGACGATCTCGGCCTCGCGCAGCACCTTCAGGTGATGCGACACGGTCGGTTGAGATAGGTCGAATAGCGGGACGAGCTCGCAGACGCACACCTTGCCGGCGTGCTTGCGCAGGACGTCGACCAGCTGGATACGGACGGGGTCACCGAGCGCTTTCGCGATTGTGGCCATCCGTACCGCGTGGTCACGGTCGACGTCCGGATACACGACCGGCTCGCAGCCGGGCTCCCCGGCGGGACGCTTGATCTTCGGTGCTAGCTCCAGATCGACAGTCACCTATATATACGAATATCGATTGAAGTAACGTTTGTCAATAGATATCGTGAGACGTGTATCCCGCGTCGACGCCGCCAAAGCGGGGGGAGAGCCAAATGGCGCACGTTCTGTTCGTTTGTATTCATAACGCCGGACGCTCGCAGATGAGCCAGGCGCTGTTCGAGCGGGCCGCTGCCGGCCGACACACGGCGAGCTCAGCGGGCACCACGCCGGGGGATGCGATCCACCGAGCGGTCCTCCAGGTGATGCTCGAGCTCGGCATCGACCTCGCCGGCCGCACGCCGCAGAAGCTGACCCGGGAGCTCGCCGATCGGGCCGATGTCCTCGTAACGATGGGATGCGGCGATGCGTGTCCGTTCATCCCGGGAAAGCGCTACATCGATTGGGACCTGCCCGATCCCAAAGGCCGGCCGATCGACGAGGTCCGCGCCACCCGAGACGAGATCCGCCGCCGCGTCACCGAACTCGTACACGAACTCGACGCCGCAGGCGTTCAACGAACGACGGCCTGACGCCGAGCTCCTTACCCGACAGCGGCACGCTGACTGTCGGACCACAGGAAACGGCGCCCTCCAACAACAAAAAGCCCCGCTGTGCGGGGCTTTACCAGTGCGCCCGAGAGGACTCGAACCTCCACGGACCATAAAGTCCACAAGGCCCTCAACCACAATCAGGCGGCGTAGGTGCTTCCACGGGCGTCCAAATCGTCCAATTTGCGCGGTTTCCTGGACGGATTCGACAGGCTGGACGGGGTGGATGTTGTCACGAGTGTTGTCACGCGCACAGCTCGGGGAGTCGCGAGGGCGCGCCGCGTGGCTACGGCTCCGCGCGAACAGTGGCGGTCTGGTCGAGCCGCCGCGCGCGCGGCCAAGGGCGTGTCCTACCTCGCCGGGGGCGCGGGGGGTGGTGGCGGTAGCCCGGCAGGACCCTTGAAGGCGAAGACCTGGTCGGTGCCCGGAAGGAGCAGCAGGCCATCGCCGACAGACGGCGTCGGGAAGTGGTTGGCATACCCGCCGAACGGGATCGAAACGACCTCCTTACCGCTGGCCGGGTTGAGGCCGTGCACGGCGTTGTCGCCTCCGATCGTCCAGACCAGCCCATCCGCGATGATCGGTGAGCCATGGGCCCCGTCGTTGTCGGTCCATAGCTGCTTCAGGTGCGGTGCCTTCGTCGAAACCTTGACCGCCGTCACGCCGCTCGGGCAGGGAACGTAGACCACCGAGCCGTTCACCGCGTGTCCGCCGTCCGGGTCGCCACTGCATACGTGAAGCGACGCGACCTCGCCCTCCTTGCCGCCGAGATGTCCCTGACGCAACAGATAGCCGATATCCGTCTTGCCGACTTGGAACACGAAGCCATCCACGAGCGCCGGGTCTCCGGTCCCGAGGTCGAGATCGTCGCCGCTGAGCGTCTGCCAGTCCTTGGGGTAGAAAAGTGACTCGAGGTGCATGGTCGGCGATAGCTCAAGCACCGCGTCGCTGTCGTCATATCGCTGGCCCACGCCTAGGTTGTAGCCGTCGGCGCTCGCCACGTAGACGTTCCCGTGAGGGTCGACGACCGGAGAGCTGCCGCCCATCCACACCGCCCCCCGATCCTTGCCGCTGCCGATCTGGAAGTAGTGGAGCCGTCCCCCGTTCTCCGGGATCGAGACGACATAGCCGTGGGCAGGACCGTTGGGGCCGGGACAGTCGCCGGTGTTCTGACCGTAGGCGATGACCACGAAACCGTGGTCGAGCGCCAGCCCCGGCCGCTGAAGCTGCGCCAGCTGGTCCTCGCCGGCGTTCGGCATGGCCCGCTCGTTCAGCTCGATCTTGCCGGTGAACAGGTTCAGCCCGAATAGACGGTGCGACGCCTCCACACCACCAGAGGCAGACGGGCCGCCTATCAGGGTGTCCGCGTCGACGAAGATCTCGCGGCGCTTCAAGTCGATCACGGGGGTGCCCGTTATGCCGACCTCGGGCGAGATATCGCCGCAAGGCAGGTCACCGGATGGCACGGCCCTCGCAAGGTGGCGTGACCACAGGATGCGCCCGCTGTGTGCGGCCATCACGTAGACGGTGTCATTCTCGGTTGCCGCCACGACGCGGCCGTCTGCGACGAGCGGCTCGCCATACAGCTGCCCATCAAGGATTGACGACATCCAGGCCCTCCGCGAAGACCGCAGCTTGGTGTGCGCCGCGTCGACTCCGGTCGCCTCAGCATTCCCGTGGTAGGTGGTCCAGTTCGACCCGAAATCGGAGGCTCGCGCCACGGGTGTCGTTCTCGCCGCCCCGGCGGTCGCGCTTCTAGCTGTTGACGCCGCCGAGCCGGCCGCGGAAGAACCACAGCCGAAGCAGCAGACCAACGCAATCGCCACGGCCGCCCCCACAGCCAGGCGTGCGCACCGACGCCTCCGGACTCCACGCTCCGTAGCGGCTAGCCGAGCCACCGTTCTCACCGCCCAACCCGAGTCGCTAGCACCGTTCGCTGAGTGTACCCAGCGCAGCTTACGCTCTCACGAACCGCCAGCACTCTCGCGATGCCATTCCCGAGTCCCAACGCGTCGGCACATAGCTTGCGAGATGTTCTGGGCCTTGCCCCTGTGCGGGGGCTTTCCAAGTGCCACGAGCGTGGGTCACGCAACCCCGGCAGCTTTTAGCGCGAAGTCACTGACTTTGACCGTCCGCGCCAGGCCTCGGGGCGATCGGCCTGATGTACGACGCGAGCGGTTACTCGACTGGCATGATCCGCGTCGATCGTCGCGAGCGCCCTATGAGTGAGGACGGGCGCAACGAGCGGGATGCCGACGGCGAGAAAGGCAATCATCACGCGGGCGACGACCGCCTGACACGTTCGTGTCAGCGACGCCGCTAGCTCGGGCGGCCTGTCGCCCAGGCCATCGAAGCGCACTGGCACCTTGGCATTGCGGTGCATGACCGACGCGAAGCGATGCTTGGATGGGGAGCTCCTGACGACGGAGAGGGTCGTCGCGGCGAGCCCATGAGCACCACGAGTCGACGATCGTGCCGGCGCGAGCGCCGAGTCCCGCCGGCACGGACTCGTCAGCGGTGCCCGGATGAGACTTCGAGCCCGGGCGACCGCTGACCAGAATCTCGGCAGAAACGTTCCTCGTCTTGGCTAGCCCACCGCGAGCAGCACCGGTGCCGCGACGATCAACGCGGCCCCGGCGAATCCGGCCGCCCAAGTAGCGCTCCGCTGCTTCGAGCCCGGGATTACGCGCATGACGGCAGCGCTCGCGAGAAGGCCGATGCCGGCGAGGAGTGCGCTGGAGATCAACTGCTCAAGAGCCTGTACCGCCACCGAGTGAGACCACGCGTGGTCGATCAGACCATAGGTGATGTTGTCGATGCTGAGCACGAACGGCAGCGCCCAAACCCACCTGGTTTCGGCGATACGCCGCGCGTACAACGCGATGCCGAGCCAGTACAGGCCCAAGCCGACTAGGACCGCTGTCTCAATGACATTGGCCGTGCCATCCGGGATGCTCCAATGAAGCCACGTCCCGAGCAGGAATCCACCTGCGTCGCAAACCCCGAAGAGCGTGGCATAAGCAAGCCACGAGCTTCGGCTAACGAGGGTTCCGACCGCGAAGCAAGCGATCAAGCTGTCGACACCGAGAAGCAGAAAGCCCATAAAAACCTCCCTCGACGATGATTTAGACCGGTCGGTGGGCTTGCCCGGTACTGCCAACCGAGGGCACTCCTAACACGACCAAGGCTCGGTGTCAACCAAGTCTGCCCGACCGGGCAGTTAGCGACCTGACAGGTGAGATAATTGGCTTGTGCAGCGAATCGGAGCGCCACGAGACGCCCGTTGTACAGAAAACGAAACGTATAGTACGTGGCGATGGTAACAGTACGAGATGTCGCGAATCATGGGTCACCGAACGTGTGATGACACGCGCGTTGTCTTTCGGATGAAACGCATATTACGTAGTCACGGTAACAGTGTGAGACAACTAGGATCATGGTCCTCCCGTGGCCGACTGGTTGCTGATCAGCGTCTCCACTCCGCCGCACGGCACCTCGACGCTCCGCGCATACGCGTGGCACAATCTGCGTAGTCTGCGGGCTCACTATCTGCAGCAGTCCGTGTGGCTGGTACCGGCGACGCCGAAGACCACGCGCTCCGCGACGCGGGTTGTGACCCGACTGCGCGCGGAGGGCGGCCACGGTGAGACGCTTCGCATCCGTCTGACGGACTCCAAGCAGGAAGTCGCGGTCATCGATGCGATCCAGCGGGAGCGGACCGACGAGTACGGCGAGGTGGTCGAGAGCACGCGGCGGTTCCACGAGGAGCTCCGGCTCGAGCACCGGCATGGCCGGACCACCTACACCGAGCTCGAGGAGTCCGACGCTGACCTCGCCCGCTATCAGAAGTGGCTCGCCGCCATTCGTGCGCGCGACTACTTCGACGCCCCCGGCGGTCAGGAGGCCGCGGCGGCCGTCGCCTCTTGCGAGGAGGCACTCGCCCGGTTCCAAAGCGAAGCGCTGTCGGCCGAGCTCGACGAGGCCACGCCCGAGACGCGGCCCCGACTGCGCGCCACCACGCGGGGCAACAAATGACGATGTCCGCCGGATTTGCACCGCCGCCGGCTGAGCGCCGCGACATGTCCTCGTCGCCGCTTAGCCAGGGCCGTTCCGGCATCGACCCCCTCGCGCTCCAGCGTCTGATTGCCGCCGGTGCGTCCAAGCCGAGCTTCCACGTGCGGTGGCGCGACGAGTCTGCGCGCCGGGACGAGACGATCGAAACGCTGGAGCAGATCTCCTCCGCGCTCTGTGCAGCGCCTGCTGGACCGGTGGCGGTTTGTGACGCGGTAGTCGAGGCCGCTGCGCACCTCTTCCGCGCGCGCTGGGCCGCGATGGTGTTCTCCGGTGACTGCCCCGGTGTCGGGATGGCCCGGGTCTTCGTGCATGCCGGCGACTGCGTCATCGAGCGGTGGGCGGTGCCGCCTCGGATGCTTGCGGTGTTGACCGAGCGGACGCTCGCCGCCTATCGGCCGGTGCTCGCGGACCACGACGAGGGGCTTGAGTGCGGCACCTTATCCAGCGTCCTGGTGACGGCTCCGATGTCGGCGAAGGGCGACCCGGCAGGGATACTCGCGGTCGGCTTGCCCAATGGGATCGAGGTCGCGCCGACTGACGTGTCGGTCCTAGCCACCCTAGCGAACCACGCCGGCGTCGCCCTGCACAACGCCTGGCAGTTTCAGGAGAACGAGCGGCGGGCGGCCGAGCTCGAGCGGCGCGCTTCTGAGCTCCAGGGGACGCTGCGGCGGCTGGAGCAGGCCGGCCGGCGGCAGCTCCTCTCAGAGGAGCGCAGCCGGATCGCACGCGAACTGCACGACAACGTTTCCCAGCAGTTGCTGACGATCGGCATGAACTTTGGAGTGGTGCCGGCGGCACCCGATGATCCCCCCGGTGGTGCTGGAGCGGGTGCTGGATGCTCAGGGGCTGGCTCGTTCGGCGATGGACGAGATCCGCGAGGTGATCTTCGGGCGGGTCGGCGATGAGCAGATCGAACTCTCGCAGGCGCTCCGCGAGGTGATCCAGGACGTCGAGGCCGGCGCCCGCCTTGAGGTCAAGCTGCGCGTCTTCGGGCACTCCCGGCCGGTGCCCGCCAGCACGCAGCAGACACTGGTCCAGATCGCCCGCGAGGCGCTGTTCAACGTGGTTCGTCACGCCGAGGCGCAGCATGCTTGGGTCGCTGTGCGTTGGCAGCCGCAGGTGGTGTCGCTCGCCGTCGCCGATGACGGATCGGGCAACCACCGCAAGCTCCAGCAGCACCTCTTCGCCTCGCCGCCCTACGGGGATCACCTCGGTCTGAACGGAATCGCGGAGCGGGTCCGCGGCCTCGGAGGCGCGGCCTGGTTCGAGCGCCGGCGCGGGGGAGGCGTGAAACTGCGAGTCGAGGCACCCGCCCGGATCATCGGCAGCACGTCGCGCGATGAGTCGCGGTTAGACAAGGCCAGCACTTAGAACGTCAAAAAGCCCCGCTGTGCGGGGCTTTCCCAGTGCGCCCGAGAGGACTCGAACCTCCACGGACCATAAAGTCCACAAGGCCCTCAACCTCAATCAGGCCGCGTAGGTGGTTGCACGGGCGTCCAAATCGTCCAAATTGCGAGATTTCCCAGACGTCCTGGAACGGTTGGACGGCGTGGATATTGTCACGAGTGTTGTCACGCGCGCGTCCGGCTGCGTGGCGACCGCGCCGTGCGGTATCCGTAAGGCATGTCGTTTGAGTCGGCGCTGAACCAGGGCAGGCTCGAGGAGGCGCGCGCGATCCTCGACGATCTCGAGCATTCACGAGACCCGGGCGGGCTTTGGCTGCCCGAGTGCTACGCGGATCTCGCGCAGGCTTTCGATCGCCGTGGGCAGCATGACGAGGCGATCGCGTTGATGGACGGCGCGATCGAGCGCGGCTGGGGCGGCAGGCCGGACCCGCGGTCGGATATCGCCGAGTTCCACCTGCGGGCCGGACGCAGTGTCGAGGCGGCGAGGATCTGGGCGGAGCTGAAGATTGAGGACCCCGACGATGTGTGGCTCTACAACGCGGCTGGTCTCCTCTTACAGCGAGGTCGGTGACCACGAGCGTGCCGTCGTGTGGCT
>Ga0187777_10001118_pt1 | contig 17427 bp, 18 predicted proteins | sample 1015_Q2_SP5_10_M_FD_132416 | JGI IMG/M metagenome (GOLD analysis project Ga0187777, IMG submission 132416) | Tropical peat soil microbial communities from peatlands in Department of Meta, Colombia - 1015_Q2_SP5_10_MG | ecosystem: Environmental > Terrestrial > Soil > Wetlands > Peat | place... | reverse complement strand
TCGTGCACCAGCGCGCCGGCAAGCGCCACCTTCTGCCGCATGCCCTTGGAGAATCCCTCGCACCGCTCATGCGCGTGCGGCTCGAGCCCCAACCAGCCAATCAGTTCGCGCGCGCGCGTTTCCGCGGCGGCAGGTTCAATACGCCAGAGCCCGGCAACGAATTCGAGATATTCGTAAGGCGTAAGCTTGTCGTAGATCATTGGTTCGTCCGACAGCCACGCGGTAACCTGTTTGGCGGCAACCGGATCGGAAAGCGCGTCGATCCCCTCGATGCAGATCGAACCGGCATCGGGCCGCAGCAGCCCCACCACCATGCGCAGGGTCGTTGTTTTGCCGGCGCCGTTGGCGCCGACCAGCGCATAGAATTCGCCGCCATAGACGGTAAGATCAAGCGCATCGACCGCCGGACGGTCGAAGCGCTTACTTACGCCACGAAGCGCCAGCGCAATCGGATAGTTCTGTTGATTCATCGCCACCGCCGCCATTCGGAAAAACTGGCGTTCTTTACCGCGGAGTCGTTTCAGCGCCGTAAATCTTCGAATTGCAGCAAGTGCGTTAAGAGTTCAGTGATCTTAAAATCCGCCGCCGTTCACGGCTTCGGCACCATCTTGAACATCGCATCGCCATAGGTCTTGCGCGCATCTGCGAGCAGCGGCTGCAGCACAGCGACGAAAGCTTCGTGCTCATCTGGCGTTAGCGCATTGACCTTGCAGCCTTCGGCTTCGATCGCCCTGTAGGACTCGTCGTGCTCCTCGACTGCAAGCTTGCGCTGAAAGGCGACCGCCTCGGTCACCGCCGTTTGCATCGCGCGCTTGAGTTCGTTCGGCCATGCGTCGAACGAAGTCCGGTGCAGAAAGATCGGCCGCGAAATATAGAAGTGATAACTAAGCGTATGGTACTTGTGAAACTTGTGCACGCCATAGGTGACAGTATTGGCGAGCGGGTTTTCTTGCGCATCCAGCGTGCCGGCCTTGATCATGGCAATGGCCTCGGTGAGGTCCATGCGCATCGCAATCGCGCCAAGTAGTTCGAATGTGCGTTTATGGATGTTGCTCGGCAGCACGCGGATTTTCATGCCCCTCATGTCGTTGGGCACATGAATCGGCCGCAAGCGATTGGAGATATGGCGAAAGCCATTCTCGAACCAGCCAAGGATGCGATAGCTGATGCGTTCTTCCGTCTTGCGCGCCAGAAACTTGCCGAGCTCCCCGTCCATAGCGCCGCGCGCTTGTGCGGTGCTGGAAAACAAAAACGGCAGATCGGCAAAACCAAGCTCAGGCACGCGATCAGTGAGATAGCTCGACGATTGATAACCGAGCGTCATCTCGCCGTTTTCGACCAGGGTAAGAATGTCTTCGGCCTTGTGGCCATGATCCATGATGTTGAACACATAGTCGACTGCGATGTCCCTGCCGAACTGCGCTTGAAGCTTGTCGCCGATGAATTTCAGCGATTTGCTGAACCCGGTGGCCGGCGGGCCATAGCCGGCCATGCGTATCTTTATTGTTTTGCTCATTTCGCTCGCTCGTTGCGGCTTTCTCTATACTGACGTGGCGCGATCTGGCCAAGCAGGAGCGGTGTGATAAAGTCCGCGCATATTCATGAAAGGAGCAGCCGATGAACAGGCTCGCCAGCGTTCCGAAAGTTTCACGAGGTGGAATTTCGGCGGCTGAGTGGGAGGCGCGCGTCGATCTCGCCGCTGTCTATCGGCTGACGGCGCATTACGGCTGGGACGACGTCATATATAACCACTCCTCCATGCGGGTGCCCGGCGAGCCGCGCAGATTCCTGATGAAGAAGCATGACCTGCTCTATACAGAGGTCACCGCCTCCAACCTGGTGAAAGTCTCCATGGACGAAGACCTGGACGAAAAGTCCGGCGTCAACCGGCCGGGTTTTACGCTGCATGGCGGCGTGTTGAGCGCGCGGCCCGACGTGAATTGCGCCATGCATGTTCATACCAATGTCGGCATGGCGATTGCGGGACTGAAAAACGGTTTGCGCATGGTGTCGCAGCAAGCGATCCGTTTCTATCAGCGCATCGGCTACCATGCATACGAAGGCATCACCGAGGATTTCGATGAGCGCGAGCGGCTCAACCGCGACCTCGGCCAGAACCGCGCGATGATCATGCACAATCACGGCCTCCTCACTGTCGGGAAAAGCGCGCGCGACGCCTTCGTGTTGATGAAACATCTGATCGATGCCGCCGATATCCAGCTCAAGCTTGAAGCAACCGGTGCGGAACTGATCGAAATTTCCCCGGCGGTTTGCGCCAAGACCGCGGAACAATACGAGCATCATGACGCCGGGCGCGGCAGCCACGATTGGGCGGCTTATCTGCGCATGCTTGATCAGATCGACGCGAGTTACCGCAACTGAGCGGCTGAATCGTGGCCTTCGCAAACCGCATGCAGGAAAAACTTGCGCGCGGCGAGGTTGCGCTTTGCATGGCGACGCGGCTCGCCCGCACTGCCGAAATCGCCATGATTGCGGAATCGTGCGGCTTCGATGCCTTGTTCATCGACATGGAACACTCAACGATTACGCTTGATGCGGCGGCACAGATTTGCGTCGCAGCGTTGCCAACAGGCGTTACACCGCTTGTACGTATCGCCGGCCATCAGTTCGAGGATGCAACACGCCTGCTCGATATGGGGGCGCTCGGCATCATCTGCCCGAATGTTGGCTCGCGCGCAGAGGCCGAAAAGTTCGTCCGCGCCTGCCGTTTTCCCCCGCTGGGCGAGCGCTCGGTCGGCGGCGCCGGACCGCTGCAAGGCTATCGCGCGACCCCGCTTGCCGAGGTGAACAAGCAAGGAAATGCGGCAACAACGCTCATCGCCATGCTGGAAACTCCGGAAGGGGTAGCCAATGCTGATGCCATTGCCGCGGTGCCGGGTATCGACGTGCTGCTGATCGGCTCGAACGATCTATGCACCGCGATGGGCATTCCCGGCGAGCTGAAGAGTCCGAAGTTGCACGCTGCTTACGAAGCGGCCGCAAAAGCCTGCAAGGCCCACGGCAAGCATCTTGGTGTCGGCGGCATTCGCGCCGACGTCGAACATGTGGCCCAACTCGTGAAGCTTGGCGCGCGGTTCGTGATCACAGCGTCCGACGCGCAATATCTGCTAAAAGCTGCACGCAATGAGGTCACAGCGCTGCGTAAGGCAACGTCATGAAGGTCAAACTGCATCACGTGAATTTCGCCACCACGAACGTCTCGGCGATGGATGAATTCTATCGCGACGTCCTCGACATGCGGACGATTCCCGGCATGGGACGCAATCGTGTCCGGGATCAGGGCTATCCGGGCGACGTCGCGTTCGTCACCGACGGCGCGATTCAGATGCACATCGCCGAAAAGGACATGAACATCGGCTTTCGCACAGGCAAGGTGGTCAATCCGGTGCAGCACGGCCACATTGCCTTCCGCACCGACGACCTTGATGCCTTCAAGAGGCGTCTCGACGAAAAAGGCATTAAATATTCCGACTATGGCGACTGGGCGATGACCGGCTGGAAGCAGGTCTTTTTCTATGACCCGGACGGCAACGTCGTCGAAGTTCATCAAGCGCCGAAAGACGCACCCTAGTGCTTGTTACGCCCCTCGCCGGGGCCCCATTTCCAGAAATCGCGGCCCTCTTCGCGCATGAAGCGCGCCAGCACCATCTTGTGCACCTCCGATGCTCCATCGACGAGACGCGCGGAGCGGGCGTAGCGGTAAATCCACTCGAGAATGGTGTCCTTTGAATAGCCGCGCGCGCCGTTGAGCTGGATGGCCACATCGGCCGCGAGATTCAGCGCATCGGCAACCTGAACTTTCGCCATCGATACTTCCTTGCGCGCCCGCGAACCCTGGTCGAGCTGCCAGGCCGCATGCATGGTCAGCAGCCGGCCAATCTGGATCTGATGCGCGACCTCGCCGAGCTTGATTTGCACGTTCTCGCGGTCCGCCAGCTTGACTCCGAATGCTTCACGCCGCCCGACATATTCCTGCGCAATCTCCATGCAACGCTTGGCAAAGCCAAGCCAGCGCATGCAGTGTGTCAGCCGCGCCGGGCCCAGCCGGATCTGCGTCACGCGTAATCCGTCTCCCACGTTGAGCAGGATATTCTCTTCCGGAATTTCCAGTCCATCATACTCGAGCTCGCAGTGACCACCGTGCTCATGTGGCCCCATGATCGGAACGCGCCGCACGATGCGCCAGCCGGGCTGGTCCTTGTGGTGCAGGAATGCTGTGAGCCCCCGCCGCTTATCGTCCGAGGTGCGCGCGATCAGGATATGATGTGCCGCCCCTTCGGCGCCGGTTATGAACCATTTGCGTCCCCGGATGACATAGCGATCACCTTTCTTTTCTGCACGCGTCAGCATCATGCCGGGATCGGAGCCGGAACCGGGATGCGGTTCGGTCATGGCAAAGGCAGAGCGCACTTTGCCCTCGACAATGGGGCGCAACCATTTTTCCTTTTGCGGCGGCGTACCGGCGCGCGCCAGCAGGTTCATGTTGCCGTCGTCGGGCGCCATGCAATGAATCGACAGTGGTCCGAAGATCGAGCGCGCCGCTTCTTCGTAGATCGCAGCCCACGCAGTTATCGGCAGTGCCATGCCGCCAAATTCCTTCGGCGCCTGCGGCGCCCACAGGCCGGCCTTTTTTGCCTTTTCGCGTACCCTGGCGAGTTTCGCTTCCGGAATGTTCTCATGGTCGGTGAAATTTTCCGGGTCGGCTTCCAGGGGCAATACGTTTTCTTCGACGAAGGCTCGCACGCGCTGGCGGAGATTTTCGATCTCGGGCGTAAGCGTAAAGTCCATTGGTCTGTTCCCCTACCCCTTGATCTGGATGACTTGACCGCCATCGACAACGATTGTCGCGCCGGTGATGTAGTTGCCGGCGTCCGACACAAGCAGCAGCAGCGCACCGTCGAGATCGCCCGCGCTACCGAAACGGCCCATCGGAATCTCGCGCTTGATCTTGGCGCCGGCTTCGCCCGCGAGATAGTCATCATTCATTTCTGTGACGAACCAGCCGGGCGCGATGGCGTTCACCCGTATCCCCTTGAAGGCCAGTTCGACAGCAAGCGCTTTGGTTACCTGCACGACGCCGGCCTTGGCGGCAGCATAGGCGACGGCGCCCTTGGCGACCGCAAGCCCCAGCACCGAAGCGATATTGACGATTGCGCCTTGCTTCTTCGCCGCCAACATGCGGCGCGCCGCCTCCTGCGCCCAGAAGAAAACAGCATCAAGATTGGTCGACAGCACCTTGCGCCATTCTTCCGGCGGCATTTCGACGGCGCGGCCACCGTGAGCGATGCCGGCGTTGTTCACAAGGATGGTAACGGTGCCCAAGGCTTTTTCCACGGCGTCGAACGCGCGCGTCATGGCAGCATGGTCGGTGACATCAGCTTCAATTGCGACGGCGCGTGCGCCGCTTTCTTCGATTTTCTTTTTCAGAGCCTTGAGGCGATCCACCCGCCGCGCCACCAACGCAACCGCGGCACCGTTGTCGGCAAGAGCTTTCGCGAATTGCGCGCCGAGCCCGCTCGACGCACCGGTCACCAGCGCGACGCGGCCTTTCAGGCTGAACATGTCCCCCGCTTTCATGCAGACCTTATACACACCCGAAGCAAGCACATGAATAGACTATGAATCTCAGGCCGCCTATTTTGCCGCAGGACAAGCACGGATGGATTCGTGAAGCGGCTCTGGCGGGCGACCATCAATACCTGGCACGGACTGATTGCGGTGACGCGGTCGGAAGCGGCATTCCGGCAGGAACTGGTGCTGCTGGCGCTTGGCATTCCTTTCGCCTTCTACCTGACGCCGGACGTCGGCAAGCGCTTTGCGCTGATCGGTGTGATCGTATTTATACTTATCGTCGAGCTGCTCAATACCGCAATCGAAAAGCTCAGCGACCGTGTCACACGCGACAACGAACCAGCCATCAAGCGCATCAAGGACATGGGTTCTGCCGCGGTCGGGCTGTCGCTGGCGGCGGCGGGTGCCGTGTGGATCTGGATAGCAGCTGATTGGTATTGGCGTTAAGCGGCAGACTAGTGGCGGTACAGCGCGTGCGGCAGCGCTGTCGCGAGCCCCGGGATGAACCATAACACCATCAATGCCACCAGCTGGATCAAAACGAACGGAATGATGCCGACATAAATATGCCGCGTGGTGATCTGTGGCGGTGCCACACCGCGCAGAAAAAACAACGTCGGACCAAGTGGTGGATGCATATACGACGTCTGCAGATTCACCGCCATCATGATGCCGAGCCAGACCGGATCTATCCCGGGCATGGCCAGCAGCGTGGGCGCGACGATCGGCACCACTACGAAGATGATCTCGAAGGCATCCATCACGAAGCCAAGCAGGAACATCGCCAGCATTACCGCCAGCATCGCGCCGGCTGGGCCACCTGGCAGGTTCGATAAAGCGCGGTGCACCATGTCGTCGCCGCCAAGGGCACGGAACACCAGGCTGAACATGGTGGCGCCGATCAGGATCAGGAAAATCATGCTGACGATCTGCGCGGTCTTTTCGCATACCGGCCTCAGCAAGCCGGCAAGCGGCGCCTTGCGCGCGGCCAGCAGAATGGCGCCAACGGCACCGATCGAGGCTGCCTCGGTCGGAGTTGCGATGCCCGCGAGGATCGAGCCAAGCACGGCGACGATCAATGCAAGCGGCGCGACCAAAACCTCGCCAAGCTGGCGCGCAAGCGCAACGCCGCGCGGTGCATCGGGGTCCGGAGGCAGTGCCGGCGAAGCCTTGGGCCATATGAACGCGACAGCGACCAGAAAGAGCAGATAGAGCGCGACCAGCGCAAGACCGGGCGCCAGCGCGCCGGCAAACAGATCGCTGACCGTGAGCGCGCGCGGCGCGAAAACTCCCTTCGACAGCTGCGCGGCCTGAAAAGCATTGCCGAGCTGGTCGCCGAGCAGCACCAATACGGTGGCCGGCGGAAAGATTTGCGCCAGCGTTGCGGTGGCCGCGACGGTGCCGGCGGCAAGCCGCGGGTCGTATCCGAACCGGACCATCGCCGGCAACATAATCAGGCCCATCGTTACCGTCGTAGCGCCAACCACACCCTTGGCAGCGGCGAGCAACGTGCCGACGATCACTGCCGAAATTCCCAGCCCGCCGCGCAGCGTGCCGAACAGCCGACCCATGGTCTCAAGCAGATCCTCGGCGATGCGCGAACGCTCCAGCATGACGCCCATGAAAATGAACAGCGGGATCGCCAAGAGAACCTCGTTCGTCATGACACCAAAGATTCGTTGCGGCAATGCGCCGAGAATTGCGAAGCTCATGACTCCCAGGGCGTTGCCAAGCACGGCGAAAATCAACGACGTGCCGGCGAGCGTGAGCGCGACCGGATACCCGGCCATCAGCGCCGCAATGACCGCAATCACCATGTTGATCGCGAGAATCTCGGCGAGCGGCATCAGGGCGCCCTCGACAGAGTCAGCGCGGCGCGGATCGCTTGGGCGATGCCTTGCAGCGCCATCAGCAACGCGAAGAGCGGGATCAGGGTTTTGAGCACAAAGACAAGCGGCAGGCCGCTCGTCTCCTGCGAATGCTCAAGGATTGCCCATGAGCGCGCGGCATAGGGCACCGCCAGCCAGACCAGCACGATCATGAACGGCAACAGCAGCAAGAGCGCACCAACAAGATCAATCCATGCTTTCGCGCGCAGCGATGCATCGGCATAGAAGACATCCACTCGCACGTGTCCGCCCGCGCGCAATGTCCAGGCCGCCGCCAGCATGAACAGCGCAGCATGCGCATAGATGACGGTCTCGGTGAGCCACACCGAGCCAAGTCCGAACAGGTATCGCGCTACAACCAGCGCGAACTGCAGCAGCACGACCACGAGCGCCGACCACGCGACGGCGCGGCCAATAGCCGCGTTCAGGCGGTCAATGCGGTCTGCAAGCGAGGTCATATGCATAAAACTCATGGCGTCGATGATGGCACAAAGACAGATCTTTTGCTTATAGTCAGGCATGTCCGGGCATGAACACGACCACCACGATCACGACCATTCCGAGCTGTCGGAAACTCAGCTGCGCGTGCGCGCGCTGGAAAGCGTGCTGACCGAAAAAGGCTATGTCGATCCCGCCGCGCTCGACCTGTTGATCGAGACCTATGAAAAGAAAGTCGGTCCGCGCAACGGTGCCCGTGTCGTGGCCAAAGCCTGGGTTGACCCCGCCTATCGCGCGCGGCTCTTGAAGGATGCAACGCCGGCGATCGCCGAGATCGGCTATGCCGGGCGCCAGGGGGAACACATCGTAGCACTCGAGAACACTCCGAAGCTGCACAACATGGTCGTGTGTACCTTGTGCTCTTGCTATCCGTGGCCGGTGCTGGGTTTACCGCCGGTGTGGTACAAGTCGGCGCCTTACCGCTCGCGGGCGGTTGCCGATCCGCGCGGTGTCCTGGCGGACTTCGGCGTGACGCTGCCGAAAGATACCGAGATTCGCATCTGGGATTCGACCTCCGAAATCCGCTATCTCGTCCTGCCGATGCGTCCCGCCGGCACCGAAGGCTGGAGCGAGGAGAAGCTCGTCGAGCTTGTCACACGCGACTCCATGATCGGCACCGGCTTGCCTAAATCGCCGAAGGACCTGGCAAAGTGAACGGCGGCCAGGATCTAGGCGGGACGCATGGCCACGGCCCGGTCGAGCCGGAAGCGAACGAGCCGGTTTTTCATGCCGAGTGGGAGAAGCGCGCGTTCGCACTCACGCTGGCCATGACTGCGCCCGGTGGCTGGAACATCGACATGGGCCGTTTTGCGCGGGAGAACCGCCCGCCCGGTGAATACCTGTCGATGACCTACTATCAGATCTGGCTTGCAGCCCTCGAACACATGGCCAAAGAGGGCGGGCTGGTTTCCGACGATGAAATTGAGGCTGGCCATTCGCTGCAACCCCCGAAGCCAGTTCGACGCATTCTCTTGCCGGGCGACGTAGCCAAAGTCCTCTATCGCGGCGGACCGACTGAGCGTGACACCAATACGAAACCGATATTCGGTGTTGGCGATAGAGTACGCGCTAAAAACATCAACCCCCTCACCCACACACGGTTGCCGCGCTATGTGCGCGGCCATGTCGGGACCATCGAGCGTGTGATCGGCTGTCATGTTTTTCCCGACAGCAACGCACACGGCGGCGGCGAGAACCCACAGTGGCTCTATACCGTGCGATTTGACGGACCAGAGTTGTGGGGCGCCGACAGCGATGCGACCATTAAAGTTTCGGTCGACGCCTGGGAGCCTTACCTGAGCCCGGCGACCTAGTTTATAATTCCACCATGTCTCACGATCACGGGCATCACGAGCATGGCTCGGAGCTTTCCGACATGCAGCTGCGCACGCGCGCACTGGAAACGATTCTGATCGAGAAGGGCTATATCGAGCCGGCCGCGATCGACGAGCTGATCGAAACCTACGAGACAAAAATCGGGCCGCGTAACGGCGCACAGGCGGTCGCAAAGGCATGGGTCGACCCAAAATTCCGTCAATGGCTTTTCGAGGACGGGACTTCGGCAATCGGCTCGCTCGGTTTTGGCGGCCGCTCCGGCAATCACCTCGTCGCTCTCGAGAACACATCTTCGGTGCACAACATGGTCGTGTGCACACTGTGCTCCTGCTACCCATGGGCTGTACTTGGTCTGCCGCCGCTTTGGTACAAGTCGGCACCCTATCGGTCACGCACCGTCGCCGATCCTCGCAGCGTACTGCGCGACTTCGGCATGGAATTGCCCAAGGACACTGAAATCCGCGTGTGGGATTCGACTGCCGAACTGCGCTACCTGGTGGTCCCGATGCGGCCGACAGGCACCGAAGGCTGGAGTGAGGACAAGCTCGCCGAGCTTGTCACCCGCGATAGCATGATCGGTACTGGCCAGCCGAAACAACCGAAGGACCTGGGATGAATGGTGCGGCCGATATGGGCGGAATGCACGGCTTTGGGCCTGTGGTGCCGGAGCCGAACGAGCCGGTGTTCCATGCCGATTGGGAAGGCTTTTCGTTCGCGCTCAATATGGCGACCGGCGTTGCCAAACTTTGGAACCTTGACGCTTTCCGATTCAAGCGCGAGAGCATCCCTCCGGCGCAGTATCTCAACCTCAGCTATTATGGCTTATGGACCACTACGCTCGAGCAAATGATGCTCGAATATGGCGTGGCGACACCTGAGGAACTCGCCGCGGGCCATGCAATCCCGCCGGTGAAGAAGGTGCCGCATGCGGTGACCGCCGCCGAGGTCGCCAACATGGTTCGCTGCGGCTCACCCTATGACCGGCCTGCACCCGCGCCTGCGCTGTTCAAGATCGGCACCAAGGTTCGTGCCAGGAACATGCACCCCAAGACGCACACGCGATTGCCGCGCTATGCGCGCGGACACACGGGTGAGGTTGTGCGAATCGTCGGCTGCCATGTTTTTCCGGACTCCAATGCCAGCAATGCCGGCGAGGATCCGCATTGGCTCTACACCGTGCGCTTTAATGGCCGCGAATTGTGGGGTGACGATTCAGACCCGACGGTGCGAGTCTGCATTGAGGCCTGGGAGCCCTATCTGGAGGCTGTTTGATGGGCATTGACCCACAAGCCGCAATGCATGCGGCAATCGTTGTGCCGGGGTTGCCGCGCGATGCCGACGGCCCGGTTTTCCGTGAGCCGTGGGAGGCGCAAGCCTTTGCCATGACGCTGGCGCTGCACGAGCGCGGCATCTTCACCTGGAACGAATGGGCAGCGGCGCTTGCCGCCGAGATCAAGCGCGCGCAGGCCGCCGGCGATCCGGACACTGGCGAAACCTACTATTCGCACTGGCTCAACGCGCTTGAGAAGCTGGTGGCGGAAAAAGGCGTGACGACCCAAGACGCGCTGCATCGATACCGCGATGCCTGGGACCGCGCATGCGACCGAACCCCGCACGGCCAGCCTATTGAGCTAAGGGAAGAGGATTTTCGCGGTTGAATTCTGTTCCCCGGATGCGGCGCAGCACGAAGTGGTGCGCCGCTGATCTGGGGCCTTAGCAAACGGTGAGCTGTGGCGATCCCGGGTCTGCAGCGCACCGCTACGCGCTGCGCTGCGCCCGGGAAACAACGTATCTACACCCCCATCAATCGCTCGCTGACCATATAGCCGGTGAGCAAGGCGGCGCCGAACAGTACAATCACAAGTGCCGCCGCGGTTTCCAGTCCGCGCACGAGGATCATGCCGGCGCCGGGCTTTGCTTTCGCCAGCCGGCCGGCAAGACCGCGCGCGCCGACCGCAAGCGTGGCGATGGCGGCGACGGTAATCGCGGTGCCGATGCCCATCACAAAAGTCGATGCCACACCGATCCAGAACAGGCCCTGCGCCAGCGCGAATACCAGCACGATGATCGCGCCCGAGCATGGCCGCAAGCCGACTGCAATGATCGCGGACAGCCCGCGTCTGAGCCAGTGCTTGCCGGTCAGTTCAATCGGCTCCGGCGCATGTCCATGGCCCCAGGCCGAGGCCTCATCCTCGTGGTCATGGTCATGGTTATGGCCATGACGATGGTGGCCATGGGCGTGCGCATGGCCATGATGATGATCGTGGTGATGACCATGATCACCGCGCAATAAATGCAGCAACGCCCGGCCCTTCACCCACAAAAGCCGCAGGCCGATCAACATGATCAGCGCGTAGCTGGCGATTTCAATGACGCGCACGGTGTTGCCCATCGCTTTGGCGGTCGCGCCGAGCAGCGCGGCAGCGATGCCGACGACAGCAATGGCGGTGAATGCCTGAAGGATCGCGGACGCGAACGACAACACGATGCCGCGCCGCCACGTTTCATTATTAGCGACGAGATAGGATGAGATCACTGCCTTCCCGTGACCGGGGCCGGCAGCGTGGAACACACCGTAGAGAAATGAGATGCCGAGCAGGGTATAGGCAGCGCTGCCATCAACCTTGGCAGCGCGGATCAGGCCCGACAGCATGCGATAGAATTCGGCCTGTTTGGCGAGAATCCAGCCGGCGAAGCCACCGACTTCGGGCGCCGCCGGCGCGGGCGTTACTCCAAATGGTTGCGCCAGCGCGGCGCCAATCGTTGCGCACAAAAAAAGCAGGCTAATGACGAGCAGCGCACAGTGCGCGAAAGTCGAGCGCCGGCCGGACAAGCTCATCACAAACACCCTGTGCACGAACGTCGCCCCGCGCAGCCATAAGATGCAATCACCTTCAAGGACAATGCACCACAAGCCTGTTAGCAAACTGCGCACCCCACGCCATGGTCGTATTTTTTTGGTCGGCGGGAATCTCACTCAGCCTCTTGCCCTCGGCAAAGGTCATTTCGCGCGGAAGGACTACATCGAGCTTGCAAGCCGGCGCACCGACAAGTCGCGCCGGCTTGTCCTTGGCAAACGAAAAGTCCACAAAAATTGTGGGATCATAAATTTCGATTTTCAATTCTTTCGCCTTGAACGGCTTTTTGAACGGCAAAATGAAGTTTAGCGTGAGCACTTGATCCGCGTAGTCGAGCCAATACCCCGGGGCAGGATCGGTGAGCTCAGCCTTTGCGCCATCAGCAGTCGCGTAGGTGAAGTAGTCATATTCCTTGAGGGATTCGACATTGACCTTGGCGAGCGGCGCCAGCTCGTCGCGGGTGAACTTGCCTTTCTCCTTGCTCTCCAGTCCCTGCGTAGCAAAGGTTGAAAACATGTCATCAAACGACCATGCATGACGAATGCCGGTAATCTTGCCGTCAGGGGAATAGACCAGCTCGGTGTGCATGGTCACCCAGACATGCGGATGCGAGTGTGCAAGGCCCGCGAACGCCAATGTCACAAGTGCCGCGAGGAAAATCCGGAGCGAAGCAGTCATGCGCACGCACCTTAACATGGACTGCGGCGCAAAAGTGACGTGTAACTATGTAGCGTCCCACAGCCCGGCGCACTGCAGATCCGGGATCGCCATAAAATAAAGACCCTGTAAAGACCCCGGATCAGTGGCGCACCACTGCGTGCTGCGTCGCATCCGGGGAACGTGACTTCACACCCCCGCCGCGCCGCCGTCGGCACGTGGGTCATGCCCACCTTCCATGCTTCCGTCGGAATGCAGCACGACGGCACCGGCATGGCCCATCGTGTCGGAATAAGCCTCATCTAGAACCACAATGTCGTGCCCAGCCGACAACAACCGGTCAATCAGGTTGCCATCGAAACGCGATTCCATCCGCAGATTTGTAAGGGTGGACCCCCATGTGCGGCCGAGCAGCCAGCGGGGAGCATCGAGCGCCCTGTCCAGTGCCTGGCGAAACGTCACGTAGCGCGTGAAGACCGCGGCCTGGCTTTGCGGTTGGCCGTCGCCTCCCATGGTGCCATAGGCGATAACGCGGCCATCCCTGAGCGAAGCAAGCGCGGGGTTGAGCGTGTGGAAAGGGCGCCGGCCCAGCGCGAGCGCATTGATCGACTTCGGGTCAAGCGAGAAGCTGGCACCGCGGTTCTGCATGAGAATGCCGGTGCGCGGCAGCACACAGCCGGAACCGAACTCCCAGTAGAGCGACTGGATGTAGGAGACCACAAGTCCGTTTGAGTCGGCGGCGCCCATCCAGATGGTGTCACCTTCACCATAAGACATCGGCCAGCGTGCGGCCTTCCTGCTATCGATATGCGCCGCTTCGGCATCGAAAAAAGCCGGTTGCATGAATCGGCCGAGGTCGACGGCAGCCCTGTCGGGATCAGTGACCACCCTGTCGCGCACCCGGAACGCTCGCTTGGTCGCTTCGACCAGGCCGTGGATATGGTCGAAGCTTTCCCCTTGCGTAACGCGCAGACGTTCGAACAACGCCAGGATGATCAGCGATGCCAAACCTTGCGTCGGCGGCGGTGTGTTGTAGAGAGTTCCGGCTTGCGTCATTACGCTGAGCGGCTCATCGACGATTGCCCGAAAGCTTTCAAGATCGCCGCGCGTGACCGGGCTGCCTATGCGTTCGAGATCGGAAGCAATCTCACGGCCGACGTCACCGCGATAGAAATCGTCGAGCCCGGCACTCGCAAGGTGATCAAGCGTTGCGGCAAACTCGGTTTGCTTGAGCACTGTGCCGCTATCCGGGATCTTGCCGTCGGCCAGAAAGGCTTTTTTGAACCCCACGGCCTTGTCCATTTCCGGCAGCTTTTCGGCGGTCAGCTGGGCCTGGCTCCGTGTAACCGCATAACCCTCGCGCGCATGCTTGATGGCGGGCGCGAGCAACATCGCAAGCGGCAACTTGCCGCCCTGAGCCTTGGCGGCATCTTGCGCGAGCATCCACGTTGCTATCGCACCCGGCACTGTGAGAGCGGCGAGCGGCCCGCGCGCCGGGATCTGGTCGTGGCCGGCGTCACGATAAAGCCGCGGCGTCGCCTTGGCGCCGGCCCGGCCCGCTCCCATCAGCGCGCGCACGCGGCCCGACCGTTCACGGATCAGCCAGAATCCATCGCCGCCAACATGGTTCATGTGCGGATAGACCGCGGCGATTGACGCGGCCATTGCGAGCATTGCTTCGATAGCATTGCCGCCCTCTGCAAGAATGGCGCGGCCATCCTCGACGGCCGCCGCGTGCGGAGCGGCGACCACGCCACGGCGATGTCCGGCGGAATGAAGAATCATGCGGGCGCGGCGTCAGTCAAACCGCGCTTCTTCAGGAGTGCGTCTACCGTCGGAAGCCGGCCACGAAAGGCTTTGTAAGCCTCCCCTGGATCGCGCAGGTTGCCCGCGCCGTAGATGTAGTCGCGCAGTCTTTTGGCCGTTGCCGGATCGAAGGCATTACCGGTCTCTTCGAATGCTGCGAAAGCGTCGGCGTCGAGCACCTCCGACCACATGTAGGAATAATAGCCAGCCGCGTAGCCTCCACCGGAAAACAGATGCTGGAAGTGCGGCAAGCGATGACGCATCGCGATTTCGGCGGGCATCGCGATGCGCTCAAGATCCCGGCGTTCAAATTCCGTGACGTCGAGCGCGGCCGTCGGCGGCTGAGAGTGCAAATCGAGGTCGACCAGCGCGCAGGCGGTGTATTCCACCGTTGCAAAGCCCTGGTTGAAGGTGCGCGTTGCCAGCAAGCGATCGAGCAAAGCCTCGGGCATTTGCTCGCCGGTCCGGCAATGACGCGCGTATTGCCGCAATATCTCCGGCACCTCCAGCCAATGCTCATAGAGCTGCGAAGGCAGTTCGACGAAATCGCTTGGCACGGCTGTTCCCGCGAGCAGCGGATAGGTCACATTCGACAGCATCGCGTGCAGTGCGTGGCCGAACTCATGAAACAGCGTGCGTGCGTCCTCGAAGGAGAGCAGCGCCGGCTCGCCAGTGGCCGGTTTGGAGAAATTGCAGACATTGAGGACGATCGGCCGGATGTCGCCGGAGAGTTTTTCCTGGTCGCGCAGTGTCGTCGCCCACGCGCCGCTATGCTTCGAGGTGCGCGCAAAATAATCGCCGATGAAAAGCGCAACATGGCGGCCTTGCGCGTCCGCCACCTCCCAGGCGCGCGCGTCGGAATGATAAAGCGGCGCGGTGACCCGCTTGAACGAGAGCCCGAACAGGCGGCGCGCGGTTTCGAACGTCGCCTCGATCATCCTGTCGAGTTGAAGATATGGCTTGATCTGGGCCTCATCCAGATCGAATTTCGCCTTGCGCAGTTTTTCGGCGTAGTAGCGCCAGTCGTGCGGAGCGAGCGCGAAGTTGCCGCCTTCTTCGGCGACCATTGTCTGCAATGCGTCGCGCTCGACAGCGGCCTTGGTGCGCGCCCTGCCCCAGACCTCGTCGAGGAGCTTGCGTGCGGCGGCCGGAGTCTTGGCCATCTGATCGTCGAGCCGGTAGTCGGCGAAAGTCGTAAAGCCAAGCAGCTTCGCACGTTCGCCGCGCAACGCCACCATCTCGGCGATCAGCGCGCGATTATCAGTTTTTCCGCCATTCTCGCCGCGCCGAATCCAGGCCTGAAATATTCTCTCGCGCAGATCGCGCCTCGATGAGAATTGCAGGAAGCTCTCAACTGAAGAGCGCGCAAGAGTGATGGCATGTTTGCCGGGATGCCCGCGTTCCTCGGCCGCTGCTCTCGCCGCAGCGCGCGCAAAATCCGGCAGACCGGCGAGGTCGCTCTCCTCCAGCACCATCGCGAAAGATTTCTCGTCGGCCAGCACGTTCTGCGCGAAATGGGTGCCGAGACTGGCCAGCCGCTCGTTGATGGTCGCAAGCCGGTCCTGTTGCGGCTTTTCCAGCGCTGCGCCTGCGCGAAGGAACCGGGTGTGATAACGCTCGAGCACCCGCTCCTGTTCGCTGTTAAGGCCGAGTGCTTCTCGTTTTGAATAAAGTGCGGCAATCCGGGAGAAGAGCGCGCGGTTGAGGTAGAGCGCGTTGCTATGTCGAGCAAGCAAAGGCGAGACGTCACGCTCGATAGTCTCGATCTCATCTGACGTGTGGGCGCCCGCCAGCACAAAGAATGCGTTCGAAACGCGCTCGAGTTCGTGCCCGCTTCTTTCCAGGGCAACAATCGTGTTCTCGAAAGTCGGCTCCGCAGCGTCGGTGGCAATCGCATCGATCTCCGCACGGTGCGCGACCAGGGCCCGGTCGAAAGCCGGACGAAAGTGGTCGGGTTTGATTGCTGCAAAGGGCGGTAATTCGAAGCTGCCGGTCCATTGGGCGAGCAGCGGGTTTTTGCCGTCGGACGCGCGTTGTGGGCCTGTCATGCGGTCTATCTAGAGTGCCGGCCGGCAAACGCCAAGCCTTTGTCACCGTGGCGCCTCTATTGAATCTCTAATACATTTGCCGAAGTTGTAGGGCGCAAGATGAAACCGCGCAGCAGGCCCACCGGGGCCAGAAAAGTGCGACGTCGTAAAAGCGTTCGGCCAAAGGCCGCAAGCGCGCGGGTGGACTTTTTCCGCCATCCCGCCGGAGCTGATCTCAAAGAGCAGCTTGATCGGCGCACCCGCGAACTTGATGAAGCGCAGCTTCAACTCAAGGCTACGTCAGACGTCCTTCAAATCATAAGTAGCTCGCCCGGCGAATTGGAGCCCGTCTTCAAGGCGATGCTGGCGAATGCAGTGCATCTATGTGAGGCGAAATTCGGTGTCCTGTTTCGTTATCGGGACAGTGAGTTTTATCCGGCGGCGTGGGTTGGAGTGCCGCGTGAATATGAAGAATTCAATCGGAAACGCAGGTTTTTCCGCCCTGACCCCGGAACCCCGCTTGATCGGCTTTTGCGGAAAAAAGACCTCGTTCAAACATCCGACGAATTGGCTGAACGCAATCCAGGTCCGGCCGCCAGACTTGGCGGCGCGCGGTCTTTGGTTGCGGTGCCGATGTTTAAGGACAAGGACCTGATCGGCGCCATCGTTGTCTATCGTCAGGAGGTTCGTCCGTTTACCGACCGGCAGATCGCACTAGTCAGGAATTTCGCAACGCAAGCCGTCATTGCGATCGAGAATGCACGG
>Ga0187777_10001115_pt1 | contig 17453 bp, 17 predicted proteins | sample 1015_Q2_SP5_10_M_FD_132416 | JGI IMG/M metagenome (GOLD analysis project Ga0187777, IMG submission 132416) | Tropical peat soil microbial communities from peatlands in Department of Meta, Colombia - 1015_Q2_SP5_10_MG | ecosystem: Environmental > Terrestrial > Soil > Wetlands > Peat | place... | reverse complement strand
GGGTACTTCCAGGTGATGGCCGATCCCGTCTCCACCTGCGTCCAGGAAATGTGCGAGTTCTTGCCGCGGCAATCGCCGCGTTTCGTGACGAAGTTATATATGCCGCCGACGCCGTTGACATCGCCCGGGTACCAGTTCTGCACCGTCGAATATTTTATGTACGCGTTATCCAACGCGACCAACTCAACGACGGCCGCGTGAAGTTGGTTTTCGTCGCGTATGGCCGCAGAACACCCTTCCAGATAGCTAACATAGGAGCCTTCGTCAGCGATGATGAGCGTGCGCTCAAACTGTCCGGTGTTGAGTGCGTTGATACGGAAGTACGTCGACAACTCCATCGGGCAGCGCACACCTTTCGGCACGTAGACGAACGAGCCGTCGGAGAACACCGCCGAGTTGAGCGTCGCAAAAAAGTTATCGGTATAAGGCACGACGCTGCCGAGATACTGTTCGACGAGCTGCGGGTGCTGGCGTACGGCTTCCGAGAACGGCAGGAACACGACCCCGGCAGCCGCGAGGCGCTCCTTGAAGGTCGTCGCGACTGAGACGCTGTCGAATACCGCATCCACGGCGACGCCCGCGAGCCGCGCCCGCTCGTGGAGCGGCACACCGAGTTTCTCGTACGTCTCGAGGAGTTTGGGGTCCACCTCATCGAGACTCTTCGGGCCGTCCTTCTTTGCTTTCGGTGCTGAGTAGTAAGAAATCGCCTGGTAGTCGATCGGCGCGACCTTGAGATGTGCCCAGTGGGGTTCGTTCATCGTGAACCAGTGGCGCAGTGCCTTAAGTCGCCACTCGGTGAGAAACGCCGGCTCCTTCTTCTTGCGCGAGATAAGCCGCACCACATCCTCGTCAAGCCCGGGCGGAGCGGTGTCGGAATCGATCTCGGTCACGAAGCCCTGTCGGTAGCCCCGTGAGAGCAGTGACTCGATTTGCTTGGCACTTTCACTCATGGCTTCACTCACGAACGGACTGGTGAACGCGTGGCGGCGGCCTTCATCTCCCGCTCGAGCGTCGGCAGGCGCGCCGGCGCCGCATCGAGGCCGGCGAGCTGCGCGAGACTCACGTCGTAGAGCGAGCGGCGGATCGCGAGATTGAGGCGCTGCCAGACGCGCGAGACGCGACAGGTCTCCTCGATCTCGCAGTAGCCTTGCCCCGCCGCGCAATCGGTGAGCGCGACCGGCCCTTCGAGCGCATCGAGGATTGCGGCGGCACTGATCTGTGCGGCGGGTCGCGCGAGCTGATAGCCGCCGTGGAGTCCGCGTGTAGAGACGACGAGGCCGGCGCGCTGCAGCTGCTTGAGGAGCTTGCTCACGGTGGGGGCGGCGATATGGGTTTGCTCGGCAAGCGCGTGCGCAGTGGTGACACGTCCCGGCGCCCCCGCAAGGGCGGCGAGCAACACCGTCGCGTAGTCGGTCAGGCGGCTGATACGCAGCATGGAAGCGGCCTCCTAAACTAGGACTATTTTAGTGCTAATTAGACCAGATACAAGCAAAAACCAAGTGCAGGCCCAGGCTCCTACGGGTTTCACGCCGTGCCGCGGCCCCCCGATTTCGCTATCCTTGGCGCCGCCATTTCCAGGGGATGTTCACGACGGTGCGGCGCGCGGGGTTGCCCGGACGTACCGTGCACGCGGAGGACCGACAATGAATTCGAGCGAGCTCGCGCGCATCGCCGGCGCGATGGTGGCCAAAGGCAAGGGAATTCTGGCCGCCGACGAAAGCACCGGCACCATCAAGAAGCGCTTCGATGCCATCAAGCTGGAATCCACCGAGGAGCACCGGCGGGCATACCGCGAAATGCTGTTCACCGCTCCGGGCGCCTCCCAGGCAATCAGCGCCGTCATCTTCTACGACGAGACCCTGCGCCAGAAGACGCGCGATGGCACCCCTTTCCCGCAATACCTCATGAAGCAGGGCATTATCCCCGGCATCAAGGTCGACCTCGGCGCGAAGCCCCTCGCCGGCTTCCCCGGGGAGACCATCACCGAGGGGCTCGATGGACTGCGCGAGCGCCTGATCGAGTACCGTGGGCTCGGCGCGCGCTTTGCCAAGTGGCGCGCCGTCATCGACATCGCAGACCGTATACCGACTTCTTTCGCAATCAAGGCGAACGCACACGCACTCGCCCGCTACGGGGCGCTCTGCCAGGAACAGGACATCGTGCCGATCATCGAGCCCGAAGTGCTAATGGACGGCGCCCATACGATCGCCCGCTGCGAGCAGGTCACGGACCAGGTACTCGCGAAGGTATTCCGCGAGCTCGAGGGACATCGGGTGCTCCTCGAGGGCATGGTGCTCAAGCCCAACATGGTGATCTCGGGCAAGAAGGCCGCGAACCGCGCGCCCCCGCAGACGGTAGCGGAAGCGACGCTGCGCGTACTCAGGCGCCACGTACCGCCGGCCGTGCCCGGCATCGCCTTCCTCTCGGGCGGGCAGTCCGAGGCGGAAGCGACTCTGCATCTTTCCCTCATGAACCAGCTGGGCGGTGTGCCGTGGTTACTGAGCTTCAGCTACGGGCGGGCGCTCCAGGACACGGCGCTCAAGACCTGGGGTGGCGCGGCAGCGAACGTCGCCGCCGCGCAGCGCGAGTTCGTCAAGCGCGCGAAGCTCAACGGGCTCGCGACCCTCGGTCGCTACGGCGCGGAGATGGAGAGCCAGGCCGCCTAGGCCGCCCTCGCGCCCCCGCGTGACAAGTCCCGCAACCTCAGAGGCCGCACCTGGCGCCGAGGCGGCCGATGTCGTGGTCGACATCCGCAACCTCGCATACGGGGTCGGTGGCCGGGAAGTCTTTTCCGGACTCGACCTGCGCGTCCTGCGCGGGCGGATCACCGGCATCATGGGACCAAGCGGCACCGGCAAGACGACGCTCCTCAGGTTGATCACCGCGCAAGTTACCGCCGGCCATGGCCAGGTCATGGTGTTCGGGCGCGACGTTGCGCAGCTTGGCCGCAGCGGGATCTATGCACTGCGCCGGCGCATGGGCATGTTGTTTCAGGATGGCGCGCTTCTCACCGACATGACGGTGTTCGAGAACGTCGCATTTCCCGTGCGCGAGCACACCGATCTCACCGAACCCCTGATCCGCAAGCTCGTGCTCACCAAACTTCAGGCGGTGGGCCTGCGCGGGGCCGCGGAGCTCATGCCGGCGGAGCTCTCGGGCGGCATGGCACGCCGTGTGGCACTCGCGCGCGCGATCGTCATGGATCCGGAAGTGCTGATTTACGACGAGCCCTTTGTCGGCCTCGACCCGATCTCACTCGGTGTCATCCTGCGGCTCATCAAGCAGATGAATAGCGCGCTCGGCATTACGAGCATCGTGGTCTCTCACGATGTGCATCAGCTCGGCACGATCGCCGATGACAGCTATCTCATCTCGGGTGGACGGGTCGCCGCCGCAGGTCCCCCCGCCGAGTTGAGCGCGAGCGATTCACCGGCGGTGCAGCAGTTCCTGACCGGGAGCGCGGACGGTCCCGTGCCCTTTCACTACCCGGCCCCCGACTACACGACGCAGTTGCTCGCGCCCGAACCGCAATGACCAGTCACGGCAGCAACAACATACTGGCCGAGGCCGTGCGCCGCGTCGGCTCGGTCACGATCTTCTTTTTCCAGCTCCTCGCGCAGTGCGTGCCAGCGCTCAGCCGGCCGGGCCTCATCGTGAAGCAGATCTACAATACCGGTGCCCGCTCGCTCATCATCATCATGCTCTCGGGGCTTTTCGTCGGCATGGTGCTCGGCCTTCAGGGCTACGACCTGCTGCGACGCTTTGGCTCCGAGGATGTGCTCGGTGCGGGCGCGGCGCTCGGGCTCCTCAAGGAGCTCGCACCGGTGATCACGGCATTGCTTTTTGCAGGTCGCGCAGGCACGGCTCTCACCTCGGAGATTGGGCTCATGCGCGCCACCGAGCAGCTGACCGCGATGGAGATCATGGCCGTTAACCCGTTGCGCTATATCGTCGCGCCGCGTTTCTTGGGCGGCGTGATCGCGATGCCGCTCCTGACTGCGATCTTCGCGATCGTCGGCCTTTACGGTGCACAGCTGATCGGCGTCGAGCAGATGGGGGTCGATCGCGGCACGTTCTGGTCGCAGATGCAGGAAGCGGTGGAGCTGAAGAATATCAACGAGGGACTCGTCAAGGGGCTCGTGTTCGGTATCGCCTGCAGCCTGATCGCCGTGCATGAGGGCTATCACGCCGCGCCGACCGCGGAAGGCGTCGGACTTGCAACCACGCGCACCGTCGTCGCATCGTCCGTGCTCACGCTGCTCCTCGATTACGTATTGACCGCCGAATTCCTGTGAGAGGAACTTAAGCTATGCGTGCCAATCGAACGCTGGAGATCGGAACCGGGCTCTTCGTGCTGCTCGGCTTTGCGGCGCTGCTTTTCCTCACGACGCAGCTGCCCGCGAACGGGCTCAAGTTCGGCGCCAAGAAGGGCACCTATCAGGTCACCGCCGAATTCGACAACATTGGCGATCTCAAGGTGGGATCGCCGGTCACGATGTCAGGGGTGCACATGGGTGAGGTGACGGGCATCCGATTCGATCCCAAGAGCTACAAGGCCGTGGTCAGCATGCGGCTCGAATCGCGCTACAACCAGATCCCGGAGGATAGCTACGCGAGCATCCAGACCGAGGGGTTGCTCGGGGGCAAGTACATCAGCCTCAGCCCCGGCGGACTCGACAACTATCTCAAGGACGGCAGCATCATCGAGCAAACACAGTCGGCCATCGTGATCGAGAGCCTCATCAACAAGTTCTTCGCGAACTACTCAATGAAGAGCAGCGACAGTGCTGACAATGCCGGCAAGTCGGAGTCGAAGAAATGAGACAGCTGATCGTTCTTCTGACCCTCACCTCGTTCTCGTGGGCGCTCGCGCAGGCGCAGACCCCACCGTCGCAACCCGCGGCGCCGGCCGCAGCCCCCGCTGCCGCAACCATGCCGGGGCCGAGCGAGGTCGTGAGCGATGCGGCCCAGGGAATGCTCTCGGCGCTCGAGAAGGATCGCGATGCCTATCGGCACGACTCGAAGAAGGTTGCCGACCTGGTCAACACGTATCTGCTGCCGCACTTTGACACCGAGCGCTCGGCTCGCATCGTGCTCGGACAGTACTGGCGCACGGCGACCCCGGTGCAGCGCCAATCATTCATCGACGCCTTCTACCATTCGCTGCTCACGAATTACGGCAACGCGCTCGTCGAGTTCACCGCCGATCGCCTCAAGATCTACCCGACCAAGGTCGACCCGGACGCGAGGCTCTCCACGGTGCGTACCGAGGTCGCGAAGGGCAATGGCGACAAAGTCTCGGTGAACTATTACATGAGCAAGACCCAGCAGGGCTGGAAAGCGTGGGATGTTGTTATCGACGGCGTGAGCTACGTGAACAGCTATCGCGAGGACCTCGCACCGCAGCTCGAGAAGCAGGGGCTCGATGCGGTGACCAAGCGGCTCGAGTCGGGTGAGAAGCCCGATGCGATCGGCAAGCAACAGGCGAGCAGCGCGAGCAAATGAGCGAGGCGACGGTAGCGCCGAACGGCGCCTTCGAGCTTTCGAACTCAGGCGCTGGAGGCTTCGCGGCGCGCGGTTTACTGACTTTTGCGAACGCAACGAATGCCTGCGCGCGCGGCCTCGAAGCCCTTGCAGGGCCGGGCGGTGGTGCACACGAGGTGGACCTGAGCGGCCTCACGCACTCCGATAGCGCGGGACTTGCAGTGCTGCTCGAGTGGCTCGCGGCCGCCAAGGCCGCGCGTCGCACGCTGCGCTATACGCATCTTCCCGCCGGGCTCGCAGCGCTCGGCCGGATCAGCGAGGTCGACGAGCTCCTCGAGCGCGGCGTTTAGCGCGGGCCTCTCGCCACACTTACTTTGGCGGTGGGGTGCCGGGGGCCGGCGCGGGTGTCTTTGCGGGCGCGGGCGTTTCCTCATCCTCGCCGGCTTCCTCGAGCAGTTTCAGTTCCTGCTCCTGCTCGTGCGTCGAGCCGCTGCCGTTCACCTTGAAATCCCGGTAATCGAGGTACACGCGGCGCACGAGCCCGTACGGGTCGTAGGCGGCGTCGATCGCCGGCTGGTTGATGATGAGAGCCGAGCGCTCATCGACTTTCTCGAACGCCCACAGGCTGTAGTTGACCCAGAGGTTCTTGATGTAGTGGCGCGGTGTCAGGAATTCGTCACCGAGGCTGCCAATTCCGTCGCGAACCGTGTAGGGGCCGAGAAGCGGCACGACCAGGTAGGGGCCGCTCTTGATGCCCCATTTGCCGAACGTCTGGCCGAGGTCGCGGTTGTTTTTCTCAAGTCCCGCGTGGGTCGCGGGATCGAAGATTCCGCCGATACCGATCGTGGTGTTGAGCACGAGCCGGGCGGTGTCTGATACGAATGCCTTGGGCTGCCCCTGCAGCAGGTCGTTGACGATGGTCATCGAGTAATCGAGGTTGTCGAGAAAGTTTCTGAAGCCGCTGCGCAGTGGGCGCGGCAGGCGCAAATACCAGCGCGCCGTGGGCTGCAGGATCGCGCGGTCGAGCGCATCGTTGAATTTGTAAGTGGTGCGGTTCATGCGCTCCCAGGGATCGCGCGGGTCGCGTTTCCCCGGGGGCAGCGTCGCGCACCCGCAGAGCACGAGCAGCGAGAGCGACAGCAGGCAGGCCCGCGTTCTTGGTCTCATTGGGGTGAGCCGACACAAACTGGGCGCGCATTGTAACAGCCGCGCCCGCACGCACCTCAGCCGGTGGCGCGTTGCACCGTGACGTTCGTCGCAGTCAGGCCGCGCTCAGTGTCCGCCGCCGCGCTGCCCGCCCGAGTCGCCGTTGTCGGCCACCTGACGCTTGCGCACGCTCAGGAGATATTCCTGCACCTCATCGAGTCGCGCGCGATAGCGCTGGCGCTGGATCTGGCTGATGTGCGGGGCGGCGAGGGCGAGCTGCAGTTGCTGCGCGGCGAGGACGAGATCGCCGTTCGCAATCTGATATTCGCCCATGTAGAAGTAGGCATCGCCGGCATCGCCTGCGGCGCTCGCGGCGAGCGCGGTCAGTCGGATCTGATCGGGCGTTGGCGGCACATTGTTGAAGAGATCGAGCAGCATGGCGTGAGCTTCCGCCGGGCGGCCCGCCGCCATGAGCGTCTCCGCGTAGCGCACCGTGAGCGGCACGTTGCGCGGAAAGAGCTCCTCGGCGCGCTCGAAGGTGGCGAGCGCCTCCTGGGTGCGCCCCGCCTTGGCGAGCGCCTGGCCGAGAGCCGCATGCAGGAGCGTGAGATCCTCGTGCTGTTGCACGAGCGGGGTGAGGATCTTGACGGCCTCGGCTGCGTGATTGCCGTTCATGAGCGCGAGCGCATCGCCGTAGCGAGTGGCGACCGAATCGCTACCGTGCGCGATCTTCTGCTCGTAAACGATGGCAAGATCGACATCGCCGGTGGCGCTCAGGACCCGCACCCGCTCGCGGATCAGTGCATAGCTCTGCGAGTCATGGATCTTGTGCGGCGGAAACTGCGCGGCGCGGGCGCGCGCTTCCGCGATGCGGTCGGAGGTGACCGGGTGATCGCGCAGCATCGCCGGGATGTAGGTGCTGGCAAGTCCCTCGTGGTGGCCCATCTCCTCGAAGAAGCTCGCCATATCGTTCGGGTCGTAGCCAGCACCCGCCACGTAGCCGATGCCGACGCGGTCGGCTTCCTCTTCGTTGGCGCGCACGTCGTTGATCTGCTGCTGGGCGGCAAGCCCCTGCGCGACGACGAGTCCACCCTCCATGACCTGGCCGCCGCCACCGAGGGCGCCGAGGAGGATCGCCGCAAGCATCGCTGCCGCCGTGGTCATGCTCTGCTGACTCTGGGCGCGGATCGCGCGCGCGATGTGATGCTGCGTGACGTGCGCGATTTCGTGGCCCATCACACTCGCAAGTTCCGACTCGCGAGTGGTTGCGAGTATCAGGCCCTCGTTAACGAACACGAAGCGCCCGGGGACCGCGAATGCATTGATCGACGAATCCTTGACCAGGAAGAACTGATAGCCGCGCCCACCGTCCGCGCTCTGCGCGGCGAGCCGCATGCCGACCGATTCGAGATATTCGGTCGTCTCCGGATCCTCGAGCAGCGCGTTCTGATCACGCAGTTCGTGCGCCACCATCGCACCGAGCCGGAACTCATCCGCCTGCGAGAGCACGGTGGAGGCGGGGCTCCCCATGTCCGGAAGCTCGGAGTTCGCCGGCGGTGCGCTGATCGGGAGCGAAGGCGCACTCGTTGGCTCATCAGCGGCCGCCACGGTCACGAGCATCGTGAAGGCGGCCATGAGAAAGGGGAGCAGACGCGGCATGATGGCCGTTGGACCACTCCCAGCGATCTTAAGTTTCTCCATGTTTACAGAGGCTTACAAGCGCGTTCCGCTGCACCTGTTCTGAGGGTACACCTACAGTGTGTCAGACGCGAAATCGGCGAGCCGCGAGCGCTCCCCGCGCACGAGCGTCACGTGGCCCGAATGCGGCCAGCCGCGGAAGCGGTTGACGGCGTAGGTAAGACCCGAGGTCATCTCGGTGAGGTAGGGGTTATCGATCTGGGCGATGTTGCCAAGGCAGGCGAGTTTCGTGCCCGGACCCGCTCGGGTGATGAGCGCCTTCATCTGCTTGGGGGTGAGGTTCTGCGCCTCATCGAGGATCAGGAAGCGGTTGAGGAAGGTGCGGCCGCGCATGAAGTTGAGGGAGCGGATCTTGATGCGATTGCGCAAGAGGTCGTTCGTCGCCGCCCGGCCCCAGTTGCCCCCTTCCTGCGAGCCGGTGAGCACTTCGAGGTTGTCCATGAGGGCGCCCATCCAGGGCTCCATCTTTTCTTCCTCGGTGCCGGGGAGAAACCCGATGTCCTCTCCGAGCGGGATCGTCACGCGCGTCATGATGATCTCGACGAAGCGGTTGGTTTCGAGCGTCTGCATGAGCCCGGCGGCGAGCGCGAGCAGCGTCTTGCCGGTGCCCGCGGGCCCTAACACGGTGACGAAGTCGATCTCGGGATCCATAAGGAGATTGAGCGCAAAGTTCTGCTCGCGGTTGCGCGCGGTGATCCCCCAGACGTTGTGGCGTTCGTTGCGATGATCGCGCGTGAGCTCGATCGTCGCGGTCTCCCCGCTGATCCGGCGCACGATGCCCTCGATCCCCTGCGGGCTCTCCTCGAACACCCCCTGGTTCGGCTGCCACTCGCGCACCGCGGGGCCGGTGATCTCGTAGAACGTGCGGTCGGCTTCCTTCCACGAGCGCATGTCCCGTCCGTGCCGCTCCCAGAAATCCTTCGGCAGCGCCGCCATGCCGCTGTAGAGGACGTCGGCATCCTCGAGCGTTTTGTCGCTGTAGTAATCCTCGGCGTGCACGCCGAGCACTGCGGCCTTGATGCGCAGATTGATGTCCTTCGAGACCAGGATGACCCGGGCGTCCGGGTGCTCGTTCTGCAGCGCGAGCGTCTGCGCGAGGAGCGTGTTGTCGCCGCCACGCCCCGGGAGGCCGTCGGGGAGCGCGCTCGAGAGTTCGCGCGTCTGGAAGAAAAGCCGTCCGGTGGAGGGCTTCTTGCCGTGGTTGCCCGAGTAACCGCTCGGCAGCTGCAGTCCCCGATCGATCTGCTCCTTGGTGACATCGCGCATCATGTCATCGAGGTAACGGCTCACTTGCCGCACGTTGCGCGCGGCCTCCGACAAGCCCGTCTTGTGCGCATCGAGCTCCTCGAGCACGACCATCGGCAGGTACACATCGTGCTCCTCGAAGCGGAAGATCGCGGTCGGATCGTGGATGAGCACGTTGGTGTCGAGCACGAAGAGACGCCGCCCGGCACGCGAGCGGCCCTTTATGCTGCGCGACTCGCCGGATGCTGCCGTCGGGCCGGGCTCGTTAACGCTACGCTGCTTCAAGGGCTCCCTCCGTGTGAGCGCGTGCCGGCCGCGGGGGGCGGCACCTTCATCCCTGCGGTGAGTTGGGGCATCGCCGGTTTCAGGACTTGACCGGCTCGAGAATGGCGTCGAGGTTGAGCGAATCGCAAAACTCCATGAACTCCTCGCGCAGGTGCGCGACGTGGATGCGGCTCGGGACATTGACGATCATCTGCACCGCGAACATCGGCGCCCCGGTGTGCGCGGCGGGGTAGCTGCGCGTTGACACCTCGGCGATGTCGATGCCGCGGGTCGCGAAGAACCCCGAGAGTCCCGAGACGATGCCGCTCTGATCGAGGCACACGACGTCGATCGAGTACGGCAGCATGTCGGTGCGCGGCGTGCGCGGCTCGGTGCGCTTGAGGTGGATGCTGAGATTGCTGGTCTCGGCGAGGCGCTTGAGCTCGGTTTCGAGCTTCGCGAGCGCATGCCAGTTGCCCGAGACGAGGAGCAGCATGGCGAACTCGGTACCGAGACTCGCCATACGGCTTTCGCTGATGTTGCCGCCCGATTCGCTGATGATTCGGGTCAGCTCGTGGACCATCCCCGTGCGGTCGCTGCCGATCGCCGAAACGGCGAGGTGCTGCTTCATCTGTAGGTGGCGGTTGCGTTTCCGGCCCTGGGGCTCGGGCGAAGTTTACCGGGAGCGGGCGCGGGTTGCGACCCTCCGCGTGCGCGGGTGCCCCGCGAGGCTTGCCTAGTTGCGAGCTCCGCTCGTAACATCGTTTTTCTCCCGCGAGTGCCGGTAAATCCTATGTTCTCAGGCAGTCTGGTCGCCATCGTTACGCCGATGCGCTCCGATGGCACGGTCGATCTCGACGCCTGGGCCCGGCTGATCGATTTCCATGTCTCGAACGATACCGACGGCATCATCATCGGCGGCACCACGGGCGAGTCGGCGACGCTCAGCGATGTGGAGCTGCGCGAACTCGCCGCGCACGCTTACGAGCGCGTGAAGGGGCGTCTGAAGCTCCTCGTCGGGGCCGGTGTGAGTGGCACCGCGGCGACCGTGGAGCGCGTGCGCGCTTTCTCGGAGCTCCCCGTCGATGGACTGTTGGTGGTCACGCCCGCCTACAACCGGCCATCGCAGGAGGGGCTCTATCAGCATTTCGCGGCCGTGGCCGCGGCTGCCCGCAAGCCGCTCGTGCTCTACAACGTCCCCGCGCGTACCGCCGTCGACATGAAACCGACCACGGTCGCCCGCTTGTCGAAGGTCGCCGGCATCGTCGGCGTCAAGGAGGCCGTGCCGGAAGTGGGGCGTGTCCGCGAGCTCATCGACCGCTGCGGGCGGGATTTCGCGATCCTCTCGGGCGATGACGCCACCGCGCGCGCGAGCATCCTGGCGGGTGCCCACGGGGTGATCTCGGTCACGGCGAACGTTGCGCCGCGAGTGATGTCTGAGATGGTGGTCGCGGCACGCGCCGGCCAGAGCTCGCGCCCCGAGCAGCTCGATGGCCCGCTCGCCGCGCTCCATCGGGAGCTCTTTGTGGAGGCGAATCCGATTCCTGTGAAGTGGCTGCTCGCACAGATGGGCCTGATCGGTCCGCGGCTACGCCTGCCGCTCACCCCGCTCGCGGAAGAACACCATGCAGCGGTACGCGAGGCGGCACGCGCCGCCGGCGTTTTGTAGTCGTCCGGCGCCAAGAAAATCCGAGGTTCTGGAGAATGAGATCTGGCTGGCTCCTGGTTTGGCTCGCGGCTGCGTGCCTCCCGCTCGCGAGTTGTCACTGGATACGGGGCGCGAACTCCTGCCCGCAGGGGGCGTACGTGAATGCGCGCACGGAACCGCCGCTGAAGGTTCCGCCCGGACTCGATGCGCCCGACACCACGAATGCCTTGCGGCTGCCGCAGCTCAATGAGCCCGCACCCCCACCGCGCAAGCCCAAGGACCCCTGCCTCGACTATCCGCCGTCCTTCAAGGTGAACCAACCCAAGGCCACACCCCAGGCCTGAGCGCACGACCCACGTGCGGCTTGGCGATTTGCTGATGCGGGGCGCGGGCGCGATGCTTTATCATGCGCGGCCCTTGGCAGGGGGCGCCGGACCTGTTGCGGAATGGGTTGCGGAAAACCTCGTAAGTCTTTGATTGGAGAGGTGGCCGAGCGGTCGAAGGCGCTGGACTGGAATTCCAGTAACATCTCAACGGGTGTTCGTGGGTTCGAATCCCACCCTCTCCGCCACCCCCGAAAGCTGAAAGGACGATGGTGGCCCGCATCGGTTTCTCCGCGACGATGAGTCGTGAACCCCGTCAGGGCCGGAAGGCAGCAGCGGCAGCGGCAACGTCGGGCGCCGGAGCTTGAGCTGGTGCGGGCCGCCTCCATTGTCGTGCCCGAGGGGCCTCATCGATGAGCTACACCGCGCTCGCACGTAAATACCGCCCGAAGAAATTCTCCGAGCTCGTCGGCCAGGAGCACGTGCGGCGCGCGCTCGTCAACGCGCTCGAGAGCAACCGCGTGCATCACGCGTTTCTCTTCAGCGGTACGCGCGGCGTCGGCAAGACGACGATCGCCCGCATCCTCGCCAAGTGCCTCAACTGCGAACGCGGCGTGACGGCCGAGCCCTGCGGGGTATGCGCGGCGTGCCGCGAGATCGATGAGGGCCGCTTTCCGGATCTCATCGAGGTGGACGCCGCATCGCGCACCAAGGTCGACGACACGCGCGAACTGCTCGACAACGTGCAGTACGCCCCGACCCGCGGCCGCTACAAGGTGTACCTGGTCGATGAGGTGCACATGCTTTCGGCGCACTCCTTCAACGCGCTCCTGAAGACGCTCGAGGAGCCGCCGCCGCACGTGAAGTTCCTCCTCGCGACCACCGACCCGCAGAAGCTTCCCGTCACGGTTCTCTCGCGCTGCCTGCAGTTCAATCTCAAGCGCCTGCCCGTGGCCGAGATCGCCGCCCACCTCACGCGGGTGCTCGAAACCGAGGGGGTGCCCTTCGATGCCGCGGGGGTGAAGCTGCTGGCGCAGGCGGCGGATGGGAGTCTGCGCGATGCACTCTCGCTCCTCGATCAGCTGATCGCGTTCGGGGGCGGCCGCGCGGGCGAAGCCGAGGCGCGCGCGATGCTCGGCACGGTCTCGCGCGATCACGTCGTCCGCATCGTCGAGCTCCTTGGGGCGGGCGATGCGACCGAACTCGTGCGCGGCGCGCGCGCACTCGATGAGTTCGCACCCGACTATGCACAGGTGCTCGATGCGCTCGCCGCGCTTCTCGTGCGCATCGGGCTCAAGCAGGCGGTGAGCGACTACGAGGGGGATGAGCTCTACGCGAATGAGCTCCTCGAGCGCCTCGCCCGGGCACTCTCGCCCGAGGATGTACAGCTTTTCTATCAGACCGCCATTGTTGGGCGGCGCGATCTCGCCCTCGCGCCCGATCCACGCACCGGGTTCGAGATGACACTCCTGCGCATGATCGCGTTTCGGCCGGCGGGCGATGCCGCAGTCAGCGCCTCGGGCACGGAGCGCGCGGCAAGATCTGGCGGCGCGCAACCCACAGCCACGGTGCCGCCCGCCGCCAAGGCGCTGCCCGTGGGCGGAGAGGTCCCATCAGGTGCGCCTGGGGCGCCCGCTCCCACGGGCGCGGGCAACGCCGAATCGAGCGCGTGGGGAGCGATCGTCAATCAGCTCGAGCTCTCGGGGGCTGCGCGTCAGCTCGCTAGTCACTGCGTCCTGATCGGCCGCCACGGCAACGTGGTGCGTCTCGCACTCGATCCGCGCAGCCAGCCGGTGCGCACACCCGCGCAGGAAGAAAAGCTCGCGCAGGCGCTGTCGCGCTACTTCGGTGAGGCGGTGCGGCTCGAGTTCCAGAGCGTCGGCCCGGGGGCCGAGACGCCCGCTCAGGCGCAGCGGCGGGCGGGCGAGGAAGAGCTGGCCGCGGCGCGGCGGGCCTTTGAATCCGATCCCGGTGTGCAGGGGCTGCGCGAGCGCTTCGGCGCGACCGTGCTCCCCGATACCGTGCGCCCGGTAAAATGAGCCGATCTCCACAGCGGGCGCACGGTTAGCGTCTGAGGACGAGCACTTTCATGCGAGGCAACCTGAACGAACTGATGAAGCAGGCCCAGGCCATGCAGGCCAACATGCAGAAGGCCCAGGCCGAGATCGCCAGCATTGAAGTCACGGGCGAATCCGGCGGCGGCATGGTCAAGATCACGATGACCGGCCGTCACGAGGTGAAGCGCGTGCAGATCGAGCCGAGCGTGAGTGGCGAGGACCGCGAAATGCTCGAGGATCTGATCGCCGCCGCGGCCAACGACGCCGTGCACAAGCTCGAGGCGCGCGTGCAGGAGAAGATGGCGAGCCTGACCGCGGGGCTGCAACTGCCTCCTGGAATGAAGCTGCCGTTCTGAGCGAGCCCGCGCGATGAAGCACTCGCCGCACCTCGCCCGGCTGATCGAGGCACTTCGCGCCCTGCCCGGAGTCGGCCCGAAAACCGCGCAACGCATGGCGTTTCACCTGCTGCAGGAAGGACGTCCCGGCGGGCAGGCGCTCGCTGCGGCGCTCGATGCGGCACTGAAGACCGTGCACCGCTGCCAGCGCTGCCGCATGCTCACCGAGGAGCCGCTCTGCGGGATCTGCGCCGCTCCGCAGCGCGAGGCGGCGTTGCTGTGCGCGGTCGAATCACCCGCCGATGTGGTCGCGATCGAATCCTCCGGCAGCTATCGCGGCCGCTATTTCGTGCTCATGGGCCACCTCTCCCCCCTCGATGGCATCGGACCCGAGCAGCTCGGGGTCCGCGAGCTCGAGGCGATCCTCGCCGAGGGGGGTGTGCGCGAGCTGATTCTCGCCACCAACTCCACGGTAGAGGGCGAGGCGACCGCGCATTTCCTCGGCGAGCTGGCCGCTCGCCACGGCATCCGCGCGAGCCGCATCGCCTACGGCGTGCCGCTCGGTGGCGAACTCGAATACGTCGATGGCGGGACGCTCGCGCACGCGCTCGCCGGCCGACAATCCGTCAGCTAGCTCGCGCTCACCTCTCACGCGGGGGCGCGGTGCAGCGCGCTCTGCTCGTCACGCAGGCGGCGCAGCCGCCGGTAGCTTTCGTAGCGCCGTGCACCGAAGAGCCCGCTCTCGGCCGCTGCGCGCACCGCGCAGCCCGGTTCGCGCATGTGCCGGCAGTCCTTGAAGCGGCAGGCGCTTGCGAGACGCTCCACTTCGGGGAAGCCGAGGGTGCGCTCATCGAGCATCGCGGCGGCGGGGGTGAAGTCGCGCACGCCGGGGGAGTCGATGAGCGCCGCACCGTGCTCGAGATCGAAGCGGCGTGCGGCGCTCGTCGTGTGCCGCCCGTCGCGTGTGCGCGCGAGTGCGCCGATCTCGATCTCGGCCCGCGGTACGAGGTAGCGCACGAGCGAGGACTTGCCGACACCGGATTGCCCGACGAGCGCAGCCACCGCACCGGGCGTGAGCCGCGCGCGCAACGCGGCAAGCCCCTCGCCCGTCTGCGCGGAGCAGTGGACGATCTCGTAGGGAGCGGCTGCATAAGATTCAAGCGCTGCGCGCAGCGTCGCATCGATCCCGAGGTCGATCTTGTTCAAGATGAGCGCGGCGCTCACTCCCGCGGAGCGGGCCGCCGCGAGATAGCGGTCGATGACGAAGAGCTCGGGGGCGGGGAGTGGAGCCAGCATGACGAGGAGCTCGGTCAAGTTGGCAACGATGGGTTCGCTCGCGCCGCGGGAACCCGCGCGGTAGAGCGCCGTGCGTCGCGGCAGAACCTCGATGACGTGTACCTCATCGTGGTGCGCGTCGATGCGGCAACGGACTTCATCTCCGCAGACCACCGTGAGTGCGCGCCCGAAGGGGCGCGCGCGCATTTCCCGCCCGCCGCCATCACGCACGATCAGCTGGCGACCGAAGGTCGCGATCACGCTTGCCTGGAAAGTCTCTGCCATGCGCGGAGGCTCGGACCGCCTGTCTGTTACACTGCGGCGCAACACGCTACCACTACCGACGCCGCTATGCCGAGCGCGGACTATCTGGTCTGGATCGATCTCGAAATGACGGGCCTCAAGCCCGATGCGGACGTGATCATCGAGATCGCGACCGTCGTCACCGACGGCCAGCTGTCGGTGATCGGCGATGGCCCGGTGCTCGCCATACACCACAGCGACGAAGTGCTTGCGCGCATGGACGATTGGAACCAGCGCCAGCATAGCTCGTCGGGTCTTCTCGCGCGGGTGCGCGCGAGTCACGTGAGCCCTGCCGAGGCCGAGCAGCGCACGCTCGAATTCCTCGCGCCGCTTGTTACGCCCGGGAGCTCACCGATGTGCGGCAACAGCATCTGCCAGGACCGGCGCTTTCTCGCGCGCTACATGCCCGAGCTCGAGCGCTTCTTTCACTACCGCAACCTCGATGTCAGCACCCTCAAGGAGCTCGCGCGCCGCTGGGCGCCAGCGGTCGCCGACAGTTTCGTGAAGCAGGGAACACATCTCGCGCACGCCGACATTCACGAGTCGATCCGCGAACTCAAGCATTACCGTGCGCGGCTCCTGGCGCCGGCGTACGCCGGATCCCCCTGAATCGATTCCGGCGCCTGAGAAGAAATGAGCACTGAAGAGGATCGCCCTGGGCTGTCCCGCGAAGTCTCGCACCTCGAGAGCCAGGCGGGCACGCACGCGCATCATCCGCTCATGCGGTTCCCCTTGTTCGAGCAGCTCAAGCAGCGCAACGTGTTTCGGGTCGCGGCGCTGTACCTGGTGGTTTGCTGGCTGATCCTCGACCCCGTCCATGTGATCTTTCACATGCTCGAGGTGCCCGCCTGGGCCAATCGGCTCGTTATCACGATCATGGCGCTCGGTTTTCCGGCAGTGCTCATCTTCGCCTGGGTGTACGAGATCACCCCCAGGGGGCTGAAATTCACGGCCGAAGTCCCTCGTGAGCGCTCGATCCGCAGGCTCACCGGGCGGCGGCTCGATCGCGCGATCATCGCGGTGCTCGCGGTCGCGCTCACGTACTTCATCGTCGACAAATTCTGGATTGCCAAACACCTCTCGCCCGCGCAACCAGCGGTTGCGGCGGCGGAGAGCGCCGCTGCACCCGCGAGCTCGGGCGCGCCGGCCGCCACGACGCCCTTCGCACCGCCCCCGCACTCGATCGCGGTGCTGCCGTTCGTGAACATGTCGGGCGATCCGAGCCAGGAATATTTCTCGGACGGACTCACGGAGGAGTTGCTCGACTCGCTCTCGCGCACCAACGAGCTTCAAGTGGCGGCGCGCACGTCGGCGTTCGCCTTCAAGGGGAAAGATATCGATATCGGAACGATCGCGCGCAAGCTCAATGTGGCGGCGGTCCTCGAAGGGAGCGTGCGCCGTTCGGGACAGACCGTGCGCATCACCGCGCAGCTGATCAATGCCGTCACCGGGTTTCATCTCTGGTCCCGGACCTACGATCGCAGTCTCGGCGACATACTCGCGCTTCAGACCGAGATCGCGAACGCAGTCGCGAACGCCCTCAAAGTGACGCTTCTCGGGGATGTCGCCGCCAAGATCGAAGCGGGCGGCACGCGCAACCCGGCCGCGTTCGATACCTATCTGCGCGCGCAGAAGACTGCGTACAACGCGCACAGCGATCGGGACATGCAAAGTG
>Ga0187777_10001114_pt1 | contig 17456 bp, 11 predicted proteins | sample 1015_Q2_SP5_10_M_FD_132416 | JGI IMG/M metagenome (GOLD analysis project Ga0187777, IMG submission 132416) | Tropical peat soil microbial communities from peatlands in Department of Meta, Colombia - 1015_Q2_SP5_10_MG | ecosystem: Environmental > Terrestrial > Soil > Wetlands > Peat | place... | reverse complement strand
GTGCACGACTGGGGTCGCCCGCCCAGCCAGCGCGGTATCCGGCCCACCGACGTCACCGACATCCTCGACCCCGTCGGCATCGTCTTCTTCGGCGAGTGCTACCTGCCCGGCTTGACCGACGACGAGCGCCGCGCGCCGGAGATCTCGCCGGCCTTTGCCGACCTGTCGGGGCTGCCGCCGGCGCTGATGAGCGTCGGCACCGCCGACCACCTGCTCGACGACACGCTGATCCTCGCCTCGCGCTGGGCGGCCGCGGGCGGCGAGGTCGAGTTGTTCGTCGCCCCCGACCTCCCGCACGGTTTCGGCGCGTATCCGTGCGGCATCACCGAGGCGTGGACCGCGGTGACCCGCGCCTGGTTCGACGACATCCTGTCGCGTTGAACTTCTGTTTTGGCGTCTTTGAGTGGGGCTATGGCCCCACTCAAAGACGCCAAAACGGATAGGGGCGATCAGCTCATCGCGCGGCGGAGGGCCTGGTTGGCGCCGTCGGGGAGCTGGGTGAGGGGTTCGGCGATCTCGGCGACGGTGGGGCCGACGCGATCGGCCTCGGGCGCGAGGGCGTCGAGGTCGAAGTCGTAGAGGCGGGCGGCGTTGCCGGCGAGGATCAGCTGCAGCTCGTCGGGGGGCGTCTCGGAGAACACCTGCCGCAGGTGCTCGGTCGTGAACGGGTGGGTGCCCTCGTCGTGCGGGTAGTCGCTTCCCCACATGAACCGGTTCGGGCCGAGCACGTCGCGCGCCGCAGCATCCGCGGGGCGCGGCTGGCTCGCGCCGACCCAGAAGTTCTGCTGCACGTACTCCGTCGCCGTCTTGCTCATCAGGTGCTCGTCGGTGTAGCGGAGCTCGCCGATCGACTTCGTCGAGCGGATGCTGTTGATCACCTGGTCGAGCTGCGCGCACACCTGCGGGATCCACGCGCAACCCATCTCCGTGAGCGCGAAGCGCAGCTTCGGGAAGCGCTCGAACACGCCGCCGAGGATCGTGTGCACGAACGGGCGCTGCGAGTAGAACCCGGTCTCGGTGATGTAGAGGAGGTCCTTCACCGGCAGCGGGCCGTAGTCGGGGTTCCCGGTGCCGCCGTGGCAGTTGACGACGATCTCGAGGTCCTGGCAGACCTCCCAGAGCGGGTCGTAGTAGGGGTCGTAGAGGTGCTTCACCCAGTACACGTCGGGCGGGACGTTCGGGAGGAGGAGGCCACCCCGGAGGTTGTGCTCCTTGATCCACTTCGCGTCGTCGATGGCGTCGTCGACGTCGTTCAGGAAGATCTGGCCGACGCCGGCCCGCCGCTCCGGGTACTCGGCGCAGAAGTCGACGAGCCAACGGTTGTGGGCACGGATACCTGCGAGCCGGTGCTCGTAGTCCTCGGGAGAGGGCGGGGCCGCGAACAGCACGAAGCTCGGGAAGAAGGGGGGCACCGTGTTGGGGAAGATCACCTCGCCGACGACGCCGTCGTGCTCCTCGTCGTTCCAGCGACGTTCGCTGTCCCAGTTGCGGACGCGCTCGCTCGTGTCGCGCAGGTCCTTGAAGGGGTTCTTGTACCGGTTCCGCCACGCGTCGAAGTCGTCGAGGTACGCGTGGTCGAGGTACTCGCGGTACTGGGCGTGGCTGCCACCGGCGTGCGTGTCGGCGGAGATGATCGTGTAGTGATCGGTGGGCTTCATGGTCTTCGTGGCCATCGGATCCTCCGGAGCGGTCGTGCTCGTACCAGTGCAGCACATCCGGTGGCCACCGGCCACCAGCAGCCGGCTACTCCGACGGGAGCGCCACGGCGTTCGGCGTGACGTTCACCTTCGGCGTGTACTCCTCGACCTCGATCGTCCGCGCCTCACGGTCGAACTTCGCCTGGAGGTCTGCGCGACAGTCGGTGCAGATGCCGTAGAAGCGCATGGGCACGGTCCGGCCGCACCGCATGCACACCATGTCGACGGGCGTGGGGTCGGCCTCCACTCGGGACTCCTCGGCTCGGGCGAGCCGAGAGTGTGGCGCGGCGGTCCTCGCGGTGGGGGGATGGTGACGCCGGCCTGCGTAGGGTGTCGTCGTGCCGGGGGTGGACGTGCCCGAAGCGCTCGTGGAGGGCTACTTCGCCGCGGCCGACGCCGCCGACCTCACCGTGCTCGGGGCGCGCGACCGGGCCGGAGCAGTCCGCGCGCACCTCGCCCTCGCGGCCGCGCGCGCGCCGGGGACGGCCGCCGTGCGCGTCGGCAACCCGACGGTCGAGCGGGACGGCTGGGAGACCCCGCACACGGTCATCGAGGTCGTGAGCGACGACATGCCCTTCGTCGTGGACAGCCTCACCGCGCTCGTGGCCCGCGCGGGCTACGACGTGCACCTCCTCGTGCATCCCGTCGTCGAGGGTGCATCCTTCGTCCACGTCGAGATCGACCGGGAGAGCGACCCGGCGATCCTCGGCGCGCTCGCGGCGTCGGTGGAGTCGGTGCTCGCCGACGTCCGTGCCGCGGTCGACGACTGGGTGCCGATGCGCGCGCGCGTCCTCGCGCGCGCCCAGGATCTCCGAGCGGCTCCACCGACGGGTGTCCCGGCCGGCGACGCCGACGAAGCCGCCGCCTTCCTCGAACGGCTCGCCGACAACCACTTCACCTTCGTGGGCGCGGCCGACGACACGGGCGGGAATGCGCTCGGAGTCGCCCGGCGGCGGCTGCCCGAGGGTCTCCCCGACCTCGATCGCGCGCCGACGCCGGTCCTCACGTTGACGAAGACGCTCGAACGTTCGACTGTGCACCGCGCGGTGCCGTTCGATCTCGTCGGGGTCAAGCAGTTCGATTCCCGGGGCCGCGTGATCGGCGAGGAACGCTTCTTCGGCCTCCACACCGCGGACACGTACAGCGAGCCGATCACGGAGTTACCGGTGCTGCGCCGGAAAGCCGACGCGGTGATGGCGCGTGCGGGGTTCGCCGCCGCCGGCCACGACAGCCGCACGCTGGCCAATGTGCTCGCGACCCTGCCACGCGACGAGATGCTGCGCGGCTCCGCCGACCGGCTGTACGAGCTCGCCATGGGGGTGGCGCGGCTCGGGGAACGCCGCCGTCTCCGGCTGTTCGTGAGCCACGACCCCTCGCACCGGTTCGTGTCGTGCCTGGTCTACGTGCCGCGCGACCGGTACACGACCTCGGTGCGGTCGGCGGTGCTCGACGCGCTCCGCGACGCCTATCGAGGTGGTGACGTCGACTTCACGGCGCTCGTCACCGAGTCGGTGCTCGCCCGCCTCCACGTCGTGGTGCAGAGACCCCAGCGCGTCGACGTCGACGAGGTGGCGGTGGAGAGCGAGCTGGCGCGCATCGCTCGCGCGTGGACCGACGACTTCCGTGACGCGTTGGTCAGCGCCCGCGGTGAGGAGGCCGGCCTCGACGCCTTCCGCGCCTGGGGCGACGCGTTCCCGTCGGCCTACCAGAGCGACGTGACCGCGGTCGAGGCCGTCCGGGACCTGTCGGTGCTCGAAGCGGGCGACGACCTCGCGATCCGGCTCGTCGGCGCCCGCCCCGACGCGATCGCGCACCTCGCGCTGTACCGAGTGGGCGCGCCACTGGTGTTGTCCGACGTCATGCGCGTCCTCGAGCACCTCGACGTCACTGTCGTCGACGAGCACCCGTACGAGATCACGCCGTCCGGCCTCCCACCCCGCTGGATCTACTCGTTCGGCGTGCGCGCGACGCATCGTGCGGTGCTGGCCGACCCCGGCGCGCAGTCCCGAGTCGCCGAGCTGTTCCTCGGCGTGTGGGCGGGAACGATCGAGAACGACTCCCTCAACCGGCTCGTGCTGCGAGCCGGGCTCACCGCGCGCGACGTGGTCGTGCTGCGCGCGCTCGTGAAGTACCTCCACCAGTGTGGCGTGCGGTTCACCGAAGGGTCGGTCGCCGACGCACTCGCCGCCAACCCGCGCACGACCGCGCTGGTCGTCGAGCTCTTCGCGACACGCTTCGATCCCGTGCTCGGAGACGAGGACCGCAGCTCGCGCGGCGCGGCCCTCGAGGCACAGCTCGCGCACGAGATCGACCGCGTGGCGAGCCTCGACGAGGACCGGATCCTCCGGACCCTCGTCGCGTTGGTGCAGGCGGCGGTGCGCACGAACGCCTTCGTCTCGACGGCGACCGAGTACCTCGCGATCAAGCTCGATCCCACGAAGCTCCCGTTCCTGCCGGCACCTCGGCCACGCCACGAGATCTGGGTGTACTCCCCGACCATCGAGGCCGTGCACGTGCGCGGCGGCGACGTCGCGCGCGGCGGCATCCGCTGGTCGGAGCGGCGCGACGACTTCCGCACCGAGATCCTCGGACTGATGAAGGCGCAGACCGAGAAGAACGCGGTGATCGTGCCCGTCGGCGCCAAGGGCGGGTTCGTCGTGAAGCGCCCGCCGGCCGATTCGGAGGCACTCCGCCGGGAGGTGCTCGCGTGCTACCGGTCGTTCATCGCGGCGCTTCTCGACGTCACCGACAACCTGGTCGACGGCTCGGTCGTCGCGCCGCGCGGCATCGTGCGCCACGACGGCGACGATCCGTATCTCGTGGTCGCGGCCGACAAGGGAACGGCCAGCTTCTCCGACGAGGCGAACCGGCTCGCCGTCGACCGCAGCTACTGGCTCGGGGACGCCTTCGCGTCGGGTGGCTCGTCGGGTTACGACCACAAGGCCATGGGCATCACCTCGCGCGGCGCGTGGGTCTCGGTGCGCGCGCACTTCCGCGCGATGGGTGTCGATGCCGACGCCGCCGAGCTCACGACCGTCGGGATCGGCGACATGTCGGGCGACGTCTTCGGCAACGGCATGCTGCGCTCGCGGCACCTGAAGCTGTTGGCGGCGTTCGACCACCGCCACGTGTTCCTCGACCCCGACCCCGACCCCGCGGTGAGCTACGAGGAGCGCCGCCGCCTGTTCGCGTTGCCGGCGTCGTCGTGGGCCGACTACGACGCGGCGCTCGTCTCGGCGGGCGGCGGCGTGTACGCCCGCGAGAACAAGGCGCTACCGGTGTCGCCCGAGGTGCGCGCCGCGCTCGGCATCGAAGGCGACATCGGGACGCTCACACCCGACGAGATGGTCTCGGCGATCCTGCGGGCGCCGGTCGACTTGCTCTGGAACGGCGGCATCGGCACCTTCGTGAAGGCGAGCGACGAGACCGACGCCGACGTCGGCGATCGGGCGACCGACGCCGTGCGCGTCGACGCCGACGAGCTGCGGTGCAGGGTCGTCGCCGAGGGAGGCAACCTCGGACTCACGCAGCGCGCGCGGGTCGAGTACGCGCTCGCCGGTGGTCGCGTCAACACCGACGCCATCGACAACTCGGCCGGGGTCGACTGCTCGGATCACGAGGTGAACATCAAGATCCTGCTGGGACGGGCCATCGGCGCCCGCGTGCTCGCGGCCGTCGACCGCGACCCGCTCCTGGCGAGCATGACCGACGAGGTCGCCGCGCTCGTCCTCGCCGACAACGAAGCGCAGACGAACGCGCTCGAGATCGCGTCGGTCGAGGCACCCGACTTCGTGGGTGTGCACGCCCGTCAGATCGAGCGGCTCGAGCACGCCGGCATCCTCGACCGCGAGCTGGAGCGACTCCCCGACGCGAAGGCACTCCAGGAGCGGCACGTGAACGACCGTGGGCTCACGTCCCCCGAGCTCGCCGTGCTGCTCGCGTTCACGAAGTTGGAGCTCCAGCGGGCCCTCGTCGAGTCGGACGTGCCCGACGACTCGTTCTTCCGGCGCGACCTCGTCGACTACTTCCCGACGCCGTTGCGCGAACGGTACGCCGATGCGATCGACGCGCACCCGCTGCGCCGCGAGATCACCGCCACGGTCATCGCGAACGCCGTCGTGAACCGCGCCGGGATCAGCTTCCTCTCCCGTTTGAGCGACGAGATCGGCGTCGGCCTCCCCGCGCTGGCGCGCGCGCACGTGATCGCACGCGACCTCTTCGACGTCGTCGAGGTCTGGTCGGCGATCGACGGGCTCGATCTCGTCGTCCCGTCGGCGACGCAGGACCGGATGTTCCTCGCGGCACGCCGCCTCGTGGAACGCGCGGCCCGTTGGTTGGCGCGCGAGGGCCGTGAACACGACGCCGGCGGCGCCATCGCCCGCTTCCGTGGGCCCGTGCACGCGATCCTCGGGCGGCTCCCGGAGCTCGTCGTGGGTACGGGCGCCGAGCAGCTCTCGGCGACGGCGGCTCAGCTCCGGGCCGGCGGCGTGCCGCCCGACCTGGCGTCGCGGGTCGCCGGTTTCGAGGCCGCGGTGGCGGCGCTGCCGATCGCCGACGTTGCGTCCGGCCTCGCCACGCCGGTGCTCGACGTGGCGGCCGTCCACTTCCTCCTCGCGGCGCGACTCCGGCTCGACTGGTTGCGCGACCGCATCGCCGAGTTGCCGCGTGCCGACCGCTGGCAGACCGAGGCCCGTGCCGCGCTCCGCGACGACCTCACCGACATCCACCAGGAGCTGACCCGCGCCGTCGTCGCCACGACCGATCGGGCCGACCCCGTCGCCACTCGTGTCGAGCAGTGGGTCGCCGCCCACGACGAGGCCGTCGCCCGGGCGCTCGGAGTGCTCGCCGACGTGGAGGCCGGCGGCGTGTTCGACCTGGCGACGCTCGGTGCCGCCCGACGCGAGCTGCGCGAGCTCGTCACCTGAGCGCGACGCGGCTCGTGGCCCGCTTGATCCGATCGGCGAACAGCGCGGCCCGGGCCGCGTTCGCGCCGCACGCGCCGTGGACGCCCCCACCCGGGTGCGCGCCCGCCGACGCCAGGTACAGCCCTCGTACGGGTGTCTCGGCCCGGCCGAGTCCGGGCACCGGCCTGAAGACGAGCTGTTGCGAGAACGCCATCGTGCCGCCGCCCAGCGCGCCACCCACGAGGTTCGCGTCGCGCGCCTCCAGCGCGGGCGGTGACAGCAGGTGCCGCCCGGTGATCAGGGAGCGGAACCCGGGAGCGTGCTCCTCGATCACCCGCTCGATCCGGTCGGCGAACCGTTCGGTGTCGGTGGCGTCCCACGCGCCGCCGAGCTCTCCCCCGGCGTCGCCGCGGGGCTCGTGGGGGACGTGCGTGTAGGCCCACACCGTCTCGGTTCCCGGTGGCGAGCGCGTCGGGTCGGCCTTGTTCATCTGACCGATGAGCACGAAGGGGTGCGCGGGGATCTCGCCGCGGGAGAGGTCGGCGGCGTAGGCGACCACCCGGTCCATGCTGTCGCACAGGTGCACGGTGCCGGCGCGAGTGGCCGGCTCCGCGCGCCACGGGATCGAGCCCGAGAGGGCCCAGTCGATCTTGAACGTGCCGTGGTCCCATTGGAAGTTGTCGAGCGAGCGCACGAACCGTGGTGGCAGGTGCTCCTCGCCCACGAGGTCGCGGTAGAGCGCGGGGATCCCGGTGTCGGCCACCACCGCGCGGGCCGCGTCGATCGCCTCGCCACCCGCGAGCTCCACGCCGACCGCGCGCCCGCTCCGTACCACGACCCGCGTCACCGGGGCGTTGCAGCGAACGTGGGCGCCCCGCTCGGTCAGGCGGCGCACGAGCGCGGCCGTGAGCTGCCCCGCGCCCCGCTCGGGTACCGGGAACCCGTGCTGCTGGCCGAGACACGTGAGGAACCACCCGAGGAAGCCGCTCGGTGCCGCGTCGGGGTCGACGTCACTGTGCATGGCGTTGCCGGCGACGAGGAGCGCGCCGCCCTCGCCGTCGAACTCCTCCTGGCCGAGTCGCCGTACGGACAGCAGCGAGGTGCGGGCGAAGTCGAGGAGCCCGCGGGGCCCGAGAGAGAGCGCGAGCCGGCTGACCCCGCGCACCGGGGGCATCGGCCGGATCATCGCCTCCATGAGCGGTTCGGAGATGCGCTCGTAGTGCGCGTAGAGGTCACGCCACGCGTCGCCGTCCTTCGGCGCGTAGTCCTCGAGCGACTGCGCGGTCTCGCCGACCGAGGTCGACAACACCGCGCAGCGGCCGTCGGCGGTGGGGTGTGCGAGCACGAGCGGGGCCCGCCGCCACCGGAGGCCGTGAGCCGTGAGGTCGAGCGCCGCCATGACGGGCGACGCGACGCCGAGCGGGTAGAAGGCGCTGAACACGTCGTGCACGAAGCCGGGGTGGGTGAGCTCGGCGCTGCGGACCGCGCCGCCGGGCTCGGGCTGCGCCTCGAGCACGAGGACGTCCCAGCCCGCGTCGGCCAGCAGGTTGGCGGCGACGAGACCGTTCGGGCCGGCGCCGATGACGACCGCGTCCGGTTGCACAGCGAGCGACCGTACCTGACGACCGCTACCTTCGGTCCCGATGGGCGGCCCGGAGCGCGTGCTCGACCTGGCGCGCCGGGCGTGGGACGTGGTCGTCGTCGGCGGGGGGCACAACGGCCTCGCGGCTGCCGCGTACCTCGCGGGCGCGGGCCGCTCCGTGCTCGTGCTCGAGCGCCGCCCTCAGCTCGGCGGTGCCTGCACCCTCGAACGACCGTTCCCCGACCCGCGTTACGTGGTCAGCCCGTGCGCGTACCTCGTCGGCCTGCTGCACCCGCTCGTGATCACCGAGCTCGACCTGGCCCGGTACGGCCTGCGCACCTTCCTCTGCGACCCCGAGCAGTGGACACCGTTCGACGACCGCACGTCGCTCACCCAGTGGCGCGACCCGGCTCGCACGGCAGGTGAGGTGGAAGCGATCGCGCCGCGCGACGTACCCGGCTTCCTCGCCTACGACGCCCTCTTCGTGCGCATCCGCCGCGTACTCCGCGAGGGGCGCCGTGATACGTGGGTCGGTGACGCGCCCGACCGCGCCGAGCTCGAGGAGCTGTTCGCCGACGACCCGGAGGCGCTCGACGTGGTGCTGCACGCCCCGATCGCCGACGTCGTGGAGCGCCACGTCCGCGACCCGCGCCTCCGCGCCGCGCTCCACGGGCAGGGGATCATCGGGACCTTCGCGGGGCCGCGCGACGCGGGGACGGCGTGGATCCACGCCCACCACCGCCTCGGCCTCCTCGGTGGGTGGGGCTACGTCGAGGGTGGGATGGGACGGGTGTCGGAGTGCCTCGCCGCGGCGGCGACCACAGCCGGCGCCGTGCTGGTCACCGGCCTGGAGGTGGGTGCCATCGAGCCCGGCCGGGGTGTCCGGCTCTCGGGCGGCGACGCCGTGCGGGCACGCGTCGTCGTCGCCAACACCGATCCGCACCGGACCCTGGACCTCGTCGACGGCACGGTGCCCGCCGACTTCCGGGCGCGGGTCGCGCGCTGGCGCGTCGAGAGCCCGGTCGTCAAGGTGAACTGCGCCCTCGGCCGTCTCCCCGAATTCGTCGCCGCGGCCGGCCGCCCGGTGCACCGCGCGCAGGTGGAGATCACCGGCAGCATCGACGACACCCAGGCCGCGTGCCGGGAGGCGCGCGCCGGTGTTGCCGCGCCCGCGTGGTGCGAGGTCTATTTCCACACCGCGTACGACCCGTCGGTGGCACCGCCCGCTGCCCACACGATGAGCGTGTTCGCGCAGTACGCGCCGTACTCCTTGCGACCGGGATGGGACGAGCGGCGGGAGCAGATCGGCGACGCAGTGCTCGGCCTCGTCGCCCGGCACGCGCCCGGCCTCGCCGGGTGCGTCGAGGCCCGAGAGGTGCTCGGACCGCCCGACGTCGAGGCCCGGGTGGGGCTCACGGGGGGCCACATCTTCCAGGGCGAGTGCCTCCCCGACCAGATGTGGGACCGGCGGTTCGCCCCCCGGACACCGATCCCCGGCCTGTACCTGTGCGGGGCGGCGACCCACCCGGGCGGCAGCGTCATCGGCGTGAACGGGCGAAACGCCGCCGCCGCGGTGCTCGGCGATCTTGCCGGCGAGGATCTTTCGACCGGCTGATCCCGTTTTCGCCCTATTCTGTGGCGATTACGTAGATCGCGTGCCTCCCGCTTGGAGGTCGGGGCGCCCTCGCCACTAGCTTGCCGGCCGGAACACGCCACCCGTGTCGCCCCCCCGGAGGCGGCGTCTTCCCTTCCCAACCCCCAGCACCTCTCCGCGCGCGCGGCGAGGTACGACCAGAAAGGACAGGAGCCCATGCGGAAACGGATCTTGCTGATCGTGGCGCCGCTCTGCGTCGTCGCGCTCGCGGCGGGCGTTGCCTTCGCGGCACCCAACGACACCGAGAGCTCCAACGATGCGAGACTCGACAACCCCCATGCGGAGCGGCCGGTCGCCGCTTCCCCCGACCAAACCTCGTTGGAACTCTCGGTGACCATGGACCAGGTCGTCGCCTTCGTCCAGGACGTCGAGCGTCAGGAGATCGGCAGCTTCCTCGACGGCGTCGCCGCCGAGCAGGCGGTCGAGGCGGAAGCGGCAGCGCGTGCCCAGGCGGAGGCGGAAGCGGAAGCCCAGGCGGCCGCGCAGGCTCGTCTCCAGGCGACCCGGCCCGTGCAGAGCAGCACTGCGGGCGGGAACGGCTTCCTCGCGTGCGTCAAGCAGCGCGAGAGCGGGGGCAACTACACGATCCACAACTACCAGGGTTCGGGCGCGTCTGGTGCGTACCAGATCATGCCCGGCACCTGGAACTCGATCGCGGCGTCGACGGGTCGCAACGACCTCGTCGGCATCGATCCTGCCTCGGCCTCGCCGGCCGACCAGGACGCGATGGCCGCCGCGCTCTACGCGCAGCAGGGAGCTGCGCCCTGGGGCGGAGGCTGCTGAAGCCGAGCTCCGACGCACCATCCGAGCGAAGGGATGTGACCGGGCCGACCTGGATTTCCAGGTCGGCCCGGTAGCGTGATGGGGGCAATGTCCTCCTCCGATTCCGTCGACGTGTCCCGCGACCTCGAATTCGGCGCCTTCAGCGAGCACGGGCCGTGGGTCCTCGACCCCGACCACCTGCCGTGGCGGTGGGAGATCGACCGGCTGCGCGGCGGCACCCGCCAAGAGGTACCGCGCCTCCTCGCCCCCGGGCGCGTCCCACCCGTGCCGCGCCTCGCGCGCACCCTCGTGGCGATCGGCGGGGCGCTGGCGGGGTGGTTCGCCTTCGAGTACCGGCGCCCGCGGTCCCGGTCGGGGATCTCGCGCCGGCTCCGGCGGGCGTTCGAGCGCCTCGGGTCGAGTTACGTCAAGCTCGGCCAGATCATCTCGGGCGGCGAGGGCCTCTTCCCCGACGAGCTGGTCACCGAGTTCAAGCTGCTGCGCGACCAGGTGCCGCCCGAGTCGTTCGACGACGTCCGGGCGGTGGTCGAGATCGAGCTCGGCGGGTCGCTCGAGGAGCTCTTCGCCGAGTTCGACGAGGAACCGATCGCGGCCGCGTCGATCGCGCAGGTGCACGGGGCGCGGCTCGTCACCGGCGAGGAGGTCGTCGTCAAGGTGCAGCGCCCGCAGGTGGCGAAGCTCTTCCGCGACGACATCGCCGCGCTGTCCTGGCTGGCGCCCCGGCTGGTGGGCCGCATCCCGGTGACGGCGCTCGCCAACCCACCCGCGCTCGTCGAGCTTTTCGCGGAGACCGTGATCGAGGAGCTCGACTTCCGCCTCGAGGCCGACAACATGCTCGCCATCGCCAACGTGCTGGCGCGCACCGGCCAGCGCGGCATCATCGTCCCCCGCCCCCATCCCACGATGGTCACGCCGCGTGTGCTGGTCATGGAGCGCCTGCGTGGGTTCGCGTTCGACGACGTCGAGTCGATGCACGCCGCCGGGATCGACACCCACGCCCTGCTCCAGGCCGGGCTCATCGCCTCGCTCGAGGGGGCGCTGATCTTCGGCGTGTTCCACGGCGACCTGCACGGCGGGAACCTCATGGTGCAGCCCGACGGCCGCACCGCGCTCTTCGACTTCGGCATCACCGGCCGGCTCGACGAACGGAAGCGCCTCGCGTTCCTGCGCCTCCTCGTGCTCGGCACCACCGGCGACGTGCGGGGCCAGCTCGCGGCGTTGCGCGATCTCGGCGCGTTCCCGCCCGACGTCGACCTCGACGCGCTCGTCGTCGACCTCGACCTCGAGGGGCCGGTGAAGGATCCGGCGCAGATGTCGGCCGACGAGCTGGTCGGGGAGATGCGGGAGATCACCAAGAAGCTGCTCGGCTACGGCGCCCGCGCGCCGAAGGAGCTCATGCTCTTCGTGCGGAACATGATGTTCCTGAACAGCGCCACCGCGATCCTCGCGCCCGACCTCGACATGCTCCAGCAGATGATCGCGATCTACATGTACTTCGCGCAGACCCATGGCGAGCAGATCATGCGAGAGGTAGGTGTCGACGCGCAGTACGCGACGCCCGATCCCGACGCGCTGCGCGCTGCGTTCATGGTCGACTCGAGTGTGGAGACGCTCACGTTCCGCGACTTGCAGGAGCGTCGTCAGGACATCCGCCAGAAGATGCAGTCGTCGCGGCGACCGTCGCGGCGGCGAGGCCGTCGGGCGGGGTGACGCGGTGCCCGAGCTGCCTCAGATGCAGGCGCTCGCCGAGCGCCTCGACGTCGAATTCGCCGGTGCCGACCTCGTGGGAGTGGAGCCCCTCGGGTTCTCGGCGCTGAAGACCGTCGTGCCGGCGGGCGATTCGCTCGTCGGCGCGACGCTGCGCGCGGTCGGCCGCTCCGCCAAGTACCTCGTCCTCGACTTCGGTGATCGTGGCCGTGTCCTCGTCCACCTCTCGCAAGCGGGCCGCCTCGACGTCGAGGAACCGCCGAAGCGCACCCGCGCGAAGGGATCCGTCGTCCGGTTGCGCTTCTCGAACGGCAAGGCGGCGCTCGTGCGCGAGTACGGCACCGAGCGCAAGGCCGCGTGGTGGGTGCTGGCTCCCGGCGACGACGGCCCGCTCGCGACGCTCGGGCCCGAGCCCGCGTCCGACGAGTTCGCCGAGCTGGTCCGCCACGGTGACGACCGCCGCCGTGTGCACACGATCCTGCGCGACCAGCACACCGTCGCCGGTGTGGGCCGCGGATACGCCGACGACGCACTGTGGCGCGCGCAGCTCTCGCCGTACGCAACGCTCGCGTCGCTCGATGCCGACCAGCGGGAGCGACTGCTCGACGCCGTCCGTGGTGTGCTGGCCGAAGGGCTCGAGCGCGAACGGACCCGCACGGGGGGGCTGTCGCAACCAAAGCTCGGCGAGCACTTCGAGGTGCACGCGCGATACGGCACGCCGTGCCCGCGCTGCGGCGAGACGCTGCGCCGCGTGAGCTACGAGAGCCACGAGGTCACCTACTGCCCTCGCTGCCAGACGGCGGGCAAGGTTCTCGCCGACCGCCGTATGTCGCGGCTGGTGAAGTAACTCGCCGAAGTTGCGTCAGCAACCGACGTCAGACGTCGGTGAGTGACGCAAGTTCGTGCGACCGACGCACTCCGCTACCAGCCGCGCGATCCGGGGCCGCCCTTGAACGGGCCGACGACGTTCGCGGTGATCCATCCGCCGTAGAACCCGCCGGGTTGAGCGGCCGCCCGCTCGTCGTCCACGAAGCACTCGTCCATGCGCCCGGCGTAGAACGCGACGTAACCCGCGATTTCCGCGAACGCCTCGTTCGGCCGGTCGTAGCCCCAGGCCCCCTCGGGAACCTCGCGCCCGCCGCCGCGCACCGTGAAGTAGTGGGCGCGTCCCTTCCACTCGCAGAACGACGCGCCGTCGGCGCGCCGCAGCGCGCCGGCCACGACATCCCCGGGCGGGAAGTAGTAGTTGGGCGGGTGGCTGGTCTCGAGCACGCGGTACCCGCGCACGGTCTCGGCGATGGTCTCGCCGCCGAGCACGACCCGCAACCGGGCCGTCACGGGCTCGAGCCGCGGCGGGCGCGGATAGTCCCACACCGACTCCTGGCCGGGCCCCGCCGGATCGGGGTGCGGACGCGTCGAGAACACCACCTGCGGCATCGTACGGGCCTCAGTGGCGGTTGGGCTCTCCCGTGTTCACCACTTCGAACGCGCCGCCCGGCACGGTCTCGAGCTGGTTCAGGTCGTTGTCGTCCCCGCGCTCGTCGGCCGCGCCGGTGATGAACCCGTCAACCGTTCACCGTCGCGAAACTTGACCACCGTCACCCCTACGATGCACGGTCGTGCTCGCGTCGATCCCGAGCCCGAGCAGCGGCAACCTCGGGCCGTTCCACATGTACGGCGTGCTGCTCGCGATCGGCGTGCTCGTCGCGGTGTGGATCGCGGAGCGCCGCTGGCGGCGCCGCGGTTACGGGTCCCCCGGCATCTCCGACATCGCGTTCTGGGTGGTCATCTGGGGCGTCGTCGGTGCGCGCCTCTACCACGTCATCACCGACTACGAGCTCTTCGAGCACGACTTCGTCCGCGCGTTCGAGATCTGGCGCGGCGGCCTCGGGATCTGGGGCGCGGTGACCGGTGGAGCCATCGCCGTCGTCGTGATCACGCGCCGGCGCCACATGCCGACGCTCGTCGTGATGGACTGCATGGCGCCCGGCATCCTCACCGCCCAGGCCATCGGACGGTGGGGGAACTGGTTCAACCAGGAGCTGTTCGGCAAGCCGACGACGCTCCCGTGGGGTCTCGAGATCTCGCTCGCCCACCGGCCTCCCGGCTACCTGCAGTACACGACCTTCCACCCCACGTTCCTGTACGAGTCGTTGTACTGCCTCGCGCTCGTCGGCGTCCTCCTGCTCGCCGAGCGCCGGTTCCCTCTCAAGCAGGGGCAGACGTTCGCCCTCTACGTGGTCCTCTACACCTTCGGCCGCTTCTGGTTCGAGAACCTCCGGATCGACTTCGCCCACAAGATCGGACCGCTACGGCTGAACGCCTGGATGTGCATCATCGGGTTCGTCCTCGGGATCGCATGGTTCGTGTGGCTGGGCCGTCACGAGCCGGCGCAGCGACGGCCGGGAGACAGCATCGTGGCGGGCGACGGAGGCCAATCCAGCGACGCGAAGGTCGGAAACTAGGGTGGCACGAATTTCCTGAGCCGAGGAGCGTGCGTGACCGAGACAACGACGAGTCCTCCCCGCACGAGCACTGCGGCCCGCGCGATCGCCGCCTGCAAGGTGTACGGCGAGGGCGAAGCAGAGGTGCGCGCGCTCGATGGTGTGTCGGTCGAGTTCGAGACGTCGCGCATGACCGCGATCATGGGTCCCTCGGGTTCCGGCAAGTCGACGCTCCTGCACTGTCTCGCCGGCCTCGACCGCCTCACCTCGGGACAGATCTTCCTCGGTAGCGAGGAACTGAGCGCCCTCAGCGAGAAGCAGCTCACGCTGATCCGGCGCGACAAGATCGGTTTCGTGTTCCAGGCGTACAACCTCGTGCCCACGTTGAACGCGCTCGAGAACATCACGTTGCCGATGTCGCTCGCACGCACCAAGCCCGATCCCGCGTGGCTCGACAAAGTGGTGGACACCGTCCGGCTGCGCGACCGCCTCACGCACCGGCCGTCGGAGTTGTCCGGCGGTCAGCAGCAGCGCGTCGCCGTCGCGCGGGCACTGCTCAGCCGGCCGGAGATCGTGTTCGCGGACGAGCCCACCGGCAACCTCGACTCACGCTCGGGTGCCGAGATCCTCACCTTCATGCGCCAAGCCGTCGACGACCTCGGGCAGACCACGGTGATCGTCACGCACGACCCGGTCGCCGCGAGCTACTCCAACCGCGTGGTGTTCCTCGCCGACGGCAGGATCGTCGACGAGATGCTCGAGCCCACTGCCGATCGTGTGCTCGACCGCATGAAGCGCCTCGGCGACTAGCGCGCCGCCGCACCCCGCACCATGTGGCGCGTCACGGTCAAGGGACTGCTCGCGAAGAAGATCCGTCTCGTCCTCACGTCGATCGCGGTGGTGCTCGGCGTCGCGTTCATGTCGGGCACGTTCGTGCTCACCGACACGCTCGGTGACGTCTTCGACAACCTGTTCACCGAGACGACGAAGGGCATCGACGCCGTCGTACGCGCGAAGCAGACGCTCGAGGACAACAACCCGCGCACCCGGACGGCCAACCCCGTCCCGCAGAGTCTCGTCCCGATCGTCGAACAGGCCACCGGTGTGCGGCTGGCCCACGGCGCGGTACAGGGCTACGCCGCCGTGGTCGGCAAGGACGGCAAGGTCGTCGGCAACAACAACCGGTCGTCGGGCTTCGCGTGGCTGCCCTTGCCCTTCGGGCAGTCGAACCACATCATCCGTGGTCACGAGCCCCGAGCCGACGACGAGTTCGTCCTCGACGAGAACACCGCCGACGACTCGGGGTACGCGCTGGGCGCGCAGGTGCCGATCGTCTTCCAGAACGGAACACCCGAAAAGTTCGACCTCGTGGGCGTGTTCCGCTTCGGCAACAACGACAGCGTGCCCGGATCCACGAGCGCGGGGTTCACCCCGACGACCGCGCTGCGAGTCGTCGGGCGCGAGGGCCAGTGGGACTGGATCGACGTGGCGGCCAAGCCCGGGGTGTCGCAGCAGGCGCTCGCCCGCAACATCCGGCAGACGCTCGCCGCACGCACGGGCGGCACCACCTACGAGGTGCTCACGGGGAAGCAGTTCGCCGACGAACGCGCCAACAACGTCAAGGACCGTCTCGGCTTTCTCAACACGTTCCTGCTCGTCTTCGCGGTGATCGCGCTCTTCGTGGGTTCGTTCATCATCTACAACACCTTCTCGATCATCGTGGCCCAGAGGTCCCGCGAGCTCGCGCTCCTGCGCGCGCTCGGCGCGTCGGGCAAACAGGTCACCCGGTCCGTGGCCGCCGAGGCGTTCGTCGTCGGTCTGCTGTCGTCGGCCATCGGGCTCGCGCTCGGCGTGCTCGTGGCGATCGGGCTGCAGGGCCTGCTGGCTGCGTTCGGGTTCCAGCTGCCGAGTGAAGCGCCGGTCATCCTGCCCCGCACGGTGATCGTGGCGCTCCTCGCCGGCACGATCGTCACGTTCGTCTCCGCGCTGTCGCCCGCGCGCCGCGCGGCGCGCGTGCCCCCGGTGGCTGCCATGCGCGAGACGGCGGCCATCGCGTCGAGCGGTGCCCGCCGCTACCGGATCGGCGGTCTGCTCACGGCCATCGGCGTCGTGCTCCTCGGCCTCGGGCTCTTCGGAAACGTGGACTCGAGCGCGTTCCCGGGCGGCGCGGCCGGTCTCGTCGGGTTCGCGGCATTCCTCGTGTTCATCGGTGTCGCGATGCTCAGCCCGCTCGTTGCCCGGCCCGTGTCGCGGGTGCTCGGCTGGGTTCCCGCACGCTTCCGCGGCATGTCGGGCGTGCTGGCGCGGGAGAACGCGATGCGCAACCCGCGCCGGACGGCCACCACCGCGTCGGCACTCATGATCGGGCTCGCGCTCGTCACCCTCGTCGCCATCATCGGTGCCTCGGCGAAGCAGTCGTTCAGCGACATCATCGACAGCAGTGTGCGGGCCGAGTGGCTCATCCAGGGCAAGGGCTTCTTCAACCGCGGCTTCACGCCCGCCATCGCCACTTCTCTGCGTGAGGAGCTGCCCGACGCGCAGGTCGTCGAGTTCCGGTCGGGTGACGCGAAGATCAACGGCGACCAGGAACAACTTCTGGGCGTCACGCCCAACGTGCAGTCCGCGATCGACATCAAGCCGCGCCCCGGCGCCGATCTCCGTGCCTTCGCGAACAGCGGTGTGCTC
>Ga0187777_10001113_pt1 | contig 17458 bp, 8 predicted proteins | sample 1015_Q2_SP5_10_M_FD_132416 | JGI IMG/M metagenome (GOLD analysis project Ga0187777, IMG submission 132416) | Tropical peat soil microbial communities from peatlands in Department of Meta, Colombia - 1015_Q2_SP5_10_MG | ecosystem: Environmental > Terrestrial > Soil > Wetlands > Peat | place... | reverse complement strand
CAGGCAAAGCTGTCGAGCGCGGCTTTTGCCCGAGTTGCGGAAGCCAAATCATTGTCAGGATAGAAAAGCTCCCTGAGGTGTTGGCGGTTCAGGCGGGTACTCTGGATGATCCGACGCTATATAGCCCGTCCTTGGACATTTACACGGACAGCGCGCCACCGTGGGATCATATGCAGCCTGCTACCAAAAAATTTCCAAAAGGTCGCAGTTGAGATCGCATCGTTTTCGGCGCTCTGATCGGATGTCCGCTCTTACCCTGACCGCGACCGAAATAGCGACCTGCCGGCACGTCAGCTAAGTGCCAAAATGTCTCATCCTCGTACCCGGCCCCGCACGGCGTTGGCGAATGACTCGGCTAGTTCAACAAGAAGTCGAAACACTCGATGCTACCGAATTTGCTACTACAGCTCCTATTTCTCGTTCGCGAGTCGACTTTTCGCAACTTGCATCGCGGAGTCAAGCTTCGCGGCAGCTTCGCCCTGCATCGTGTCGGTGACGTGCGAATAAAGGTCTAACGTGATGCCGACTGAGGCGTGCCCCAGCCGCTCCGATGCGATCTTTGGATGCACGCCACTCGCGAGCAGTTGCGTCGCATGGGTATGTCGAAGATCATGGAACCGCGCCCTGGGCAGGTTTTTCATCGAATAATGAGCATTCATCGAATAATGAGCATCTGGGATGAAATACTCAGGACTAGCCGCTAAATATACATATCTTTTTGAAGAGTGTCCCAATGGGCGCAACGACCCGGATTTGTAAATGAAAGCTCGTACCCAGGCTCGTTGTTTTGATTTAGATCAAGACCAGAGGCGAAAACCCCGCGCGGTCGAACTGATGAGTTTCTAAAGATACCCAAAAGCAAGAATTATCAGGATGGCAAAGACAAAGAGGACGATAGACGCAATCCAATCGCAAGTAGGCGCGGCATCTGTGTGCATGGCACCATCCCCCTAAAACGTCCGTCACCTCGCTAACGGCGATAGCACAGTCCGTCTGTCACACAGACGTAACTTTTCGGTGATGGCCATCACCTTTTGAAGCGGCATCGCGTCACGTCTTGCGTAACAGCTCCGGCAGCTTCGCGACGTTCGCCGCGATCCGCCAGCGTGCCAATCTGGCCGGGCTGGAGATTGTTGGTGCAGCGTGGGTTTCCCGACTCTTGCGCTCGTTTTCAATCTTTCATCAGCCACCTCGTGCACGTCGATGCCAGCCGCGCGCGCCTGCTTGATCATGTTAGCTGTGCCAGCGCCGCCTGGAAACGCGATCACCGCTTCTGGGTCGTACTTGTCGATCATTTCCTTGTCGCGCTTCGGCCCAGCCCAGCGGCCGAATTGGTCCCAGTCCGCGAACTCCGTCATTGATTGGATGCCGTGCGCCTTTGCCCACATCCGCGCCCAAAAGTCGGCGCCGTAATATTCCCCAGCCACGGCATCAGAACCGCCTTCGATCACTCCGGCGATGGTGTGCTTCGCGTGGAAAGCATCGAGCACGCGCCACAGCCGCACTACATTTTGAAAATAGCGGCCGCCGCAGACTAGCACTCTCACAGCTTGCCGCGCTCCAAATGCGCCCGCACGACTTGCCACCGCGCGCCATTGGGAAAGGACAGACGCAATGACCACCACCGAAATCGCAGAAAGGCTAAATCCTTACCACTCCATCGGATCATGTGGCCAACTGTCATACGGCCCTGGGGCGTCACGGGAGTGCTTAGATAGTTGCAGTTCTGGTTTGATCGCCTCACGACCTTCGCTTATTTGGGTCACAAGAAAATTGACGGTTCTTTCGAGAGCCGCAAGACGATCTTCCAATCGCCCGCTTTTTCTCTCCGACGCTAGAATTGTTCTCCCAATTTCTGAGTCCATTTTCTGATCCTCCCGCACGGCATTATGCTGTTGACATACCGAGGCGAGCCAATCGTTCACGGTCCTAACCGCGACCGCGCAATTTCCATGTTTGTAGAAGTTGCTCGGCCTGATTGAGCGTAAGGCACTCTTCGCACACCGGCGGCACAACATCGGCGGTGCGGAGCAGCGTAAAGCGACCTCCAGTCTTCTCGACTGAAAATTCCAACCGACCGGCTAGCGTGCGCATAAGCGCCTCGCGCTCGATGTGCCTTTGTGCCAGCATGCTACTTGCCTCGGCATTTGGTGCTGCTTGGATTGAGGCATTAGCAGGTGAGATTGCCAAATGCTTATCTTTTCGCGATACTGTGTTGCTTGTTTCCATACAAATTCTCAAGTTTTGTAATCTTGTAATATCTCAGCCATGGCCGATCAAAATGCCTCAGGCGTGTCTCCTCGATGTGCCGAATTTGATTACTGATAAGCCGTCGGCGCTCCATGTCGCGACGCAGCTCCGCCAGCGTGTTCGGCGGGATCGGCTCGCCCTCAGGCGTTCGCAAATCGTCAAGGCGCCCGGCGGCCCTTCTCAGTTTGGGATTGAATCCGCGGATGCCTAGCCGAACCAGCGCCGCCTTCTCCGTGAGAATGGGCAGCCCTCCCTTGGCCAACAGGACTCGGGAGCGGTGCAAGGGTGGACGATAGTGTTCAGATCAAATTGCGCGGCCGCAAAGAATGGCTCATATTATCGTTCCATTCGGCACCTACGCGATCCTGCTGCCGAGCGTCATGGCCCTGGATCGTCGTGCGGTGCGCCGGCGCTTTGAAGAGCGGTTCACTGCGACACGCATGGCCAAAGATTACGTGCGGGTTTAGAATTCTTTGCTGGTGCGGGCGAATGTGAAAACGATCCAGGGCGAGCCTCGGCACGCGACCATCGGGGACTTTGCCAAGAGACCGAGTGAGCCGGTTCATTGACGGTCGCACTTAAAGACAGACGCATCTTACTCGCGGTTCTCCGGCTATGGATGCGGCGATGCTATTTCCGCTGCTCTCCCTTAACTGGCTAGTTTTTCTTCCACACGCACCTCTTGCAAGCTCTTGACGATAATATCGGCGCCGCGCTGACTTAATGCCTTACGTCGCGAACCATGATCGATCAGCCACAGCACGAATGGCCCGCCTGGGCCGGGGAGTTTGTCAAGCGCCTCGCCTGCGTCTGTCCGCTTGAGCGCTACGGGCTCGCCACAGATTAAGCGGTCTAAATCGCGAACATTCGTTCTCGAACGCGCCGAAAAAAGCCGAAAATTCAAGAGAAGCCATCCCGGCGACCTCGTTCGGGACGAGGGGGTTGCAGGTCCTGCCACTCCGACCAGAAACAGCCTAAAGTTTCCTGATATTTGTTGGAAGGAACTGGCAACTATGTAGCGGTATGTAGTGATCGAGTGCTGCCCCAGCTCCTGCAACCTTCTTCGACGGCGCATTAAATCGAAGAGCAGGGATGCAAAGCCCGCCGTGGGCCACCGGGATGCGCTGCGCTAGGGCTGTTGTCCAACGCCTCTAACAGGTCGGCGGAACTCTTGTGCCCGGTGATCTCAGCGGCCGCGCCCAAGGTATCACCAGCATCATCGTCGATAAGTTTACTCGTTTTTGATCGCCGCTTTCACATTCTGGACCAACTCTGGCGTAATATTGTCGCTAGTAGGCCGTTTGCTGATTTTCAGAAAGATTGAATGCTCTACTATGGTGACATCAAACGCCGAATGATTTGCTCCACGCTGGGAAGAGCTGTTATTTCCCGCGGCGCGCGGTGCGCCGCTCGCTCGGCTTGGCCGGCGGTTCCTCGTTCTGCGCTTGGGCTTCCTTAGCTAATCGAACGGAAAAAAGCCCCGGCCTAGGAATCGCCCATGCGAGTCGTCCAAAAGAACACCTCATTCCCAAGGTGCGCGCCATGCTCGATCGCGTCACGCGAATCGCGTCTGATCTAGAGGACACAGTTAGAGCCCCTGGCCCGTTCTGTATCGTGCTCGTCCTATTGCTCATCGCCGGATCGTCCGGAATCGTTCGGCTTATTGCGATGCCGGTCGCCGATGGCGCGCCGGCGCGGGCCTTTAGCACGCCATGCGTCGCTATTCGATGAAGATCGTGGCGCGCCGTTAACGTTTATCGAGAGGCGGCCGATGCGGCCCGGCGCTGGTTGTCGATAGCCCATAACACTATAATATTGTTGATGTTTTTACCCCAGCCGACAGTTTTCCCTTAAGGAGAGGGATGCATGCCGACACGGCGCCAGATCCTTACCCTTGCAGCCGTGGCCGCGATGGGGCGCACCTCACCGACGCGCGCGCAGAACCGCCTGCGCGCCGTCGCCACCTTCTCGATCCTTGGCGATCTCGCGAAGAACGTGAGCGGCGAGCGCGCCGATGTTGCGGCGCTTGTCGGTCCGGACGGCGACGTCCACGTCTACACGCCGACGCCGGCCGACGGCAAAACGGTCGCGGCAGCGAAGCTCGTCTTCGTCAACGGTCTCGGCCTTGAAGGCTGGATCGACCGGCTGATCGCGGCTTCCGGCAGCAAGGCGCCCGTGGTCGTTGCCAGCCGCGGAATTATTCCGCGCAAGATGGCGGACGAACGCGATGCAAACCGCTTGGTCAGCGATCCGCATGCCTGGCAGTCGGTCGCCGATGCCGAGATCTATGTCGCCAATATTTCCGACGGCTTGATCGCGGCCGATCCGTCCGGGAAGGAAATCTACCGGGCCAACACCGCCGCCTATCTTTCTAAGCTCGATGCGCTCGACGACGAGATCAAAGTGGCGATCGCCACGATTCCCGCCAATCGCCGCAAGATCATCACGACGCACAATGCGTTCGGCTATTTCGGCGATGCATACGGTCTGGAATTTATCGCGCCGGAAGGCCTCTCGACCGAGGCCGAACCATCGGCCCGCGATGTCGCCAAGATCATCGCGCAGATCCGCGCGCAAAAAATTCCCGCCGTATTTTTGGAGAACATCAGCGACCCGCGCCTGATGCAGCAGATTGCCGCGGAGACCGGGGCCAGGATCGGCGGGACGCTTTATTCCGATTCGCTCTCGCCGCTGAGCGGTCCGGCCGCCACTTATATCGCCATGATGCGTCATAATGCGCGTGAATTTCAGCGCGCGCTAACGTTTTGATCTATTGTCGACATTATTCGTCCCGCGATCGCCTCTTGCCTGCGGTTGCATCGTAACGCTACGATGCCGCACAGGGGATAAGGTGCGGGATGGGATGGGTTCATCGCCATAAGCGGCACGGTGCGCTGCTGGCGCTGGCGGCGCTGGCGCTACAGATCGCGCTCGCCTTCGGCCACGTGCATCTCAACAATGCTTATCCGAGCAATCTCAATCTCCGTGCCTCGGCCGCTGGTTCACGGGCCGCGATAACTGCGCAACATCATAACGTTCTCGCGAAAGCATCGCCGCAGGCTCCCGCGCAAACTCCCGCGGACGATGACGATTATTGCGCGATCTGCGCGTCGATCTTTCTGGCGTCGACTTCGTTCACGCCGGCGCCTCCGGCCTTGCCGGTGCCGGTTGGTTTCCATCGGATCGAGCATTCCTTCGATAACACGCAATGCTGCGCCGAGCCGCGGCGCTTTGCATTTCAATCACGCGCTCCGCCCGCGGCTTAAGCTGCGGTCGAGCTAATCTTCGGCGTCGCGGCGCTAGCTCATTCCTCGCTAGCGAGCCGCCGAGAATAAAAGCGGCGCGTTTGCATTTCTTCAACGTCACGCGATTTGCCGCCAAGAGCAGGACCGCTGATGCGTCGGTTTCTGCGCCGGCCGTTTGGCCCACTTTGCAGCGTCGGAAAAGCGGAGTGTCATGTCAGTTCGGAAACATCGTTTTCATCGCGCGTTGTTATGCAACGCAATGGCGCTCGCTGCGCTTATTGCGTGCGATGCGCCGGCCGTTGCGCAAGTCACCGGCGCGGTGCAGTTGCCGCAAGTCACCGTGCTCGGGACCAAGAAACCGAAACCGGCCGCCGCGCCGCGCCGCGCCGCACGGCGCGCTGCGCCGCCCACCGTGCCGCCCGTTTCGCCGGCGGAGGCGGTGGCGACAAAGAACGAAGGCTTCGACCAGGCGCGCAGCAATCTTTACACCACGATCGGCACAACCTCCGACACGATCAGCCACGACACAATCGAGGCCCTGCCGCAGGGCGATAATGCTCAGGCGGAGAAAGTTCTGTTGCAAGCACCGGGCGTAACGCAGGATTCCGCGGCCAGCGGCCTTCTTCATGTGCGCAACGACCACGCCAATGTGCAGTTTCGCATCAACGGCGTGATGCTGCCGGACGGCGTGACCGGCTTTGGCAGCGTGATCGACACCGGGCTGATCGGCAACATGTCGCTCATTACCGGCGCGCTGCCGGCCGAATATGGGTTGCGCACGGTCGGCCTGGTCGACATCACTACGCGCACGGGCGTTTTCAATAATTCCGGCAGTATCGCGTATTACGGCGGCAGCCGCGGCACGATCCAGCCGAGCTTCGAATATGGCGGCACCTATTGTCCGGCAAACGCGGCAACCGGTACCACACAGCCGTCATCCGCCGGCGCGGCCTGCATCGGCGGCGTGCAATATTTTCTCACCGGCCGCTATCTGCAAACCACGGAAGGCATCGAAAATCCGCTGCCGACGCTCAATGCGATTCACGATTTCTCGCAGCAGGAAAAAGGCTTCGCCTATGCGTCGACTTTCATCGATCCCTATACGCGCCTGAGCCTGATCGCTGGAACGGCGACTGCAAGCTTTCAGATTCCCAATGTGTTGAATGCGCCGACTTCATCGGCGATCGTGACCCCGGTATTCGGGCTCTCCACATTCAATTCTGCGAAGCTCAACGAGAATCAGGACGAGAGCACGCAATACGGCGTGCTGGCGTTACAGCGCTCGGTGAACGGGTTCGACGGGCAAATCTCGTACTTCACCCGCTACAACAATCTGCACTTCATTCCCGATCCGGTCGGCGATCTTATTCTCAACGGCATCGCGTCCGATATCAGCCGGCAATCCTATACCAACGGCATCCAGGGCGACGCCGCCTACGCGATCAATCCGGTGCATACGCTGCGCGCGGGGTTCACCGTCAGCGCCGAACAAAGCTGGGTCGATAACACCTCGCTGGTCCAGTCGACCACGGCGCCATTTCCGCTGGAGAGCATCACCGACGACGTCGCCAAGCTCGGCTGGCTCGCCGGCGTCTATGCGCAGGACGAGTGGAAAATCACCGATAATATGACGATGAATGCGGGGCTCCGCTTCGATCAGATGTGGCAATATGTCGATGCCAATCAGCTAAGCCCGCGCCTGAGCTTCACCTACAAGCCGTTCGCCGATACGACGTTCCACGCCGGCTATGCGCGCTACTTCACGCCGCCCGTCTTGGTCGAGGCCGCGCCCGCCAATATCGCGCTGTTCAACGGCACGAGCGGGCAGGCGGGCAATACCGGAACCAGCCCGGTTCTGCCGGAGCGATCGCACTATTTCGATGCCGGCATCGACCAGAAAATTCCGCTCGGCTGCTATTCTGCGCTGCCGCGCGATTGCGCCAGCCTCGATCTCGGCGTGGACGCCTATTACAAGATCGCAAAAGATCTCATCGACAACGGCAATTTCGGTCAGGCTCTGGTGCTTAGCGCTTTCAACTACGCCCATGGCGTCAGCCAGGGCGTCGAGTTCAGCGCCAAATATCACAACGGCAATTTCCAGGCCTACGGCAACCTTGCGGTCGCCCAGGAGAAAGCCACCGACGTCGTGTCGAACCAATTTCTATTCGACAACACGACGCCGCTCACCGATCTCGGCGGCTTGACCGTGTTCCAGTACCTCGCCTCGCATTGGGTCTACACCGATCACAATCAGTACGTGACCGGCTCGGCAGGCTTATCGTACCGCTGGGACGGCACGACGTATTCGGCCGACATGATCTACGGCTCGGGTCTTCGTAGCGGCGACGCTAATAACGATACCGAAGCGCCTTATGCGCAATTCAATGTCGGGATTGCGCGCGATTTCGCTACGGCGGATGGCCCGCTGACCGTGCGCTTCGACGTCGTGAATGTCCTCGACACGGTCTATCAAATCAGAAGCGGCACCGGGATCGGCGTATTCGCGCCGCAATACGGCCCGCGCCGCGGCTACTTCATCGGCATTAAGAAGAAACTGTGCACGGATGCGAGTATCGGCGATTGCCGCAATCCCACTCAAGATGACGGTCGAGGATATTTCCGCGATGGCGACGTCGCGTCCGCTTCCGCATCGGGACTTTATAATTGGAGCGGCTTCTATCTCGGCCTTAATGCCGGAGGCGCCTTTGCCGCGAATACGACCACCGCGTCGGGCGGCGGCGTTAGCGCAGTGGCGAGCGATACCCTGCCGGGTTTCGTCGGTGGCGCCCAGATCGGCGCGAACTATCAGACCGGACCTGCGGTTTGGGGCTTTGAAGCCGATTACGATGCCTCCACACAAAGCAAGGCGCTGCCTTCCGGCGTGATATCGGGAGGAAACGAAATGCCGTGGCTTGCAACGCTGCGCGGCCGGTTTGGCGTGGCGTTTGGTCCGACCCTCATCTATGGCACGGCCGGCGGCGCCGCCGTCGAATTACGGTCGCCTGATCTGACCATAGCGACTGGCTCGACGAGCACGACTGTCACGCACGGCGCGTGGACGGCTGGAGCGGGCATTGAGTACGGCATAACCGACCATCTCAGCGCGCGTGTCGAATACCTCTATCTCGATACGAGCAATATCATGAGCGGCGTCATCGGCCCTCCGACGACGACACTGACCACCCAGCTGCGAGATAACCTCGTGCGGGCGGCGGTGAACTATCGCTTCCGGTGACCCGATAAGCGCCTTTTCAGCTCGGCCTCAATCACAGTTGGCTCACTGCCGCTGCACTTCCACGGTCACGTGCGACAAAGAGCGGAAGCGCGCCAGCAGCGACTGATAATAATCGGGTCCGCGCTGCTCGTGCGTCGCGACCGAAACGATGGCGCCCAGATGTCCGGGACCGAGCCGCCACAGATGCAGATCGGTAAGCCGGTCGCCGTCGGTCTCGATCATGGCGCGCATGCGCTCGGCCATGCCGCGGTCGGGCGTCATGTCCAACAAGATGGCGCCGGTGTCGCGCACGAGCGTATAGGCCCAGGCGGCGATGACGACAGCGCCGACCAGGCCGACCGCCGGGTCCATCCACGCCCAGCCGAGAAAGCGGCCGAGCAAGAGGCCGGCGATGACCAGGAGCGAGACGGCTGCGTCGGCGAGAACGTGAACGATCGCGGCGCGCATATTATTATCGCGATGCGCCGCGCCCTCGGCGTGCTCGTGCTCGGCGAATTCGATCGCGTGGATTTCGCCGCTCTGTTTGAGGCAAACGCGCGCGGTGAAAGCATGAGGCTCGGGGATTTCGTCGATGGATTCGAGGTAGCCGCCGCGCAGCGTCATCGCAAAAATCTGGCGCGACCCGCCTGGGCGCACGGTCTCGACAGTGACATCGCCGGCTAACAGGTCGCGGCCGGCACAGGATAGCCGGAAGCGAGGCGGTACGCCGTCCTCGAAAATTTCCACCGTAAGCGGGCCTTCGCGGGTCTGCACAAGATGAGCTTCGTCGTGCTCGTGATAGTGCTCGTGTTCTCGGCGCTGGCCGTGGCTGTGCCCGTGCCCGTGACTGTGTCCGCGATCGCCGCCGCTGAGCAGGAGTACGCTCGCGATATTGACGGCGAGGCCGAGCGCAGCGATCGGGATTGCCTCGTTGAAATCGATCGGCACCGGCCAGATAAAGCGCGTTGCCGCCTCGTAGCCGATCAAAAGCGCAATCATGGCGAGCACGATGGCGCTGGTGAACCCGGCGAGATCGCCGAGCTTGCCGGTGCCGAAGCTGAAACGCTCGTCGTCGGCATGGCGGCGCGCATAGCCGTAAGCCAGCGCGGAAAGAAGGAGCGCGCTTGCGTGCGTCGACATATGCAGTCCGTCGGCGACGAGCGCGATCGATCCGAATAAAATCCCGCCGACGATCTCGGCGATCATCATGAACGTGCACAGCACGATCACCATCCAGGTGCGGCGTTCGTTGCGCTCGTGGCCCTCGCCGAGAAAAACGTGGCTGTGCAATCCGGAAAACTTATCCGCCATCTTCGTTTACTGCCCTCAGGGACACATTACTTGAGATAGGCCTGCACCGCCTCGATCAGCTCTTCGGCGCCTCGGCTGCGCTCGGCGTCTTTCGCCGGATCGACGACGTGAAGCCGGATATGGTCCTCGATGACCTCGGTCATGAGGCTGCTCATGGCGCCGCGCGCGGCGACGATCAGATGCAGTACCGTGGCGCAGCCCTTTTCCTCTTCAAGCGCGCGCTCGACCGCCTCGATCTGGCCGCGCACCCGCTTGACGCGGTTTAAGAGCTTGAGCTTTTCGCGCTTGGTGTGGGACAAGGTTGACATCCTCGCGATTGATAGGGTAGGGGGTATGGTATGCGGTTGCGCTCGCAATGTCGAGGGTAGGCCGTATGTGAACCCTAAGCGCAACCGATCATGGGCAGTATCATCTGCGGTACCGCCGGTTCCGCGCCAAACATGACAAGAACGATCGCGGCACAGTCGGCCGCGAGGGGACTGACGCTCCGGCCTGGTGCGGCGCACTAGGCGGCCGCCATTCGCTCGCAGCCGACCGCCATCCGCGGGAATGGAGGTGGGCGATGTTCGCAAATCGCGCAACACTACAGAATTTCAGTCGTGGCCTAGGCCGCAGCGCGGCCCGGAATCTGGCCGGCAACCTGGTTCGGGACCTGGCTGCCGTACGGCCCTGCAACGATAACCAGCGTGCGTTGTCCACAGCGTCTTTCCGGCGAACCCGCCGGCCGATGCTGTTCTGCCGCTGGCGGAAGACCGCGGCGGGCGCGCTCGAATGCGTCTGGCGCACCGAACCACAGGCGGCGAGTGCCGGCGAAGAGCCGGGAATAAGTCACCTGGGCCAACCGCTGCGGCAGTCGATGGGCATTACGGTTTTCCGGCCACGATCGACGTGGCCGGAAAACTACACTTGGCTGCCAATTGGTCTGAGCGCCTTGACAGTCTGCGTTCGTCCTTCTTCAATTCGCGACGTTCAGGTGTGTCGGTTTGCGTGACCGGCAAAAAGGGAATCCGGTGCGACTCCCGCGCGGGGTTTAGTCCGGAGCTGCCCCCGCAACTGTCAGCGGCGAGCCATTTTCCCAATGTGCCACTGGGCTTTGCCGAGCAAAGTCTGGGAAGGCGGAAAACGGTGACGACCCGTGAGCCAGGAGACCTGCCTGAACGACGTCATCCTTCCGTCGCGCGGGGGTGCGCGTATGGGGCGGATTTCCGCTGCGGTGACACACAGGATTGTCACGTGGTTGGGAGCCGCCATGCGGTTGCGTTTGGCTATTTTCTCGAAATGTAAGATTCGGCGCGGTGGTATCGGCGCACATGCGGTGCGCTTCACCGCCGTTTGCGCTGAGCTTCTATGCTGCTGCGCGAGCGCCGGCCACGCCGCCGATCTATCCGGCATACTGCCGACCAAGGCGCCGCCGCCTGCACTGTCCGCGGCTTACGATTGGACCGGCCTCTATGTCGGCGGGCATCTAGGCTATGCCTGGGGAAATTCAAACTGGTCGACGCTCGGCATTTCCGGCTCGCTCGATCTGGCGCAACCGATCGATACGTTCGATGAGTCGGGAAGCTTTTTTGCCGGCGTTCAAGCCGGCTATAACTTCGTGCTGCCGAACCGCTTTGTGGCCGGGGTCGAGGCCGATGCGTCGTTCCCGAGCTTTCCAAGCCTCGCTGGAATTTCCATCGGCGGTAGCTCGACGTTTTCCTCTCCGTTCGGTACGGAAACCTATCTCGAGACGGTGAAATCGTCTGGCACGCTGCGCGGCCGCATCGGCTACGCGCCGGGCAACTGGCTGTTCTATGCGACCGGCGGCTTTGCCTGGAGCTACAATCAGCTGACGCTGACGAATCTCGCGACTGGCGCGACCGACATGCCGTTTTTATGGCGATTGGGCTGGGCGGCCGGAGCGGGAGTGGAGGCTCCGATTGCGCCACATTGGACGGCGCGGCTCGAATATCTGTTCACCGACTACGGCAACAGCAGCGTATTTTTCACGAACAACGGGCAGTCGTTCACTTCAAATTTTTCGCCGCAAGAGCTGCATGTAGGGGTGAACTATCGTTTTGGCGAAGACCCGACGAAGATAGCGCCGCCTGTCGTGCCGGACCCGGACAACGTCAACTTCCACGGTCAGGCCACGGTATCATGGCAAGGATATCCCGCGTTTCGTTCGCCCTACGAAGGCCCCAACAGCCTGCCCGGCAGCGGCGAAGGCCGCGAGGTTGCCGATGCTACGCTCGCCGCCGGCGTGCGCCTCTGGCAAGGCGCCGAAGCATGGGTCGATCCGGAATTCGATCAAGGGTTCGGTTTGGCGACCACGCACGGCGTGGCCGGTTTTACGAGCGCGGAGGCTTACAAATTCGGCTCCGACTATCCGTACGCGCGCGTGCAGCGCTATTTCATCCGCCAGAACATCGATCTCGGCGGCGACGAGCAGAAGGTCGAGGCCGATTTCAACCAGTTCGCTGGCGCACAGACTGCCAATCGCTTAGTGCTGACGATTGGCAAGTTCAGCATCACCGACCTGTTCGACACCAACAGATACGCCAACAGCTCAAAAACCGATTTCTTGAACTGGTCGCTCATCAACGCCGGCACGTTCGATTATGCCGGCGATGCATGGGGCTACACATACGGTGCGGCGGTTGAGTGGTATCAGAGCGACTGGACGCTGCGCGGCGGCGTTTTCGACCTATCGGCGACGCCGGCCGGCGGAATAAGTCCCTCGTCCTACGGTCTCGACCCGACCTTCGGTCAGTTCCAACTGGTCGCCGAAATCGAGCGGCGATATTCCCTTTGGGACCAGCCCGGCGCGATAAAAGTCACCGGATTTCTCAGCCGCGGCCGGGCCGGCGAGTTCGCCGCGGCCATTGCGCTCTCCCAAGCGACCGGCACGCCGGCCGACATCAACGCGGTGCGCAGCTACTCGAGCCGGCCTGGCGTCAGCGTGAATTGGCAGCAGCAAGTGACCGACAGTGTCGGCGTGTTTGCGCGCGCGGGCTGGGCCGACGGCAATGTCGAGCCGTGGGATTTTACCGACATCGACCGTACCGTGTCGGGCGGCGTTTCACTGAACGGCAAGCCGTGGGGCCGGCCCGACGACACGATCGGCATTGCCGGGGTGATCAACGCGATTTCCGCGGTGCATGAGCAATTTTTCAATGATGGGGGCTTGGGCATTCTCATCGGCGACGGCATGCTGCCGCATCCCGGTCTCGAACAGATCATCGAGACTTATTACAGCTATGCGCTCACCGCCTCGATGCGGCTGACCGCCGACTACCAGTTCATCAACAATCCCGGCTACAACACCGACCGCGGGCCGGTGAATGTGTTTTCCGGGCGCATTCATTGGCAGTTCTAGGGCATGATCCCGAAAAGTGGATACCGGTTTTCGGAAAAGATCATGCCAAACAACAAGCTAAAGCGAAATGCCGATTCAACAAAAATCAATTCGCTTTAGAGAGCTTTCGCGCGTAATTGTAAGTTAAGACCCGCGATGCCGCGCGAGCACTTCGCGTACCGCCTCGACGAGCTTGTCCTCCGGCACCGAGCGCTGCGCCTGCGCCTGTTTCTGCAAATGCTCGTCGCGGCCTTTTTCCAGCTTGGCGAGCTCGGCGCCGACGATCAGGTCCTTGATCGTGACTTCGCCCCTGGCTTTCTCGTCGGAGCCCTGGATGACGACGCAAGGCGAATTGCGCCGGTCGGCATATTTCATCTGCGGCGCGAATTTGCCCGCGCCCAAATAAAGCTCGGCGCGAATGCCGGCGTTGCGAAGCTTGGCGACCATCGCCTGGTAGTCGGCGATGCGGTCGCGGTCGAACACCGTGACGACAACCGGTCCGCGTTCGGTCTTCAAATCGACTTTGCCGAGATATTCGAGCGCGGCCAGAAGCCGCGACACGCCGATGGAAAAGCCGGTTGCCGGCACCGGCTCGTTACGAAACCGCGAGATCAATCCGTCATAGCGTCCGCCAGCCGCCACTGACCCGAAGCGCGGCGCGCCGTCCTTGCTCTCGGTCGAGAAGGTCAAATCCACTTCGAAGACGGGCCCGGTGTAATATTCGAGGCCGCGGACGACGGAAGGGTCGATCACGACTCGGCCGTCGCCGTAGCCGGCCGCCCGTGTTAGCTGACTAATTTGTTTTAGGTCTTCCAATCCTTCCTGACCCGTGGGGCCTAATTCGACGCGCTCCGCGATCCACTTAATTGCCTCGTCGCCGCGAAATTCGGGATGTTCAATCGTGTCTCTTCGATATTCTGGATAGCCAGGATTTGCGGACGCGGAAAAACCCAAATATCGCATCACATTATCTGCTTGACCTTGGCTTAGCTCTGCACCCCTGGTGAAGTCGCCGCTTTCGTCCTTTCTTCCCGTAGTTAGCAGCTGAAACACTGCCGTGGGGCCTAGTCGGTCGAGCTTATCTACGGCTCGCAGTACAACCATCCGCCTACTAGCATTTTTGTCGCCGCCAAGATTAAGAGACTCGAGTAGACCGTCTAGAACCTTCCGAGTATTGATCTTCACCACATAGCTGCCGCGCGGAATACCGAGCGCTTCCATCGTGTCGGCGGCCATCATACACAGTTCGGCATCGGCCGCCGGCGAAGACGAGCCCACCGTGTCGGCGTCGAACTGCATGAATTGGCGAAAGCGGCCGGGGCCGGGCTTTTCGTTGCGATAGACCTGACCGACGCGGTAGGAGCGGTACGGTTTCGCCAGCGTATCGAAATTCTCCGCGACATAGCGGGCCAGCGGCGCGGTGAGATCGTAGCGCAGCGACAGCCATTGCTCGTCGTCGTCCTGGAACGAGAAGACGCCTTCGTTCGGCCGATCCTGGTCGGGCAGGAATTTGCCGAGCGCGTCGGTATATTCGATGGCCGGCGTCTCGACCGGTTCGAAACCGTAAAGCTCGTAGACGGCGCGGATTTTTTCGATCATCTGCCGCGTCGCAGCGATCTCGCCGGGCGTGCGGTCTGCAAACCCGCGCGGCAGGCGCGCCTTGAGCTTATTCGATTTTTCCGGCTTCTCCGCCAATTTGTCTGTCATGTCGGGGTGGTAGCAGTCGCGCCACGGAGCGGCAAGCGATAGGATGCCCGACGCCCGGCCCGCGCCGGCACAATACCGGAGAATGAAATGGCGCAAATGCGCGTTGCAGCGGCGAGCGTGCCCAACGATCTGGAGTCCTTCTGGCTGCCGTTCACGCCGAACCGCGGCTTCAAGCGCGCGCCGCGATTGATCGTGCGGGCCAAGGACATGCACTATTACACGGCCGGCAGCGGCGGCCCCGTGCTCGACGGCACGGCGGGATTGTGGTGCACCAATGCCGGTCATAACCGCGATCCGATCGTCGCGGCGATTGCGCGCCGGGCGGAGGAACTCGATTATTCACCGGCGTTCCAGTTCGCGCATCCGGCGGCGTTCGAACTCGCCAGTCGGCTCGCTGCGCTCGCACCGGGCGACCTCAACCGCGTCTTCTTCTGCAATTCGGGATCGGAAGCGGTCGATACCGCGCTCAAGATCGCGCTGGCTTATCATTACGTGCGCGGGGAGGGGACGCGCACGCGCTTGATCGGACGGGAGCGCGGCTATCACGGCGTCGGCTTCGGCGGCATTTCAGTCGGCGGCATCGTCAATAATCGCAAATTCTTTGGTTCGCTTCTGGCCGGCGTCGATCATCTGCCGGCGACCTACAGCCGCGAGCACCAGGCCTTCACCAAGGGCGAGCCGGAATGGGGCGCGCATCTGGCCGACGAGCTTGAGCGGCTGGTCACGTTGCACGATGCATCGAGCATCGCCGCCGTCATCGTCGAACCGATGGCCGGCTCGACCGGCGTACTGCCGCCGCCGCAAGGCTATTTGCCGCGGCTGCGCGCGATCTGCGACCAGCACGGCATTCTCTTGATTTTCGATGAAGTGATCACCGGCTTCGGCCGGCTCGGCTATGCCTTCGCCGCCGAGCGCTATGGCGTGGTGCCGGACCTGATCGCTTTTGCCAAAGGCGTCACCTCAGGCGCGGTGCCCATGGGCGGGGTGATTGCTAGCGATCGCATCTACGAAACATTCATGCGCGGCCCCGAGCACATCATCGAATTATTCCACGGCTATACCTATTCGGCGCATCCGCTCGCTTGCGCCGCGGGTCTGGCCACGCTCGACCTCTACCGCGACGAAAAACTGTTCGCGCGAGCAAAGGCGCTCGAGCCGCGCTTTGCCGAGGCGGCGATGACGCTCAAGGGCCTGCCGAACGTGCTCGATATCCGCACCGTCGGGCTTGCCGTGGGCATCGACCTTGCCTCGCGCGCCGGCGCATTCGGGCTGCGCGCCTACGAGGCCATGGAGCGCGCGTTCCGGGACGAGGCGCTGATGATCCGCATCGCCGGGGATACGATCGCGTTGTCGCCGCCCTTGATCGTCTCCGAGGCGCAGATCGGAGAAATGTTCGAGAAAGTTGCACGTGTGATCAAGGCAGTGGCGTAGCGTGTCATTCCGGGGCCGAGCATTAGCGAGGACCCGGAATTCATATTCGCAGGCGCCGGCAATATAGCCTCCGAATTTGCCGCTTCGCGGCGATCCGGAATGACCATCCGCTAATTTCTACTGCGGCTTCAGAATCGCCCAGCCGACACGGACCGTACCGTCGCCGCGGCGCATCGGCAGGTCGAATGGGGCGCCGAGTTCGGCGCCGGGAGCGATCGCGGCAAAGGCCGCCGGCACCTTTGCGGGGTCGCTTTGCGTCCATACTAGCACCGCGCCTTTGTCGCGCAGATCGGCAAGATCGATCCAGGGCGCACGCGCCGGCAATCCGTCGATCAGGACCCGCGGCTGATCCGGCGAATAGTGCGAAAGATTGCCGCCATCCCACATTGAGCCGATCACGTAACGCAACGGCGCGCCGGTCGCTGCGTGGAAGCGCGCGGTCAATGTCTCGCCGAGTTTGTCGCCGGGAAACAGCACGGCGCGGTAGCGGTGATCGAGATAGGGCAGCACCGTGTAATTGACGGCGAAAGCCACGACGAAAATCGCAAACACCGCGCCCCAGGTTGCGACAATCCACGTCAGCCGCGCGCTATCGAGATTGGCGCGCGCAGCCATGACGAGCCACAGCCCGAGGAAGAGCCAGAGCGGATAGCCCCACATGGCGACGGCGCCGCGCCCGCTCGCGGCGGAGAGCGCGGTCATTGCCAGCGCCGGGCCGAAGGCCAAGAACGTGACGATGCGCCGGTCGAACGGATCGCCGGAACTTATTTTCCCATCGCGCGGCCGGAATAAGGGCGCCGCGATCGCGAATGACGGCAGCAGGAAGAAGATCTGGCTACCGAGGAATAAAGCAGGATGCAGAATATGGTCGAACCATCCGCGCGCCGGTGGGGCGCGGTGACTGCCATAGGCGAAGGGAAGGAAGTCGGTTTGAAACAGCCATACGATGTGAGGCGCGGCTAT